>Ga0007795_10000305_pt1 | contig 14685 bp, 11 predicted proteins | sample CryBogmetaGMA1M_FD_60369 | JGI IMG/M metagenome (GOLD analysis project Ga0007795, IMG submission 60369) | Freshwater microbial communities from Crystal Bog, Wisconsin, USA - MA1M | ecosystem: Environmental > Aquatic > Freshwater > Lake | place: Crystal Bog, Wisconsin, USA | collected 2009-07-06
GTCGTCGATCCGCACGAGCGGCTTGGCCCGCCGCAGGAGCGCGGGATGGGGATACTCGACGAGTTCGAGCCGGCCGATCGGCTCGGGAACCGGCGGCGTGCCGCCCGGCGGCGCGGCGGACTGGGAGGCGGGCGTGGCGGCGGAGCCATGCGGGCTGTGGGCCATGCGAATCTCTCGGCGAGCGGGCGGCGGAGCGAAAAGGGCGGAGCGAAACGGGCTGGAGGAATCCGGCGGATCGGCCCCGGCGCGCCGGGCGATCGCATGTCCCCATCATAGCCGCCCGATCCGCGGCCGCGTCGCGCAGCCGCCGCCGGCTCACCGGCTGTTCGACTACATTCCAGGGATGCACGACGTTCCACGGATTGACGGCGCCCCGGCCCTCCCCCCTTCGCCCTCGGCGCACGCCGGCACGCCCGCCGTGGCGTGGTGGCGGCCGGCGGTGCTCGCCGCCACCTGCGGCGGGATCGGCCGCGCGCCGGCCGCGCCGGGCACGTTCGGCGCGGCGCTCGGCACGGTGTTCGCGGCCGGCCTCGCAGCGGCCGCGCTCGACCCCGTCGTCGAGGCCGGCCTGCTCGTGGCGGTGAACCTGCTCGGCATCCCGCTGTGCACGCGGGCGGCGCGGGCGCTCGGCCGCGGCGGCGACCCCGGCGCGATCGTCTACGACGAGTTCGCGAGCCTGCCCATGGCGCTGCTCGTGGTGCCGGCGGCCGCCCGCACGCCGGGCGTGCTCGCGGCCGCGTTCGTCCTGCACCGGCTCTTCGACGTGTCGAAGCCGTTCCCCTGCCGGCGGCTGGAGCGGCTGCCCGCGGGCCTCGGTATCATGGCGGACGACTGGGGTGCCTCCGCCTACGTCGCCGCGTGCCTCGCCATCGGCCGGTGGCTGGGCTGGCTGTGACGCCGCTCCGCCGCCACGACGCGTCCCGTTCCCATCCGGCGCTGCCGCCCGCCGGGCGAAGGCCATGCGACTGCTCCTCATCGACCACGGCCGCTGCGATCCCGCCGCCTCCCGCGCCCACCGCGTGCGTGCCGCCCTCGGCCGCGACGGCGCCGTCGTGGCCGTCTGCGGGCCGTCGTCGGTGCCCCGGCTCGAGGACACCGACGAGGGCACGTTCGGCATCCACCTCCACGACATCGCCGCGGCCTCGCACCGCTTCCTCGACGCCGTCCGTGACGGCTCGGCCGGGGCGCTGCTCGCCGCGATCCCGGGCCTCTCGCCGCGGCTGCTCGGCTCGGTGCGGGAGACGGCGCGGCAGCTGATCGCGGAGGCGGTCGACGCCACCGACCCCGACGCGGTGTTCGTGATGCACGCCGGGATCCTCGCCGATCTCGCGGTGGAGACCGGCGTGCCGGTGGCCGTGCACGTCTGCCCCGCCGACCTCGACGCCGCGGCGGCCAGCCGGGGGATGCGGAAGCTCGTGGCCCGGGCGCTCGGATCCTCGGAGGTGCTCGTGGCGGCCGACGAGGCGGTCGCCGGCCGGCTGCGGGAGGGCTGGGTGGAGGCCGACGCGGCCGCGCCCGTCGTGGTCTGGCCGCTCGACGACCTCTGCGCGGCGCGGATCGCCTCCGCCTGCCGACTCGCGGTCGACCGCCGCCGCGGGGCGTGAGCCGGCACCGCCCCCGCGGCCGCGTGATGCGCCGGCCCACGGCCGCCGCGTGGCGGAATCCGCGGGCCGGCGCTACACTTCCCCCGCTGCCGGTCACGCGATCGTGCCAGCCGAGATGGTCCCCACACGACAGGACATGCCATGGCGAAGTCGGCGACGGGCAAGAAGAAGAGTCGCACGGGCACGGCTGCGGTCCGCGGCAAGGGGGCACAGGCGGTGGCGCCGAAGGGGGGCAAGCCCGCCGCGGCGGCTCCCGACCTCGCGGCGGCCCGCCGCGTCGTGCTCGACCTGCTGGCGATCCCCGGCGGATCGGGGGACGAAAAGCTCGTCGCCGAGCGGATCGTGAAGTGGCTCCGCGAGGCGGGCTGCCCGGCCGACGCGATCTCCTTCGACAAGGCGCACACCCGCACGCCGCTGGCGGGCAACGTCGGCAACCTCATCGTCAGGCTGCCCGGCACCCATCCCGGGCCGTGCCGGCTGTTCATGGCCCACATGGACACGGTGCCCGTGTGCATCGGCACGAAGCCGGTGGTGGCGGGCCGGTTCGTGAAGAGCGGCAACCCGGCCACCGGCCTCGGCGCCGACGACCGCGCGGGCTGCGCGGTGGTGCTCTCCACGGCGCTCGCGGTGCTGCGCGACAAGCTGCCCCACCCGCCGCTCACGTTCCTCTTCGCGATCCAGGAGGAGGTGGGGCTCTACGGCGCCCGCTTCGTCAAGGCGGCCGACCTCGGCAAGCCGCGGCTGGCCTTCAACTTCGACGGCGGCGCCGTCGAGAAGATCACCGTCGGCGCCACCGGCGGCTACCGGATGGACGTGACGATCGAGGGCATCCCCGCCCACGCCGGCGTGGCGCCGGAGAAGGGCGCCTCGGCCGTGGCCGTCGCGTCGCTGGCGATCGCGTCACTCGTGGAGGAGGGCTGGCACGGGCTCGTGCAGAAGGACGGCAAGCGGGGCACGAGCAACGTGGGCGTGGTGCACGCGGGGTCGGCCACCAACGTCGTCGCCGACCGGGCCGAGCTGAAGGTGGAGGCCCGCAGCCACGACCCGGCCTTCCGCGGCCGGATCGTCAAGGCGATCGAGAAGGCCTTCCACGACGCGGCGCGGAAGGTGCGCACGGCCGACGGCTCGACCGGCCGGGCGACGGTCGAGGGCCGGCTCGACTACGAGGCCTTCCGCCTCGCGGACGACGAGCCCTGCGTGGTGGCGGCGCGGGACGCCGTCCGCGCGATCGGCCGCGACCCGCGGCTCGAGGTGTCCAACGGCGGCCTCGACGCCAACTGGATGGCGGCCAACGGCGTGCCCACCGTCACGCTCGGCTGCGGGCAGATGGAGATCCACACCACGAAGGAGCAGCTCGACCTCGACGCCTTCGAGGCGGCCTGCACCGTGGCCTTGCGGCTCGCGACCGACGGCGTGTGAACGGCGGTTTTTGTCGGCGCGCGAGGGGCGGTCGCGGGCGTTTTCACGGCTCGACGGCCGCAACGCGCGGGCGGCTTGCGTCTGCCGCCCGTGCGGTAAGCTTTGGGCCACGGCCCGTTTCCGGGGGCCCTGTGTACGCAGATCGAGGAAGGGAGGCCCGCACGCATGTCGCCGTCCGGTTCATCGTCGGATTCGCCGATCGTTTCGTCGCCCGCCTCGCCGTCGAGCCCTCCGGCCGTCGACCGCGTCCACCGGGGTGACTGCCTCGAGCTCCTCGCCCGCGTGCCCGCGGAGAGCGTGCACCTCGCCTTCGCCGACCCGCCGTTCAACATCGGCTACGACTACGACGCCTACGACGACAGCCGCTCGGCCGACGACTACATCGACTGGTCGCGGCGCTGGCTGGAGGCCGTCGTCCGCGTGCTGCGTCCCGACGGCAGCTTCTGGCTGGCGATCGGCGACGAGTATGCCGCGGAGCTGAAGGTGGTGGCCACGCGGGAGCTGGGCCTCACCTGCCGCAGCTGGGTCGTGTGGTACTACACGTTCGGCGTCAACTGCAAACAGAAGTTCAGCCGCTCCCACGCCCACATCTTCCACCTCGTCCGCGACCCGGCCGCGTTCACGTTCAACACCGACGCGATCCGCGTGCCCTCGGCCCGCGAGCTCGTGTACGGCGACAAGCGGGCGAATCCGCGGGGCCGGCTCCCGGACGACACCTGGATCCTCCGGCCGCAGGACCTGCCCGACGGCTTCGGCACGACCGAGGACACCTGGTACTTCCCCCGGGTGTGCGGCACGTTCAAGGAGCGGTCGGGCTGGCACGGCTGCCAGATGCCCGAGCAGCTGCTCGGACGGATCATCCGCGCGTCGTCGAATCCGGGCGACGTCGTCCTCGACCCCTTCGCCGGCAGCGGCACCACGCTGGCGGTGGCCAAGAAGCTCGGCCGGTCGTTCCTCGGGGTCGAGCTGTCGGAGGCCTACGCGGCCCGGATCCACGACCGGCTGGCGGGCATCGCCGTCGGCGACCCGCTCGACGGCGCCGCCGAGCCGCTCAAAAGCGTGCCCGCCACCGAGAACGGCCGCCGGCTCGGTTCGGTGAAGAAGCCCCGCGCCACCCGTCCGCCCCGGGCGAAGTAGCGACGACCGTGCTTCCCGCGACGGGGACGCCGCACTCCCTGCGGCGCGGACGCCGTCGTCCCCGCGGCGTTTGGCCTTGTTGCGCGCCGTCGGTTCGTGCTTGAATTCCTCCCCGGTCTGTTCCCCCGGAGTCATCCCGTGAAATACGGCCTCAATCTACTGCTCTGGACCGACCGCATGCACGACGGGCTCGTGCCCGTCGTGGAGCGGATCAAGCGGCTCGGCTACGACGGCGTGGAGATCCCGATCTTCGAGCTCGACGAGCCGCTCCACCGCGAGTGGGGCCGGCGGCTCGACGCCCTCGGCCTCGAGCGGACGGCCGTCACCGTCCGCGGCCCCGGCGACAACCCCGTCAGCCCGTCGGCCTCGGTCCGCCAGGCCGCCGTCGACGCGATGCGGCGCACGATCGACTGCTGCCAGGCGGCCGGCGTGCGGCTGCTCGTCGGCCCCACCCACTCGGCCATCGGCGAGTTCACCGGCAAGGGCCCCACCTCCGACGAGTTCCGCTGGGGCGTCGACACGATGCGCCAGGCCGCGGCCCACGCCGCGCAGGCGGGCGTGACGATCGCCACCGAATACCTCAACCGGTTCGAGAACTACTTCCTCACGAGCGTCGACGAGACCGTGGCCTTCGTGAAGGCGGTCGACCATCCGCACGTGCGGATGATGTACGACACCTTCCACGCCAACATCGAGGAGAAGGACATCCCCGGCGCGATCGCGGCGGCGGCGCCGTGGACCGTGCTCGTGCACGTGTCGGAAAACGACCGCAGCATCCCCGGCACCGGCCACGTGCACTGGGACGAGACGTTCGACGCCCTGCGGCAGTCGGGCTACGACGGCTGGCTCGTGGTCGAGGCCTTCGGCCTGGCGCTGCCCAACATCGCCGCGGCGACGAAGATCTGGCGCCGGATGTTCACCTCCGAGGACGAGCTGGCCACGCGGTCGCTGGCGTTCATGAAGTCGCACGTGGCCGCCCGCTGGCGGCAGCAGGCATGAAGAAGCCCCGCGCCGCCGCGCCGCCGCCCGAGCAGGGCTTCCAGGCCCCGCCCGCCGACGGCGGCCTGTCGATCGACCGGCTCGCGCAGGCGTTCGCCGCGATGATGGGCGCGGCCGACCCCTACGTCGAGCCGGCCGCGCCCGACGACGTCGTCAAGGTGGACGCGTCGCCCGTGCTCGACGACGACGGCTTCGCGGCCGGCGCGGCCGACACCCACTGCCGTGTCAATCCCGAGAGCATCCTCGAGGCGATGCTCTTCGTGGGGCTTCCCGGCGGCGAGCCGATCACGAGCCGGCGGGTGGCGGCGCTGATGCGCGGCGTGCGGCCGCAGGAGATCGACGAGATGGCCGCGGCGCTCGCGGCCCGCTACCGGGCCGACAACTGTCCCTACGAGGTGGTGCCGCGCGGGGCGGGCTGGGTGCTGCGGCTGCGGCCCGAGTTCGCCCGGTTCGGCGGCGTGCTCGAATCCCGGGCCCGCACGGTGCGGCTCGACGCCGACGCGCTCGACTGTCTGGCGGTGGTGGCCTGGAATCAGCCGGTGTCGCGCGACCGGGTCGTCGAACTCGGCTGCGACGCGTCGCCGAGCGTCTGGCGGCAGCTCGTCCGCCGCGGGCTGCTGGAGCTGGTGCCCGCCGCGGACGACGAGCCCCCCGCCTACCGCACGACGCGGAAGTTTCTTGAGATCTTCCGGCTCGGCAGCATCGACGACCTGCCCGAGCCCACCGCGCCGCCCCGGTGAGCCGGCCGCGTGGTGGTCAGTCGGGCCGCTCGGCCTCGAGCCGGCGCAGCGCCTCCTCGCGGGAGCCCACGACGCCGTCGAGCTGCCAGTCGCGCACGTTCGCCAGCGCCCGGCCGAGCGCGCGGCCGGCCGGGATGCCCGCCGCGAGGAGATCGTGGCCGCTGACGAGCGGCGGCGGATCGAGCGCTTCGCGCGGCGCGCGCAGCTTCGCCGACACCCACGCCGCCCCTTCGGGCGCCCCGCGGCCGCAGGCTGCGCCGGCCCGCAGCATGTCGGCGAGCCGCGGCGCCGCGTCGTGCGCGAGCCACGGCTGCACCCGCGACCAGGGGCGGCGGTCGAGCGCGGCCGCGTCGAGCGGGGCGAACTCCGCCGCGGCGCCGTGCAGCCAGGCCGCCGTCTGCCGCTCCCGGTTCGAGAGCCGCAGCCGGTCGGCGACGGCGGCCACCGCCGCCGTGGGGCGGCCGTGGGCGAGGATCGAGAGCGCCAGGGGCAGGTCGGGCTCGTCGAGCGCGTCGACGACCCGGGCCGATTCGTCCCACGCGGCCGGATCGATCCCGCTGCCCTCCGTCGCCGCCAGCTCCGGCAGCACCTCGCGGGCGAGGCCGGTCTCGGCGAGCAGGTCGAGCGCCCGCCGGCGGCCCGGCCGCGACACCATCGCCCGCAGCTCCGCGGCGATCCGCTCCGGACTCACGGCCGTCACGAGGTGGGCCATGCGCACGATCGCGTCGCGGGTGGCCTCCTCGAGCGCGAAGCCGAACACGGCCGCGAACCGCACGGCCCGCAGCATCCGCAGGTGGTCCTCGCCGAACCGCATCCCCGGGCTGCCGATCGCCCGCACGATGCCCGCGGCGAGGTCGGCCCGGCCGCCGACGTGGTCGTGCACGGTGCCGGTGACAGGGTCGAGGAAGAGCCCGTTGATGGTGAAGTCGCGGCGCAGCGCGTCCTCGCGGGCGTCGGTGAAGGTCACGCCCGCGGGATGACGGCCGTCGGTGTAGGCCATGTCGCTGCGGAACGTCGCCACCTCCACCTGCCCGGCGGACCGCGGCCCGAGCACGGTGATGACGCCGAAGGCGGCGCCCACGGCGATCGTGCCGCGGGTGCCGAAGACCGCCCGCACCTGCTCGGGGCGGGCGGACGTGGCCACGTCGTAGTCGGCAGGCGTGCGGCCGAGCAGTTCGTCACGGACGCAGCCCCCGGCCCAGAGCGCCTCGTGGCCGGCCCGCCGCAGGCGGTCCACGACCACGACGGCGAACGCGCGGGCGGCGGCCGGATCGGCGGAGATGGCGGGCATGGAGGGCTCACCGGACGAAGCGCCGCGGGGCCGAGGCGACCGGGAAATCCTACCGCACGGGCCGCACGCCCCTCGCGATCCGGCGTGGCCGGCGGCCCGATGCCCCCGGCCGGCCATTTCCCGGGGCATCGACGCACGGTATCATCCTCGGATCGTCCGGGGGGGGCTTCGGCGCCCCGCCCCCTCACCGCACCGTTCGTGTGCAGCCTGTCACCGCGCAGCCTCATCACCGCAGCCTCATCACCGCGACGCCCGCGGCTTCCCCGTATGCCCGGGCCCGTTCCCAAGGAGCTCCAAAGCATGTCCGCTTCCCACGTGCCGTCCCCGAACACCCTCTCCCGTCGCGACGCCCTCCTGGCCGCCGGGACCGCCGGCGCCGTGCTCGCCGGCATGCGTTCCGTGCACGCCCAGACCAAGTCCGCCGACCTCATCCGCGTGGGCCTCATCGGCGCCGGCGGCCGCGGCACCGGCGCCCTGCAGCAGGCGCTGTCCGTGCCCGGGTCGAACGTCAAGGTGACGGCGATCGCCGACGCCTTCTCCGACCGCATCAAGGGCGCGCTCAAGGCCGTCGAGTCGATGAAGGACAAGGTGGACGTGCCCGAGGACCGGCAGTTCAAGGATCTCGACGGCTACAAGAAGGTGCTCGAGCACTGCGACCTCGTCATCCTCGCCACCCCGCCGGGCTTCCGCCCCTTCCACTTCGAGGAGGCGGTCAAGGCGGGCAAGCACGTGTTCATGGAGAAGCCGGTCTGCGTCGACGCCTTCGGCGCCAACCTCTGCCTCCAGGCGGCGAAGCTCGCCGACGAGAAGAAGCTCAAGGTGGTGGTCGGCCTGCAGCGCCACTACGACGACAAGTACCGCCAGACGCTCGCCCGGGTCCGCGAGGGCCTCGCCGGCGATCTGATCGGGGGCCAGGTCTACTGGAACGGCGCCGGCATCTGGTATCGCAAGAAGGAGCCCAACCAGACGGAGATGCAGTTCCAGGTCAACAACTGGTACCACTTCAACTGGCTCTGCGGCGACCACATCTGCGAGCAGCACGTCCACAACATCGACGTGGCCAACTGGTTCCTCGACAAGCTGCCCGAGACCGCCTACGGCGTCGGCGGCCGGCAGAACCGCGTGCCGGGGCAGCCGAGCGAGATCTACGACCACCATGCCGTCAACTTCACCTACCCGGGCGGGGTGCGGATCGCCAGCCAGTGCAAGCAGTTTCCCGGCGGCGACGGCCGCGTGAATGAGGAGTTCCAGGGCACGAAGGGCTACGTGAAGATCGGTGAGATCACCGACTACGCGGGCAAGGTGCTCTGGAAGTACGACGGGAAGGGCGAGAACCCCTACCAGGTGGAGCACGACGAGCTGCAGGACGCGATCCGCAACGACAAGCCGCTCAACAACGCCTACTACGGCACCACGTCGAGCTTCTCGTCGGTGCTCGGTCGCACGGCCACCTACACCGGCAAGCAGGTGGGCTACGCCGACCTGCTCAAGTCGAACTTCCGCACGATGCCCGAGACGCTCAGCTGGGACGCCGAGCCGCCCGTCAAGCCGGACAAGGACGGCAACTACCCGATCCCGATGCCGTCGAGCTACAAGTACGCCTGACGACGGGAGCCTGCGGCACGGCCGGTTGCTGGCCGGCACGGCCGGTGGCTCACGACACGGCCGGTTGCTGGCCGGCACAGCCGGTTGCTGGCCGGCACAGCCGGTTGCTGGCCGGCACAGCCGGTGGCACGTGAAGCGGGGCGGCGCATGTGAGCCGCGGCGGCGGCGTGGGCCGGTCCGCGCGGGTTCGGTCGGCCACGGTGGTTCGAGCATGGAGGCAGGTGCGGCATGATCGTCGGCATCCCCAAGGAGACGAAGCGGGACGAATACCGCGTGTCGCTGCTTCCGGTCGGCGCGGAGGAGCTCGTCCGCGCCGGTCACGCCGTGCTCGTCGAGCGCGGCGCGGGGGCCGGATCCGGGCTGCCCGACGACGCCTATGTCGCGGTCGGCGCGACGCTCGTCGACACCGCCGCCGAGGTCTTCGGTCGGGCCGACATGATCGTGAAGGTGAAGGAGCCGCAACCGCCGGAGCTGTCGCTCATCCGGCCGGGGCAGGTCGTCTTCACCTACTTCCACTTCGCCGCCGACCGGTCGCTCACCGAGGGCTTCCTCGCCACCGGGGCGACGGCGGTCGCCTACGAGACGCTCCGCGACGACCGCGGCCGCCTGCCGCTGCTCGTGCCGATGAGCGAGGTGGCCGGGCGGATGAGCATCCAGGAGGGGGCCAAGTACCTCGAGAAGCCGCAGATGGGCCGGGGCATCCTCCTCGGCGGCGTGCCGGGCGTGGCCCCGGCCAACGTGCTCGTGCTCGGCGCGGGCTCGGTGGGGGCCAACGCCGCCAAGGTGGCCGCGGGCTTCGGCGCCAACATCGCACTGCTCGACACGAGCCTCGAGCGGCTCCGCTACCTCGACGACGTGACGCCGCCGAACGTCGACTGCCTCTACTCCGACCGGCACACGATCCGCGAGCGGCTCGGCTGGGCCGACCTCGTCATCGGCAGCGTGCTCATCCCCGGCGCGCGGGCCCCCCACCTCGTGGAGCGGCAGGACCTGCGGCTGATGAAGCCGGGGGCCGTGATCATCGACGTGGCGATCGACCAGGGGGGCTGCGTGGCCACGAGCCGGCCGACGACGCACGCGAGCCCCACCTACGTGGTCGACGACGTCGTTCACTACTGCGTCACGAACATGCCCGGCGCGGTGGGCCGCACGAGCACCTACGCCTTGTGCAACGCCACGCTCCCCTACGTGCTCCAGCTCGCGGCCGGCGGGGTCGACGCGGCCGCGGCCGCGAGCGCCGCGATCCGCTCGGCCGTCAACGTCTACCGCGGCCGGCTCGTGCTCAAGGCCGTGGCCGACGCCTTCGGCATGCCCTGCGAGCCCCTCCCCATCGCACCATGATCCCCGCCTCACTCCGCTGGCAGGGCGACGCCGCCGGCCACCTCGAGCTCGTCGACCAGACGCTCCTTCCCGGGCGGCTCGAGTGGATCGCCTGCCGCGACGTCGACACGCTCGTCGAGGCGATCCAGTCGCTGCGGGTGCGCGGCGCGCCCGCGATCGGCATCGCCGGCGCCTACGGCGTGGCGGTGGCGGCCGGCGAGGCGGCCCGCGAGGGAGCCGCGCCGGCCGAGGCCCGCGCGCGGCTCGCCGCGCGGTGCGAGCGGCTCGCCGCGGCCCGGCCGACGGCCGTGAACCTGCGCTGGGCCGTGAGCCGGGTGCTCGACGCGCTCGCGTCGCTGCCGGCCGGCGTCGACGCTGCGGCGATCGCCGGCGCGGCGCTCGCCGAGGCCCGGGCCATCCATGCGGAGGACGAGCGGCTCTGCGCCGCCATCGGCCGCCACGGGGCGGAGATTCTCCCGGCGGGCGGCGTGCTCACGCACTGTAACACCGGCGCGCTCGCCACCGGCGGCGCCGGCACGGCCCTGGCCGTGGTCACCACCGCCTGGGAGCAGGGGCGGCGGTTCGACGTCTTCGCCGACGAGACGAGGCCGCTCTTCCAGGGCGCGCGGCTGACGGCCTGGGAGCTCACCCAGCGGGGCATCCCGGTGACGGTGCTCGTCGACGCGGCCGCCGGCCAGCTGCTGCGGACCGGCAGGGTGGCCTCCTGCATCGTCGGCGCCGACCGCATCGCGGCCAACGGCGACACGGCCAACAAGATCGGCACCTACGGGCTCGCGCTCCTCGCCCGGGCCCACGGCGTGCCCTTCTTCGTGGCGGCCCCGTCGAGCACGTTCGACCTGGCGCTCGACTCGGGCGCCGGCATCCCGATCGAGGAGCGCGCGGCGGCGGAGGTGCTGCGGCCGCTCGGCGTGCCGGCCGCGCCGACGGAGGCGCGGGCCTACAATCCGGCCTTCGACGTCACGCCGGCGGAGCTGATCACGGCGATCGTCACCGAGCGTGGCGTGATCCGGCCGGTCACTGCCGAGGGCGTCCGCCGCGTCCTGCTGGGCTGATCGGCCGCCCGCCCCGCGCGCCCTGGGGCCGTTCCGGCCGGGGTGAGGTAGAATGGCGGCGTTGGTTCCGCCTCCCCCCGCCGCGGCCCGCGATGAACGCACCCCAGGTCGCCACGGCCCTCCCCGTGCCCCCGACGCCGTTTCCCGGCTATCGGGCGGCGGCCGGCTGCTACGACGAGCTCTCCGGCGCCGACGGCGCCCCGCGGCCCCACTGGCGACGGCTCGTCGAGCTGCTGGGCTCCTGGCAGTCGGCCGAGCTCGTCGAGCGCTGGGAGCAGGCCCGCAAGCTGATCCGCGACAACGGCGTCACCTACAACGTCCACGACGAGGCCTCGGGCGAGCAGCGGCCGTGGGTGCTCGACCCGATCCCGCTCGTGATCTCCCACGAGGACTGGGGCCGGCTCGAGGTGGGCCTCAATCAGCGGGCCCGCGTGCTCGACGCGCTCCTGGCCGATCTCTACGGACCGCAGCGGGTGCTCGAGGCGGGGCTCGTGCCTCCCGAACTCGTCTTCGGCCACCCCGGCTTCCTGCGCTGCTGCCACGGCTTCAACGTGCCGGGGGGCCGCTGGCTCCACCTCTACGCCGCGGTGGTCGCCCGCAACCACGACGGCAAGTGGATCGTGCTCGGCGACCGCACCGGCGTGCCCCAGGGGCTCGGGTATGCGCTCGAGAACCGGCTCGTGGTCTCGCGGCTGCTGCCCGGGGTGTTCGAGGAATGCCACGTCGAGCGGCTCGCGCCCTTCTTCATCGCGCTGCGCGACATGCTCCGCGGCCTGGCGCCGGGGCGTGACGCGCCCCGCATCGCCCTGCAGAGTCCGGGACCGGCGAGCGCCACCTACTTCGAGGACGCCTACCTCGCCCGCTACCTCGGGCTCACGCTCGTGGAGGGGGGCGACCTGGCGGTCCGCGACGACCGCGTGAGCATGAAGACGCTCGGCGGCCTCGTGCCGATGGACGTGCTCTTCCGGCGCGTGCCCGACCGCAACTGCGACCCGCTCGAGCTCGACGGCACCGCCCTCGACGGCACCCCCGGCCTCGTGCAGGCGGTGCGGCGGTCGCGGGTGGCGGCGGCCAACGCGCTGGGGTCGTCGCTCGTCGAGTCGCCGGGCCTCTCCGAGTTTCTCCCGGCCGTCGCGGAGCTGCTCCTCGGCGAGCCGCTGCTGCTCCCGGCGCCGCGGTCGTGGTGGTGCGGCCGTCCGGCGAATCTCGCCCACGTGCTTTCCGCGCTCGACGATCTCGTGGTCGAGCCGGTCGCCCCGCGGCGCGGCCTCAAGCGGCTCGTGCCCGGCCTGCTCGACGCGCGGGCCCGGGCGGAGCTCGTCGCCGACATGCAGGCGAGGCCGGCCGACTGGGTGGGGCGGGAACGGGTGGAGCGGTCGGCCGCCCCCTGCTGGAACGGCACGGCGATCGTGCCGGCGTCGGTGCTGATGCGCTGCTTCGCGGTGGCCACGCCCGACGGCTACCAGTCGATGCGCGGGGGACTCGCGCGGATGTCGATCGGCCGGTCGCCGCGTGAGGAGTTCCTGCTCTCCGCCCAGGGCTCGAAGGACGTGTGGGTGCTCTCGGAGGGTCCGGTGGTGCCGGTGACGCTCCTCCGCCAGCCGGGGCAGCCGATGACGCTGCGCCGCAGCGGCAACGACCTGCCGAGCCGGGTCGCCGATCACCTCCACTGGCTCGGCCGCCAGGTCGAGCGTGCGGAGGGGGCGGCGCGACTCCTCCGGGCCGTGGCGGTGAGGATGGCTTCCGAGGGCAACGTCGACACGGCGATCGAGGCGGCGGTCCTGCTCGGCTCGCTCGACGACCCGCCGCGGCCGCGTCGGCAGTGGCTCGAGCCCGGCCGCGCCGCCACGCCCCGGGAGATCTCCGCCGAGATCAAGGCGCTCGTCTTCGACGCCGCCCGTCCGGCGAGCGTGCATGCCGCCATCCGCAGCATGTGGCGGCTGGCGTCGGTGGTCCGCGACCGGATCTCGATCGACTCCTGGAAGATCCTCGCCCGCGTCCGTCGCGACGGGTTCGCCGACGCCGACCAACCGGCCGGCGCCAAGGGGGACGAGGCCGTCCGCCGGCGCCGCGCGGTGGACGTGCTCTCGCTGCTCGACACGCTGATCCTCGACCTCTCGGCCTTCGCCGGTCTCGGCATGGAGAGCATGACCCGCGGCCCCGGCTGGCGGTTTCTCGACATGGGCCGGCGGATCGAGCGGGCCGCGGGCGCGATCCAGCTCGTCTCGGCGGCGCTCGTCCCCCCCCGGCCGGGCGCCGGCCAGCAGGGGGATTCCCAGCGGCTCGACGAGATGCTCCTCGAGATCGCCGACAGCTCGATGACCTACCGCAACCGCTACCTGGGCGCGCTCGAGGCCGGGCCGCTCATCGACCTGCTCGTGATCGACGAGACCAATCCGCGGAGCATCGGCTTCCAGATCGCGGCCCTCGAGGACCACGTCTCGCACCTGCCGCAGGATTCGTCGTCGCCCGTGCTCTCGGGCGAGGAGCGGGCGGTGATGGCCGCGACGAGCCTCGTGCGGCTCGCCGACGTGTCGGCGCTCGCCGCCACCGATGCCGAAGGCGGGCGGCCGCAGCTCGGGCAGCTGCTCGCGCGGCTCGACGGCTCGCTGCGGGCGATGTCGGAGAGCATCACCCACCACTATCTCGTCCACTCGACCCCCCGCCGCTGGCTCGGCGACGTCCTGGAGGTGCCCGGTGACCGGCCCTGACGCCGCCGGCGGTGCCGGCTCATCATCGATTCCGAAGATCGTCATCGTCGGCCGGCCCAACGTCGGCAAGTCGACGCTCTTCAACTGGCTCGTCGAGAAGCGGATCGCGATCGAGGATCCGACGGCGGGCGTCACCCGCGACCGGCTCGTGCAGCGGGTCTCGATCGACGGCCGCACGGTCGACCTCGTGGACACCGGCGGCATGGGGTTCGACGACCCCGACGGCCTCACGGCGCGGATCGACGCGCAGATCGAGGCGGGGCTCACGGAGGCGGCGATCGTCGTCTTCGTGGTCGACCTGCGGGCGGGGCTCGTGCCGGCCGACCGCGACGTGGCGGCGCGGGTGCGCCGGCTCGGCCGGCCGGTGCTGCTCGTCGCCAACAAGGCCGACGACCCCCGGCTCGACGCCCACGCCGCCGACTTCGCCGTGCTGGGCTTCGGCCAGCCGCTCGTCGTCAGCGCCCGCCAGCACCGCAACCGCGGCCCGCTCGTCGACGCGCTGCTCGCCGGCCTGCCGGAGTCCGTCGCGGGCGCCGACGAGCCGGGGGCCGAGCTGCCGGAGATGAAGCTCGCGATCGTGGGCCGGCGGAACGTGGGCAAGAGCACGTTCGTCAACAGCCTCGCCCACGAGGAGCGGGTGATCACGAGCCCCGTGGCGGGCACCACCCGCGACTCGGTGGACGTGCGGTTCGAGGTCGACGGCCACTCCTTCCTGGCGATCGACACGCCGGGCCTGCGGCGGACGAAGAGCCGCAAGACCGACATCGACTTCTACTCCACCCACCG
>Ga0007795_10000308_pt1 | contig 14654 bp, 18 predicted proteins | sample CryBogmetaGMA1M_FD_60369 | JGI IMG/M metagenome (GOLD analysis project Ga0007795, IMG submission 60369) | Freshwater microbial communities from Crystal Bog, Wisconsin, USA - MA1M | ecosystem: Environmental > Aquatic > Freshwater > Lake | place: Crystal Bog, Wisconsin, USA | collected 2009-07-06
CTGGAGGGCACGCCTGGGACTTGTGCTGTCCCACGCAGTCGAAGGGGAACGTCGCCGGATTTGTGGGGCAGCTCTGCGCGTTAAGCGGCCACATGCCGCATCCGGTCACGTCATAGGTGCATTGAGTTTCTGGGTTCCAGTTGAGGCATTTGCACTCGTTGTTTCCCGTGCACTTGCCCGCCGCCATCATCCTTCCGTCGCAGTCCGTGACTGAATGCGGACCCGGACTGGTGTAGTCTTGGCAGTAACCTATCTGATCGGGTTCGTTCCCCCCCAGCGCCATATTCGCCAAGAATGCGCCTCCTCCGAACTGCTTTCCTTGGACATAGGCCGTGTAGGTTGAAGCCGAATCGGCGCTTGTTCCCCCACACTGGGCGTTTGGAAAGAAGAGAAACTTGTCGTTCAGGTGGTCGTCCTTTTGAGGTGCGACGTCCCAGTTCCACGTAGACACCTTTCCGATGTCGCTTGTTCGACTGAGGTCGTTTATGAGACCGGACCAGACGTTGGCCGTGGGGTCGATTGATTTCCCAACGAGTCCGCAACCCCAGAAAGGATCTTTGCTCATGTTTTATTTTACTCTGTATTTGAACTGATAATAGTGCAAAGTGTGGTGCGGAAATAATATTGTTGCACACACTTGGACATAGTGTGCGTTATTATTCATAATAATTAGTGTTTGGGAATATAGTGAGATTGTACAGAAAAGGATCTGTCGCAAGTGGAAGAATAATCGGGTCGTTTTTGGCTCTGAGTGGATCAAACGCCAGTCTCGGTTCTCCGACATGGCTTCCAAATCACGGGCGAAGAAACGTAAATCCTCAGAAGAGGGTGAAGTAAGCATGCTCGACTTTTCGAAGTGGGCTTTTCAGGATACGGAAAAATCCCCTCTGCCTTCTGTTGCGTCCTCAGATTATCCTCCACCGCGCTGGCTCGGTGTACAGTCGCTTGCCAGCATCGTCACAGGGCGTGATGGAAAGGTGGTGGTGTGCAATGCCGCAAAGCGAAATGTCCATTTTGAGCTCGGGTACGTGGAAGGACGTCGCCAGCAGACGCATATCGTGAAAGCCCTCGATGCTCCCAGGGCTGTGGTGAATCTGTTCTCGAACGAGCTGGCGAAGAAGGTGTTGAGGACTCCATCTTTCCTGCACAGGCTTGAAGAGGCTGGTGGTGCAAACCTGTCATTGGGAATTATCATCGATCGGGTACTCGCGGAGCTGGATGTATACACCCCGGAAGAGTTCGAAGCCATGAAGACCTTCTGTGCAACCTGCGGCTTCGAGGGAGACGATAAGCTACCTTTGCGGGTGGCGCGTTTCAATGGCGAGCTGGTCATGGCTCTCATAGATGCCGTGATGCTTGCCAAAAAGTGTACGTATGAGGCGGCCCAAAGAATTTGCCACCGGCTTCTCCTTGACCACTGGAACTTCGACATGGAGGTGAGTGGAATATTTGGGCAGACAAATTTGTCTTCCCAAATATTCCACTCGATTCGGTTACAGGAAGGCAGCCATGGAGGAGGAGCCACTACGTGCGTGGGACCCGCTACTCTTGCCGAGGTACTGATACTCATCCCTGGCTGCGAGCTCTCCGCACAGCTACGCAAGGACATGGTCAAGTCCTTCTTCGGAGTCGGCGGAAACCGGGTGACATTCGAAAGCCTCCTGTCGAACCCTCGCATTCAGGCACATCTGCGTGGATCGGACCATCCGCTTGGAGAGTTCCTGGAGGACGGAGAACACAAGGCACTGGTGCGCAAGCTGCCGAGGATATGGCTGCAGCAGGAAGAAGAGGCAAGGGTCCGAGAGGAGATGTGGATAACGACCTGCGCTGCGTTCGAGCAGCGGGTGGCTCTCTTGGAGTTGACACTCGAGAGGGCTCAGAACGCGCGAGATGACAGACTGATGTCTTCTTTGCGGGACTATTCCGCACATCAACTGGAAGCCGTTCGAGCATCTTTCTCCGATCTATTGACATCCAGGTTTTCCAGCTTCATCCTCTCACTGGCGAACCACGTCAATTCGTCGGTGACGGCGGCCGTGGCTGCTGGGCTTGGCTTGAAGAGGGCGCAGCCCAAGAAGAGGACGACCAGCGCCGCGGATATGCCTGAGGAGCAGAGAGCAACGCCCCTGCAGACGGGCCCCTTGTCGCTGGGGCTCTCGACCGTGGCCCTGACGATGTTCCCAGAGATGCCATTCGCGGTCTGGAGGAAGATACGCGGCAGCTTTGGCCATCATTCCAAGAAGGAACGGCTGCGCCTCCACGCACTGGGAGAACAGCACCCTCAGTACGTCGCCATGCCTCTTCTCTGGGCCTACACGGGGTCCGGCAGCACGGTGGAAGGCGGGGGCATCAGGTATGTGTATCTTGCAGAACACGGTGCCCTCCTGCAGAGGGTGTTTCGCACGCAGCTCCAGACGAGCCGGTCTCAGCGCAACTCGGGCGCCCCTGCTCCCACGGAATCCTTGGAGCAGCGGGCCCATCGGCTCGCCGCACAGCTCAGTCCCGCCGAGAGGGGTGTGCAGTGGCCCATCCATGTCGCGGAGCTGGAGCCACAATGGAACGAAGGCGAAGAGGGCGTGTGAACGCATCCCGTCGACCGACGCACGATGCGTCGTCGTAACCCCAAGCGATCAAAAAAATGTACATTGTTGCGTTTTCGGTTTCCACCGCGATGATCTGGCGCGCCCTCTTCCAGAACACCGGCGCTCGCTGAGATGGGCTGCGACCACACGACGCCTTGCACCGCCAGGTGCAAAAAACTCCGCCCAGCAGCTGGGCGTGCTCACACGAAGGCGACGCAGGGCGTCCCGTCGGCCAGCTCCGCCAGGCAGTCCACGTCGGTCAGGCCCTTGGCGGGGTCGTAGCTCTGGCGCCGGAGATACACGCCGCCGTCCCCGACGCGGGCCTCGCCGCGCAGCATGACGGGCGTCAGCGGCGGCAGGCCCGTGGCCGCATCCAGGACGATGGCCGCGCGGTAGCCGTCCTCGACGGGCGGGCGGGCCGCCTGCCCGACGTCGCGCTGCAGCTGCTGCAGCTCGCGCTCCGTGCGGGCCGAGAACTCCTGGAAGCCCGCGGCCAGCTGGGCGAGCAGGCGCTCCGCGGCCTCGAGGCGCGCGGCGCTCTGGCCGTCGGTGGACTGCGAGATGGCCGAGTACTCCGCACGCAGGGCGCTGACGGATTGCTGCACCAGCGTCAAGGCGTTGTCCTGGCCGCCGACGCGCAGCCCCAGCGCGTCCAGTTTGGCCGTGGCGGCCGCGAGCGACGTCTCTTGCGCGCCCAGCTTCGCATCGACGAGCTCGAGCTTCGAGGAAGCGGCGCTGAGGGCCTCGCCGAGCGCTTCGGTGATGGCGGCCGGCGCCGGGCCGGCCGGGCCGGCCGTGGGAGGCGCCTGGGGGCCGACCGGCTGCGGGGGTGCCGCGGCCGCCGTGGCGAGCGTCACCGGCACGAAGGCCGGGTTGCCGGCGGCCGCGGCGACGTTGAGCGCGTGGCCGCCCTGGCCGACGGGGTTCACGCCCGGACGGGGCGCGCGGACGCCCAGCGCGTCCCAGGCGTTGCGCGCGCCGGCCTGCCGCGCGGCCGTGAGGCCGCCGAGGTTGAGCTCGGCGCGCGGGCGTCCGTTCGGGCCCCGAATCATGCCCCGGGCATCCGGCGGAGCGCGCGTCAGGCCCAGCTGTCCCACTTCGGCTTCGAGGTAGTTCGCTACGGACATGGTTTGTAAGCCCGGCCCGGGCGCGGCGGCCCCCAACGGACGCGCGTCCTCGCGCGCGGTCGCGGCCGGGCCCCGTCCCTGCAAAGCGGCATGGCGCCGGAGGAGCGGTGCGCTGGCGCGGGCGTCATCTGCTACTCCCTCGACGCGGACAACGAGATCGTGCTGCTGCTGGGCAAAGAGCGCGAGGTGGCGGGCTGGAAGCAGGGCAGTCAGCGGTGGGGCGCGTTCTCGGGCCGGGCCGAGGAGGGCGAGACGCCCCTGAGCTGCGCGGCGCGCGAGTTCGTGGAGGAGACCTGCGCCGCCGTGCCGCTCGACAGCACGCTGGTGCCGACGTCCGCCGAGGGCGTGGCCGAGACGCTGAGGACGGCGCCCATCTTCCGGCGGGCCTGCCTGCGCACGACGCCGCAGCCCGTGGAGCTGGTGCACACCTCGTTCCTCTGCCGCATCAACTACCGGGACGCCTACAGCCGGCGCTTCTACGCGATCCGCTCGCAGCTCTTGGAGATCGAGGCGGCCCTGCGCGACTACAATCAGCTGCGCAAGAACCTCGAGTACGTGCCGAAGCTCGTGCTGCCGGGCTTCGTGCTGGCGCCCAACCTCGTGGTCGTGGACTTCATGGTGGACCCCGCGCGGGGCTGCATCGTCGTCGAGTACAAGGATTCCGAGGACGACCGCAGCCACGACCTCACGTTCGCCGCGTCGCAGGCCTCCTGCCGCGAGGCGCTCGACATGTGGCACGCGTGGAAGGCCCTGGAGAACTGGGTCGTCGTGCGCGAGAAGGATGCCATCTTCGGCCACCCGGCCGTGGCGGTGACGCGCCACTGCGGCCGCATCACGAACGTGGAGGTGCGCCGCAGCTACTTCGAGAAGACCGAGATCGCCTGGTGGCGCCTCTCCGACCTGGAGACGCTGAGCATGGGCGGCGACCGCTGGCGCGTGGAGTCGTTCCGGCGCTACTTTTTGGACAACATTCGCGACATCGGCGAGCAGATCCGCGACCTCGTCGGCCTGCCGGGCCCGCCCGCGCTCGCCACTCCCGAAAATTAAATGGGCTTCTCCTCCACAGACCGGCTCTTCCACGACCTCAAGATCATCGCCGCGCAGCGCGAGGGCGACCGGCTCTACGTCGCGGACGGCCAGCTCAACATCCTGCACCCGAGCATCCTGGGCTCGCTCTGGCGCGTGGCGCGGGGCGACACGCGGCGGCAGTCGGTGGCGGCCGTGTCCTCCTGCATCGACGACGCGCTCGTCCTGGCCGACTTCCGGGTGAACGCCGCCTGCCTCGGCGAGGACCTGCGGAAGCGCGGGCAGGCGCGGCACCTCCTGGACGAGATCGACCGCGCCGCCATGGGCCTCCGCTACATGAAGGTCACGTACTTCGACGACCTCAGCAGCTGCATCACGCTGGACGTGCTCAAGGAGCGCATCGCCAGCCGGCTGCTCATGCTCCGCACGAAGCTCGGCGACGTGTCCAGCGACGTGCGCAGCAACGACACCGGGCGGGCCATCCTGTACCTGACCGACGGCGACTTCGAGGAGCTGACCATCGTGGACGACCGCTGACGGGCGGGCAGGCCGGCCGCCGTCTCTGTAACTGTAAAATGGGCAGCGCCGTCTTCTGCTGCAGCAGCTTCGAGCCTCCGCCCCCGCGCGACCTCGCCGACTTCGAGGACTGTGCCTCGGAGGTCTCGGCGACCACGGTCCTGCCCGACGACGAGGACCGCGGGCGGTTCCCGCCCGTCCTGTATCACAGCCGATTTCCCAAGCCGCCCGGCCGCTGAGCGCGCTTCAGACGAAGCAACCGCGACAACGAGTGGTAGAGCTTGGTCCAAAATTGGGCATGGGGTATTTCTGCATCTCTTGCGTAGAAGAGTTCGAACTCGACCCCGGAATAATATCTGAAACCAAGGACCTGTCCAGAGCACACAATTTTTGCATGGAGCTCGGCGTTTTGCTTATTTATTTTCCCGGCTCGACCATCATAAAAGCCCGGACTCGCCGCTGCGGATCTCGACAAGGCGCGCCCGGGATATTAGCCCGCTGCGGGGACCTTTAGACGCGCGACGCCCGAAGCCGTTCAGTCGCTCGAGCCCCGCCGACTGGCAAGAATGGAGCCCGTACGGCTGCGGGTCGAAGTGTCGTCGTTGTCTGGCAGCGTCGGCCTGCTTGATCTGAGCCGCCCGACTTCTTTGTCGGATATCAAAGGGGCCATACAGGCCCTGGGCGTCGCTTCCTGCGACGAGCAGAGATTGGTGTGGGGCGACGTGGCCCGAGTTCCTCGGCGCCGGCGGCAACGACGCACCTCAGCAGTCGACGTACGCGTCGCGCATCGCACGGTGGCTGCCGGTCTTGATGAGCCGACACGACAGGTCTGCATAAAACCGAGGGATCGGGCGCCTCGGTCGAAGCGGGACACCGGCCCGGTCGACGTGCGCGCGGCGAGCTCGAGAGCGGAGACGGCCGACTGAACATGGACACCTTCTGCCACGATCTTGCTGAGGAAAATGGGCTGACTCTTCATACGCACGCTGCAAGTTTCGGCCAAAAAGTTTTGCCAGCCATGGCTCGAAACCACCAGCGGAGTGAGTCGGGCAATGAAAAACTCTTGAAATGATCGAAGGTAACCCCGATTCGACAACATCGCAGAGCTGGAGAATGTTTCTGGCTCAAGCTTGAGAGTAGGCATGGCGGTGGCTCGTCGGGACCGATCTCGTAGCCTTCGTGCGAGCAATGGTTCTTCATCAGATCTTGCCATGGTACCTTTCGGCGCGGCTGGTGCCGGAGACGCTCCTGGAGGTTCTCCATTCACCTTCGATCACGAGAAGATGGAGCTGGCGTTGAATGGCCAGAAAGTCAAGGTGCATCGCTTCTCGGACGACCCAGAGATGCCATGGTTTCAGGCGAAACCAATTTTGAAGTACCTGGGTTACACGCATATAACCAACACACTGGAAGACCACGTGTATCCTGAGGACAAAATGTCTCTTCAGTTGCTGATTGAAGCCAAGGGGGAGCCAATTGGTGCACATTCGTCTACCTTTGGTTACTCTAATCTCAAGGCGATTCACACCAACGAGTCTGGGCTTTACTCTCTGATCCTGCGTTCCAAGAAAAGTGAAGCAAAGAAGTTCCAGCGCTGGGTCACAAGCGAAGTGCTTCCGGCAATCCGTCGCCACGGCAACTACGGTGGCCATTGTCACGAAGCTGATTCTGTGAAGGCGAGAGCTCCTGTGAAGGCGACAGCTCGTGCAAAGGCGCCGGTTCCCGTGAAGGCGCAGGTTCGCATGGTTGAGGACGAGAGGTTGAGTTTCTGCGAGATCGTGAAGGCCAACTCTGGTGGCGCGTGCGAGCTGAAGTTGAAGGACTTGGTTCGGATTTCATACGTGAAGTTCGTGGAGCTGGTGGCCACGGAGGAGAGGCGATCTGTGGCCGCGGTGTGTGGCGAGCTCCGCGACGGGACTTACGGTCTGAAAGCGCGGCTTCCGCGGAGATGGGAAGCGTTGGCTGTGGCTGCGGTTGGCCAAGCGTTGGCGCCTGCGTGCGGCGCACTGCCTACCGGAGATGCCGATCGAGCTGTTTTCGTGGAAACGCGGAGCGAGGAGGCGCGAGGTCCGCGAGCGTTCGTGGCTGCGGGAGAGCATGGCATTGCGAAGGACGCTGCGAATTGCATGTGGATCGGTCAGTTGCAGGTTGGGCAGCGCATCTTCTTCCTCGACTCATGGGAGGCTGCGGTGGGGCTGAGTCTGCGCACGGCGCGCGCTCTTCTTCGAGCGGGGCACCTGGCGGAGAACCTGTTCAGCGCCAACCCGGACGAAGCGATCGTGTCTCAGCTTGCGCGCGAAGGAGTGGTGGCGCGGCAGGGAGACTGGGCGACGAGCTTTCCGTCGCAGCAGTTCGGGGGGATCTATCTGGACCTGTGTTGCGGCAGCTTGACGTACATCTGCGTGCAGCTCGAGTTGGCAACGTGCCGTGCGTGCCCTGGGTGCGTGCTCGGGGTGACGGTGACTGAGCGGGATTTCAATGGTGAGCCCTTGGTTCTTCGCGCGCTGTCGTTACAGGAGTTCTTGATGAACCTGGGGTGGCGTCCGGCGCTGCAGGGTTTGCGCGCTTCCACGCTGCTGCACCGGAGCGGGAAGGGGCACCAGGTTCTGACGCAGTTCTGGAAGCTTAATTGTCGCTGAGCCGGTCGCGCGACAAGCCGCGCGGTGACGTCTTGGAGGGTCGCGGTACGAGGAGGACTGTGGTGAGCTCTTCGAAGTCCTGCGCGGGTTCGTGGAGGCGTGGGTGGAAGGCGGGGGTGTGAGGTACGTGTATCTTGCAGAACACGCCGCCCTCCTGCAGAGGGTGTTCCGCGCTCAGCTTCAGACGAGCCGGTCTCAGCGCAGCTCGGGCGCCCCTGCTCCCACGGAATCCTTGGAGCAGCGGGCCCATCGGCTCGCCGCACAGCTCAGTCCCGCCGAGCGGGGTATGCAGTGGCCCATCCACGTCGCAGAGCTGGAGCCGCAATGGAACGAAGGCGAAGAGGCGGTGTGAGCGCCTCCCGGCGACCGACCCGTTCGGAGCTGCATCAGACCCCACTCAAAAATGCACGATGCACGCTCGCGTATTCGCTTGATCTTCGTAGTTGCTGAGGGCCGTGCCCCGGCGCGCTTTCTAGACCGTCACGCCCGCAGCTGCAGCTTCCGGGGGCGTCTTCGGACAGGCGATGCCCAGCGCCGTGGCGTTGCTGAAGTCCACGGGCAGCGCGTTGTAGGCCAGGTGCGAGCCCCGCAGGCACCCGAGCGCCGCCAGGAACTTGGCGACGAACGTGCTGCAGACGTTCTCGGCCGGCCAGGCCACGAAGGTGCGTGCCACGAGGCGCTCCATGAAGACCACGTCGAGGTCGTAGGTCGCGTTGCGGAACTCCCAGAAGACCCGCTCGAAGGCCGCCGCTTCGACCTGCCCCAGCCACCAGACGCGGTAAGCCGGCCACGCGGCCGCGCGCGCCTCGAAGGCCAAGATCTGGCTGCCGTAGCGCGGCCGCCCGCTGAGGGCGTCGGGCAGGCCCGTGAGGTAGGCGTCCTCCAGCACGTACGTGCCGCGGGCCAGGAAGGGCGGATCGCGGGCGACGAGGCCCACGTGGCAGACCGGTCCCGTCGTGCGCTCGATGAGGCCGCACAGCAACGGCATCTCCAGCGCCGCGCCCGCCAGGTACGTCAGCACCACGCCCAAGAGCATTTGTCATGGCCGCCTGCCCGCCCCAGTGGCCGTGGCCGCGGGCGTGCTGCCGGCGCCGGCACGACGCCGTGCAGGTCTTCAAGGCCTGGCTGGCCGCGGCCACGTGCGACCGCGACCTCTCGCACGCCATGCAGCACTTCGAGCGCGTCGAGACGCTGGCCGTGTGCCTGGCCCGGGCGGAGCCGGACTTCCCGGCCGCCGACCTGCCGGTCCTGCGCCTCGCCGCCTTGGCCCACGACGTCCTCGACCACAAGTACGTCAGCGCGGCGGAGGCGCCGCGCCTGGAGGGCGAGATGCGGCGGGTCCTGGGTCGCGACTGCGGCCTGGCGCCCGAGGACGTGGCGCGCGTGCTGCTGGTGGCCGGCAACATCTCCCTGAGCCTGGAGAAGGAGAACCGCCTGGACTGGCGCGGCCTGCGCGCGCACCGCTGCGAGCACCTCCGCGCCCTGGTGTCGGACGCCGACAAGCTGGAGGCTCTGGGGGGGCGCGGCCTGCAGCGCCTGCTGATGTACCAGGCCTCCCTCGGGCGCGTCTACGACCACGGCTACACCTTGCCCATGCTCGAAGAGGTGCGGGCTCTGGCCGCGCAGCACATCCTGCCGCGCGCCGACTGGCTGTGCACGGAGACCGCCCAGCGCCTGAAGCCGGAGCTGCATCGGGAGCTGCAGGCCATCCTGCAGGACGACGAGCGGCTCTACGCCTTCTGCCGGGCCACGCTGGAGCTCTTGGACCAGGGCGCCTGAGCGCCGATCGGCGAAAGCAAACCGCGCCGTGTAACACAAATGCAACGCATGGGCACCCGCTCTTACCTGGCCGAGCAGGCCATGGCCGACGCCACGGTCCGGCCCGGGCCCGACGACGGCCGCGTCGTCGTGAACGTCAACTGCGGCGCCTGCAACGGCGCCTTCGGCGGCTACGGCGCCTTCGGCGGCTACGGCGCCGGGTTCGGCGGCTTCACGCCCGTCGTGCCCTCGCTGCCCGGGCTCTGGCCGCTGCCGCCGGCGTCGTACGGGAGCTGGCTGCCGCCGGGCTTCGTGTTCGGCGCGCCGCCCGCGCTCGCGCCGCCGCTCCTCGGCTGGTCGCCGTACGTCGCCAACCCCGCCTGTCCTTCCGGCGCGTAACGTCCGCGCCGCCGTGCCCGCGCGCCGCCCTGACAAAAGCCGGGCGGGGCTGCAGCTGGGGGCCCCTGCAAAGAGCGCCATGGACGCGCGGTGGCTCCTGTCGGCCGCCGGCATGACGACGGGCCTCATCGGCTACGCGCCCGAGATGGCGCGCGTGCTGTGGTACGCCGACGAGCGCCCGGCGAGCCACGTGCTGTGGACGCTCTGGGTCAGCTCCGCGGTGCTCAGCTACAGCTACGTGCTGGTCATCGATGCGCCCGTGCTCGTGAAGTCCAACTACCTCTTGCACCTGATCATGAGCGTGCTGTCCATGGCCGCCAACAGCTGGCGTTGGTGGCGCCAGCGCCGGCGGGCGGAGTCGGTCGTGGTCTCCATCGTGCCCGGGGGCGGGCGGCCGGCGGGCGGCTGCCCCAGCTGCGGCGCTTAGCGCGCGCCTACAGGCCGGATCTCCGCTTTTTCTCTTCGAACAACTTTTTGGCTTCGTTGTACAGATTGCTGCCCTTCCTCATCAGTTTGATGCCGTCCGCGCCGGTGATGCCTAATTTCTTCTTGGCCTCCATCGAGGCTTCGTGCCACATCTTGAATCGGTTGCCTGCCTTGTTGAAGGACGCCTTGCCCTGGCCGCTCTTGATTTTGCTCTTGCCGCCCGAGCGGCGGCGCCGCCTCGAGCCGGCCGCCTTGCCGCTTGCCTGCGAGCGCTTCGAGGCCTTGCCGGCCTTGACCATTCTTTACTCTCCGCGTTTTTTTCGGCTCCACGTTTTAGGGCCCCGCGATGGCGCTGCCCGAGTCGGCGCTGCCGCCGATCCTGTGGTGCTCGGCCCCGGCAGCGGGCGGGCGCCTCGCGGCCGCCAGCTCCGCGCTGCGCGCCGCCGTGGCCCCGGCGCTGCTCCTGGGCCGGCGGCGCCTGCTGGCCGTCCGCCGACTCGCGCGCTGGGCGCGCGCCCTGAACCGGCCGGCGGAGCGCTGGATGGATGCCGTCCTGCGGCACAGCATCCACTTCCATTGCTTCCCTGGACGTCAACCTGCCGCGCCTGGACGCGCTGTTCTCGGTCGGGCTGGCCGGGGTTTCCGCGCTCGCGCGCAAGACGCGCTTCTGGCGCGGGCCGTTGCCGCGCTGCCCCCGCTGCCGGGAGGGCCGCTGCACCGCCGCCGTGCTCTTCGCCGTCGGCGACAAGACGCGCAACTCGCACCCCTGCCTCCAGTACTCCTGCGCCGCGTGTCTGCGCGTCGACCGGACCCGGCAAGAGTACTACTACGACCCCCTGGTCTTCTTCTACGACTCGGAGCGAGGCTGGCCCGAACCGGAGGCCGAGCTCTCCGGGGCAGACTCCGACAGCGACGGGGGGCCGCCCGCGGAGGGTCTCGGCCTGCGATGACCAACAAACTTTTCACGGGGGCTATGATAAAGAAGTGAGCATGGCCTGCGCGCGCGGCAGTGGCGGCCTCGGCAACGACGAAATGTTCCGGCAGGCGTTCGCGGACCGCTTCGCGAGCCTCAACTCGGCCTTCAGCTCGAGCCCCGACAGCGAGGTCGACTTCATCGCCGCGAGCGGGCCGGCCTGCCAGTCTTGCCAGGTGCTGAGCAGACCGCAGGACATGCACCGGCGCGGCCCGGGCGTCCCGGGCGCCCGCATGGCCGCGGGCAACTCGATGATGCAGTGGGTCGTCTTCTTCGTGCTGCTGGTCGGCATCGTGGCCGTGCTGGGCTACATCATCCGCAAGCTGTGCGGCGTGAAAGCGGGCGCCGAGAAGCCGCTGCACGGCGCCGCCAAGACCATGCCGGCGGGCGGCGCCGGCGGCGGTGCCGTCGAAGTGTCGAGGCCGGACGACATCATGCCGTCCGACGACGCGCTCAACGTCATCTTCATGCACGCAAAATGGTGCCACTACTGCAAGGACATGAAGCCCGACTTCGAGGCGATGGCCAAGAAGCATGCCGGCAAGGCCAAGTTCAAGAGCGTCGAGGCCGACGTGCTCAAGGCGGCCAAGGACAAGGGCAACGACCTCGCCAGCAAGTTTGACATCAAGGGCTTCCCCATGACGCTGTTCCTGCGCGGCAAGCAGCTGCTCGAGAAGGTCGTCGGCAGAATAGACGCCGGCACGCTCGAGACGAAGATCAAGACCCACGCCGGCAAGTAGACCCGCTCGCGCCATGAGGCTCCCGACCGGCCTCACCCGCGCGCACGTCGCCGGCTCGTTCCGCGCGCTGCTGGAGCCCGCGCAGGCGGCGGCGCTGGAGCACGCCTGCTACTGCCTGGCGGAATCGCAGCCGACGGCCGCGAGCTACGAGCGCCTGGCCCTCCGGGCGCTGGAGATCTTGCGGGGCCCGACGCGCGCCAAGCTCGACGAGCTCGGCGCGCTGCTCTTCGTCGGCGCGCCGCTGGAGACGCTCGTCGGCACCATCCCCGCCCGCGAGGAGATCCTCGAGCGGGAGGCCGAGCTGCGGCGCAGCGCCGCCCTGCTGCGCGACCTGGGCCAGGGCGACGGCACCGACGGCACCGACTGCGGCGCGGGCGGCCTGCACTGCAAGCACTGCAACGCCACGGACATCACCTACACGCTGCTGCAGACGCGCAGCGCCGACGAGGGCTCCACCGTCTTCTGCAGCTGCAAGTGCGGTCGCCGCTGGAAGATGTGAGTCCGGGCGCTCCCTAAAGCGCGCCATGGAAGATTTTGCGGCGGCCGTCGAGGAGCTCTCCCGCGGCATCGAGCAGCGCCAGCGCCGCCTGCGGGCCGCCGTCGACGTGGAGAACCGCCGCTGCGACAGCCTCCGCACGCTGCTGCAGCGCATGCAGGGCGCCAAGGGCGCGTTCGACCACGAAGACCTCAAGGCGGTGCAGGACGAGATTGCGCGCCGCGAGGCCGCGCTGGAGCGCCTGCAGCACGAGAGCCGCGCGCAGGAGACCGTGCGCCGCGAAAAGGAAGAGCTGTTCCTGCAGCTCCACAGCACGCTGCACACGCGCACGCGCGTGCTCGAGGACCTGGACAAGAGCACGGCCGTGCTGCACGACCACGAGCAGCTGCTGCAGTTCTTCGCCGACAAGCAGCTGCAGCTGTCCGTGATGCTCCGCTCCAAGATGCAGGAGCTCGTGCACGACGCGCAGGCGCCCCTCGCGGACTGAGGGCCGGGGCGGCGGCCCCGTGCAAAGCATGAGCCGCGCGGCGCTGGCCCTGGCCGGCGCCCTCTTCGCCGGCGGCCTCGGGGCCCGCCGCTTGGTGCGGGCAGATCAAGAAGCGCTGCTGACCAAGTACCGCCAGAACACCCACGGCTTCTTCGTGCCGGGGGCGACGTACCACCTGCTCACCCGCAACTGCACCGAAATCCTCGCCATGCTCTTTCCGAGCAGGGGCTACGACTGCGCCTACCGAGGCCTGCACCTGCCGACGCAGTGCAAGAGGACGCAGGCACCGCCGCTGGCGCCCGAGCTGGAGGCCGAGGCCCTGCGCATAGCGCGGTCGGTGGCCTACTCCACGCTCGTCGGTCAGGGCACGCGGGTCAAGACGTGGTGCGGCCATCCCGAGCTGCCAAAAAAATTGGAGACCGTGACCTGCGACATCCAGACCTGGCTCGAGGAGGCCAAGAAGCTGCCCGTCCAGGACCGCTTGATCGTCGTGGCCGTGGAAGGCGCCTACGAGCGCGTGCGCCTGCTGTCTCACGTCACGGTGATATTGTACAATCGGGCGAAGCACACCGCCTGCTCGTTCGGCGTGCGCGCGCACGGGAGAGGCATGGTGCGGGAACTGTTCAAGCTGGTCCACGCCTACGAGATACCCTTCTTCATGAGCTCTCCGGACGTGGCCAGCGTCTCGCGCGGGCCGCCGTGCTTCGTGAAAATCGTCGACGCGTTCAGCCCGACCGATGCCGAGCTCGCCGAGGTGCTCCGGCGGCTCGCCGAGGCCTTCCAGCCCTTGAACCCCGCAGCCGCGCACGGCCCGTGACGCGGCGCTCCGACCGCCCCCGCAGCCACCGCCCTTCAGCCTTCGCCTCGCGTCGCTGCGCCGCCATGTCGCTTCCCAAGCTGGTGCCGCTCTCGCCGCAGAGCGTGTGGGCGCCGGTGTACGGCTCCGCGCCGTCCTGCACGGCCCCGCGCTTCGAGGCCGCCCAGAACGTGGCGCTGCAGCTGGAGGGCGACCCCACCAGCCTCGACGTGGACCTGGGCCGCCTGGCCGGGGCCGCGCCGAGCTGCCAGCATTACGAGGTGTCCAAGTGCCTCTTCGACGTCGCCCGGGTCGGGCACATCTCCTTCGACGTCGCGATGCGGGGCTGCGGCGACGTCTGGGCGTGCCCCCTCTGGATGAGCCCCCGCACGTGGCGCGCCCCGCAGCACCGGAGCGGCGAGATCGACTTCGTGGAGAAGTGCGGCAAGACGCTCAACCTGAGCTTCGGCGAGACGAAGCCCTTCAACGCGCCGTGGCCGGGCAAGGACCCCGCCAACTTGCCGCCCCACCGCGTGACCCTCGACTTCCAGGCCGACGGCTCGGTGGCGTCCGCGATGACCGACCTGGCTACGGGCCAGCGGACGCCACCGAGCCGTCGGCCTGGAAGTCGAGGGTCACGCGGTGGGGCGGCAAGTTGGCGGGGTCCTTGCCCGGCCACGGCGCGTTGA
>Ga0007795_10000309_pt1 | contig 14647 bp, 13 predicted proteins | sample CryBogmetaGMA1M_FD_60369 | JGI IMG/M metagenome (GOLD analysis project Ga0007795, IMG submission 60369) | Freshwater microbial communities from Crystal Bog, Wisconsin, USA - MA1M | ecosystem: Environmental > Aquatic > Freshwater > Lake | place: Crystal Bog, Wisconsin, USA | collected 2009-07-06
GCTTTGTTACCAAGTTATACACGTTGTTAGACCAGTTTTGGATAGTTGTGTAACGAACACGCGCACCCTTCTTAACAATGATCTCAACAACTGCAGAGTGAAGTGAATCTGACTTGTAGATAGGAGCCGTGCAGCCTTCTACATAGTGAATATATGAATCCTCGTCAGCAATAATTAAGGTGCGCTCGAATTGACCCATATTTTCGGTATTGATACGGAAGTAAGCCTGCAATGGGATATCTACATGAACGCCCTTGGGAACGTAGATAAATGAACCACCAGACCAGACAGAAGTATTGAGTGCTGCGAACTTGTTATCTCCTACCGGGATAACGCTTCCAAAATATTCCTTAAATAGTTCAGGGTGCTGCTTCAAACCGCTATCTGTATCGAGGAAGATGACGCCCTGCTTCTCGAGATCTTCGCGAATTGAGTGATAAACAACTTCAGATTCATATTGAGCTGCTACACCAGAGACCAAACGCTGCTTTTCAGCTTCTGGAATACCAAGGCGGTCATAAGTATTTTTGATTTCGTCAGGCAAGTCTTCCCATGTAGCAGCCTGCTTCTCTGTAGAGCGCACGAAGTACTTAATGGTGTCAAAGAAAATTCCAGAGAGATCAGATCCCCAAGAAGGCATCGGCTTCTTATCGAAGAGCGCTAGGCCCTTGAGGCGAAGATCGAGCATCCATTGTGGTTCGCTCTTCTTCGCACTGATATCGCGAACTACTTCTTCGCTGAGGCCACGCTTTGCATTGGTACCCGCATCATTGCCATCTGACCATCCGTACTCGTAATTTCCGAGGCCTTCGAGTTCTGGGTGTGCTGTTGTCATGTGCGCGCCTTTCCAGCGGTTGATTTCTCTTTTTTATTGATTCCTGCATTTGGTATACCTGCGTTAGGTATATATGTCGTGCAAACGCCATCGCCATGAGCAATCGTTGCTAAACGTTGTACGTGAGTGCCCAGCAATCGCGAAAGAACTTCAGTTTCCGCTTCGCACAGTTGTGGAAATTCGGCAGCGACGTGGGCGATTGGGCAATGATGCTGACAAAGTTGTTCACCCAGTGGACGAGATTCAACGCTTGCTGCATACCCCTGCTCCGTGAGAAATGTTGCAAGCGCATCTGTCTTATTTGATTTCTTAGCGAGTGCAACTGTCGCTTTACGTTCAATGTCATCTGCGCGGGATTGAGCAAAGGCTTTGACAAGATGTTCGCCGGATTGCGCCGACATAAACTTTAAAGCTGCGACTGCAAGATCGTCATAGGAATGTTCAAACTTTTCACGACCTGAATCGGTCATCACAAAAACTTTTGAAGGGCGCCCGCGTCCACGCGATAGCGCTTGATGTGGTTCACGTGCTTCCAAGATTCCATCGGCAATTAAGAGATCGAGGTGGCGACGGATGCCGGCTGGAGTCAGTCCCAACCGTTCGCCCAAGACGACGGCGGTAGACGGCCCATTTTCGAGGATGGAGCGTGCGACCGCGTCGCGGGTGCTCAGATCGTCGAATTTCACAACAGTATTGTGTCGTAATTCGCTATACCGTGCCACTTGAGCATGCGTACGTACTCAGGCGTAGGTCATAGGCTACGGAGCGTGAATAAAGGTGAAGCGGTAGCGAGGCGGGTTTTGGCGCCGCTTACCGGCTTACTCCTCTTCCTTCAATCCTCCCTTGTAGTTACAGGCGGTGGGGTTCGCCTTACGGGTTCTGGTCTTGGCTGTCCGACATGGCCGCAATGCACCCCCGGTTCTTATACCCCCGTCCCCCATCAAATCGAGGGACAGGTACATGCATGGATCGAGTTCGGAAATCGTTTGCTTACCTTTGCACTTTTCTTTGCGGCGGTGGCAACGGTTATCGCTGTATTTAGATCTCATCGCCGCGACCTTCGCGTCTTAGCTCTCACACAAATTTTTGGAATATTTGCACAAGGAGTACTGGGCGGAATTACGGTTTTGACTCATCTCAATCCTTTAGCCGTTGCTTCACATTTCATTCTCTCTATCTTTCTCATTGCTGCTGCTACATCTCTTCATTCGCGCCGAAAGCGACCATATGTGCGGACTTCATCGTCCGAGCCTGCCATCGCGCAAGCGTCGGCCATGCATATATTTCTCACTCTGCTAGTCATAGTTATCGGAACTCTTGTTACGGGAAGTGGCCCGCATGCCGGTGATCTCAAGGCGCCACGGCTTCATCTCAACATTCAGCATCTTGCCTATATTCACGGTGGGCTGGTTGTTCTGCTGCTCTCTCTCACTGCGTACTTTTACATGATGAGAGGTCAGCGTTACGAAACTCGACGTTCGCTTACTGTTTTCTCGCTTTTAACACTCGCTCAAGGCGTGATTGGCTATATTCAATACATACAGGGAGTTCCAGAACTTCTTGTTGCCACTCACCTCTTGGGTTCTACACTCGTTTGGATCGCAGCGTGGCGAGTCCGACTTTCAGTAGTACGTAAACCCGCTTAAGGAGAAGAAATGACACAGATCGCTGGCTGGACTGAACTCGATGATCGCGCAGTAGCTCACGCACGCGCACTCGCAATGGATGCTGTACAGAAAGTTGGAAATGGCCATCCTGGTACTGCGATGGCACTCGCGCCTGTTGCATATAACTTGTTCCAGCGTCACTTAGTGCATGATCCAGCAGATCCAACCTGGTTAGGTCGCGATCGATTCATCCTGTCATGTGGTCACTCTTCAATGACCTTGTACACGCAGCTCTTCTTCAGCGGCTACGGACTTGAAATGAACGATATTCAATCCTTCCGTACATGGGGCTCACTCACTCCGGGCCACCCAGAATATGGACACACTGCAGGCGTTGAAATGACTACCGGACCACTGGGTGCAGGCGTTGCAACCTCTGTTGGATTTGCAATGGCAGCTCGTTACGAACGAGGCCTGCTTGATCCAGATGCACCTGCGGGAACATCACTTTTTGATCACTCAATTTGGGTGATCTGCTCTGATGGAGATTTGCAGGAAGGCGTATCGGGTGAAGCATCTTCACTTGCCGGCACACAAGCACTTGGCAATCTCAATGTAATTTATGACGATAACCGAATTTCCATCGAAGGTGACACTCACGTCTCATTTACCGAAGATGTTGCAGCTCGTTATCGTGCTTACGGTTGGCACGTGCAAGAAGTACCAGCACTTGCGGATGGAAACGTTGATCTTGCAGCGCTTGATAAGGCGATGCTTGCAGCGAAGGCGGAACTTACAAAGCCATCGCTTATCCGCATGCATTCAACTATTGCATGGCCAGCACCTAAGGCGCGCGGTACCGCAAAGTCTCACGGTTCAGCACTTGGCGATGAAGAAATTGCAGCGACCAAGAAGGAACTCGGATTAAATCCTGATGAAAAGTTTGCAATGCCAGATGATGTCTTTGCGCATGTGCGTTCTGTTAAAGATCGTGGCGCTGCAAAGCATAAAGAATGGGATGCAAAATTTGCAGAATGGAAGAGTGCGCATCCTGATCGCGCTTCACTCTTGCAGCGACTTGTTTCTCGCGAGCTTCCAGCTGAGTGGGAAAGTTCACTCCCTGTCTTTGACGCTGGCAAAGATGTCGCGACTCGCAATGCTTCTGGCCATGTCATCAATGCAATCGCCAAAGTTCTACCAGAATTCTGGGGTGGCTCTGCCGATCTAGCAGATTCCAATATGACAACTATTGAAGGCGGAAACTCATTCTTGCCTGCATCAAGTCAGATGAAGAACGCTGATCCATACGGTCGCATCATTCACTTTGGTATCCGCGAACATGCGATGGGATCAATTCTGAATGGAATTGCTCTTCACGGTCTATCTCGTTCATTTGCTGGAACATTCGCAGTCTTCAGCGATTACATGCGTCCATCTGTGCGCCTTGCGGCAATCATAGATATTCCATCGACTTTTGTATGGACTCACGATTCAATCGGCGTAGGTGAAGATGGTCCTACTCACCAACCGATCGAACACTTCGCGGCCCTTCGTGCGATTCCGAATTTCGCAGTCATTCGCCCTGCCGATGCAAACGAAGTAACCGAGGCTTGGAAATCTGTTCTCAAGCGCAACAAGCCAGCCGGTTTCTTGCTATCACGCCAAAATCTCCGCACTGTAGATCGCACAACACATGGTGCGCTTTCAGGCGTTGATAAGGGTGCCTACATTCTTAAGGAGGCTTCATCGGCTCCGAAGGTCACAATCATCGCCACCGGTTCCGAAGTTGGAATCGCACTGGATGCACAGATCGCCCTCGAAGCATCCGGAGTCTCGACTCAAGTTGTAAGCGCTCCATGTCTTGAATGGTTCAACGAACAACCACAGTCATATCGAGATTCAGTCCTTCCGAAGTCTTCACTTCGCGTCAGCATTGAAGCTGGTATCGCACTCGGTTGGCGTGAATACGTTGGCGATAATGGATTAATTATTTCGCTCGATCACTGGGGCGCTTCTGCTGCTGCCAACAAGCTCTATACAGAGTTTGGTCTCACAGCTGATCGCGTTGTAGTCGATGTAAAGAAGGCACTTGCATGAGCGCCGCTGACTTAGGCAAGAACGGAACATCCATTTGGCTCGATGATTTATCGCGCGCAAAAATTTCCGGCACAGATTCACATTCACTGCCCCAGCGCATTAAAGAAGCATCTGTCGTAGGAGTTACAACCAACCCGAGCATCTTTGGTGCAGCGATTAATGGTGCCCAGGAATATGCAGCAGATATCGCTCTGCTCAAAGGGTCAACACCAGAAGAGATCGTTCGCAAGTTGACTACTGATGATGTTCGCGCAGCGTGCGATCTCTTTACCGATATCTACAACAGCACAAAGGGTGTTGATGGTCGTGTAAGTATCGAAGTTGATCCTCGCCTTGCTCACGATACAGACGGAACAATTGCTGAAGGCAAAGCGCTCTATGCAACTGTCAATCGTCCTAATGTGATGATAAAGGTGCCGGCTACAGTGGCTGGGCTTCCTGCAATTACCGCACTCATTGCAGAAGGAATTAGCGTCAACGTCACGCTCATCTTCTCGGTCGAACGTTATGCGCTAGTAATTGATGCATTCATGAAGGGAATCGAAGAGGCAAGCAAGCAAGGTCGCGATCTCTCAACTATTCACTCAGTTGCATCATTCTTCGTAAGTCGTATTGATACTGCGATAGATCCTGAACTTGAAAAATTGGGAGCTACGCAACTACAAGGCAAGGCGGCAGTAGCAAACGCTCACGTTGCCTACGAGCTATTCCTGAGTGAACGTAGCTCGAATCGCTGGAGCTCGCTTGCAGCACAAGGTGCGCATATGCAACGCCCATTATGGGCTTCTACGGGAGTTAAGAACCCTGCATATGAAGATACTCGTTACGTTGTAGAACTCGTAGCAGCAGATTGTGTTAATACGATGCCGCAGTCAACTCTCGATGCTCTTATGGATCATGGTGTGGTTCGTGGTGATTCGATTACTTCAGCAATTGCCCAATCGCATAAAGATCTTTCTGGCATTGCCGCAGCTGGAATCTCGCTGGCTGATGTAACTTCTGATTTGGAAGTCAAAGGTGTCAAAGCATTTGCAGATGCGTGGGAAGTTCTTTTAAAGAGCGTTGCAGATGCGAGTAACAAATGAAGATTGGTGGCCCATCACTTTCAAAGATTGATCGTTCTTCAAAGCTCTATATATCGCTCCAAGAAGCTCATCAACGAATCGCTGCAAAGGATGCCCAGACTTGGGGTAATAAGGCAGCTGCAGAAGCGGCGATCCGCCTCAATTGGGTTGACCTTCCTCAGACATCCACGCAGTTACTTCCTGAATTGGCTGAAATCGCGAAGAAATTCGCATCTCATCACCGAGTAGTTCTGTGCGGAATGGGTGGCTCCTCATTAGGCCCTGAAGTAATTGCCAAGACATTTTCCAAAGAACTCTTCGTCTTCGATTCAACTGATCCCGAATATGCCGAGCATGCACTTTCCGGTGATTTAAAGAAGACGGTTGTTGTAGTTAGCTCGAAATCAGGATCAACGATTGAGACCGCATCACAACGAGCGATTTTTGAATCAGCATTCACGGCCGCGGGGATTGAACCTCGCGACCATATTGTCATTGTTACTGATCCAGATTCACCGCTGGATAAAGAAGCGCGCGCTTCAGGTTTCACAGTTATCAATGCGGATCCCAATGTAGGCGGACGTTTTAGCGTTCTGAGTGCCTTCGGCTTAACTCCTTCGGCCTTGATTGGTGCTCCTGTTGGCGAATTGCTTGCTGAAGCTCAAGCCGAGAAGAGCCACTTCCTCACAAATGTGCAGAGCGTTCTCGATGTTGCCTATGCATTTGCAAATATTGCCGGCCAATATTTGGCATTTACTGACCATGGATCAGATGTTCCAGGACTGTCAGATTGGATTGAACAACTGATTGCGGAATCAACTGGCAAAGAAGGCACAGGCCGATTGCCTATCGCAACCGAATCTCTCGCTGAAGCACAGGTTGGTGGGTCATTTACGATCGCTTATGCCGGAACTGGTGCAGATCTCGTGGTTGAAGGCCCACTCGGAGCCCATTTCATTTTTTGGGAATGGGTTACTGCTCTGCTCGGCTTTGCGTTGAACATTGATCCGTTTAATCAACCAAATGTGACCGAGGCTAAAGAGCAAACTTCCGCGGCGCTTGCTGAATGGAACAATCAGATTCCAGTTCTTACTCCAAATACTTCTGAAGGATCCGTTGAGATCTTCGGAGATGGGCAGACACTTAAGGATGCACTTGCGACTTTCATAGAAGGTGTCCGTGATGGTGGATACATCGCAGTGATGGCTTATCTCGATCGCATTGAGGATGCAAAAATCGCTGAGCTACGCTCAATTCTTGCTCGCAAAGCGAATCGCCCAACACAATTTGGTTGGGGGCCGCGTTTCTTGCACTCAACTGGCCAATTCCATAAGGGTGGACAGCCAAATGGTTCTTTCCTTCAAATCACTGCAGAGACTGAAAGTGATGTTGCGATTCCCGGAAGAGAATTCGGACTGCGAACTCTCGTATTTGCCCAAGCTATTGGCGATAACAAGACTCTTGCGAAAAGAAAATACCCGCTCCTTCGTCTGCATCTGCAGAACCGAAGTGCGGGTATTGATGAGATTTTAGCTGCGGCTAGATCTCTGTAATTTTCTTATTCGATATCGTCGCCGCGTAATTTGCGGAGCGCATCTTCAAGAATCTTCTCGCCTTCAGCATCTGTGCGGCGTTCTTTCACATATGCAAGGTGAGTCTTGTAAGGAATATTTACAACCGCACTTGGTGGATTGTTCTTATCGCGACCTGCAGGCAGTCCGCACTTTGGGCAATCCCATTCAGCTGGAATAACTACAGTCTCTTCGACTGCAAAAGATGGTCGGACTTCATGTCCATTTGCGCACCAATATGAAACTGTTGCGCGTTCAATTTGATCTCCGCGCTCGGCTTCGCCCATTGGGCCTGCGCCGACACGGCTACCGCGAATTGCACTTGCCATGGATTAACCCTTCAAAACGAGTGAGAGAGCGACAACGCCTGCGAACCAGAGTCCACCAACAACAATTGTGATGCGATCAAGGTTGCGTTCAACAACAGATGAACCACCGTAGTTTGATGAGATTCCACCACCGAACAAATCTGAAAGACCTGATCCCTTGCCCTTATGGAGCAAGACAAGCAAGACCATCAATACACTGGCGATGATCAGAAAGATTGAAAGCGCTAAAGCCATTCGTAAAACTCCTCTAGAGGTAGGGGTAAAGGATACCCGAACGAGTTGGAAAGCCTTGAATTACGCCTGAGCGTGGAACTTGGCAATCTTGGCAAGTTCTTCTGGGTCAAGGCTTGCTCCACCGATTAGTGCACCATCGACATCCGTTTGCTTCATGATTTCAACGATATTCGCTGACTTCACAGAACCACCGTAGAGAATGCGCATATTGGCAGCGATTTCTGCTGATCCAATCTGTTCAACTTCCTCGCGGATTGCAGCGCAGACTTCTTGCGCATCTTCAGGTGTTGCAGTCTTGCCAGTGCCGATTGCCCAAACTGGTTCGTATGCAATCACAATCTTCTTGAGATCTGGCTTATGGAAACCTTCGAGGCCTGCACGAACTTGGCGGATGACATGTGAAACATGTGTGCCGGATTCGCGAATAGCAAGTTCTTCACCAACGCAGAAGATTGGAGTCAATTCATTTGCGAGAGCTGCCTTGATTTTGCGATTAATAAGAGCGTCGTCTTCGTGGTGGATTGCGCGTCGTTCAGAGTGGCCAATCACAACAAATGTGCAACCGAGCTTTGCCAGCATTGATCCTGAGATATCTCCGGTATATGCACCTGAGCTCTCAGGTGACAGGTCTTGCGCGCCGTAAAGAAGACGAAGGCGATCGCCATCAACCATTGTTTGAATAGATCGAATATCTGTAAATGGAGGAATGATGGCAACATCGACTGCGTCGTAATCTTTATCATCCAGTGAGTAAACGAGCTTCTGAGCGACTGCAATAGCCTCGAGATGGTTGAGGTTCATCTTCCAGTTGCCAGCCATCAATGGTTTACGCATTGTTTTCCCCCTTTATAGTTTAAGTGAAATTAAAGATCGAGAGCGGTTAGACCAGGAAGCTCTTTACCCTCGAGATATTCGAGTGACGCTCCCCCGCCGGTTGAGATGTAACCGAATGCTGAATCTGCGAACCCAAGTGCACGAACTGCGGCAGCTGAATCGCCGCCTCCGACAACTGAGATTCCTTGAACTTCAGTAAGTGCTTGTGCAACAACCTTTGTACCGTGTGCAAAGTTAGGGAATTCGAAGACGCCCATTGGTCCATTCCAGAAGACTGTCTTGCATGTCTTAATCGCCGCGGCAAATGCTGCCGCAGTTTCGGGTCCGATATCAAGACCCATCTGATCGGCTGGAATTGCATCTGCTTTTACAAGAGTAGGTGTTGCATCAGCCGCAAATGCCGGAGCAACGACAATATCAGTAGGAAGCAAGAGTTTTACGCCTGAATCTTCAGCTTGCTTAATGAGTGCGCGAACTGTGTCGAGTAGATCAAGTTCAACGAGTGATTTCCCGATTTCGTGCCCTTGCGCTGCTAGGAAGGTGAAGAGCATTCCCCCACCAATAGCCATGACATCTACTTTTCCAAGAAGATTTGAGATCACACCAATCTTGTCAGAAACCTTAGAGCCACCAAGTACAACGCCATATGGGCGAACTGGGTCGACGGTAAGTTTCTTCAAGACTTCAACTTCTGCCGCAACAAGAGTTCCCGCAGCGTGTGGAAGGAGTTTTGCAAGATCAAATACTGATGCATGCTTACGGTGAACTGCGCCGAATCCATCACCAACATAGACATCTGCCAACTTAGCTAGTTCGGCTGCAAGTGCGCCACGTTCTGCTTCATCCTTTGAAGTTTCTGCTGCGCTAAAGCGAATATTTTCCAAAAGGAGAATCTCACCTGCTGCGAGTGCCTCAGCTTTTGCAGTCACATCTGCACCGGTAATTGCTCCAGCAAATTGCACTGGCTTGCCCAGAAGTTCAGATAGTCGCACTGCTACAGGAGCTAGTGATAATTCAGGTTTTGCTTCACCTTTTGGTCGACCTAGATGAGCTGCGATAACAATGCTGGCACCTTTTGAAAGGAGTGCATTAATTGTCGGAAGTGAAGCGCGAATACGGCCATCATCAGTGATCTTTCCTTCTTTCAAAGGAACATTGAGATCGCAACGTAGAAAAACGCGCTTGCCAGCTACATCTAGGTCAGCCAAAGAAGTCATTAGAGGCTTTTACCTACATATCCAACAAGATCAACGAGGCGGTTTGAGTAACCCCATTCGTTGTCGTACCAACCGATGACCTTCACTGTTGTTCCGATCGCCTTAGTGAGCTGTGAATCGAAGATACATGAAGAAGGATCTGTGACGATATCTGAAGAAACGATTGGATCTTCTGTGTATGAAAGGAATCCCTTAAGTGAACCATTTGCTGCTTCCTTCATCGCTGCGTTGATTTCTGCAGCTGTCGCTTCCTTTGCAAGTTCAACGGTGAGGTCTGTTGCTGATCCTGTTGGAACTGGAACGCGCATAGCGAAACCATCAAGCTTGCCCTTGAGCTGTGGAAGTACCAAAGAGATTGCCTTTGCAGCACCTGTTGAGCTTGGGATGATATTTGTAGCTGCCGCACGTGCTCGACGGAGATCCTTGTGTGGGAAATCGAGGATTACCTGGTCATTTGTATATGCGTGAATTGTTGTCATGAGGCCACGGACGATTCCGAACTTCTCATCCAAAACCTTAGCCATTGGAGCAAGGCAGTTCGTTGTACAAGATGCATTTGAAATAACGTTGTGGTTTGCTGGGTCGTACTTCTCGTGGTTTACGCCCATCACGATTGTGATGTCTTCATCTGTAGCTGGAGCCGAGATGATGACCTTCTTCGCGCCAGCTGTGATGTGCTTCTTTGCATCAGCAGCCTTTGTGAAGTGACCAGTTGATTCAATGACGATATCTGCCTTCACTGAAGCCCATGGAAGGTTAGCTGGATCGCGATCTGCGAATACCTTGATTGTCTTTCCACCGACTGTGATGCTGTCTTCGGTGTGTGAAACTTCAAGACCAAGGCGTCCCAAGATTGAGTCGTACTTGAGCAAGTGAGCAAGAGTTGCATTATCTGTAAGGTCGTTGATACCTACGATATTGATATTTGGATTGGTGAGCGCTGCGCGAAAGAAGTTGCGGCCAATACGTCCAAAACCATTAATTCCGACATTAATCATGATGAGAACCTCTTCTAGAAAGTGAAATGCCCCGCATATAGGTGGCTAACTGTTACACCACAACATTGGGGGGCTTGAGGGTAAGTCTAGCCTATTCGCCGAGTAAGTCAGGCGAGAGGCCCGCTTCAGTATCTGGAATTCCGAGCTCCTGCGCACGTTTATCGGCCATTGCAAGAAGTCGACGGATGCGTCCGGCGATTGCATCTTTTGTCATCGGTGGCGTTGCTAAAGATCCGAGCTCCTCGAGGCTTGCTTGTCCATGAGAAATTCTCAAATCACCGGCTTCCTTTAAATGATCCGGAATTTCAGGTCCGAGGATTTCCATCGCTCGCTGTACACGAGCAGCGGCCGCAACTGCAGCGCGAGCAGAACGACGCAGATTTGCATCATCAAAATTTGCAAGACGGTTTGCTGTCGCGCGAACTTCACGGCGCATGCGACGCTCTTCCCAAGCGAGCACGCTTTCATGAGCGCCTAGTCGAGTAAGTAAAACTCCGATTGCATCGCCATCACGAATGACAACACGATCTACTCCGCGTACTTCGCGTGCTTTTGCCACGATATTAAGTCGGCGAGCTGCGCCAACAAGTGCAAGTGCTGCCTCAGGTCCAGGGCAGGTAATTTCAAGCGAAGAAGATCTACCTGGTTCAGTTAAGGATCCATGTGCAATAAATGCGCCGCGCCATGCAGCTTCTGCATCGCAGACATTTGCGGCAACTACCTGAGGTGGTAATCCTCGAACGGGACGACCGTTGGCATCGATCAAACCAGTCTGACGCGCAAGTGCGTCTCCGGCTTCTACAACACGAACAACATAGCGAGAACCTTTGCGAAGTCCACTCGATGAGAGAACTGCTAAATCACTGTCGTGGCCGTAAATATCGGCGATATCTTTCTTGAGACGACGTGCGCTCTGGGATGTATCGAGCTCAACTTCGATCAACACTTTTCCGGCTGCGATATGTAATCCACCGGCAAATCGAAGAAGAGATGAGACTTCGGCTTTACGACAACATGGCTTGGTAACCGAGAGACGACTGAGTTCGTCCTTAACCGCTGCTGTCATTGCCATGGGGGTTATCCAACCAGTATTTCCGCGTCTATGTGTGCGAAAAGCTGACCCAATTTTTTCACATCGTGATGTAAAGGCGCCCCTTTACTGCGTAAATCTGCCTTCACCAACTGTGAACCTATGGTTGAAAGATGTGCAGCCAATTGATCCTGGCCTTCAGCTGACTCCTCAATGACAACGCAATCGAAGCGAAGTTCAGGTGCATACATCGACAGTATCTGTAGATGTTCGAGGGGTGAATATCCTGCGTACTCCCCTGCAGATTTATCTGAAGTATCTAGATTGAGTAATAAAATTTTCTTCGCCGACGTTGCAACTATTGCATCACGAAGTGATGGAACAAGTAAATGTGGAATCACACTTGAAAACCAAGAACCTGGACCCATTGTTATCCAATCAGCGCTTTCAACTGCATCGAGTGCTTCACGATATGCCGGTGGATTTTCAGGAATGATGCGAAGTGATTTCAATCGACCTTTTGTAGTTGCCACTTCTGCCTGACCGCGAACTATCTGAGTTCCAATCGCATTTTCAAATGTCGCCTCGATATCCAACGGCTGTGAAGACATCGGTAAGACTCGGCCGATCACCTTAAGCAGTGCACCTACTCGATCTAAGCCTGCGACCGTATCTTCATCGCGATCCCATAGTGCGGCCAGAAGTAAGTTGCCGACTGCATGGCCATCAAGATCTCCCTCGCTGGTGAATCGATATTGCATGATTTCAGCCCAGCTTCTTCCCCACTCATCATCGCTACATAGCGCAGCAAGTGCCATACGTAGGTCACCCGGCGGAAGAATAGGAAACTCTTGGCGGAGCCGACCGCTCGAACCACCATTATCTGCAACTGTGACGATGGCAGTGATATTCGATGTGAAACTGCGCAGAGATGTAAGTGTTGCCGCTAATCCATGACCGCCACCAAGTGCGACAACTTTTTTAGCCGAACTCATTCCCGTCCTACATCGCGGTGAGTTGCATGTGCTGAGATTTCTAAATCTGATGAAATCGCACTGAGTTGACGCGCGATCTCTTCTGCAACTGCGACGGAACGATGCTTTCCGCCAGTGCAGCCGATTGCGATGGTGACGTACTTTTTTCCTTCACGGAAATAACCGGGAATCATTTTCTGAACTACCGCAACATAGCTCTGCACAAAATCTGCGACGCCTTCGCTTTCTAATACTTTTGCAGAAACTGGCGCATCGAGTCCGGTAAGTGGTCGAAGCTCGGGAATCCAGTGAGGGTTGGGAATAAAGCGGCAATCGAGAACTAAGTCGGCATCGACTGGAATTCCATATTTATATCCAAATGAAAGAACGTTGATACGCAGAGTTGGCAACATTCCTGCAGCAAAGATTTCAGCCGTACGCTTTTCGAGTTGATGAACATTAAGATTGGAAGAATCAATGACAACATCAGCTTGCGCTCGGATTTCTTCAAGTTTGGCGCGTTCTCGTTCAATGCCATCGACAATGCGGTCCTTTGCCTGCAATGGATGAGGTCTACGAGTAGATTCGAAACGTTGCACCAACGCTTGATCAGAAGCATCGAGAAAAAGTAAGCGGAAAGGTGTGCTCGAACTCTTGAGCGTTGCAAGTGCGCTATTGAGCTCGTCAAAGAATTTTCCTCCGCGAACATCGACAACAACTGCCAGCGCTGCATGGGTTTCGAGACTCTGTTCAGCTAATTGCGGAAGTAAGGCTGGAGGCAAGTTATCAACAACATACCAGCCCAAATCTTCGAGTGCATGGGCGACCGTTGATCGACCAGCACCAGACATTCCGGTGAGGATTAATAACTCTTTCGATGCCATGTCCGTAATTGTGCCTTAGCTGTCAAGTATCTCTCCGGTGGCCATATCGACACCGGGTTGAGACAAATTCTGTAAATGAGTGTAGATAATCGATGCGATAGTCGCACCAATTCCTGGAGTGGAAGCGAGCTCCTCGGTACTCGCTTTCCGCATAGCCGTGACTGAACCAAAGCGATCAAGCAGTGCTGCTCTGCGAGTTTCACCTAGTTGCGGAATTTCATCAAGCAGAGATTCCAGCATTACCTTTGAGCGACGTGATCGGTGGAAGGTGATTGCAAATCTATGCGCCTCATCACGAATTCGTTGCAATAAATACATTCCTTCGGATGTGCGAGGAAGAATGAGAGGGTCCTTATCCCCTGGCATCCACACTTCTTCTAATCTCTTTGCCAATCCGCATAATGCAACATCTGCGATGCCGAGTTCATCTAATGCGCGCTGAGCTGCTGCTACTTGAGGAGCTCCACCGTCGACGACAATCAACTGAGGTGGATATGCGAACTTGCTCAATTTGCCTCCCGTTTCGGCAACTTCACTCTGATTGACCGAACGGTCTGCGAGCAAGCGTTTCATTCGACGAGTAATCACTTGATGCATCGCGCGCGTATCGTCTTGAGCCGTATCGGTATCGATAATAAATCTGCGATATTCGCTCTTCTTGGCTAGTCCATCTTCAAAGACGACCATCGATGCGACAACAGATGTACCCGAAATATTTGAAATGTCGTAACACTCGATACGCAGTGGAGTACGAGCAAGCTGAAGCTCTTCTTCAAGTTCGAGCAGTGCTTTGCCAGAGACAGCGGCGTCGGTTGCCCGCTTACTGAGATATTGGATGAGCGCATAATGGGCATTGCGCTCAACTGTCTGGAGAAGTTCAACTTTCTCGCCACGTTGTGGCACCTTGATAGAAACTCGGGCCCCACGCAATGAAGTCAACCACTCCTCTAGCGCTGCTCGATCGGTCGGTTCA
>Ga0007795_10000311_pt1 | contig 14617 bp, 12 predicted proteins | sample CryBogmetaGMA1M_FD_60369 | JGI IMG/M metagenome (GOLD analysis project Ga0007795, IMG submission 60369) | Freshwater microbial communities from Crystal Bog, Wisconsin, USA - MA1M | ecosystem: Environmental > Aquatic > Freshwater > Lake | place: Crystal Bog, Wisconsin, USA | collected 2009-07-06
CGGATTCGCTCATGCCCACCCGGGTTGCAAGTGCCCAACTCAATCAGATCATCGGTGACTTCGACGGCAACTGCAGCCGGATCGCCGACGCCGCGCAACAGGCTCACCTGGCGGGTGCCCAGATTCTGGTCACCCCCGAGTTGTCGCTCACCGGATATCCGCCTGAAGACCTGCTGCTGCGGGGCTCATTCTATGACAGGACGGGTGACGCGATGGCTGCGCTCGTGCGCCGGTCCCTCGATTGGCCCGGCTTGCACCTTGTCGTTGGTCACCCGGTCTCGCGGGACGGGCGTCGCTATAACGCGGCCTCTGTGATCCATGCCGGTCAGGTGATCGGTGAATACCACAAACGCGAATTGCCCAATTACGGCGTCTTCGATGAGCGCCGCTATTTCGAATCCGGCTCGCAAGCGCTGGTTTTCAAGGTCGGCGAGATCACCTTCGGTGTGGTGATCTGCGAGGACTTCTGGTTTTCAGCGGCGCCTGCCGCTGCGCGGGCCGCCGGGGCACAGGTGCTCCTGGCGCCCAATGCCTCGCCCTATCACCTCGACAAGCAGCATCAGCGCATGGACATCGTGCGCGAGACCGTCTGTGCGCAAGGCATGTCCATCGTCCTGTCGAGCCTGGTCGGCGGCCAGGACGAACTCGTCTTCGACGGGATGTCCTTTGCGCTGAACGCCGATCGCGCCCTTGCTGCACAAGCTCGGGCATTCGAGCCCGACCTGCTGATGGTCGAGGTTGATGACCAGGGGCGGCTGTCCGGGGCGATCGAGCCGCAGCCGGCCTTCGAGGCCCAGGTCTATTCGGCGCTGGTGCTTGGTGTGCGCGATTATCTTGGCAAGAACGGCTTTCCGGGCGCGATCATCGGTCTGTCGGGCGGTGTCGATTCGGCGCTGACGCTGGCGATTGCGGTCGATGCCCTCGGTGCCGACAAGGTGCGCGCGGTGATGATGCCTTCGCCCTATACCGCTGATATTTCCTGGATCGATGCGCGCGACATGGCTGCCCGCGTGGGGTGCCGCTATGACGAGATTCCGATCGAGCGATGCTTCGAGGCCTTCCTCGGCACGCTCGAAAGCGAATTTGCCGGTCGCGAACCCGACACCACCGAGGAGAACCTGCAGGCCCGTATCCGCGGCACCCTGCTGATGGCGCTGTCAAACAAGTTCGGATCGATCGTGCTCACTACCGGCAACAAATCCGAGATGGCAGTCGGCTATTCGACGCTTTACGGCGATCTGGCCGGTGGCTTTGCGGTCATCAAGGATATTGCCAAGACCCTGGTTTATCGGCTCTGCGAGTATCGCAACAGCGTGTCGCCGGTGATCCCCGAGCGGATCATCACGCGCGCGCCGAGTGCCGAACTGCGCCCCGACCAGACCGATCAGGATTCGCTGCCGCCTTACGATCAGCTCGACGGGATCGTGAAGCACTACATGGAAGAGGACATATCGGTCGAGGCGATCATCGCGGCCGGCTATCCGCGCGACGCGGTCCTGAAGGTGGTCAGACTGATGCGGATCAGCGAATACAAGCGCCGCCAGTCGCCGGTCGGGATTAGAGTGACGCACCGAGCCTTCGGTCGCGACTGGCGCTATCCGATCACGTCACGGTTTCGCGACTGAACACGTCAACAGGAAAAAAGGGACTGCCATGAAACACATCACCGCCATCATCAAGCCCTTCAAGCTCGACGAGGTTCGCGAGGCACTCGGGCAGGTCGGCGTCAGTGGTTTGACCGTGACCGAGGTCAAGGGTTTCGGGCGCCAGCGCGGCCATACCGAACTCTATCGGGGCGCCGAGTACGTCGTCGATTTCCTGCCGAAAGTGAAGGTCGAAGTCGTGGTCGCCGACGAAGCCCTTGATGCCGCGATCGAGGCCATCATCGGCGCCGCCAAAACCGGGCGCATCGGCGACGGCAAGATTTTCGTGACGGCGGTCGAGCAGGTCATCCGGATTCGAACCGGCGAGGTCGACAACGAGGCTATCTGAGCTCGGCAGGCCCGGCAGCGGGCCTGAAAAGCTTCCGAAAACCTCGGATCAGCCAGCTCATCAGCACCGCGACCAGCACCAGGAAAATTGCCAGCAGCACCAGGAATATTTCCGGATGCTGCACCGCAAGCCAGCTGCCACCCACCACCGCGACATCCTCGGTGAAGGACAGGGCAATGTTTGAAAACGGTTCGGGCGAGGTGTTGGCCGCCGCGCGGGCGCCGGCCTTTGAAAAATGCGTCGCAGCGGTCAGCGAGCCGCCCAGCACGGCGGCAGCCAGCGTGGCCGCAGAGCTCGAGTCGCCGAACACTGCGGCGGCCAGCGCGGCACCCGCCGGAATCCGGATGAAGGTCTGCAGGCTGTCCCAGACACTGTCGAGCCAGGGCAACTTGTCGGCAAAGAGCTCGACCGTCGCCATGAAGCCTGCTGCGGTCAGGACCAGCGGGCTGGTCATCAGTTCGAGGTGCTCGGGCAAGGCAAACCACCCGAAGCGTCCGGCCAGCCCTAGTCCGAACATCACCAGGTAGAGCCGCAGCCCGGCGCCCCAGGCCAGGGCTGCGGCCAACGCCAGGTCGGGAAGGTGCTGCTGCAGGGTCTGCATCATGGTGGTTTATCGCTTTCGGACTTTGGAGGCGGGCGGGCGCAGCAGGACGATCAGTGCGCCACTGCCGCCGTCGGCAGGAGCTGCCTGGCAAAAGGCGAGCACCTCATTGCGCTGGGCCAGCCACTTGAGCACCTTGCCCTTGAGCACCGGCTCCTTGTTGATCGAGCCGAGCCCCTTGCCGTGGATCACGCGGATGCAGCGTCGCTCCCGCTTCATGCAGTCGGCCAGATAGCTCATCAGCGCCTCACGCGCTTCATCGACCCGCAAGCCGTGCAGGTCGATCTGGGCCTGCAGAACCCAGTGGCCCCGTCGCAAGCGACGGACCACGTCGGCACCGACCCCGGGCCGGCGAAACGACAGATCGCCGTCGGTGTCGAGCAGGCGATCGATGTCGATCTCGTCGCTGATCGATTCGGCCAGCGCGCACTGCTCGTCTTGCTCGAACTGGCGTGCGACTGGCTCGACCGCTGCCGGCAGGGGATCGACACGACCGGTGGGTGCCAACGGCACGGCATCACCAACGCTGTGGCGAAACAGATGTGCCTCGCGCTCGCGTTGCTCGCGCTCGCGGCGCGCCAGCGCCTCAGCTTGCGCCTGGCGCTCGGCCTGGTCCCGAAGCGCGTCGCGAAACGCCGCGAGATCGGCGAGTCCGGATGCGAGACTTTGCCTGGCCATCGTCGGTCTGCGCGACGGCGAACCCGATCAGCCCTGCTCGTCCTGGCTCTCGAGCCAGCGCTGGGCATCCAGCGCGGCCATGCAGCCCGTGCCGGCACTGGTGATGGCCTGCCGGTAGACATGGTCCTGGACATCGCCGGCCGCAAAAACCCCCTCGACGCTGGTCATCGTGGCATGACCCTGCAGCCCGCCATGGGTGAGGATGTAGCCGCCCTCCATCTTCAGTTGTCCTTCGAAGATGCCGGTGTTCGGCTGATGGCCGATCGCAATGAACACGCCGTGCAGGGTTTTGTCTTCGGTCTGGCCCGACTGGACATTGCGGATGCGCATGCCGGTCACGCCCGAGGCATCGCCCAGCACTTCGTCGAGCACGCTGTGCCAGCGCACATCGACCTTGCCGGTGGCGACCTTTGCCATCAGCTTGTCGATCAGGATGGCCTCAGCCTTGAATCGGTCGCGGCGATGCACCACGGTCACCTTGCTGGCGATATTCGACAGGTAAAGCGCTTCTTCGACCGCGGTGTTGCCGCCGCCGATGACCGCGACCTCCTGATTCTTGTAGAAAAAGCCGTCGCAGGTCGCGCAGCCCGAGACCCCTTTGCCCATGAAGGCGGTTTCCGAGTCGAGGCCCAGGTACTTGGCCGACGCACCGGTCGCGATGATCAGGGCGTCGCAGGTGTAGGTGCCCGAATCGCCGATCAGCTTGAATGGCCGCGCACCGAGCTCGACCGTGTTGATCTGGTCGAAGATGAACTCGGTATCGAAGCGCTCGGCATGCTCGTGAAAGCGCTGCATCAGTTCGGGGCCCTGGACGCCCTTGGCGTCGGCCGGCCAGTTGTCGACATCGGTGGTGGTCATCAGCTGGCCGCCTTGCGCAAGCCCTGTCACAAGCACCGGCTTGAGATTTGCCCGGGCGGCGTAAACCGCCGCGGTGTAGCCGGCCGGTCCAGAGCCCAGGATGATCAGACGGCAATGTTTGGCAGCGCTCATTTCAGGCCTCTGGAGTGTGCATCTATGTTAAAAAACAGTACGTTGGACACGTCACTTCAAGCATATCCTTGGAGTTTGACTGAAGCTCGTGCAAAATCATACAAGCTGGCGGCATCGACGCTGTCGTCGCACCAGTCTACTCAAGCACCAACCGGAGTCTCCATGGCCCACGAAGACATCAAGGCGTTTCTCAAGCGCGTGCCCCTTTTTTCCAGCCTCGGGGAGCGTCAGCTCGACGCTCTGGCATCCGGGACAGTGCGGCGTTCTTTTGCCAGAGGTCGTCTGATCGTCGCAGAAGGCGAGGCCTCGCAGTCGCTTTACATTCTGCTGTCGGGGCGCGCGAAGGTTCAGCGCTCCGATTCCGAAGGCAAGGAGGTGATCCTGGCGATCGTCGGCGCCGGCGAGTGCATCGGCGAGATGAGCCTGATCGATGATGCGCCCCGCTCAGCGAGCGTCGTGACGCTTGAGTCCTGCGACTTCATGGCGATCAACAAGGACAGTTTCAAGACGATCCTGTCCGAAAACCACGACATTGCCCTGAAGATCATGAAGGGCCTGGTCAAGCGTCTGCGCGAAGCCGACAAGAAGATCGAAACCCTCGCGCTGCTCGATGTCTACGGGCGTGTGGCGCGCGTGCTGCTCGACTTCTCCGAAGAGGTCAACGGCGAGCGCGTGGTGAAATCGAAGCTGCCCCGTCAGGAGATCGCCAAGATGATCGGCGCCTCGCGCGAGATGGTGTCGCGGGTCATGAAGGTGCTCGAGGTCGACGGCTACATCGTTCCGACCGGCGAAGGGCGCCTGCTGCTGCGCGAAAAGCTCGGCAGTTACCTGCACTAGGCCTCGAGTGGCGCGCGCCTCCGCCATCGACGGCCTGTCTGTTCGAAGCGGTCCGGGCAGCCGGTCGCTGCTTCCGGAGCGGGCCCTGGTTCTGCTGCGTGAGGCCCGCTGGCTGGTGCTTTGCGCCACGGCGATGTTTCTGGTCCTGATCCTGATCAGCTATGACAAGGGCGATCCGGGCTGGTCGCATGCGGTTGCAGGCCGCGACGTCCACAACTTCGGTGGGCGCCTCGGTGCCTGGCTGGCCGATCTGCTCCTCTATCTCTTTGGCGCCTGCGCTTACCTCCTTGCGGTGTTCATGCTGATGCGGGTGGTGTCGGGCTACCGTCACCTGCATGCCGCACGTCTTGTCGATCGTCGTCAGGCGCTCGACGAGACCCTCTTCGGATGGGATCGCTGGCTGGGGTTCGCTCTCCTCTTTCTTGGCTGCCTGGCGCTTGAGTCATCCCGGCTGGGTGGCTTGCCGATGCAGTTGCCGCTCGCGCCGGGCGGCGTTGTCGGCCATCTGATTGCGCAGCCTGCGCTCGTGCATCTGGGCGCAGCCGGAGGCACCCTGCTGATGCTGCTGGCAGCCTCGATCGGCTTTTCGCTGGCCACCGGTGTGTCCTGGCTCACGATCTTCGAGAAGGTGGGCGCTGCGCTCGAAGGCGCGGTGCTGTTTGTGCTCAACCGACGCGAGGCCCATCGGGACCGCCTCGCCGGCGAACTCGCAGCGACGGTTCGCACCGAGACGGTCGAGGTCAAGCGCAAGATCCTGGGCGATGACCCGGAGCCGGTGCGCATCGAGCGTCCGGCGGGCGTGGTCGAACTCTCCGAGCGCGCGCAGCGCGAGCGCCAGCAGCCGCTTTTTGCCGATCTGCCGGCCGATACCGAGTTGCCGCCGATTTCGCTGCTCGATCCGCCGGTGGTCTCGCATGACACCGTGTCCCCCGAGACGCTTGAATTCACGTCGCGGCTTATCGAAAAGAAGCTCTCCGACTTCGGCGTGACCGCCAATGTCGTGGCGGCCTATCCCGGACCGGTCATCACCCGCTACGAGATCGAGCCTGCCACCGGCATCAAGGGCTCGACCATCGTCAATCTCTCGAAGGATCTGGCCCGGGCCCTGTCGCTCACTTCCATCCGGGTGGTTGAAACCATTCCCGGCAAGAGCCTGATGGGCCTGGAGCTGCCCAATCCGCGCCGTCAGTCGGTGCGCTTGTCGGAGATTCTCGGCTCGCAGGTCTATGCAGACTCCCATTCGCCGATCACGCTGGCGCTCGGCCACGATATCGCCGGGCGGCCGATGGTCGCCGATCTGGCCAAGATGCCGCATCTGCTGGTGGCCGGCACGACCGGTTCGGGCAAGTCGGTCGGCATCAACGCGATGCTGCTGTCGCTGCTCTACAAGTCCGAGCCCTCACAGGTCCGGCTGATTATGATCGACCCGAAGATGCTCGAGCTGAGCACCTACGAGGGCATCCCGCACCTGCTGGCGCCGGTGGTCACCGACATGCGCCAGGCCGGTCATGCGCTCAACTGGTGTGTGGGCGAGATGGAGCGTCGCTACCGCCTGATGAGCAAGCTTGGCGTACGCAATCTGTCGGGCTACAACGCCAAGATCGCCGAGGCCGCCAAGCGTGGCGAGCACATTTCCAATCCCTTCTCGCTCACGCCCGATGCGCCCGAGCCGCTGGGAAATCTGCCGGTGATCGTCGTTGTCATCGACGAGCTGGCCGACCTGATGATGGTGGTCGGCAAAAAGATCGAAGAGCTGATCGCCCGACTCGCACAAAAGGCGAGGGCGGCCGGCATCCACCTGATTCTGGCCACCCAGCGTCCATCGGTTGATGTCATCACCGGCCTGATCAAGGCCAATATTCCGACCCGCATCGCTTTCCAGGTGTCGTCCAAGATCGATTCGCGGACCATCCTCGATCAGATGGGTGCCGAAGCGCTGCTCGGGCAGGGCGACATGCTTTACATGCCCCCCGGCACCGGCCTGCCGGTTCGGGTGCATGGCGCCTATGTGGCCGACGAGGAGGTCCACCGCGTTGTCGCGCACTGGCGGGAGCGCGGCGGTGAGCCCGATTATGTCGAAGGCATGCTCGACGGCGCCCTCTCGGGCGAGTCCATCGATACCGGGAGCGCGGTCGGCTTCGGTGGCCTTCAGACGACGCTTCAGGAAGCTGGTGTCGACGGCGAGTCCGATGCCCTCTACGACCAGGCGGTCGCGGTTGTCCTTCAGCACAAGCGGGCCTCGATCTCGCTGGTGCAGCGCCATCTGCGCATCGGCTACAACCGTGCGGCCAGGCTGCTCGAGCAGATGGAGAAATCCGGTGTCGTGTCGGCGATGGCCACCAACGGCAATCGCGACATCATCGTGCCGCGTCGCGAAGGCGATTGATCGGGCCGGGGTAACATCGGCCGGATGAATCTGTCCAATCTCTTTTTTGATGGCCCCGCCAATCGCGCGGGCACTCGCCTCGGGCGCAAGACCCCGTCCAGGGCCGCACGCCCCACGACACGCTCGGTCTCTCACTGGGCTGCCCGCCTCTCGCTGCTCTGCCTCATCGTCCTGGCGCAGTTTCCGTCGCCGGCAGTGGCTTCGGCCATCGAGCAGCTTCGCAGCTTCGCCACCTCCACGACCTCGGCGCGCGGCGAGTTCTTGCAGCAGCAGGTGCGGACGAACGGTCGCACCGGCGAGGCCTCGAGCGGCACCTTCGCCTTTACCCGCCCGGGGCGCTTTCGCTGGGAGGTGCTCAAGCCCATCGAGCAACTGATCGTCACCGATGGCGAGCGGGTCCATTTCTACGACAAGGACCTCAAGCAGGTGACGGTGCGCAAGGTTACCGATGCGGTCGGCGCAACCCCCGCAGCGATCCTGTTTGGCTCCAACGACCTCGAGACGAATTTCACCATCAAGGATCTCGGCGCAAGCGAAGGCGTCGACTGGCTCGAGGCTGTGCCGCGCAGCAAGGAGTCGGGCTTTGACCGGATCCGGATCGGCTTTCGTACCGGTCTGCCGGTGGCGATGGAGGTGCTCGATTCCTTTGGTCAGACCACCCGATTTGTCTTTCGCGCGATCGACCGCAATCCGAAGCTCGATGCCGCGCTGTTTCGCTTCACCGCGCCTGCCGGCGTCGACGTGGTTCAGTAGCGTCGACATGCCTGTCGCCGACCTGTTCTCGCGCGACCCCACGCCGCCGCTGGCTGAAGCCATGCGTCCGAAGGTGCTCGATGAGGTCATCGGTCAGTCGGATCTGCTGGGTGACGGCAAGCCCCTGAAGCTCGCCTTCCTGTCAGGCAAGCCGCATTCGATGATCCTGTGGGGACCACCCGGGGTCGGCAAGACCACGCTGGCAAGACTGACCGCCCATGCCTTCGACTGCGATTTCATCGCCCTGTCGGCGGTGTTTTCCGGCGTCAAGGACATCCGGGCCGCCATGGAGCAGGCGCAGCAGAATCTGTCGCAAGGCAAGCACACCATTCTGTTCGTCGACGAGATCCATCGCTTCAACAAGTCGCAGCAGGACGCCTTGCTGCCGTATGCCGAATCGGGCCTGGTCACTTTCATTGGCGCCACCACCGAAAACCCGTCCTTCGAGGTCAACTCGGCGCTGCTCTCGCGTGCCCAGGTCTATGTCCTGAAGTCGCTGACCGACGATGAGCTGAGGCAACTGTTCAATCGCGCCAAAGCCAGGGTGCTTGGCGATCTGCAGTTTGAAGAGGCCGCGATCGGGACCCTGGTGGCCTATGCCGATGGCGATGCAAGGCGCCTGCTGAATCTGCTCGAGCAGTGCATGACGGCAGCCGGTGCGGCGGGGACCACGACCGTCGATGCCGAGTTCATCCAGAATGCCTTGACCCTGAATGCACGGCGTTTCGACAAGGGCGGCGACGACTTCTATGACCAGATCTCGGCCCTGCACAAGTCGGTCAGAGGCTCTCACCCCGACGCCGCGCTCTATTGGCTCACCCGGATGCTCGATGGCGGAGCCGACCCCAAATATCTGTCGCGTCGGATCATCCGGATGGCCTGGGAAGACATCGGCCTGGCGGACCCGCGGGCGATACAGATTGCCAACGATGCCGCGCTGACCTACGAGCGCCTGGGTTCACCCGAAGGCGAACTGGCCCTGGGTCAGGCGGTCATCTATCTGGCGATCGCCGCCAAGAGCAACGCCGGCTACACCGCGTTCAACAAGGCACGGTCTTTCGTGAAGCAGGACAAGAGCCGCGAGGTGCCGGTGCATCTGCGCAATGCGCCGACCAAGCTCATGAAGGAGCTGGGCTACGGTCATGACTACCGCTATGCCCATGACGAACCGGATGCCTATGCCGCCGGTGAAACCTATCTGCCCGAAGGCATTGCCGATCCGCGCTGGTATCAGCCGGTGGCGCGGGGGTTGGAAGCCCGCATCGGCGAAAAGATGGCCTATCTCAAAAGCCTCGACGACAAGGCCGGAAAGCCAGAGGAATGAATCGCCGTTGTCACCGCGGCACTGGCGATGAACGCATGTCGCCGAGCGTGCCAGTGGTGACGGCTCACCGACGTTAGAATGCCGCCATGATCGATATCCAGTTATTGCGCAAAGACACCGATGGTGTCGCGGCCCGGCTGGCCAGCCGCGGCTACATCCTCGACACCGACGCCTTCCGGGCTTTGGAGGCCGAACGCAAGGATGTGCAGACCCGCACCGAGGCGCTGCAGGCCCGTCGCAATGCGCTGTCCAAGTCGATCGGTCAGCTCAAGGCCAAGGGCCAGGACACCGCTGCGGTGATGGCCGAGGTGGCTGGTCTGGGCGACGAGCTCAAGGCGAGTGCCGAGCAGAACGACCGTCTGCTCGCGAGCCTCGATGCCTTCCTGCTCACCGTTCCCAATCTGCCCCACGAGAGCGTGCCGATCGGCGACAGCGAGGCCGGCAATGTCGAGACGCGTCGATGGTCGCCAGCCGGCACCGAGCCGCAGGCCCTGGCCTTTGCGCCGCGTGACCATGTCGATCTCGGTGAGCCGATCGGTCTTGATTTCGGTGCCGGCTCCAAACTGTCGGGCGCGCGCTTTGTCGTGCTCAAGGGTCAGATCGCCCGGCTGCATCGTGCGCTTGCCCAGTTCATGATCGACGTGCAGACCACCGAGCACGGCTATACCGAGTGCTATACGCCTTATATCGTGAATGCCGAGACCCTTCGCGGCACCGGCCAGTTGCCCAAGTTCGAGCAGGATCTTTTTTCGGTTCGCAAGGGCGGGCAGGATGGCGAGGAGGCAGAAGGCGGCGCGCTTTATCTCATCCCGACGTCAGAGGTCACGCTGACCAATCTCGTGCGTGGCGAGATCGTTGCAGGCGAGTCGCTGCCGATCAAGCTCACTGCCCACACGCCGTGCTTCCGGTCCGAGGCCGGCTCGCATGGGCGCGACACGCGCGGCATGATCCGCCAGCATCAGTTCGACAAGGTCGAGATGGTTCAGGTGGTGGCGCCTGACTCGTCCTATGAGGCGCTCGAGCAGATGGTGGGGCATGCCGAGACCATCCTGCAGCGCCTTGAATTGCCCTATCGCGTGATGGCGCTGTGCACCGGTGACATGGGCTTTGGTGCCGCCAGGACCTACGACCTCGAAGTCTGGCTGCCTGCGCAAAATGCCTATCGCGAGATCTCGTCGTGTTCCAACTGCGAGGCCTTCCAGGCGCGTCGCTTGCAGGCCAGGTTTCGCAATGAGCAGGGCAAGACCGAACTGCTCCACACACTCAATGGTTCGGGCCTGGCGGTCGGTCGGGCGCTGGTCGCGGTGCTCGAAAACCATCAGCAGGCGGATGGCTCGATCCGCATTCCGGCCGCGCTGCGCCCATGGATTGGCGGGCTTGAGGTGCTCAGGCCGGTCTGAAGCAAGATTCAGCGCAATGAAAAAGGGCCGGTCTTGACCGGCCCTTTTGTCGTCACGCGCGAGGCGTGCAAGCACGCTGCATCAGTTCACCAGAACAGCGCTCCAGGCCGCCTTCACCCTGGCCACTTCGACCGATGCGGCGCCATACAGAGCAGTGGCAGCATTGATGGTCGAGACGCGTGCGCCGGCGTAGTTGGTCGAGCTGGTCATGTAGCCGGTCAGCGCGAGATACCAGATCTTTTCTGCCTTGCTGCGGCTAATGCCGGTTACAACCGGCGCGGCTGCGCCACCCGATGCGACACGCGTGTTGCCGGCGATGCAGGTCTTGCTACCGGTGCTGCTGTAGGCATTAGGTGCCGACCCTTCGGCAAGCAGATAGAAGAAGTGGTTGGCGACGCCAGAGCTGTAATGAACGTCGAGTGATCCGAGGGTCGCGTAATAGCAGTCGGCCGACACGCCGTCGGCCGAGGGTTGGATCATCGAACGCAGCGCGCTGGTCCCCGATTTATAGAGTTTTTCGCCGATGTAGTAATCGCCCGGATCATTCGGATTGTTGGCATAGAACTCGACTGCCGTGCCGAAGATGTCGCTGGTGGCTTCATTGAGACCACCTGATTCGCCCGAGTAGACGAGTTTGGCGGTAATGCTGGTGACGCCATGCGTCATTTCATGACCGGCGACATCGAGCGAGTCGAAGGGATTGAAGGTGACGCCATCACCATCGCCATAAGTCATGCAAAAGCAGGAGTCCTGCCAGAAGGCATTGTTGTACTTGCTGCTGTAATGGACGCGGTTGTAAGCCCCTTTGCCGTCGTTGCGGATACCGTTGCGGCCATGCACGAGCTTGTAATAGTCCCAGGTGACTGCGGTGCCGTACTGCGCATCGACGCCGATGGTTTGTTGCTGATCGGCAGTGGTGCCGAGGGTTGACGTTCCCCAGGTATTGTCGGCATCCGTAAAGACGCTGCCACCGGTTGTCAGGTTCTTCATGTTGATGGTGTACTGCCCGCCGCGCGTCGTATCGCGCAATTCAAAACTGGTGGTCGTCAGCGAGTTGGTCGACAGCGCCACCGTGCCACTGAAAAAGCCTTTTCCTGATCCAGTCACGGGTGCGGTGTGGATGTCATCCCATGACTCGAGGATGCCGGCGTTGATCGCACTGACGATCACGTGCTTTTCGCTCGGTGTGCCGTCTGAGCGAGTGCCGCTCACCATCACGTCATATGCGAGCACAGGCGTGTCGCCCCTTGCATAGACCACCAGCTTGGGTTGGCCATTGAGTGCATAGCCAGGATTGGCGGCCAGCGAAGCGCGAACCGCATCGGCGCCCGATACCGCAGGTCGATCGGACACGTTGATCTGACGCTTGAGCGACATGCTGAAGCCCTGCGACACGCCGCGGCCGTCCGAGTGCGCGACCATGTCGCCGCCGATGACATCCAGGCCCTTGAAGCGGCGAGTGAAGCGAACGTTCTCCTCGCCGTTGGGGCCGACGGTGACGCCGGTCGCAACAAAGGACTGGTTGGCATCGCTGAGCGACTTGCTCGAGAAATTCTTGATGTGCGCCCGCGCGCGGGCTTCGGATTGCGCCGAGTCGTCCGCATACGCTGGTGAGCTGGCCATCAGGACGAGGACCGCAGGTATCCAGAACAGGTTCTTCGGAACGTTCGGCATCGCAATATCCTTCGGTTAATTGCAGATTCGAATGGACGACATCCGCCGAAGAGTAGCTGTGCCGTTTTAGCAAACGTGGCCGTTTTGTGAACTGTTGTGGGTGGACTGACAAACGGGCGATTTAGACCGGGCTTTTTTCGCGCTTCGCAGCAGATTTGTGAGCCTGTCGTTCAAGCCGCTCAGGATGCCGGGCGCCTGAGGATCCGCGTCACGCCAATAGCGCTGATCGCACCGATTGCGGGTCCGGCAAATCTCGCCAGTTCATCGAGGCTGGTTTCATAGAGTCCGAACATGGCCAGTATTGGAGTGAGCAGGGCAAGGACGATCAGCAGGCTCAGGGCATGGGAGGGTTTCATTGCAGGACTCGCGGTCAGTTGGCAGGCGCTTCGAGATTAAGGCGTGCGATGCGTCGCGACCGCTTTGGCGGCATGGCGGCTGCATGAACGGTTCATCAGATCAGACCTGCGGCCAGAACGGCAGCGAGGCAATTGCCGGCGTAGAGCGTGCTAAACTAATAGGCTTGACTGCCTGGCTAGACGTCTGAGTTGTTCCTTCAGCGTCGCGTTCGTAAAGACCCCGGAGAGGTGGCAGAGTGGTCGAATGTACCTGACTCGAAATCAGGCGTACGGGCAACCGTACCGTGGGTTCGAATCCCACCCTCTCCGCCAGACCAAGCCCTTCTAACTCGCTCAGCCGGGTTGTCAGGCGCTCAAAGCCCTGCGCGTGGGCCGACGACAGACCCGTCACACCTATCCTGTAACTACCGCCCTCCGCATACGCGTTGAGCGGTCTTTCTCATCGAGTCCCTGGATGAGGCGGCGGAAGGACCGATGTCACCAGCGCGGGATGGGTCAGCAGCAGATTGTGTTCCGCGTTCTCAATCTGCCGGTACTCATGCATTGGCAACAGCGAACGAACTTCGGCCACATCACACAGGGGAACGATTCGGTCGGCGCTGCCAGCCACTACAAAAATCTCAAGCGTGCTCGATTGCAGGCCTTGGTAGTGCTCCCTCTGCTGGCCCAGCGTTCGGTTGGCAAACATGGAGGCCATGGCATCGGCGTAACCTGGCGCACGCGCCTCGCTGACGAAGCGCCAGGTCAACTCCTCGGCCCCAATGGCTTGGTACCTGCGTGCGCGGCGGCGCTCCAGTACCGGAAGGCCAACACGGCGCATCATCAGGCCGCCAATACCAGGCAGCGAGAAGACTTGGCCCCAGAAGGAGTTCGCCATGAAGTCCAGGAGCGGCGCGACCAGCACCAATCGCTCGATGCGCTCGGGTCGCTGACGGGCCATCGCAGCCGCGAGCGCCGCGCCAAACGAATGACCGAGCAAGGTCAGTGGGCGGTGGGAGGGAATGCCGTCCAGGACCTCCAACGCCTGTTCAAGAAAGAAGCTGAAGTCATATCGGACTGCAGGGCGGTCTGAAAGCCCGTGCCCGAAGAGGTCGAATCGGATGGTCCTCCAGCCTGCCGCACGGAGATGCGGGATCAGTCGGTCGAACTCCCATGCCGGAACCGTGGCGCCGTGCACCAGCAGGATCGCAGCTTGATCGTCCTGACCCTCTTCAATGACGTGGGTCAGCCCCGCTCTGAGCGGCAGGTAGCGGCCGCGACCGTTAACCCTGAGCTCATCGAGTGAAGGTTGCCGCACTTTTGCCTCGAAAATCCATCTCGATCAAATTCATGGTGGTATCGACCATGGTGCTGTTTAGGTGTTCATTCTGAATTCAAGTAATCAGTGCTTGGGACTGAAGTGCCGGCGCGAAAAAAGCAGAGGGATACCGAACATCATCCCCGTTGCCGTATTGAGCAGCACATTGCCCCAGACGCCATGGGCGATTGAAAACGCTGTGTCGATGAGAAACCAACTGGCCAGTGGAATGGCAATGGTGTTGCAGGCATGCAGCCGGCCTTCTACGAACGGACCCTTGGCCAGCATGATGATGCAGATCATCCAACTGGCATCGCCGTTTACAAATG
>Ga0007795_10000314_pt1 | contig 14582 bp, 14 predicted proteins | sample CryBogmetaGMA1M_FD_60369 | JGI IMG/M metagenome (GOLD analysis project Ga0007795, IMG submission 60369) | Freshwater microbial communities from Crystal Bog, Wisconsin, USA - MA1M | ecosystem: Environmental > Aquatic > Freshwater > Lake | place: Crystal Bog, Wisconsin, USA | collected 2009-07-06
GTCCAGCCCCGACGGCGCTGCAGCTCGCCACCTTGCAAAGAAGACGAGGCTGCTGAGCGATGCCCGCCGACCCGAGCCTGCAGCCGCTGGGGCGGCGCGTGGTGCTCCTGGAACTCGGCCAGTACCTGGCGCTCAAGGACATCCTGCCGCGCAGCTCGCCCGCGGCCGTCAAAACCGCCGCGTTCCAAGCGATCTTCAACGAGATCAAGCTCTCGTGCCTGCGGTACGTGCTGGCCACGCTCAAGGCCCTGCACGGGCCCGAGGCCACCTGGAAGCACCGCCGGCCCGCGATCGTGGCCTTCGCCCGCCGCCTGCTGCCCGACCTCCTGCGCGCCTACGGCCTCTGCGTCCGCACCGGGTTCGGGGCCGTGCAGCCGGCGCCGTCGGGGGCCGCGTGCTGCGCCAACCAGGCCACGGCCGCAACGTGCCAGCACGCGCTGAGCGCCCTGCGCCGCGCCGTGGGAGGGCTCGCCGGCCCGCTCAAGCCGAAGGACAGGGAGACGTTCCACAAGGTCGTGCTCGCGGCCACGAACGAGGAGGCCCGCGAGCGCTACGCCTCGGTGGTGCGCTCGCTGATCGAGCTCCATCTCTGAAAGACAAATGGCGCCACCCGGCGAAGCGGACACGCTGGCGTCCTGGGAAGGCCGCATCATGATCTGCACGCTCTTCGCGGCCCTCGCCGCCGGCATCGTCTTCGCGATCTTCGAGCTCGTGGCGCTGCACCGGCGCCTGCGCCGCGGGGCGTCCGCTCGCGAGGCGGCTCAGACCACGGACGTCGCGGCCGGCCTGGCGACGGCCGGCCTGCTCGGCGGCGGCCTGGCCACCGCCGCGCTCGTGCTGCGCCACGGCGCCTCCGGCAAGGCCCGGCCCACGGTCGCCGCCGGCGCCATCCTGGCCGCCGCGCTGCTCGCGTTCGTCCTGTACTCACTCGGCTGCGAGCGGCGGCCGCACTGCCAGCCCCGGCGCGCACGGGGGCCGGGCAAGCTCGTCGGCTTCCTCGGCCTCGTCTGCAGCCTGACCGTCGTGGCCGCGGCCACCGTCCGCCTCAAGGCGGTTTGGCAGTAAGTCCAGGAAGTACGAGGGCACACGGATCGGGGCGCGGCGGGGGATGCATCGCTTTCCACTCGGCCAGGAGTGCCCAGAGTTGCAAATAAAACGAAGGCGGGGGTTTTGAGAGTGTAATATTAGGAGATCTCGATCCTATAGCATTCAGCACGGTCACCACGTACTGCAAGAAAGCATAAAATTGGGATTCTGAATTCTGCCAGCTCAGTTCCCAACCCTCATTCATAATCGTTCTCACGGGCGTGAGTTCGCAGAGCTGCAGCAAGGCGTTGGCAGCCACGTATCCGAAATCCTGACACAGTGGAGTAGCCGCCGGTAGTGGTGCCTGTACAACAGCCAAAATTCCATCTGCAGTCAGAGCTCTCGTTCTATTATTCGACGATATCGTTGCCCTTTTGTTCAGAAAGGCACCCATCCACGCGGTCAAGTCAACCTCAGGTCCCGGCAGCTGCAATAAGTTCGCCAGCTCCTCCGGCGTCATTTATGTATCCCGGCGTGCCGCGCTCACTCTTGTCGGTCGGACTGCTTTGAGGGCCACTTGTTGAAGGAGCCCCGCAGGCTGATGCCGACGACGAGAAAAGGCACGCCGACGATGAAGAGCAGGGCGATGCCGATCCCGAACAGATTCCAGGACTGGCCGGCCGGGCGCATGGGCGGCGGCGGCGCGCCGTTGAAGGACGCGAGCCCCTGCTGCCGCTGCAGGCAGTCCTGGTCCCACGGCTGGCAAACCTGCGTCTGAAAGGGATCCTGCTGCTGCAGCTGCTGCTGCAGCTGCTGCATGCAGAGCGGATCCCCGCCGCACTGTTGAAACTGACAGGCCGCGTCGCAATAGGCCATTTACATTTGCCGCGGGGCGGTGGCCGCGGGCAGACGAGGCTCGCCCATCGCGAGAACTCGGCCTTTTTTGATGCGGTCTCAGGCCGAGTCGGGGAGCTTGCTGCACAGATAACACTCGCAGGCTGCGGTGTGTGAGAAGCTGATCGTGGCCACGGGCAAGATGCGGCTCTCCGAGTACACGATGTACTCCGGGTGATCGACACTACCGCCCTCGAGCCTCGTAACTCCGTGGGCAGAGTCATACTCGCCCGAGGAAATCTTGCCAGGGAGCGGCGTCATCAGCCTCTCCGAGTGGCCGATCAAAACCCGGGCGACCAGGATGGTGCGCTCGACCGTGGGCGTCGCACGGCGCTGCACGTACTGATCCGCCTTGGAAGCGTTGGCAGCCGTGTAGATGCCTTTGCCGAAGTGCACACCGCCTGTCTCGCCGCAGCAATTCAGCTTGAAGCCTTCTTGCACGATGCTGCTCAATGTGTCCCTGGGGCAGCCGTGGTACAGAAGGGCCTCGCAGCCGTGGTTGTGCAGACAGGGGTATGGTATGAAATCTATATCATCCCCAGCACGAGGGGAATGCGTGCGTCGCCAGCGGCTTCCTCTCCAGCCGCTCGTTCAGATCGGCAAAATATTTTACGGCCAAGGGCCGGTTGTACAGCCATTCGACATGCCTGACGATGACCTGGGCTTTCGGACAGGTCGTCTTGTTTGTCTGGCTTCGGCAATGCTCGACGAGCGAGGCCATGAACTTGTCTATGAGAATCTTTCGGGTCTGGCATTCTCGGTCGTGGCCGGCCAGGCAGCCCAGGGCCGGCTATAGTCTTGGAAACTCCGATTGAAAAAAACTCCTTCAAATATTTTTGATCTTGGCTTTCAATTCTCTCTTGCAAAGCCTGCTTCTCCGAGATGCAGGAGGTCAGTTCGGCGCGAGCTGCCATTAGGCTTCGCTCTTGGTCTGCCAGCCTCTCTCGCAGAGATCGGTTGTCTGAGATCGAGGCGGAGAAGCATTCCTCGACGTCCTCGGCGGCTTCTCTGAACAATTGCAGCTGGTCCCTTGACTCGGCGACCACGAGCCGAAGAGAGGTGTGGAGCCGGCTTCCGTACTCATCCGGAGCGGAGCAGAGCCGTTTTCGGCTTTCTGCACCAGGGACCGATTCAGCAAGCTGGTCCATGAACGTATGCCCGTCCGGCCTTCCTGATAAACGGCTATTGTGGGCGTTCATACCTCGTACCGTGCGTGCGCCAACCGTCCCGCCCACCATGCAAGAACCTGCAACTAAGCCTGCGTTCTTCGCCTGCGGGGACCAGCTGCCTGGCCCGGCCATCCGCACCAAGAGAATTAAGACAATCACCTCCAGTATGGGTGGCCCGTGTATGCTTTTCCACGCTGGACATCATATCTCCAGTACAACCCGTGATCACCTGGAGAAGCATTCCACTCATCACGCTCAAACTTGTAAATTATATTCCGCAGAGTTGATATCTTTTTAAATTCTCCATTAGATTTCGTCAAAGGAATATTGTGGTATGTTGCTATTCGCGATACGTCGCTATCAGACAACGGATACGTCGTTTTCCCCACGACCGTTTGGTACCAGAGTTTCTGGTCCTGGTCTGAACTAGATCCCATTTACTTTGACAGCCATCTCCCGCACGTCATGAGAGAACGCGTTCTTCGCCCTTGAGGGCCAGATGCCTGGCCCGGCCATCAAGAGGCGCCGAGTGCGGGCGCCCGTCGCGGCGAAAGTAAAAGACATGGCCAGCGAGCGGCCATCTTTTTTGGACAGCCAGCACACGTTCCCAGAGGGCCGGGGCTCGGCCTACAGTCACGACGGCCCCTGCGAAGGGGCCGCCTGCGCGCAGTGCTTCAAGTACGCCTGCGCCACCTGTGGGCGCCGCAGCAACTGCCTGCTGACGTGCGTGGCCTGCCGGCGGGCAAGCGCGCCGGCCCGGCGCTCAGAGCGTGCTTGAGGCGGCGTCGGCCGCCGGCCGCGGCCGCTTGGCGTCCCGCAGGGCCGGATGGCCCTGGGGCTCGTACAGCTGCACCACATGGGCGCGCGTTCTCGGGAGCGACGGCTGCCGGTGCAGGTCCAGAAGGATCCGAGGCGTCGCGCGGAAGTATCGGATGCTCAGCTCGCGCAGCGGGCCGTTCGTCAGCTCGTCAATGTTGGCGAGGATGGTGAGACAGCGGTCCTCGCAGGTCCCCGGACAGCGGTCCACCATGAGCTGCGTCAAGAACTCGAAGACTATGAGCACGAAGCTCTCCAGGGTGCGCCGCACCTCCAGCACGTATTCCCGCCGCTTCTCGAGCTGCTCCAGGCGCGCGCTGAAGTGCTTCTCGTCGAAGTCCTTGAGGCAGTAGCGCACGCGCAGCTGCCGGCGCTGCTCGCCGTCCTCGGGCGCGGCCTGCCAGTGGGCGTGTAGCAGATGCTCGACGTGGCGCCCCGTGTGGTGCAGCGACATCAGAAAGCCCTCGCGGCCCGCCGGCGTCGCGAAGCCGAAGTGCGCACAGGGCCAGCGCGCGCCGCGTGCGCCGCCGCAGGCGACCTCCGGCTCGAGCTGCACGGCATCGCCCGCGCTGGCGCCCAGCTGGCGCAGGCGCTCGTACATGTGCGGATTCGTGTTGTGGGCGTTCTCGATCCGCCGCCCGGTGGTGTAGGAAAAGCCGGTGTCGCAGCTGGTGCACCACATGTGGTCGCAGCCGCTGACGCGCTCGATCGACATGCCGCAGTTCGGGCAGGCGCGGGTGGTCTTCGCTATCTGGGCGATGGTCTGCACGGTGCCGGGGTCGCACTCGTGCTCCACGTCCTCCGACTTCGGCTCGCGGCACGCCGCGCAGAACTTCTGCAGACAGGTGCCGCACTTGTACTGCGCGCTCAGGAAGCCGCGGCACTCGGCATCGGGGCAGGCGGCCACGAAGGCGCGGCGCTGGCGCACCTCCTCCTCTGTGCCCTCGAACTGCGGCCGGAGCCCTGAGACGCGCGAGGTATAGTAGGCGTCCCGGGCCTCCTTCATCTTCAGCATCGCCCGCCGGTAGGCCTCGAAGCGCTCCCGCTGCAGCTTCTCTTGCGCGCGGCGCAGCGCCTCCCGCTCCACCAGCGGCTGCGTCTCGGGCAGCAGCGAGCGCTCGCGGTCCAGGAGCACGGCCGCGCGGTGCTTCCGCAGCGCGCCGTTGCGCCACGTCGCCGTCAGCGAGGCGTCGAGGAAGGAGCGGCACCAGTGCAGCCCGCAGTTCATGCAGCCGGGGTCCGCCAGGGACGTCAGCAGATAGGTCTTGACGCACTTCTGGCAGGCGGCATAGGAGCACCCGGGGCAGGCCAGCGGTTTGCGCACGTCGGCCGTGTAGGGCGAGCAGCAGGTGGGACAGTCGCCGGGCGGCGCCGCGGCCGGCTTCTCAGCGCCCGGGGCCGGGCGCTTCCCCTGCCTGGGCATCGCCATGGCACCTAAGTTTACTAAAGGCGAGCGGCGCCCGCCTTATTTTGGAACCTGAGTGGCCGCAGTCGCCAGCCCGCGCAGGCTGCGGGCATATCGCCACCTACCTCCGCAGCAGCAAGCACGCCCCAGAAGAGTGCAGGTCACAACTTTCGAAGGTCCGAAGGCGCCCTCGAACGTCACGAGGTGCGAGGTTCTCGCGGATGTCCTTTCTCCGACCGAGCTTTATCCTTTCACGGATGCCAGCGCTGTATCAGTAAGGAAGCTATGATAGCCGCATTAGCATCTAATGAAGAAGCAAAAAGAGGAATACCTCCCTCTCTTAAGGTAGAAAAATACTTCAGACCAGCCCACAGTTTGAAAACGATGCTGGCAACATACAAGACCCAGCGCAATCGAGAGAGCGCCGATCTAGAGCTGCTCCCACCAGAAGGTGAGCCATGTCCGATCGCCTTGGCCAATGCCTGAGCAACGTCAGGATTGCTTTTGGCTTCACCATATATCAAGTACAAAATCACCATCACTAAAAACGCCTGCAAGACAATCATGAGCCGTAATGGAGGATCGGCGCCATTTTCTTTTTGGTGTATTTTCCGATAAGCCTTGTTGACAGCTCTGAACGTAAACCCTTCTGGATGCAGCGCCGCTTCTCGAATGGCCTGCACAGCATCGTTCAAGAAATTTATGAGATCTTCTCGACTCCCAAAAAAACTACATATGACGCGTCGGCATTTCCCGATGAGAAGCCGCGTGCTCGCAGAGTTGTCAGGAACCGCAGCCGCTTTTTCATCATGCGCCATTTTATATACATGGCATACCTGACACCGGCTGGAGCGCCGCCTACCCGGACTGCAAAGTCGGGAGGCGGGGAAGCTGTCAGCAGTTCGATTTCGCCGAGCTCCCGGGCATTGTCTGGATTGCTCTTGGCTTCTTCGTGACAAAGCCACAAGCACGCCGTCAAGCCCCGTTGCAACTTTGAGGTCGAGACTATCGTTGAGACCCAGATTTTTCCTGGAGGTCTGGCGGGTCATTGATGCAGTAGCCGCACATGTCCGGTAATCTTTTGCTGCACTTCTGCGTTTTGCAGTCGGAATCGTCCCCACACCGCGACCCAGTCTCCCGATTCGAGCAGTATGAATCTTGAAGTCCTTTGCACACCACGATGTTGCTTGGGTCGTCGCATTTCAAACCAAAAGGGTCAAGAATAGAAAAGCTTGGCTTTGCGTGTATATCATTCTTATTGACGCAAAATTGCGCACCCGACGTGCCAGCGCCGCCGTCTTTGCACGTCCCGGTGTCGCAATAGTCGATGCCATCTGTGCAACAGACATCGCCCAGTCGCCCGAGCGTCAGTTGCTTTACGTGGCAGGTGGGTTTGGCGCAGATGTTCGAAGTGCTGCACAAGAGTCCAGCATTACAGCTATCTCCACTGCGACAGGCAGCGCCGAGTTGCCCTGCACGCTCAGGTTCTTTCATGGGTTTTCGAGTTACCGCCGTTTCATAATCGCTATATGCATTCGGTGACATTACGACCGGTTGCGTGCAGGGGCAGCCTGAGCGGCAAGACGGGCGGGCACTTCCAAGGCGCGCGAACCTGCATTCGAGCCGCCTGTCCAGGAAGCCTGAAACATGCGCTGCCACCACGGCAGCGGTGCGCCGGCGCTGTCTTTCTCTATGGCATAACTCCTTTTTTCTGTTTCGGCGTTCAGAGGCCCGACCCGTCGCTCTCGGCCGAGTCCTCCTCCTCTTCTCCCGAATCCTCCGGCTTCCAGCCCATTCGCCCGGCCGCACAGTTTTCGAGCTGCTTCGCGGACCGGGATGCGAGGGCCAGGTCGTGGAGCTGCCGCGCAGAGACCACCGCAGGCCCGCCGAAGAACGTGTTCAGCAGCCGCGCCGCACGGCCGGCGGCCGTCTTGCTGGTCCAGCGGCTGAAGTGCGGCAGGGCCACGTGCGGCGTCTTGGACCGGTGCAGCGCATACGCGACGGCCGGGAAGGCCTTGCCTATGACCACGACGGGCTTCCGCAAGAACGGCTTCAAGCGCTCCTGCGCCACGACTCGGTCTGCCGCCGAGAAAGGCTCGCAGAGACCGGTCGCGCGCGAACACGTGCACGTTCGCAGCGCCACGTGCGTCGGCGTGCAGTGCGGCGCCAGGAGCGCGTCCAACGCAGCCTTCACCTTCCCGGACAGAAGATTCTCGTCCAGGTCGGCGCCCGGGACGCAGGTGTTCGCGATGTACACCTCCACCGGCGCCTCCGAGGGGGCAAGCCGCCAGGGCGAGCTGGGCGCTGCCGGCTCGGACGCGGCCGCGTCGGCCGCCGGCCCGGCGACGGCCGAGCGGTCGAGCTCCTTGCGCAGCGCTCGGCGCTCGACCTCGGCGCGGACCAGCGTCGCCACGTCCCCACCGCTCTCCTGCACTTGGCGGAGCTGTTGCGCGACGCGCACGGCGTCCTCACGCCGTTCGTAGTACGGCGTGCCCGGAAAGTTCTTCGGCTGCCATCCGCTGCCTTTCGCTTCCGTGAAGCTGCCCTTGGCGATTTGGTTCTCCTCCTGGTACTCGGCCTTGAGGCGCTTCACCGCGTGCTCCCAGACCTCCGGGGTCTCGCCCCGCTCGAGGCCTCGCTTCCGAGCGCTCTGGAAGCCTTGGGCGTGCTCGAAGGCTTCCTCGATGGTATCCACGGCGGGGCCATACACCTGAGTTTTGCCGGGTAAAGCCAGGGCGGCAAAAAACTTGCCCTGCCGGTTCCGCGTGACTCCGGGCGGCAAGTCCCGGCAGGGCGGTGCGGCGCTCGCCAGGTAGGCGGCGGCCGTCTCGACGGCGGCTGGCGAGTGCTCCGCCAGGTAGCGGGCGTCCAGCGACGCATTCTCGAGGGTCCGCCGCTTCGGCCCGGCCACCGCAGCACCCCGAAGGACCACGAACCCGCGGGGAAACCCCCCGTCGAGGAACGTGCGGGGGTGACCTCTCTGGCGGTCCTCGTCGAGTTCTTTCTCGCGCAGCTGGATGAACTCGTCGAACTGCCGGACAGCCTGCTCCCAGGGCAGCTCCTTGAAAGCGGCAACTTGTTTCGCAGCCGCTTCGATGTGCCTCACGGGCGGTAGCCTGACCCGCTTCTCCCGCAGCGTGACATCGGCTTGAAAGCAGCCCGTGGCTTTCACGTGCCAGATGTGGGGCGCCGCATAGGAGCCCATGACCCCCAGCCGAGCTTGAGCAAAGGTGCGCCTGCAGACGAGTGGCACGCGCCGCAGGCGGATGTTTTAACGTTGCTCTCAACTTGCGGACCGCTGCTTTGACCCGCTCGCCCTCGGCGGCCGGGAGCGCCTCTCGTAAAGCGACTCCAAGACATCGCTCCGCGTTAAAAGGGACTCGACCGACGAAGTTTTTTTCTCGGCGCATGTAAAAAGGAAACGGAATGAGCTGCAGTGCACTAGGAGCTTCCCAAGGAGGCGCATTGACACAGCTGATCGCCCTTGGAGCGGCTGATAAGTATCTTTCACAGAACCCATCCATCACCTTCTGGCGCTTTCGGTATTCCCGCTACACGAACTTCGCCATGGAGCCCATCGAGCAGCCTTTCAACACCCAGGTGATGTTCGGCAACGACACGCAGCTCACCTTCAACCGCACGGGCGATCTGATCTTCTACTGCTACGTGGTGATCGACCTGCCGGGCATCGAGGCTTGCCAGGACGGGCCGACCTGCGGCGCCAACTCGCAGACGCAGCTCTACTCGCTGCCTTACCCCGGCCTGACGCGCGGCGAGAACGGCACCTACTGCGACCCTTGCCGCGACAACGTCGGCGATGCCGAGGACGTGAACTGCTGCGGCTACCCCAACGACGCGGACAACCAGACGCCCTATGCCCACTACACCAATGCCATCGGCCAGTGGCTCATCCGCCGGGCGTCGCTCGTCATCGGTGGTCAGGTCATCGACACCCTCTATGCCGACTACCTGTACATGTGGGAGGAGTTGTCGGGCAAGCCGGGCAAGAAGCTGCGGGAGATGATCGGGAAGGACAACAGTCTGCAGTACCTGATCAACGACTCGCGCCACACCCGCCGCCTCTACGTCCCGCTGCCGTTCTGGTTCACCCTCAGCAGCGGCAACGCGCTCCCGGTGGTGTCCCTGCAGTTCCACGGCATCCAGTTGCACGTCTGCTTCGCCGACCTGCAGTCCTGCGTGCAGACCTCCTGCATCCCAGGCGCCAACACCCCGGTGATCGTGCTCAAGACCTACACCAAGACGCCGCTCGTGGAGCAGGACCTGCGCGCCGTGGTCGAGAGCACCTACGTCTACCTCGACATCGACGAGCGCGATCGCTTCGCCACCGGCAGCTTCGAGCAGCTCATCACCCAGGTGCAGAGCTACCAGGTCACCACGCGCTCCTCCCAGGTCCGCATGAACCTCAACTTCAACCACCCCATCATCGAGCTGATCTGGGCCGTCCGCCGCCAGTGCCAGGCCAACGTCAACAACTGGTTCTGCTACGCCGGCAAGTACCTCGAGGACCCCATCAAGATCGTCCACTTCAAGCTCAACAACCTGCCGCGCTTCTCCCAGAAGGAGGGCCGCTACTTCCGCCTCGTCACGCCCTACCAGGCCCACACCAACATCCCCGACTCCCACATCTACTGCTGGTGCGCGGCCATCCACCCCGAGGAGCCGCAGCCGAGCGGCTCCGTCAACTTCTCCCGAATCGACAACGTCGAGCTCACCTTCGACATGCAGGACGGCCTCGACCAGCCACCTATCCCCCGCGGCTTCGCCCTCGACGAGCGCCAGTGCAACGTGCGCCCCGCCACCGGCGACTTCTCCGTGCTCGTCTTCGCACGGTCGTGGAACGTTATTCGCTACCGGGAAGGATTGGGAGGCCTCGCGTACTCAAACTGAGGTCGGGATGGACTAGACTATTTGCTTATAGTAATTACATTCTCCATCCCATCTGTATTCATCAGTACATGTACAATACTATATTACGCCCCTTTTTGGCGTTGCAGTACATGATATACTATCATTGTTTGTGTGCATGCGTACCAGTGCACTTTACGTGGAGTTTACACGATTTCTTTTTGTCGCACGTGCCCATTGCATATTGGTCATGTCTGCGGCGCTGGAACTTACGGGTCGCATGGCTTGCCTGCGCATCGACGAGGTGAAACAAATTACCGAAATATCCGAACCTCGAAACGTTCGCTTGCTTTGCAACACCTCCATGGAGTACATCAATCGCCTGTGTCTTACATCAGTTCCCGGATGATGCCACGCGGCAGCATGGGGGAACGGTCGATCCTGGACAGCTTGCCGGATGCTCGCATTCGAGCATACTCGCTGGAATGGGTGTAGTTCGGCGCATCTTCGCACAAAACTCTCCCGCCGGGAGTAGAAAGTGCATACTTGAGCGCTCCCCTCAGAAAGGCTCGCCAGTCGGGTGAATTCTCCCACACGCTCGTCTGTTGAAGACGAATAAGCGTTACACCCGTTTCACAGGAAAACACGTCCTTCTTGAAGTCCCGCAGGCCGATCTGCTCATTGACCTCGGAGTAGATGACCCAACTGAAGTGCTGGCGTCCGTCCAGCTCGATCCCGATCTTGACCGGAGAAGAAAGTGGCTCTACTCCGAGATCTGAGCATGCTCTCAAGTATCCTTGCATGTTAGATGACGGATCATCGTCGAAGAAGTAGGCGAAGTCCATTTTCAAACCTCCCTGGAGTTTGACTTCGGGGCAACCATTCACGTTGGGCAATATCTTGGCCAGCTCGGCCTCCAGAATGCTGGAGCTGCGCAGACATCCGCATCCGACGCTGCCTCCTTGCTGGATGCTGCTTATCCTTACCTCACGAATCTCGTCGCATATGGTGCACTGAACGGGCACAATGCTCTTGTTATTGCGCACGGTCTGCACCCACTGCGGCAGCTCGAGCGCCGCCTTGTAGAACCGCGTCTCCCGGTAGAACTCTAAGATGCTGAGAAAGTTCGTGTAACCTTCCTCACTCCCCCATGGCTCGACCTTATTACACCGCTTGCACGCGATGATCTTGGCCCGCGGGTCTTTCTTCAACATTCCGGTATACTTTCTGGTGCACAGAGTTCCCTTCCATCCGCAACCCTTTTTAAGACACTCCACATCCACGTGACAATAGTTTTGCCCTTGGCCGGAGCCTTCCGGACGCATGTGGGGGTTGGTGATGCGCACGAGACCGCCTATGATGGCGATCGCTCTTTTGTAGCCTGTTTCAAGGGAAGTACATGACAGGCAGAACCCCTGACCGTTGTACAGAATATTCTGCGAGGAGCACTTGCGCCGAGATCCGCAAAGAAGGCACGTCACTTCTATTGGAGACTCTTGGTTCTTGATGGCATTCTCCCACCCGCTGCGAGTCTTCAGGTCAGCGGTGAGGCGAACATGAGGATGATATTCTTCTATGAACGCCATGATCTCGTCGAAATCGCTGCGGTGTGCGAGCTTTGGTCTCGCCGCTTCAACTTCTGCCTCATCAACATCGCGTGGGTCCGTCGGTGTACTCGAGGGTGCCAAGGAGGCCGCTAGACATGCGATGGACTTGCACTTGGGTAAGCCTTGGGCTCCCACGATGTTCGCGAGACTGGCGCCATTCGGAATCCGACACGCTTTGCAGAATCCGGTGATGCGGGCGTCTTTGACCTTGACCAGCGCAGGCCAGCCGGCCTCATCGAAGGACGAATCCATCTCGAAGTTGGGGTACTTGGATTCCAGGATGTCGACGAACTCCGCACGCCTCTTGCTCCAAACGTTGTGGCCTCCAGCTTTCGAGCCTTGGCCGACTTCTGGCTTCGTCGAAGAAGACGAGGCCTGCGGCGGTTGCTGGACGCTTGGCACCGACGGCGCAGGGGCGAGCACGCCCTCCGCAATGCGAAGGCGCACCTGTCTCACCTCCTCCAGAATGTCTGATGCCCTCTTGACTCCGACGACCGGTCCTTCGTCGGCCTTCTGGAGGCGCGCGTAGGCCTTCTTGATGTTCTTCTTCTCCGCGACAATTACCGGGTTCCACCCCCAATTCCCAAGGTCCCCTACCCAGGGCACACCGGTGCAGCGGGCCTCCACGAAGTTCACCCACAGCTGCAGGGTGCCTTCTTCAGGCTGGCTCGCCTTTCTCTTGGACACCTCCGTCTGACGACCGACGCTCATCAGCACTTTGGCGAGGCGCGCTCGGCCGCCCGGGCTCGGTTCTTCACCCGGCAGCGGCCGGACCTTGTCCATCATGGACGCCATGTGAGCGAGCTCCGCGTCCGACAGCCAGGCGGCAGAGGTGTCCGCGGACAGCTCCAGCATCTTGCCCGCCGCGTCGGATCGCCGCACCTTGTCGCCGACGCCGAGGATGGCCGTCAGCACGTCGTACTTGAGCACGGGCTTGTCGTGGAAAAGAAAGATGAGGTCCGCCGGGAAGCCCAGGTTGTACAGCCACATGCATTCCAGGCGAGCCTCCTCGGATATCGACGCTACGACATCCGCCTGCTCCTTCTTGCGCTGCATCTGATCGTGATGCCCCGTGCGAGCGGCATTTCGCAGGCCGAGGACCCCGTCCGGCGGCGGTTCCTTGGAATACCGAAGGCAGTGCGCATGCACGACCGCCAGGAACCCGTGAGTTCTCATGGCAGCCTCTCGGTCGTACCCCGGCGGCAAGAAATCGTTGGAGGACAGAGCGGCGCAGCGCGTCTCCTGGCGCCTGGCATTCATCTTGTCCACATCGCGCACCTCTAACATGTGACGCGCTCGCGCCGAGTTGTCGGCCGCCATCGTGACCTTCAAAGATCCGGGACGCTGGAAACTTGAGGCTTGTCGTCTGGTTACAGATCCGATATACACGTGTTTCATCGAATTCACTAAGTGGAGCTCAAAAAGACATGCATAGGGGTCGTGAGCGAATGCGGAGAATCTTGAGAAGAGGAGCAACCCTCTCCGTATTGCGGACTTTTGTTTTTTCAGTGCGCCTGCAGTCATCCGAACATTCGTAGCGCGCCCATCGTGGCAGCCGCGACGCCCGTCAGCACCAGGACGGAAATGACGAACCTCTTCCGGCAGGTGTCACGTATCGCTTCGTCTCTGTAGAGTGCTGCGAGGCTGGCATCCGGCCGCCCCTCTATGACGACATCCGGACAGCGGGTCGCAAAGTCTTCCAATGACACATGACCGGCGGGAAGCCCCAGCTTGACGGAGGCGTGCCCCACCGGCATTCCATGACACACGGAAATGGGCGCTACTTGAACCCGATTCCCCATCGAGCACCAACACTTTGCAGACGCGGAAAGCTCCGGACAGGAAGACTTGCAGAATATATTCTCGAGTCCTGATGGTCACATGAGATTTATCGAAGTTTTCATGAAGCGAAGAAAGGAGTATTTATGATAACGTACGAGGAATCCAAGCGTGTTTCTTTTCTTGCATCGAGCGAGGGCCGGCCGGTCGCAGGTGCCGTGACGCCTCACTAAGATGCTCACCGCGAAGACTGGTGACGACGCCGCGGGGCCAAAGGATAACTCCACGAGACCGCCGTCCTCCAGCGCCACCCTGACACGCGAGGGGCCGAGTTCGTGGGGGCCCCGCGCGGCTGACTTCTCCCCTGCGCAGGCGCCCTCACAGCATTCGAACCCAGAACTGTGTCCCCACACGCTTGCCGCTGGGGCGAGAGTAGGATAGGTGCGGCTCGCCCATCTGCGCCACGAAGCCCTTGCCGCGCATGTAGTCGCACATCTCAAGCACGCGCTTCGTGAACTCGCGCGCGCCGCCCTGCACGAAGTTTTGCTTGACGATGGTGTACGCCACGGCCTCGCGTACTCAAACTGAGGTCGGGATTGGCTTATAGCAATTACATTTATGATCCCATCAGAGTTCATCATCATGTGTACATTACTTTAATACGCCCGTTATTTGCAGTACATGATATATTATCATTGTTTGTGTGCGTGCATACCAAACCACTTCACATGGGGTTTACACGATTTCTTTTTGTCGCACGGATTCATTGCACATTGGTCATGTCGGCAGCGCTGGAACTTACAGGTCGCATGACTTGCCTGCACATCGACAAGGTGAAACAAATTACCAGAATATCCGAATGTCGAAATGTTCTCAACACCTCCATGCAATACATCATTCGCCCATATCTTACATCAGTTCCCGGATGATGCCATGCGGCAGCATGGGGGAACGGTCGATCCTGGACAGCTTGCCGGATGCTCGCATTCGAGCATACTCGCTGGAATGGGTGTAGTTCGG
>Ga0007795_10000317_pt1 | contig 14518 bp, 24 predicted proteins | sample CryBogmetaGMA1M_FD_60369 | JGI IMG/M metagenome (GOLD analysis project Ga0007795, IMG submission 60369) | Freshwater microbial communities from Crystal Bog, Wisconsin, USA - MA1M | ecosystem: Environmental > Aquatic > Freshwater > Lake | place: Crystal Bog, Wisconsin, USA | collected 2009-07-06
GCTCAGGCCGAGGCGAAAGCCTACCGCGAAGCCTGGCTCCAATTGCAGCGCCGGGACGAACTTCTCGGCTTGGCGACGTTGAGTGATGATGTTCGTGATAGTCACGACAAAGTCGCCCGTTTGTCCGGTGAACTGATCCGGGCCGAGCAATTTTCTCGGGAAGTGATCGAACAGGTAAAAGCTGTCACTCAAGCGGCTGTGACTTGGGCTGGGGAATCGCTCCCTGCGAAGAAAGCCGCAGCCCGGGGAGAGTTTGAATCCGCCAAACGGGCTTTGGACGCCCTGACGGCCCGAAATACACCGAGGTCCCTCGCGTCGGGTTTGACGGATGCACAGGTGGTGGCTGTGGATCAGAATCAACAGGCTATTGTCCTGAATCTCGGCAGCCGTCAAGGGGCCCGGGAAGGTATGCCTTTCCGTATTTTACGTGGAGATAAAGTGGTCGGCAGTTGCCGCCTGTTGGAGGTTCGCGAATTGGTTTCCGCCGGTCTTCCTGAACAACTCAACGATGGCATTCAAATTCAAGTAGGGGACCGCGTGTCGGTCTTGGCACAAAAATGAAAAACGAAATCCGTACCGCCCGTGCAGAAATGAAATACGCCCGCATGTCGGCCTTCAAAATCCGTGATATCGCTCGGGCGATGCGTGGTTTGCCCGTGAAAGAGGCTGATGCCCGCCTCAGCTTTGCCCCGCAAAAATCGGCAAAGTTGTTGCTTCAAACCTTGCGCTCCGCCATTGCCAACGGGGAGAACAATCATTCGATCCCTGCCGATAAACTTTTGGTGCACGAGGTTATGGTCGGGGAAGGATCCACCTTCCATCGTTTTCAACCGAAGGCGCGGGGCAGTGCAGGACCGATCCGGAAACGGACCAGCCATATCCGCATCACCCTGAAAGAGATGTCTGAGGAAGAATTAAACCCGGTGAAAAAGGAAAAGAAAGGGACGAAGGCCAAGGCCGCGTCGAAGGCATAGAAAGTTATGGGACAAAAGACTCATCCAACAGGTTTTCGGCTTCCCGTCCGTCGGAATTGGAGTTCCGTCTGGTATGCCAACAAGAAGAATTTCCCGATCTTCCTTCACGAGGATTTTCAGATCAGGAATTTTATCAAGAAGCGTCTTGAAAGTGCCGCCATTTCAAAGGTTGTGATTGAGCGGGCCTCGAACCGTGTCCGAGTCACTTTGCATACCGCGCGGCCTGGATTGGTGATCGGAAGAAAGGCCAGCGAGCTCGATAAGTTGCGGGAAGATACCCAAGCTTTGACCCCGAATCGCGAGTTATTGATTGATGTCAAAGAGATCAAGAATCCTGAATTGGATGCCCAGCTGGTGGCTGAAAACATTGCGCTCCAATTGGAACGACGTGTTTCCTTCCGCAGGGCGATGAAAAAGGCTCTCCAGACGACCCTGGATTTCGGCGCTGCTGGCGTCAAAGTCCGTGTGGGAGGGCGTTTAGGTGGGGGTGAAATTGCCAGGACCGAACAATATCACGAAGGGAAAGTTCCCCTTCATACCCTCCGGGCGAATATAGATTATGGATTCGCCGAAGCTCATACCGTCGCAGGTAAGATTGGCGTAAAAGTTTGGATTTGTTTACCGGAGGAGTCGGCTTAAAGAGCCGGTTTTTATTCTATGGCCCTTGTTCCAAAACGAGTCAAATTCCGCAAAACGCAGCGGGGTAGCCGCAAAGGTTTCGCGACCCGTTGCATTACCTTGGCTTTTGGGTCTTTCGGGTTGCAGTCGCTCGACCGATGCTGGCTGACCAATATTCAAATTGAGGCCGCCCGAGTCGCTTTGACCCGCAACATGAACCGGAAGGGAAAACTCTGGATTCGGATTTTCCCAGACAAGTCGGTTACCGCCCGCCCCCCTGAAACGCGGATGGGGAAGGGGAAAGGGCAGCCTGAATTTTGGGTGGCAGTTATCAAACCAGGGACTATCCTTTTTGAGCTCGACGGCCTTTTGGAAGTTGATGCAAAGGAATGTTTTCGACTGGCCGCCAGCAAATTGCCGATGGCCACACGTTTCATTACCCGAGAAAGGAAGCTAGTATTTTGAAGATCGAAGAATTTCGCGGATTGAAACCCGCCGAGTTGGACCGCAAGGCGGAGGAGCTCCGTCGTGAACGGTTCCAGTTGCGCATTCAGCAGCAGGTCGGACAGGTTGAGAAACCCACCCGGCTTCGCGAAATCCGTAAAACAATTGCACGGATTGAGACTGCACGTTCCGAATCAAGGATCGCTGGCACGAAAGGCAATAAATGAGCACAACTCCCGAATCCAAAAGCGTCCTTAAAGAGAGGATCGGCGAAGTCATTTCCGCACGAATGGAGAAAACCATCGTGGTGCGCGTGGAGCGCCGGATGCCCCACCCGAAGTACAAAAAGATTGTTCGGCTCCAGAAGAAGTTTTACGCCCACGACGAGGAAAAGAAGGCGAAAGAAGGGGATACAGTCCGGATTATCGAATGTCGTCCCCTCAGTCGCCTCAAGCGTTGGAAGCTTGTGGAAGTGGTGAAACAGGCTGAAGCGCCGTTGGAGGTTGTCACATGATCCAGATCCGTTCTTGGTTGAATATCGCGGATAACACCGGCGCCCGGAAGGCGACGATGATCGGAGTGATTGGTCGCAAGACCCTGATCGCGAAGATTGGTGACATCGTCACGGCCAACGTCAAGGAAGCTGCTCCTGATGGTACCGTGAAAAAGAGTGAAGTGGTGCGTGCGGTCATTGTACGAACCAGGTTCCCCATTCGTCGCAATGACGGGTCGTACCTCCGTTTTGACAGCAATGCCGCTGTGATCATTGACAAGGATTCCAATCCGCGTGGGACACGTATTTTCGGCCCTGTCGCCCGCGAACTCCGCGAAAAGAACTTTATGAAGATTGTTTCGTTGGCGCCGGAGGTTCTCTGAGGTTTTTATGACACTTCAATTCCATGTGCATAAAGGGGACGAGGTTGAAGTCATTAGCGGTTCACAGAAGGGCCGTAAGGGGAAGGTTCTTGAGATTAAGACTGATTCCTCCCGGGCTTTGATTGAAGGAGTGAACATGATCAAGCGGCATATCCGCCCCACCCAGGACAATCCCAAGGGTGGAGTCATGGAGCGGGAAGGGACCATCCACATTTCCAATCTTCGCCTAGTCAATCGCCCGAAATCAGCTCGCACGGAGAAAAAGGCCAAGGCCAAGACCAAGGAAGCCAAAGGGAAGAAGTAAGTTATGGAAAATGATCTCAAAGTTCATTATTTGAAGCACGTCGTCCCGGCGATGATGAAGAGTCGTGCGTACACGAATGGGCATCAGGTTCCTAAGCTTGAGAAAATCGTTCTCAACTGTTCGGTCGGTTCGGTGACTGATATCAAGGTGGCGCTGGAGGATGCCGTCCACGACTTGACTGCGATCACCGGTCAGAAGCCGATCAAAACGCGTTCCAAAAAGAGCATTTCGAATTTTAATCTTCGCTTGAATCAGGAAATCGGCTGCAAAGTGACTTTGCGCGGGAAAATTATGTATGATTTTCTTCTCCGTTTCATCCGTGCGGCTCTTCCAAGAATTCGCGATTTTCGTGGTATCCCGAATGGTGGGTTTGATGGTCGCGGCGGGTATACCTTGGGCGTGAAGGATCATTCGATTTTTCCGGAAATCGAAATTGACCGTGTGAAACGGAATTTGGGTTTTGATGTGACTTTCGTCACGTCAGGAAAAGACAGGGAAGAAACCCGTGAAATGCTTTTGCTGATGGGAATGCCTTTCATTGTCCGAACCCAGGATGCCGCCAAGACCGGCAACAAGGAGAATACTCATGGCCAAGAAGTGCTGGCGGCTTAAACAGAAAAAAACCCCGAAGTTTTCGACCCGGAAATATAACCGGTGCTCGATCACAGGTCGGAGGCGCAGTTATATCCGTCGTTTCGGGGTGAGTCGTATTCAGTTCCGGGAAATGGCTCTCCGTGGTGAAATTCCCGGTGTGACGAAAGCGAGCTGGTAAGTTTTATGGTTACCGATCCTCTTGCTGATTTTCTAACCCAGATCCGGAACGCCTCCACGGCCGGAATCAAAACCGTCAAAGCGAAGCACTCCAAGATGCGTGGCAGTGTGCTGGCCATCCTGAAGAAGGAAGGTTTTATTGAGGATTTCGAGCTTAAAAAAGACGGGAAGCACACTGATTTTCATATTTCCATGAAGACCGGGAATGCACGTACAGGCAAGGCTATCACCTGCATCCGCCGGCTCTCCAAGCCGGGTCTTCGGCGATATGTCGGAGCGCAAGAAATCCCCAAATATCTTGGAGGGCTCGGAGTTTCAATTCTCTCGACCCCTCGTGGGGTCATTTCGGGTGAAGATGCGAAAAAACAAAATGTGGGCGGGGAGCTTCTCCTCGTAGTCTGGTAACCATGTCGCGCGTAGGCAATAATCCCGTCACTGTCCCGGCCAATGTTAAGGTCGCCCTGGATGGTAGGCATCTCAAGGCTGAAGGCCCGAAGGGAAAGTTGGGGCTCGACCTTCCGCCGAAAATCTCCGCTAAAATTGATGCCGGTAAAATTGTTCTGACCCGTGATGGTGAAGATCGCTCTGCCCGTTCGATGCATGGTTTGGCCCGCAGTCTGGTCCAGAATGTGGTTCAGGGGGTCAGTGTCGGATACACAAAAAATCTCGAAATTCATGGCGTCGGTTTTAAGGCAAACCTCCAGGGGAAAAAGCTGGTCCTGAATCTAGGGAAATCACATCCGATCGAATATCCGGTTCCGGCTGAAATTAAGGTTACAGTTACAGACAACACCCGGTTGACGGTGGAAGGATCGGACAAACAGTTGGTCGGCGCAGTCTGTGCCGACATCCGTGGATACGCTCCTCCCGAACCCTATAAGGGTAAGGGTGTGCGTTACGCGGGTGAGAATATCCGCCGCAAGGAGGGCAAGACGGCTCAGAGCAAGTCGGCCTAATCTAAATTTATGCCTAACCCATCCAAATTACGCCGTGAACGCCGTGTGCGAATTCATAAGAGGATTCGTCTCCGTTTGCGGGGAGATGCCACGAAACCCCGCCTTTGCGTTTCCTTTAGCGGGAAAAATATTTATGCCCAGGTCATCGATGATGTAGCGGGAAAGACTTTGGCAGCTGTTTCAACCTTGGAAGAAAATCTCAAAAAAGGGATCAAAGCCAACGTGGCCGGAGCTGCCAAAATGGGGCAGACCGTGGCTGAACGGGCTTCGAAAAAAGGAATCTCCGCCGTGGTCTTTGATCGGGGTGGATTTCTCTATCACGGTAAAGTGAAGGCTTTTGCTGAGGCGGCTCGGCAGGCTGGCCTTAAATTCTAAAGAGGTAAATGGCATGAGTGTTGTTCCCAACCCAGATAAAGAGATCGCTGTCGAACCTGAGGCGATCCCAGAGAAGGCCTTTTCCAAGACGTCGGAATTTATTCCAAAGTCTGAGCCCACGACCAATCGTCGTGAGCGCACGCGTACTCCCTCCGACATGTTTGAGAAGGTCGTTTTTGTGAATCGTTGCGCCAAGGTGGTCAAGGGTGGGCGCCGCTTTAGCTTTAGCGCGCTTCTGGTGGTGGGTGATAAAAAGGGGAAAGTGGGTGTTGGTTTCGGGAAAGCAAGGGAAGTGGCAGAAGCCATCCGTAAGGGAACGGAAAACGCAAAAAAGAATCTCTACACATACAATATCGGGCCGAGCACTCTTCCTCATGAAGTGAATGGCGCATTTGGTGGTGGTCGTGTTTTGCTTCGTCCCGCTTCCCTTGGAACAGGCTTGATTGCTGGAGGTGGTGTTCGATCAGTTCTCGAAGCCGCTGGGGTGAAGGATGTTTTGGCCAAGTCCATGGGCTCCAGCAATGCCGCCAATGTGGTGAAAGCGACGGTGGATGCTCTTTCCAAGCTTAGGACCCGGACACAGATTCTTGAACTTCGTGGTAAAAAACGGACCCCGAAAACAACGGGGAGTGAGGTAGCGTCATGAGTACAACGATTCCACGCCCTGGGGCGAGACATCGCAGGAAACGGCTGGGTTGCGGCGAAAGCTCTGGCAAGGGCAAGACCTCCGGCAAGGGGCATAAAGGGCAGAAAGCGCGTTCGGGTGGAAGTCTTCGACTTGGATTCGAAGGTGGTCAGATGCCTCTTATCCGTCGAATTCCAAAACGCGGTTTCAATAATGCCGTTTTCACTCTTCGTTTTGCGCCCGTTAACTTGAGCAGCTTGGATTTGTTTTCTGACGGATCGAAAGTGGATGAGGCCAGCCTTCGTCAGTGTGGTTTGGTCAAGGGTGAGTGGGAAGGTGTCAAAATCCTCGGTGGCGGAAAGTTAAAACCCAAAAATCTTGTGCTTGAGGTGCATGCGGCCAGTGAATCGGCCAAATCTGCACTCGAAGCGGCGGGTGCTAAAATCACCCTCCTGAAAAAATAGGCCCCAAGGGTCACTGACGGGCCATGCTCCACGCCCTCCTGAATTGTTTCAAGATTCCTGAGTTACGTCAGCGGATCATTTTCACTCTTGCCCTGATTGTGGTTGTCCGGATTGGGGCATCCATTCCTTGCCCTGGGATCAATCCGTTGGTTCTGGGCGAGTTTTTCCGCCAAGTTGTAGATCAGCAGGATCAAGGAAGTGTGATTGGGTTGTTCAATCTCTTTAGCGGTGGAGCTCTGGAAAACTGCGCAATTTTTTCCCTCACGATCATGCCGTACATCAGTGCAAGTATTGTCATGCAGTTGGCGACCGGAGTGATCCCTTCGTTGGGGAAAATGGTCAGGGAAGAGGGGGGTCGTCAAAAGATCACCCAATACACCCGTCTGGGGACTCTGATTCTCTGTATTGTTCAGGGGTATCTCTTGGCGGTGAGCTTTGAAAATCCTTCCAGGATACCGATTTTTTCCGGAATTGATCAGGTGATCCAACGCCTTGGGCCACTTGTTCCTGAACCCGGTCTAGCTTTCCGGATCATCACGGTGATCACCTTGACGGCGGGAACCATGCTTTTGATGTGGATTGGTGAACAGGTCACCGAGAAGGGGATCGGCAACGGTATTTCCCTCGTCATCACGATTGGCATTGTCGCCCGTCTTCCGGCGGCTCTGGTGGCCGGTTGGCAAGTGTTTGTTCCTCCGGCGGGAAGCGGAAAAGAACCGATCAGTCCATTCATTCTCTTTCTATTGCTGGCATTTCTTTTCATTGTGATCGCTTCAACAATTGCCCTGACCCAGGCCTTGCGGAAGGTCAGCGTGCAATATGCCAAGCAGGTGCGCGGGAACCGTGTTTATGGAGGCCAAACTTCCTTCCTTCCCCTTAAGGTCAATTACGCGGGAGTGATGCCGATCATCTTTGCCAATGCGATCCTGCTTTTTCCCGCCAGCATCCTGGGATTCCTTTTCCCGGGATCTCCCACTGCGAATCGGATTTCGGCGGCTCTCGCAACGGGAACTCTTCATTACGTTTTGTATGCCGGAATGATCTTTTTCTTCTCCTATTTTTGGGTGGCGATGGTCTTCAATCCGATCCAGATCGCAGATGATATGAAGCGGCATGGGGGCTTCATCCCTGGAGTCCGCCCCGGGGAAACAACCGCTCAATTTCTGGACTATGCGATGACACGGCTAACCTTTGCCGGGGCAATTTTCCTTACTGCCCTAGCGGTTCTCCCGATGTTGGTGCAAAACTTTCTTGGTGTTCCAAGCATCACGGCTCAGTTCTTCGGTGGGACCGGTTTGTTGATCATCGTGGGCGTCATGCTCGACACCATGAGGCAGGCAGAAACGTATCTTCTCCAGCGACATTATGACGGCTTTTTGAAGAAAGGTCGCATCAAGGGTCGGAGCACGAGTGGCGCGGTGTCCACATCGAATGCCATTTCCGAACGCCAGATTGCTTGGTTACTCGTGATCATCGCGATCATTGCTCTGGGCGGAATCGTTCTCTCACTTCGGTAAGGTTTTTCTGATTTCTGGATCTTTGCCAAGGGGCTATGCCAACTATTCCCATTAAGGATGCGACCGGCATTTCCGGGATGCGCGCGAGTTGCCGTTTGGCAAGGAGAGTTCTCGAGGAATTGGCTACTCGTCTTGAACCGGGGCGAACGACAAAAGAAGTTGATCAATGGGCCGGGGAAATTATGGCGAGGGAGGGGGCGCGGAGCGCTTTTTTTGGGTACCGAAAATTTCCAGGGCAACTTTGTATTTCCGTCAATGAGGAGGTTGTTCATGGAATCGGGGGAGGGCGGAAATTGTCCTACGGGGATGTCGTCAAATTGGATGTAGGGATTATTTTGGATGGCTGGGTGGGGGATACCGCAATCACGGTGGGTTTGGGTGCCATAACCCCCAGTCGTCAAAAACTCTTGGAACGTACCGAGGCATCCTTGATGGCGGGAATCCGAGCAGCCAAAGGGGGTGGACGGCTCGGGGATATTTGTCATGCGATCGAAAAAACCGTGAAAGAGGCGGGTTACAGTGTCGTGAAGGAGTTTGTCGGTCATGGTGTTGGCCGGAAACTTCACGAAGAACCCCAGATTCCAAATTTTGGGAAGGCGGGGACAGGGCCCATTCTTAAGCCGGGAATGACTCTGGCGATTGAGCCCATGGTGAATGAGGGGACGCCTGAAGTTAGGATTCTGAAAGACGGATGGACAGCCGTGACAGCCGATCGAAGGGACTCAGCTCATTTTGAGCATGTCATTCTGATTACTGATGGAGATGCCGAGATTTTAACCCGCTCCGGGATAGATACTTCCCATGGATAATCCTCTTTCAACGGGATCGGAGCAGGGGGCCATGCTATGTGACAGGTCAGATATCTTTGAGAGAAAGGGGCTTGCCAAGGCAGGCCTACTTCGATACGATTTTTGACTGCTTATTTTATGAAAGTACGTGCTTCCATCAAACGCCGGACCAGCGACTGCCAAGTTGTTCGCCGGAGGGGTCGTATCTATATCATCAACAAAAAAAACCCGCGCTTGAAGCAGCGTCAGGGATAATTTCACCATGCCACGTGTTTTAGGAGTCGATATTCCGGGAGAAAAAAGGGCTGAGTTCAGCCTTCGTTACGTCTATGGACTTGGGCCAACCCGGGCACGGCAGGTGATCGAGGAAGCGGAAATTCCCTCCGATCTCCGGGCAAAGGACCTGACCGACCAGCAGATCAACCGCATCATCGGTGTCATCCAGAGGAATCGCTTTTTGATCGAAGGAGATTTGCGCCGTGAAATTCAGCAGAATCTCAAGCGCCTTCAGACGGTGAATTGCTATCGGGGAATTCGTCATCGTAAGGGGCTCCCCGTTCGTGGACAAAGGACTTCGACCAATGCACGGACCCGCAAAGGACCCCGTAAGACCGTTGGAGTCATCCGCAGTAAGGACGCCAAAGCGGCCAAGACATAATTTCCATGAGCGAAAACGAAAAAAAACCTGAACCGAAGGCTGAATCAAAGGCAAAAGCTTCGAATCCTGAACCAGCGAAGGTCAAGAAGGCCAAGGGGTCAAAGCCGGCTTCTGCGGGTAAAGAGGGAGCGAAAAAAGAGGAAGTCATTTTGGCTCCCGAGAGTCTCACTTTGGACGGCTTAGAGGACGCTTCCAAGATCAAGATCCCCAAGATCAAAGGAGCCAAGCAGATTGCCAATGGGGTAGCTCATGTTCTCGCGACGTTTAACAACACAGTGGTCTCAATCACAGATCTCAAAGGGAATGTCATTGCCTGGTCGAGTGCCGGGAAAATGGGGTTCCGGGGTTCAAAAAAATCGACTGCCTATGTGGCCCAAGTTGTTGCTCAGGATGCGAGTCGTCAGGCGATGGCTCACGGGCTTAAAGAAGTGGAGGTTCGTGTTAAAGGACCTGGAATGGGCCGTGAATCTGCTGTGAGGGCTTTGCAGGCTGTTGGCTTGGAAGTCAGCACAATTCGGGACGTGACCCCCGTCCCACACAATGGTTGTCGCATGCGCAAGGCGCGGCGCGTTTAAGGAGAAATTTTATGGCCCGCTATACAGGATCCCGTGACAAAATTAACCGCCGCTTTGGGCAACCGATCTTCGGCGCCTCCAAGGCCCTTGAGCGTCGTAATTTCCCTCCGGGCGTTCATGGGGCCAAGGGACGTCGTAAACAGTCCGATTTTGCCATCGCCGTAGGTGAGAAGCAGAAGATGAAGTATGGCTATGGCATCCTCGAAAAACAGTTTCGCCGGTATTATCAGAAAGCGGTTCAGAGCCGCGGGGTGACGGGTGAAAAGCTTCTCCAGCTTCTCGAAACACGATTGGACAGCGTGGTGGACCATCTCGGTTTTTCTTCAACCCGTCGGGGTGCCCGGCAAATGGTTTCCCATGGGCATATAGCCGTTAACGGCCGTAAGGTGACGATTCCGAGTTACGGTTGCCGGACTGGCGATGTGATTGAAGTACGGGATAATCCAAAATCACGCCAACTGGGAACCAAGGGGCTTGAAAAAAGCCAGATTCGACCAGTTCCGGATTGGTTGACCCTCAATAAGGACAATTTTAAGGGAACCCTCACCAGGATCCCCACTCGGGATGAGCTCAATCCGGTGGCCAATGAACAGTTGGTCGTCGAATTGTACTCGCGCTCCTAAAAAATATTTCACCGTCCGCTACCGACGGTGAAAAACAAAAAACAGATCAGGATCGGCCGTCGGTCCCTTCTCCAGGTAGCGGGGGAGGGGAAACCCGGCCGGAAAGAGAGAAAAGATTATGCCACTACGACTTGGAAGATTTGAATTGCCCAACCGCCTGCAAAAAAATGAAGAGACCGCAACCGATACCTATGCCCAGTTTACGGCAGAACCTTTTGAAGCCGGCTACGGAACCACCCTTGGAAATTCCCTGCGGCGTGTTTTGCTGAGCTCCCTCGAAGGAGCAGCAATCACAAGCGTCAAGATTGCCGGGGTCCAACATGAATTCAGCACCATTGAAAACGTGGTCGAAGACATTACCGAAATCGTTCTCAATCTTAAAAAATTAAAATTCAAACTCCCGAACCGTGAACCCCGTTTGCTCGCCCTCAAGGTGAACAAGGAGGGTCCTGTGACGGCGGCGGACATTGAGCTCGATGCAGGCGTGGAAGTCCTGAACCCCAAGGAAGTCATCTGCACCCTCGATAAAAAATCCAAATTTGAAGCCGAATTCGAAGTTCGTGTCGGGCGTGGATATGCGACTTGGGAGGACAACAAGCGGGAAGATTCCCCTATCGGGCTCATTCCTGTGGACTCCCTTTTTTCTCCTGTCACCAAGGTGAAATATGAGGTGAAAAACACCCGGGTCGGTCAGCGCACCGATTATGATAAGCTCGTCCTCGAGTTATGGACCGATGGACGGCTGACTCCGGACGAAGCCCTGTTGCATTCGGCGGGTATTCTCCGGCATCACCTCGACATCTTTGCCAACTTTGACAAGGAGCCGATCGAATTCGAAGAAGTGAAATTTGAGGCGCCAGTCGAAAATACGGCCTTGAAGAAGCTATTGGCCATGAGCGTGAACGAGATCGAACTCTCTGTCCGAGCAGCCAACTGCCTCAACAATGCCAATATCACTACCGTAGGGATGCTGGCTCTCAAGTCTGAGGCTGAAATGCTGAAGTATCGGAATTTCGGCAAGAAGTCTCTAAATGAGATTAAGGACAAGCTGACATCGCTGGGGCTTTCGCTTGGCATGAAGTTTGATTCCTCCCTCCTGACCGCCCCGGCTGCTCCGGTTGAGGCGTTTGGGACGAATGGACAGGCATGAGACATCGTCAAAATACAACAAAGCTGGGGCGCACTTCCCAGCACCGGGACAGCATGCTGGCCAACTTGGTCGGCTCGTTGATCCGGCATGAGAGGGTCCGGACCACCGTATCCCGAGCCAAGGCGGCTCGTCCAGTGGCGGAAAAACTGGTCACCTTGGGCAAGAAGGGCAGCCTTCATCACCGTCGCCAGGCGTTTTCCGCGCTTCACGAATCAGACCTCGTTCACAAACTGTTTGCGGAAATCGCTCCTCGTTTCAAGGATCGTTCCGGTGGTTATACTCGCATTCTGAAGCTGGGATACCGGCAAGGGGATGCCGCTCCAGTTGCTCTATTGGAATGGGTCGTTCGCCCCGCTCCCGTGGCTGAAGCGGCGGAAGAACCCGCCAAGGGCAAGTCCGGTAAGGCAACTAAGCCCTCCAAACCCGAAAAGAAAAAATAGAAACTGGTTAGGCTGCCCAGCCCGCCATCAAGCGGAAAAGCACCCAAGCCAGCAATAGGGAAATCAAGGCCGCAAAAATCACTTTGCGCCGAGCGTGTCTTCCTTCCACGAGAAGGATAGGTGCAGGGGTTTGTTTTATATTTGATGCAGGGGAAACCTGTTGAATGGGACGATTCCGACCGGAAGAGATAACAGTCGATTCATGCGCCAATCGGCGTGTGGTGTGGCTGATCCGTGAGGCTTCCCGTGATATCCGTCGCATTTCTTCACGTAGCGGGTCACGTTTAAATCCAGGAATCTGCATTCCTTGTATTTAGGAAAGAGGATTGAGCACGCAAGTGCTGACCTGAAAGTATTCACCCCGTATGGGGTAAAACCTGTGGGCTCACTTCAGGATATGAAATAAAACAAGGCCCAAAAACAGGGCGAGGATGAGGGGAAGATTAAAGGCAAACCCCCGGATTAGATTTGCTCCGAACGATTCCGGTACGTTTGTTGGTACTTGTCCTTCTTGTGTTGAGTTTTCTTCGGACTGAGTTTCAAGATCTTGCCCGCGGAGAGCATCAATTTTCGCCCTAGATTGGGTGTAGATGGCTTGAGCCTGATCGACCTTTGCCAGTGCTTTTGAGAGTTCCTCTTCAATTCCGGCGGCCGACCACTCGGAGGGGTCGATATTGTTGATTTCAGCCAGCTGCTCACTGAAGATCTGGCGGGTTTCGTGCATTTGCTCGACTTCCTTGCGGCTCTGGGCTTCTGCTCTCTCAAGAATCACAACCCCCCGGTGTAGGCTGTCACGGATTTCCTTTTGCCCCTGCATTAATTCCATCCGCCGTGTATTCAGTTCCTCGAGCTGTCTCTTACGGATTTCCAGCTCCTGCTGTTGGCGCTGGAGTTGAATCAGTTCATGCTGACGTTGTTGGAGTTCGGCTCCCAAGCCTTCGAGTGGCCCGCCAGAAGGAAGTGGCAGATCCTGTTGATCATCTGTTAGGCGGGGCCGACTCATGGGATATTGATCACTGTACCGATCTTGAGGTTGCGGTCATCGAGCCCTGGATTTGCGGCTTTCAGTTTAGCAATTTCTTCGTTCAGGTCGAGGGAAGCGGGGTAGTATTTTTTTGCCAATTTCCAAAGAGTATCTCCCTTGCCAATTGTGTGTTGTTTTGCTTCTCCAGAATGTACGGCGGCTTCTGCCGGGGCTGCCGGGGGAGTCGCTGCAGGAACCGAGGGGATATCCGTTTTGGCGACCGGCTCATCCACTTTCGCCGGAACTGCTTTCGCAACAATCGGTTTGGTCGCCGATTTCTTTTCTATGGCTGTAGGTGTTGCAGGAACAACGGCAGTGGCCTTAGGGGGTGTTGCAGCCCCACCGATTTGCGAAAGTTGTGCTTCTTTGGCGGCCAAAGCGGTCTGGAGCTGGGCGATTTGCTGTTTGTAATCGACATTTTCTCTGCTCATTTTTGCGATTTCTGCAGCGTTCTGGGTCGGACTATTCGTCTGGAGCATGGAAAAGTCGGTTTTTGCCTTTTCAAGGGCAGCCACGACCTCTTCTCGTTCGGCGGCATTTGGCCGGGCTTCGAGATATTTTTGGTAGAAGTAAATGGCACTGATCTGATCTCCAAGTTTGTCACCATAGAGAAGGCCGATCTGGTAGTAGGCCTTTACCACAGTAGGATTCACGGCAAGGGCTTTTTCGTACTGCTTAATCGCCGCGGGGTAATTCAGATCCGCCACATCCTTGTTCGCTTGGCGGAAGTAGGGGTTGCGTTCGTCCTCGGCATCGGATCCGGGAGGGGCCTGTTGGCAGGAAGTGAGGGCAAGCGCGGCGAGGAGGGCGGCCAGAATGGATCGGTTCATCTGCATAGAATGATCATGGAGAGGGGATTCCGCAAGCCAAGGCTTTGGCCTTGTTCGAACTCGAGGGACATTCAGGAGCCGTCCCGGATCAGACGAATTTCGGTTTCCCGTTCGACAAAAGTCCATTCGGGTTTTGACCTCAATTCTTGCAGCAAACGATCGAAGGCGGGTGACTCGGATGGTGCGAATTCAAACCAAGTCAGAAAATCGTAGGGTTGGGGTATGGCCAGATCGCGGCAGTGGTAGAGTCTTCGCGCAACGGCCGGAAGATATTTCATACCAATGGCTGTATGGTGCGATTGTTCGGTGAAGATCCTTTGCCTCTCGTCTTGGGTCATGGCCCACCATTGGGGGCTTTTGCGGATCGGGATCAAGGCGGCTCGGGTCGCTTCGGCGCGTCCCAGACTAGGCTGGATGGATTTTAGCTGATCCTTTTCCTCGCGATTGGTGTATCTTTCATGACTGGTCAATCCCTCCAAGGTCCAGATGGCAGTAACGGATGGATC
>Ga0007795_10000318_pt1 | contig 14433 bp, 16 predicted proteins | sample CryBogmetaGMA1M_FD_60369 | JGI IMG/M metagenome (GOLD analysis project Ga0007795, IMG submission 60369) | Freshwater microbial communities from Crystal Bog, Wisconsin, USA - MA1M | ecosystem: Environmental > Aquatic > Freshwater > Lake | place: Crystal Bog, Wisconsin, USA | collected 2009-07-06
CAAGAACACCAACCTCTCGCGGAAATTCCGCAAAGGGGTTGGTGAACTTGTCTGTAAGTTTCTTAACCAAGTGCCTCGCCTGCAGCATCTTCGCGAGCCTGTGCGTAATCAGCATTGGTGCGAAGTGGCGCCTCGCGAAGGAAGAGCGCGAAGATAAATCCAACTGCAACTACGGGAGCAGCTACAAAGAACACTACGTGGAATGAATCCACGAATGCGTTGAGAGCAGTTGTCTTAATTGCTGGAGGAAGTGTCTGTAGAACCGCTGTGTTGTTCTGAATTCCTGCAAGCTGCTTTGGATTGAAGTTAGCAACAGCAGATGGATTCTTTGCAGCAAGTTCGGTGAAGTTAAGTGTGAGGTAGTGAGCAACTCGGTTAGTCAAGATTGTTCCGAAGATTGCTGTACCGAATACAGAACCGAGAGAGCGGAAGAAGGTGTTAGAGCTAGTTGCTACACCCATATCCTTGAAATCTACTGAGTTCTGAAGCGCAATAACGATGGTCTGCATAGAAAGACCAAGGCCTGCGCCCACCATGATTGCGTAGATTGATAGCTGCCAATAAGGAGTATCAATCTGCAAGCGAGTCATTGCCAAGATTCCGAGCGCCATCAAAGCAGTACCAGCGATTGGGTAGCGCTTGTAGTGACCATGCTTCGTAATCAACTTACCGCTGATGATTGAAGTCGAAACAATTCCGAGCATCAGTGGGATCAACTTAAGACCTGATGAAGTCGCTGAATAACCCTTTACGACCTGCATGTAAAGCGGCAACATAACGATTGCACCGAACATACCTGCACCAATGATCATGCCGAGAACTGATGTCAGCGAGAAGGTGTGGTTCTTAAAAAGGTACAGAGGAAGGATTGGTTCGACAGCCTTTGATTCCCAATAGAGGAATGCAATGGTGAGCAGAATTCCTACAACGAGATAAGTAACTGTGCGTGAATCTGACCAACCATTTTGTGGTCCGTAGATAGAAACCGAAAGCAGTGTTGTAACGACCGCAGCGACAAGTAGAAGTGCGCCCATGTAATCAATCTTGTGCTCGCGCTTTACCTTAGGAATATGTAGTACTGCTGAAGTAATTGCTAGAGCTGCGATTCCAAATGGAAGGTTGATGTAGAAAATCCAACGCCATCCGGTTACACCGAGAATCTTGTGGTGATCTGAGAAGAATCCCCCAAGAAGTGGGCCAGCAACTGAAGAAAGTCCCCAGACTGCACCAAAGTAACCCTGGTAGCGACCACGTTCGCGTGGAGGAACGATGTCACCGATGATGACGAAGGTAAGTGCCATCAGACCACCTGCGCCAAGACCTTGAACAGCACGTGTTGCAATCAACTGTGACATGTTCTGTGAAGCACCAGCTGCAAATGAACCGATTAAGAAGGTAACAATCGCAAACTGGAAGACGATACGACGACCATAGAGGTCAGAAATCTTTCCGTATAACGGAGTAGATGCAGTTGAGGTAAGAAGGTAAGCAGTAACAACCCAGGTGTAATGGTCGAGACCGTTAAAGTCCTCAACGATGCTCTTGAGAGCGGTAGAGACAATGGTCTGATCGAGAGCTGCAAGGAGCATTCCCGTCATCAGACCACTGAGAATAATCATGATCTCGCGGTGCGAGAATTGCTTTGATGGCGCGTTTGTAGTCATAGGGAGTAAGTTTACTGTGTGAAATCAGTTATCGCAGAGCATCTCGTTAAAACCTACGATAAAGGCCGAGTTCGCGCACTTGATGACCTCAGCCTTGATGTAGAAGAAGGCACTGTTCTCAGCGTCCTTGGTCCCAATGGTGCAGGTAAAACTACTGTGGTGCGCATTCTCACCACATTGTTACGCCCAGATTCAGGTAGCGCCAGCGTCGCAGGTATCGATGTTATAAAGAATCCTGAGAAAGTTCGCGAAGTGATTGGCCTATCGGGTCAATATGCAGCTGTCGATGAAATTCTTACCGGTTACGACAATCTTGTGATGTTTGGCCAGCTCTATCATCTTGGTAATAAGCAAGCGATTATCCGCGCAAACGAACTTCTTGAACGATTCTCATTAACGGAAGCGGCAAAGCGCCCAATCAAAACTTATTCAGGTGGAATGCGCCGCCGTCTTGATCTTGCTGCATCACTTATCGTGAAGCCAAAAGTTCTATTTCTTGATGAACCTACAACAGGGCTTGATCCTCGTGGTCGCCAAGAGATGTGGGGAGTTATTCAAGAACTCGTAAAAGGTGGCGTCACTCTTTTACTAACAACCCAATATCTTGAAGAAGCTGATCAACTCGCTGATGAAATCGCCGTTATCGATACTGGAAAAGTTATTGCCCGCGGAACTTCAGATACGTTGAAGAAGCAAGTCGGCGGCGAACGCCTCGAGGTAGTTGTGGAACAAGCTAACGTCGCAAAGACGATGGAGATTGTGGCAGCGGTCAGTGGAAATAAGGCATCTCTTGATGAAGGGCTTCGCTTGATTTCTGCGCCAGTTTCTTCAGGTTCTGCTGCGCTCTTTGAAGTATTGAAATCGCTCAATAGCTCTGGAATCCATCCGCTCGATGTTGGTTTAAAGCGACCATCACTTGATGACGTATTCCTATCTCTCACCGGCCATGCTGCAGAAGAGAAAAAAGCAGAGATTCAAGAGAAGAAGAGAGGCAGAAAATGAGCGCAGTACGCGATACCTACATCATCACTCGTCGGCAACTTCTTCTGCTCACTCGAGTTCCTGAGGTCCTCATCTTCTCAACTATTCAGCCGGTGATGTTTGTACTTCTCTTCCGCTACGTATTTGGTGGATCTATCAGTACAGGCCAACCCGGGGGATATGTACAACTCTTGATGCCCGGAATCTTCGTGCAGACGGTTGCATTTACCTTGGCCGGAACTGCTTCTGGCCTTGCTGAAGATATGAAGAAAGGTTTGATCGATCGCTTTAGATCACTACCGATTTCTCAATCAGCACTTGTCATCGGTCGCACGCTTGGCGATTCACTTCTCAATATTGTTGTTCTTACCGTAATGGGAATCGCTGGCTACATTGTCGGCTGGCGTCCAACAACTGGAATCGCACATGTCGCTCTGGGATTCTTATTCCTATTGTTCTTTGGGTATGCACTCTCATGGGTAGGCGCTCTTGTTGGGCTTTCGGCATCAGATGCCCGAGTAGTTCAGAACGTCAGCTTTATCGTGACATTCCCGCTTACATTCTTATCTAATGCATTTGCGCCAACAACGGGCATGCCACGTGTATTGCAGTACTTTGCTGAGTGGAATCCGGTGTCAACGATGGTGGCAGCGTGCCGACAGCTCTTTGGTTTGAAGAATCAATTTGGCGCAACAGCAGGTTCATTTCCAAGTGAACATCCGCTCACTACATCGCTGATTTATATTCTCTTGATTATGGCTGTCTTTGTGCCACTTGCTCTGCGCAAGTATCGCAACTCAGCTAATTAAAGAATTTACGCGTAGAACTCGGCAGACTTAATCTCTACCTTTATTTCGCGACCATTGGGTGCGGTGTATGAAACGGTTGCACCGATTTCAGCGCCAAGTACTGCTGAACCAAGTGGAGATTTTTCAGAATAGACATCGAGATCACCTGATGCGATTTCGCGTGAACCAAGTAAGAATTTCATTTCATCGCCCGCAATGACAGCTGTGACAACCATTCCGGCGCCGACTTTTCCATCCGCGCTTGCCGGAGGAGTCCCGATGTGTGCGTTCTCAAGCATCTGCTTTAACTGGCGAATGCGAGCTTCCATCTTTCCTTGCTCATCGCGTGCTGCGTGATAGCCGCCATTCTCTTTGAGATCGCCTTCAGCACGCGCTGCTTCAATCTTGGCAGTAATTTCTTTGCGGCCTTCGCCTTCGAGGTGCGCGAGTTCAGCAGCTAAACGATCAGCTGCTTCTTGGGTAAGCCAGGTCTGTTGTGAACTCATAAGAGTGAATGTTAGAGGATGCCTATAGATTAGAGAATTCGGCAGCGTGCGATACCTGCATTGACTGCATCAGCACGCGTAGGAATTGTGACGGTGCGCTCGGTATAGCTATCACCTGCGGGAATCGTGTCATCGATCTGACCCACAACGTTTTGATCAATATCGCGTGCAGTCAGTGTGCAGGTAACAGCTTTTGTACTATCGCGACGCTGCACCGAATATCGAATTGTTGGATTACGTGGATCTTGCGTCGTAAATGAAATAAGGTCACTGCGAAGTTCAGGATTTGAATGGTGAAGTCCTGCCCAAGCAAGCCAACTACCTCCGACGAGCGCAAAGATGGTTGCGTAACGAACCCACACCTTTGACGGTCTAATTCCATATCGATCGTTGTAATCGAATTGGCTGGCAGAAGAACTCATGGGAGAATCGTCTCATGGCTAAAGATGTAGAAGTTGGTGTAGCTGGTTCGCTCACAATGATCGTGCTCTTCTCGGCCGTGACTTTCTTACTGCGCAGCTTCTATAAGCGCTACACACGTCTTCAGCAACGCGGTGTCGAAAACCAGGAGAATGAAGGCACCAATTAAGAAGTTTCTGCAAGCACTTCTGGTCCTTGCGCTCGCTTCATCATTTATCGGTCTTGGTATGTGGCAATTGCATCGCGCCCAAGATATGAAGAACCATAAAACTGTTATCGATCAACGTATCTACCCACTTTCAGAATTAGCTCAACCAACTGGAAGCATTCCGCCTGAATCAATTGGCAAAACAGTTTCAACATCCGGTCACTACATCGCAAACTTCAAAGCCCCCAATCAGAAAGATGGCAAAGGCAAGGTTGCAGATTGGGAAGTCGCACTTCTTCAGACCGACACAGACACCGCCATTCTGGTTGTCCGCGGTTTGTGGGCAGATAGATTTTCAAACCCTGCCATCGTGATGTCATCCAACGTTTCAATCATCGGAACCTTGCTGCCACACCAAAATGATGACCGCGCGGAAAATACTCCGCAACAGCTTTCTAGACTCGATAGCAGCTTGCTCACCAGCACAACCGATATGCAGCTCTTTGATGGCTTTATCCTCGAGAAGAATGAATCAACTCGAGCTGGCGCAACAGTGCGGCCACGAATCTCGGCCCCGGTTCTGACCACTGGGATCCCAGGTTTCTACTGGCAACACATTTCCTATGTAGCAATCTGGTGGCTGATGGCGATCCTGATTTTATGGATGCCTTTCTATAGCCGCCGCGTTGATAAGCAATAGAATCTGCCCATGACAGAGCAGCAAACTTTCGGAGCCCTTAATCGATTCCGCCTGATGGCGATTATTTGTGGCGTCAATCTTCTCTTGCTGATCTTCGGTTACATGCCGGCCAAGCACATCTTCAATATCGTCGAGACTCATCACTGGATGGTCTTCATCCCAGTGGCACACGGCTACTTTTACATCGTCTACATCCTGACCGCCTTGCAGATCGGCGTTCAGAAGAAGATGCCACTGACCACCATCGTGGCCTTGATTGCTGCAGGCACAATTCCTTTCGCTTCTTTCTTCGCAGAACGTAAGGTCGTTAAGAAATACAGTTAAGTTAAATCTTGGTGACGACTTTCCAGCTAATGGCGTGTCGCACCAAAAGTCCGATTCTTTAGTTCTATCTTTTACGAGTCAGAAGCTCCTTCCATCTCTTCCCCTCGTAGAAATACGGATAGATAAAATTAAAGAGAATGGTTAAGCCTTGGCTACTTCAAAGTCGGCAGCAAGCGCGAAGAGTAATCCCGCCCGCAAAACCTATGTCCTCGATACCTCAGTACTTCTGGCGGACCCCGGTGCGATAAAACGATTTGAAGAGCATGAAGTCATCATTCCGATAGCCGTCATTGGCGAACTCGAAACAAAGCGCGACCATCCTGAACTCGGCTACTTTGCCCGAGCAGCGCTGCGCGCACTCGATGACCTGCGGGTTGAACATGGCCGCCTTGATGCGCCGCTGACTGTGACACCTGAAGGTGGAACCCTTTCAGTCGAACTCAATCACACCGATTTAAGTACCTTGCCTCACGGATTTTTGCGCGATGGCACCAATGATTCACGCATCCTGGCGATTTCTAAGAACTTGATGTCAGATGGAAAGCACGTCGTTCTTGTCACCAAAGATCTTCCGCTTCGCGTCAAGGCATCATCTGTCGGAGTCGAGGCGCAGGAATATCTCGCCGAACTCGTTTCTAATAGCGGCTGGACCGGAATTGAAGAAGTTTCAGTTGGCCACAATGTGATCGACGATCTCTATTCATCCGACCGCGCCGATCATGAATCTGCTCACCAATTTCCAGTGCATACCGGAATCGTTCTCCACTCTGAAAAGGGAAGCGCGCTCGCTCGCGTTACTGCCGATAAGCAGTTGCAATTAGTCCGTGGAGACCGCCAAGCATTTGGACTCCATGGCCGTTCGGCAGAACAGCGCATCGCCCTCGACCTTCTGCTCGATGACAGCATCGGCATCGTTTCACTGGGCGGTCGCGCCGGAACCGGAAAGTCGGCGCTCGCGCTGTGCGCCGGACTCGAAGCTGTGATGGAGAAACGCCTCCATAAGAAAGTTGTCATCTTCCGTCCGCTCTATCCAGTCGGCGGACAAGAGCTCGGCTATCTGCCAGGCAGCGAAGGCGAAAAGATGTCGCCGTGGGCCCAAGCAGTCTTCGACACTTTGGGAGCTCTGGTCAGCCAGGCGGTCATCGACGAAATTATTGACCGCGGCCTTATCGAAGTTTTGCCACTGACCCACATCCGTGGCCGCTCACTTCACGATGCCTTTGTCATCGTCGACGAAGCTCAGTCGCTAGAACGCGGAGTTCTGCTCACAGTCCTGTCCAGAATCGGCCAGGGATCTCGAGTTGTCATGACCCACGACATCGCCCAGCGCGACAACCTGCGAGTCGGTCGCCACGATGGCGTCGTCGCAGTCGTCGAGACCTTGAAAGGCCACCCACTCTTCGCTCACGTGACCCTGACTCGTTCAGAGCGCTCGCCGATTGCAGCTCTTGTGACCGAGATGCTCGAAGGGCCGCAGGCGTAACCACTGACCGACTCACCCTGACTCGCCACCTATAGGCGAAATAGGGCCTCTTTAAATCTCACAGTAACAATTCGGACATTTAGGACTTTGCCCTAACTGACCTGCACTTTTACCTATCCACAGCCATCGACTTTCCTGAGAATTTTCGACTCACGCGCGCCAAAATTTGCGACACACCCCTGTACTTGCAAGCCTTTGCCCTGTACCTGAACACCAGGTGAACAGAGATGGCCCAGAAAGGAGTAGCAATGAAGAAGAACGCACGCGATTTCATCAGCGCTATCTCCGGCCTGCGCATTTCTCGGACGACTAAGCCTGCCCTCTGGGTCACCATTGGTGGATTGATTTTCCTCGCCTCAGCCCAGCCAACTGCCTACGGTCTCGATTTTCCTATGACCATCCGTCTTGCACTTCCTTCGATCTCAACATCAGCCGATGCCAAGAACCTGACGGTCGGTGCCCAACCTGGCCAAGGCTCGCTTGCCAGCCAAATGTCTGAAATGGCGATCGTTGCCGGAATCAGCGAGCAGGTTGAGATGGCGCGATCCATTGATGGCGCCAAGAAGGTTGCCAAGGCAATCATGAGCTCAGAATTTTCATGGGGCGACGATCAGTACAGCTGCCTCAATAAGTTGTGGAGCAAAGAGAGCCATTGGAATTACAAGGCACATAATTACAACTCAGGTGCCCACGGAATTGCTCAGGCACTTCCAGCCGTCAAGATGGAAGTCATCTCCGACGATTGGCGCACCAACCCAGTGACCCAGATTCAATGGGGACTTCGCTACATCAGTATTCGCTATGACAGCCCTTGTGCTGCATGGGCAAAGTGGCAGAGCCACCGTTATTACTAAAAATTAGTTTGAACTAATTGAGGTCTTCAAACCCTCAAACCAAAAATCGAATTTAAGTCTCTGGTCTTGTACCTATCTTGACCAATTTCAAAGACTCAGCAAAGAAGTCATTTCCTTTATCGTCGACAACGATAAAGGCCGGGAAGTCGACAACATCAATCTTCCAGACAGCTTCCATCCCTAGCTCTTCAAAATCGAGAACTTCAACCTTCTTAATGCAATCTTGTGCAAGGCGAGCAGCTGGTCCTCCGATAGATCCGAGATAGAAACCGCCGTGCTGTGCACATGCATCGGTCACAGCCTTTGAACGATTGCCCTTTGCCAACATCACAAATGAGCCGCCGTTTGCTTGGAAGTAATCGACATAAGAATCCATACGACCAGCCGTTGTCGGACCAAATGAACCAGATGCCATTCCAGTTGGAGTCTTGGCAGGACCTGCGTAATAGATAGCGTAATTCTTCATGTATTCAGGCATTGGCTTACCTGCATCGAGCAGATCTTTAATCTTTGCGTGGGCGATATCGCGGGCCACCACAATCGTTCCGGTCAGCGAAACACGGGTCTTTACAGGGTGCTTAGAAAGTTCGGCGCGGATCGCATCCATTGGTTGGTCGAGGTCGATGGCGACCACATTGTCATTTAAATGTTCATCAGTGGTTTCAGGTAAGAAATGCGCTGGCTCAGTCTCGAGCTGTTCAAGGAAGATGCCATCTTTGGTGATCTTGGCCTTGGCCTGGCGATCTGCTGAACAAGAAACTGCAATGGCAATTGGAAGCGATGCACCATGGCGCGGAAGACGAACAACGCGCACATCGTGACAGAAGTACTTGCCGCCAAATTGTGCGCCAATACCTAGCTTCTGGGTTAACTTAAATACTTCTTCTTCTAACGCTAAATCGCGGAAGCCATGTCCTGTCGCCGCGTCACCCTTTGTGGGCAAGTTATCGAGGTAGTGAGTGCTGGCAAGCTTTGCTGTCTTTACTGTGTGCTCCGCGCTGGTGCCACCAATGACAATGGCGAGGTGATACGGAGGACATGCTGCTGTGCCAATGGAACGGAGTTTCTCGTCAAGCCAATTCATAAATGAGGCCGGATTTAAAACAGCTTTCGTCTCTTGATATAAGAAAGACTTATTAGCGCTACCGCCACCTTTGGCGATAAACATGAAGTTGTATTCATCTTGGTGGTCGCTATCGGCATAAATTTCGATTTGGGCAGGCAAGTTATTGCCTGTGTTTTTCTCATCCCATGTTGTTACTGGGGCCATCTGCGAATAACGAAGATTGAGCTTTGTATATGCGTCATAAACGCCTTGCGAAAGGGCAACTTCATCTTTGGAGGTTGTCAGAACGTACTGACCCTTCTTTCCCATGATCAGCGCAGTACCTGTGTCCTGGCACATTGGCAGAATTCCACCTGCAGCGATATTGGCATTCTTCAAGAGATCGAGCGCAACAAAGCGATCGTTGGCTGATGCTTCAGGATCCTTCAAAATCTTGGCAAGCTGTTCAAGGTGTTCTGTGCGCAGGTAATGCGAAATATCGTGGATTGCAGTTTCAGTAAGCAAAGTCAGTGCTGATGGTTCAACCTGGAGAAACTCTTTATCACCGAGTTTGATGACGCTGACGCCTTCTTTAGAGATCAGGCGGTACTGAGTTGTATCTGCGCCAATCGGAAGTAGATCTGAGTACGAGAAATCGGGAGACATTATTCGGCTGGCTTCTTGTCAGATGTTGACTTAGCTGCATCAAGCTTCTTCTTGGCGCCGTCGAGCCATTCTTGGCAGATCTTCGATAGCTCTTCGCCGCGCTCCCACAACTTCAGAGATTCTTCGAGGGTTGCGCTGCCGTCTTCGAGAGATTCAACGATCTCAGCAAGCTCGTCACGAGCTTCTTCATAGGAAAGTTTCTTCTCTGCAGCCATAGGAGAAATCTACTCCTTACTTACTTTTCATTCACTGTGGCGCTGGTCTCGCCCTTTGCGGCACGAATTCGAAGTACGGCACCAGTCTTTAACTTTGTCGCATCACGCACAATAGAACCGTCGCTCAACTGCACGACGGAATAACCGCGATCCATAGTTGATTGAGGGGACAGGGAGCGAAGATGATCTCGAACTCCTTTGAGCTCTTTCTTTTCGATTTCAAGAATTGAGGCAAAGCTGCGAATGGAACGATCCCGCCAGGCTTTGATTTCATCGCGTCGCGTTGTGACCATGACGCCGGGATCTTTCATCACAGGGCGATTGCGCAACTGGGCGATCTGATTGAGTTCGTAATCAATGGTCGAAAGCAATCGACGAAAGATTCGATCACGAATCTTTTCGATATCGCTGATTTCTTGCGCGATATCTGGCACAACGCGCTTGGCGGCATCAGTAGGAGTCGATGCACGGTAATCGGCGACGAGATCGAGAAGTGGTGCATCTTTTTCGTGGCCGATAGCGCTGACAATCGGTGTGCTGCAATCAGCAGCCAAGCGGACAAGAGATTCATCGCTAAATGGAAGTAAATCTTCGAACGAACCGCCACCGCGGGTAATGATGATGACATCAACTTCAGGAAGTGCTTCGAGCTCTGAAAGCGCCGCTGAAACTTCTACGACTGCCGCAGCTCCCTGCACTGCAACTTCGCGAATTTCAAATTCAACTGCCGGCCAACGGCGTCGCGCATTTTCAACGACATCTTTTTCAGCATCAGTATTACGACCGCAGATCAGTCCAACTTTTCGCGGCAAACGAGGGAGCGCGATTTTGCGATCGGCGCTGAAAAGTCCTTCGGCTGCAAGTTTCTCTTTGAGCGCTTCGAGTCGAGCAAGTAATTCACCAACACCAACTTGGCGAATCTCCTTTGCTGACATGGTGAGCGAACCATTTTTAGTAAACCATGATGGCTTGGCATAAATGACAACGCGAGCATTTGCAGGAAGTGGCTGCACACTTGCTAAAACCGTTTTGTAACACATCACTGAAATGCTCATATCAGCGCTGGTATCGCGCAGGCGCATAAAGGCCATTCCGCCGCTGCGTTCGTTGAGTTCTGAGATTTCGCCCTCAATCCAGATTGGGCCGAGTCGATCGATGTAATCCTTAATCGCTTCAGAGACCACACGCACTGGCGCGGGGGATTCACTTGAAGTTTCGAACATAGCGAGAGCCTAATAGACTGCGCGACATGGGCAAGAGAGTTTTACTAGCTGCGCCACGCGGATATTGCGCAGGCGTCGACCGAGCAGTTGTAGCCGTTGAAAAATCGCTCGAACTCTATGGCGCTCCCGTTTACGTTCGTAAAGAGATCGTCCATAACAAGCATGTGGTCTCTACCCTCGAACAACGCGGCGTTATCTTCGTTAACGAGACCGATGAAGTTCCTGAAGGCGCAACGGTTGTCTTCTCAGCTCACGGAGTTTCACCTGCAGTACATGCAGAAGCTGCCAAGCGAAATCTCAAAACTATTGATGCCACATGTCCACTTGTGACCAAAGTGCACAACGAAGTAAAACGCTTTGCTGATGATGAAACAGAAATTTTGCTCATCGGCCACAACGGTCACGAAGAAGTCGAAGGAACTGCTGGCGAAGCGCCCGGAAAAGTTCGCGTAGTCGATGGACTCGACGAAGCGCGTACTGTGCAGCCGACGCCTGGTAAGAAATTAGTTTGGCTTACCCAAACAACTTTATCTGTTGATGAAACCATGCAATCTGTTGCAATTTTGAAAGATCGTTTCCCTGAAATTGCTAATCCGCCCAGTGATGACATCTGTTATGCAACACAGAACCGCCAAGAAGCAATTAAGGCGATTGCTCCTCAAGCAGATCTCGTTCTCGTGGTTGGGTCTACCAACTCGTCGAACTCAGTTCGCCTGGTGGAAGTTGCACTTGAATATGGCGCTAAGGCGGCTTATCTCGTTGACTATGCCGCAGAAGTGAAAGAGGAGTGGCTGGCTAACGCTGAAATTATTGGCGTAACAAGCGGCGCATCAGTTCCAGAAATTCTTGTAGATGATTTGCTCAAGCATCTAAGCATGCATGGTTATCACGATGTTGAAGAAGTCCGCGCTACCGAAGAGACTCTTCTATTCGCGCTACCGAAGGAACTGCGCGCTGATTTGAAGAAGGCTTAGTGGCAACAACCTTCGTAGAAATTCAAGGCGAGAAACTTGCCGTTGAAATCTATCAACCGGCACACCGCATCGCTGATGTAGTCCTCGTTCATGGTTTTACTGGAAGTAAAGAAGATTTCAATCTCATCGGACCGCTCTTAGCTGATGCGGGTTATCGCGTCGTAACCTTTGATAACAGAGGTCAGCATGAATCTGCACATAGCAAGCGAGAAGATGCCTACACAGCTGTCTCTCTTGCGAAAGATGTGATTGAACTTTCCCATAGCCTTGGACTCGGTAAGCCACATCTCTTGGGCCATTCTTTTGGCGGGCTAGTTTCTCAACAAGCACTTGTTCTATCGCCTGAAACTTTCTCATCGCTGACCATCTTTTGCAGTGGTCCGCATTGGATTCCAAATAAACCCGACCTCGATGCAACGATCCATATTTTGGAGACTATGTCGATGAAAGATTCGTGGGATCGCTATAAGGAAGAGACCGATAAATTACTTCCGCGCTATGAACTCTATAAGAAGCGTTGGAATGCATCTGATCCTCGCTCTACCCACACGATGGCGCTTCACCTGAAGAACGCACAGCCACTCATTAAGGAAATTGTTGCGACCAACGTTCCGGTTCATGTTATTTACGGTGCAAACGATGATGCCTGGCCGCTAGATTTACAGGATCAGATGGCGGAAGATTTATCAGCACCCCGAACCGTCATTGCGGATGCAGGACATTGTCCTAATGAAGATAGACCCGAAGAGACTGTCAGAGTTTTGCGTGATTTTTGGAGCAAGCTTTAAGCAGTTGCTTGCGCACGCTTTGAAGGTCGGTTCTTACCCTTTTCATTAAAGAACATAAACCATCCGTAGAGCGCGCTGATAAGTAAGAACGGTGCAACGCTGGCAAGGGATGCGATGAAGTCGATTCCGATGCGCGCAGGATGTAAGCCGTCGCTCAAGAAGGTATAGATCAAGGTTGTTGCAGCGTATGCAAGTGGCGGAGTTGTTGCAGCTGCATAGCGAGTTCCGGTGCGACCGTATGCAACGCCACCATAGGTGACGAGACAGATGACAAGCCCGGTAAGAATTCCAGCGCCATTGCGAATCCACATCTCGAGCCACGAGAAGATAAAGATAAAGAAAGATTGAAGTACGACAACGCCTTGTTTCTTGAGTCCTGGACCTGAAAGTGAAGGCTTCTTCATTGTTGTTGTGCTCATTACTTACTCCTCTACTACTTCTACATCTATAAAGTCATCGGGTGCATCGAGATCGGGGTTATGGAGTTCGCGAACCTTTGAAGGGGCTTCAGGATAATCGATTGCGAGCTTCTCTTTATCGCCACTGACGCCGAGTTTATGAATACGAAGCGCTGGCGATAGAACAGTTTTTTCAGCGGTCGGGACTAGATCTTCATAAGCCTTGGAAGTTGAGTTGATCGCCTTGCCGACGGCAACAATCTTTGAATGCAAGAGTGTGAGGTTCTTGAGAAATGTTCCGGCGACCTTGGTGATGTCATCGGCATTCTCGGCCAATTGATTACGGGTGAAGATATGGCCAACGGTGCGAAGCAGCGCCATCATCGAAGTTGGAGTCGCGAGGGTCACGCCGACCTTAAATGCCTTTTCGAGCAACATCGGATCGATGCGAAGTGATTCTGCCAAAAGGGTTTCGAAGGGAAGGAAGAGGACTACAAAATCTGGTGACCCTTGTGATTTGTGATAGCCGCGCTTTGAGAGCGCATCAACATGCTTGAGTAAATCTTTGGTGTGAGCCGCTAAGAGTTCGTCGCGTTCAGATTGCACATCAGTACCAAAAGCTTCGAGGAAGCGATCAAAGGGAAATTTGGAATCGATGAATAGCTTTGAACCGCCAGGCATAGCAACGGTGATATCGGGAATTCCTGAAGAATCGGAATCTGTAGTCGAACGCTGTGCTTGATATTCGTGGCCTTCGCGAAGACCGGCTTGCTCAAGAAGAAGTTGTAATTGTGCTTCGCCAAATTTTCCACGCGTCTGCGAATTAGAAAGTGCGCCCGCGATCTTCTTGGTTTCGTCAAAGAAAGATGTAGATGCTTTGCGCATCTCGTCGATGGTATTAATTAATTGAGTTTCGGATGCAACGCGCGCAATGGCCGCATCCTGTGCTTGCGTACGCATGGAATCAACAGTCTTCTTCATCTCTTCCATCTGTGTTGCAATCTTGGTATCGCTCTCGGATTTTGCTTCAGCAGCTTTGAGACGTTCATCTGATGCTTTGAGTAAGACCTTTACATCGTTGAGTTCTTGCGCCAATTTTTCAGAAGAGTCGCCAGTGTTTTTAATCCGCGAAATCCAGATACCGAGGCCCAACCCAAGAAAGAGGCCGATAATCAGAGTTATTAAGGTCACGAGTGCGCTGGACATGGGGCAATCGTGGCAGGAGGCACTGACAATCCCGCGTAGGCTGTCCTACT
>Ga0007795_10000319_pt1 | contig 14430 bp, 12 predicted proteins | sample CryBogmetaGMA1M_FD_60369 | JGI IMG/M metagenome (GOLD analysis project Ga0007795, IMG submission 60369) | Freshwater microbial communities from Crystal Bog, Wisconsin, USA - MA1M | ecosystem: Environmental > Aquatic > Freshwater > Lake | place: Crystal Bog, Wisconsin, USA | collected 2009-07-06
TTCTCATCGGGCATCATGACGTCGGTAATCACGAGGTCCCCCTCGCCTTCCGAGACCCACTTCAGCAAGGTGGTTGCATTGCCCGTCGCGCGCACTTGATACCCGAGACGCGTAAAGGCCTGACTTAGGACCAGTCGGATCGAACCGTCATCGTCGGCGATGAGTATTTTCTTGTTGGCATTGTTGGTGCTCATGCCTGGGTGTCCTCATCCGTAACAATCGGCAGCAGCACGCGAAATGTCGTGCGTCCCGGCTCGGAGTCAAAGTCGATGAGACCGCCATGGGCGGATACCAGCTTTGACACCAAGGCGAGTCCTAGGCCGGCGCCATTGGCCTTGGTGGTGACAAACGGTTGGAACAGGCTTTCGCGCAGATGGGCGGGTACCCCTGGTCCATTATCTTGAATGCGGATCTCCAGGGGCGCACCGCGCAAATTTTGTCCCTGAGCGGCCCGAACCCGAACCCCATGCCGGAAAGCCGTCTGAATTGTGATCTCACCGCGATTATCGCCTCGGGAGTGCGCAGCCTCAGCGGCATTCTTCACAAGATTCAGGAAGACCTGGATGAGTTGGTCTTCATCCCCCGGGGTCAGTGGCAGGGAGGGATCATACCGCTCTCGCAGAACCAAGCCGTCGGCGACCCCATTGGCGGCCAAAGCCCGCACACGGTCGAGCACCTGATGGATATTGATCGGCTTGCAGTCTGGAAGGGCATCATCAGAAAATGCCTCCATGCGATCTACAAGACGCCGGACGCGATCGGTTTCGTCGACGATCAATTGTGCGAGGGGCGTGTCCTCTGAGCGCGCGCCAGCCTTAAGCAATTGAGCGGCACCGCGAATTCCAGCCAGGGGATTCTTAATTTCGTGGGCCAGCATGCGACCAAGCCCGACAATTGTTCTCAAGCCTGCGGCCTCGGCACCGCCTCGCTCTGCTGCAAAATGCCCGCCCTTTACATGAAGGGTCAGAAGGACTGAGCCGTCTCCCAAGGGCACAGCCGCTCCATCGGCTTCGAAGGACGGAAGGCCGAAGAGAGAGATCTCAACCCCACGTTCTCGAACGGGCGCATTTTCTTCCAAGGCTCGATTAAGCAAGGAGACCAAGGCAGAGCCCTGCGGCAAAGCCGCACCGAACCGGCCACGGGATAGAAGGCTCAGGCCCTGACCAAACAGCCGCTCCGCGGCTTCATTGGCGGCGACCAGGGCCCCATCCCCGCTGACTACAAGGGCGGGCTCGGGAGAAAAATCGAAAGCCGCTGCCTTGAGGGCGCTCAAATCCGGGGTCAGGGCAGATGTTTGAAATCGAGACGTCATGCTGCCAACTTCTCCCAAGGCTGCTGCCAAAGCGCGGTGAGCCCGGCGACGATAAGCGCCGGATCCTCCATGCGACAAAGGCTTTGCCGCTCCAATCTCAGTGAGGCTGCGTCAAGCGCGCTGGGTGCCTGATCGACATAGGCGGCAAGATGCTTTCGGAAGACCTTCAGTCCGATGCGTTCGCCATAGAACGACAAGCATTCCTCGAAATGGGAGAGGACAATGGCCAGCCGTTCAACTTGGTCTGGCGCACGGAAGGCCGTGCCATTTAGTCCAGCCTCAATTTCTGCGGCAATCCAAGGGCGGCCATAAACTGCTCGGCCGACCATCACGCCATCTGCACCCGATTGCGCAAGGGCCCGCTGAGCGGTGTCGACGTCATGGATATCCCCATTGACGATTACGGGAATTCCAACAGCGGTCTTCACGTCTGCGACGGCCTCCCAATCAGCAGCCCCCTTATAGAACTGGCAACGGGTGCGACCATGAACGGTTACGGCTTTTATCCCCAATGACTCGGCCGTCTTGGCGAGTTCAGGTGCTGTTTTTGAAGTCAGGTCCCACCCCAGCCGCATTTTAACGGTGACGGGGACATTTACCGCCTCAACTGCCGCTGCCATGAGTTGGGCGGCTAGCTTTGGCTCCCGCATTAAGGCTGAGCCCGCCGCAGCGCCACTGGTGACTTCCTTGGCAGGGCAGCCAAAATTTAGATCTATAATATTTGCACCGGCATCAGCGGCGAGCCGTGCAGCTTTTGCGATATGGTCGGGGTCACGCCCAACCAGCTGAACAACCATAAGCGGCAAACCTTCACCCACGGCCGCGCGGCGGACCACGTCAGGACGCCCCCGGGCAAAATCAGCACTGGCCACCATTTCCGTTGCGACATAGGTTGCACCGAGGCGAGATGCTGCCCGTCTAAAGGGCAGATCAGACACCCCTGTCATAGGCGCGATCCAGACCCGGCCACCGACAGTTGTTTCGCCAATTTTGAGCCCATTGCTCATAAAATGATCACCTCATGCGCCCTCTTTTTAGGCAACATCCATCGGCAGGTAAAGCCCTGAGTTTGGATTTACAACGCTGGCGGGCTGGACAAGGGCTTTAGGCGGCCTAAACAGCGCTCATGAAGGTTTCCGCTATCGTCGTCGCCGCAGGTGCGAGCCTTCGCGCTGGCCCCGGCATCCCCAAGCCTTGGCGCCTCCTGGCAGGACGCACTGTATTGCTTTGGTCCGTAGATGCCTTCGCCGCCGCCGGGGTTGAAGACATTGTGGTCGTGGTCGCCTCTGGCTGGGAGGATGCCGCAAAGCAGGAGCTCGCCGGGATCGACGGCTGTCGCTGCATAATTGGGGGCGCAACCCGTGCGCTCTCTGTACAGGCAGGCCTAGGGGCCATCGATATGCCGGACGACCGCATTGTGATGATCCATGATGCCGCGCGCCCACTCCTCACAGCCAAGCACATTGGGCAACTGGTTGAGGCTCTAAAGACTGCCGATGGGGCCCTCCCCGCCATACCCGTTGCAGACACCTTGAAGCGGACGACGCAGGACGGGGTTGAAACTGTATCGAGGGACGGGCTCTGGCGCGCCCAGACACCCCAGGCATTTCGCCTTGGCATGCTACGTCAAGCCTACCTTAGCTGGCCAGCAAGTCGGGAGCCTACGGATGACGCCTCAATTGTGGAGCATTCCGGTGGGAAAATTGCGCTCATCCCAGGCGATCCCAGCCTCTTAAAACTGACCTATCCAGAGGATTTCGATATGGCAGAAGCCTTGGTGCAAGGGCGGCGAACCACGCGCGTTGGCTTTGGAATTGACGCCCATCGTTGGGGACCTGGAGACGCTGTTTGGCTTTGTGGGGTCGAGATCGCCCATAGCCAGACATTGATGGGCCATTCGGATGCAGACGCAGGCCTTCATGCGCTTACCGACGCCCTGCTCGGTGCCCTAGGTGAGGGCGATATCGGCGAGCACTTCCCGCCCACTGACCCAAAATGGCGGGGCGCGGCGTCAGACCAATTCCTAGCCTTCGCCGCGGAGCGCGTACTGCGCCGAGGCGGTCGGATCGCCAATGTCGATGTGACCCTGGTATGTGAGCAGCCGAGGATCCGCCCCCACAGGGACGCCATGCGCCAGCGCCTTGCCGATATCCTAGCCGTTGATATCGGCCAGGTGAGCGTGAAGGCGACCACGACCGAGGGTATGGGATTTACCGGCCGAGGCGAGGGCCTGATGGCCCAGGCGGTCGCGACCGTGGATCTTCCTGCCTAAGGGTTGCTGGCCTTCTGGCGCGCCTTTGCAATAATTGCCCCAACCAAGTTCGTATAATCATCCCGCCAGGGGTCTACGAGGAAGGGGTTCGTAGGGCTCCAGCGGGGATCTTCGGCAAAGGCACCAAGGGCAGACCGGTTACGGGCAATGACAAGCGCATCTTCCGATGACTCCCAAAGGGCCGGGGCTTTTGGATTGATCACGTGGCTTTGCACTCTGGCAATTCCGCCAGCTTGACGGGCGACAGCCATGGCGGGGCCGATCAAATCAACATTGCGGTTGGATAGGTGCATAACCACGACCCCATCTGGCTTAATGTGCGACAGATAACCCCTCACCGCTTCAACCGTCATAAGGTGTACGGGGACACTGTCAGAGGAAAAGGCGTCCACCAGGAGGATATCGAAGAGGTCCTTTGGTTGCCGAGCCAGGGTAAGCCTTGCGTCGCCTATGACATAGTCGATCGGGCCCTTAGAGCATTGGCTGATATAGGTAAAACGCTTGGGATCCGTGGCAACCTTGACCACCAAGGGATCAATTTCGAAAAATGTGAGTTTGTCGCTTGGGCGCACATAGGCTGCGACAGTCCCGGCCCCTAACCCGATAGCGCCGATACGCAGGGAGGGCTTGGTTTGCTCAAGGCCCGTGAAGACCTGCCCGATTGGGGTTTCCGGGGCATAATAGACCAAGGGGCGACAGCGAAATTGTGGCGCTTGAGCCTGGGCGCCATGCAGGGTCGTGCCATGAACCAGCATGACCACGTCCCCACCCAGCTGGGGGACCTTCATGTGGGACTCTTTCAGGACCCCGAAGAAGCTGCGCCAGCGATTTTGGCTTTCGGATGTCAGGCCCGAAACCTGCGTTGAGATGGCAATCGCCAAAGCCATGACCGTAAACAGCTGAGCCCTCCGCCTCAGAACAAAGGCGCAGACCAGGGCGGTCGCGATGCCAACCCGGGGGATGAGCATGGCGATGCTCGGATCGACAATGCGAAACAAACCCATCGATGAGCCGCCCAGCTGAATTTCAACCTGTCGGAAGACCGGAAAAGACAGGGCCGCAATCAAGCCGATCCCGAGGGTGATCCAACGCCAACGTAGAAACGGACCGCGCCCCCAGGGCCTGGCAAGGCAGGAGACCACCAGAACCAACGGATATTCCCAGACATCGTTGAAAATCACCGGTGCCAGAAATGCGTTGAACCCACCTCCGACAACGCCGCCAACGGACATCCAGAGATAGAACTCCGTTAAATGCTCTGATTGCGGGCGACGCGCCACGAGCGCTTGATGGCAGACTAGGGCTGTGAGGAAGAAGCAACCGAGGTGGGTGAGCAGAGATAGAACGAGATTGTTTGGAACAAAGGCCACAAAGGCGATGCAGGCGACAATCGCAGCCGCCTGAAAGGTCAGAACACCATCTTGAGGAAGTATCTGCCGCGACGAGAAGGCGAATATGAAGGTCAACAAATAGAGCGCCAAGGGAATGACCCAGAGAAATGGCGCAGAGGCAACATTGGTGGTGACATAGCTGGTCACCCCGAGCATCAAACTTGAGGGTATCGCTGCCAAAATCACCCATAGTCCGCGCTCACTCCAGCCTGGCGCGCGGCTCACAGGGGTCTGCGCCAACCGGGGGCGCGACCGAATGCGGTTGATTTGAAGCGTCAGGACCGACAGCAATATAAAGAAGCCGAAATATCCGACGCACCACCCCAAGGTTTGGGCATGAAGCGGCGTCAGAGGCTCTATGATCAGTGGATATGCCAGGAGGGCGAGCAGACTGCCGATATTACTTGCCGCGTAGAGGGCGTAGGGCTCTGGCCCCGTCTCGCTTTGGGCGGTCCGTGCGAACCACGCCTGAACGAGGGGAGCCGTTGCCGATAGAACCGCAAACGGCGCGCCTACCGAGCAGGTTAAGGCTGCCAAGAGCCAAAGCACCGGATGGTCGGTATTGGGCTGGCCCACCAACTTGCTGACCTGCAAGGGCAAGGTCAGGGCCGCCATCACCAAAAGTGCGATGTGAATCCGCGTCTGGAATTTTAGCGAAGGGATTTTCTGCAAGACGTGAGCGTAGGCATAACCCAGCAGGAGCATGCCCTGAAAAAAGGCGAGACTGGTATTCCAGATCGAAGGGCCACCCCCCAGAAGGGGCAACATCAGTTTGCCGACGATGGGCTCTACGGTGAACACTAATGCGGCGCTGACAAAAATCGCCAGGGCGAAAATCGACTCCGAGGCTAAGGCCTTTGGGGGCGATTGGTCATCCGGCAACGTCATGGGCTCGACTCAGCGTGTTTCAGAAGCCACAGCGATATTCTGATGCTATCTGACACTTACTTAACTTACCCGGAGACTCAGCCATGTTTTCCCTCGAGATCGAAACCCTGGCCCGCCTGCTGATCGATGAGGCCCGCACCAAGTCCCTGCGGATCGTCACGGCTGAAAGTTGCACGGGTGGTCTCGTCGCGGCGGCGATATGCAATATTCCTGGGGCTTCAGACGTCTTTGAGCGGGGTTTCGTGACCTACAACAATCGCGCAAAGCAGGAATTATTGGATGTCCCTGGTGAGCTGATTGCTGATCTAGGTGCCGTCTCGGAACCTGTGTCGCGAATGATGGCCGAAGGCGCGCTCGAAAATTCTAATGCCCACATTTCCGTCGCCATTACCGGGGTTGCTGGTCCTGGCGGTGGCACGAGGATGAAGCCGGTTGGCACAGTGCATATCGCCACAGCCCGCACCAATCACGGCCTGCATCACCGTGAGGAATTTTTCCAACTCGAAACCCGTTCGGAAATCCAGATGGCTGCAGTGCAAGTGGCGCTGGAGGCCCTGCGGGAGCGCGTGGCTCAGTCCTGACCGTAGAGAGCCCGAGCTCGGTCTTCGAAACAGGCCATCAGGCGGTCGACAGCGAGTTCGAAATTCGTCTGTAACAGCTTGTCGAGCATCTTGGACTTGAAGGCGAAATCGATGTCGAACCTGACTTCGGACCCGCCTTCGTTGGGTTCAAATATCCATCGATTTCGCAGGCGATCAAAGGGCCCGGAAATTAGCCCTACGTCGATCTGATTGGCCCTAGGGTCACGTCTTACCCGGGTGGAAAACCGCTCTTTTAGGAAACTGAAACCCACCTTGGCTTCAGCATCAACCCATGAGACGCCGTCATCGTCGACACGCGCGTTCCAGGTGCGCATGCCATTGATCCAGGGTACAAAATCCGGATACCGATCCACATCCCCGACCAGGTCAAAGAGTTTTTCTGGCGCATACGGCAGCCTCTTTGTCACCTGATGACGCACAGCGCCGTTAAACTCCGGTCTTTGCGAGACGCGCAGCCTTGAGCCGAGCAAAGTCCTCGCCTGCGTGATGTGAAGACCGCGTCAGGGGACTGGCAGACACCATCATAAAGCCCTTGGCGTAGGCAATCTCTTCATAGGCCTTGAATTCGTCTGGGGTGACAAAACGATCCACGGCCGCGTGCTTGCGCGTCGGCTGGAGATATTGGCCAATGGTCAGGAAATCTATCCCCGCCGAGCGCATGTCATCCATAACCTGCATGACCTCTTCCTTGGTCTCCCCAAGACCCACCATTAAACCCGATTTTGTAAATTGGAGGGGATCGCGCTCCTTCACCCTCTCCAACAAGCGCAGGGAATGGAAGTACCGAGCACCAGGACGGATCGAAAGATAGAGCCGGGGCACAGTCTCCAGATTGTGGTTGAACACATCAGGCTTGGCGTCGATGACCAGTTCTGCCGCTTGGGGCGGTTTGCGTAGGAAATCAGGGGTCAAGATCTCGATTGTCGCAAGGCTTGCCGTTTGTCGTATGGCACGAACCACTGCGGCAAAGTGGGCCGCCCCGCCGTCGGCCAAGTCATCCCGGTCAACAGAGGTGATGACGACATGCTTTAGGCCCATTTTCAAAACAGCGTCAGCGACTCTATCGGGCTCCGTAGGGTCCAAGGCATTGGGCTTACCTGTCGACACATTACAGAAGGCACAGGCTCGGGTGCAGATTTCCCCCATAATCATCATGGTGGCGTGGGCCTGGGTCCAGCATTCACCGATGTTTGGGCAGGCTGCTTCCTCACAGACCGTAGTCAGGCCATGGGTTTTCACGATCTCCCGCGTCGCATTATAGCCCGCCGAGCCAGGCGCTCGAACTCTAAGCCATTCCGGCTTCCGAAGAACTGGCGTGTCTGGTCGCGCCTGCTTCTCAGGGTGACGGGCTCTTGGGCCCTGCCGCGTATCGATCACTGTAGCCATGCGCCATAGATCGTCCTTCAGAGGTCCCGGATCAAGCCGCAAAGGCACACCTTGCACCATCAAAGGAAAATGGGCTGATAGGTGTATGTTTTGGCGTTTGGTCCTTGTCGTCATGATCGGCGGACTGGCAGCAGGGTGCCATGGCCCTGTTCCGGTGCAGCCTTTTGCCGAGTCTCGCACGCCCCCTGACTTGGCTTCTCGGTTTTTCCAGCCCGAGGGGTGGGCTTGGGGGTTCATACAGGTCGGGTCAAATCCCCCTCAAAGATACGGCGTGGCGACCACCTGGCGCGTGCCAAGGGCGACAATCATAATCCTGCCAGACACTCAAGATTGCACTGAAGCCTGGTTTGAGACCGCCACAGACCTTACCCACAGGCGCTATTCCGTGTGGGTCCTAGACCGCGCCTCTGAATGTGGATCAGGGCGGATTCGCGCGCCGAGTGACCGGGTTGATGTGGCCTCCTTTGCGCCAGATCTTGCCGCCGTAAAGGCTCTACTTAGGATCGTAGTGCGGCCAAACGGCGATTCACCCGTTATCCTCTTAGGCCAGGGTCAGGGTGCAATTCTTGCGCTCAGCGCGGTAGAGACCGGCCTTCAGGTCGACGGATTGGTCCTCTCCTCGCCCTCAATGAAGAGCACCGCAGAATGGCGACCGTGGTCGCGATCGACCCCAGATGCTTTCCAATCGGGAAAAACCCATGATCCTTGGCGTGGGCATGTCACGCAATCGTGGATGACTGCCAATCCCGACCTTCGTGGCTCTGGGCCGAGTTCAAGATGGTTGCGTCAAGCTACCCAATTCGACCAGGACGCGCGCAGGAATGCTAAGGGCCTAGGCTTAACAACCCTCATTCTTAGCCCCGGCCCCGCCCTTACGAAGGATCTCGACCTCTGCGGGGCAATCGGAACCTGTTCCTTGATCCCTCTGATAGACGCGAGGCCAGCGCTAAGCTTGGAACAGGATACGTGGCGAGGTCCCTGGCTTGACGCCATCGTTCGCTTTATTGCGGTGAAAGCGGATGCCGCTAGACGTGTCGGACCAGATCGGAATGCGCCAGCCATCCCTTCGGTCCCAAGCCCGCTTAGCGAGGACCAGAGGTCGAAGGATACAATCTCAGGATCGGATCAGAATTCCGACCTTTGAATTGTGCATGATGCCTCGCTTAACCCATGGAAGTTGCGCTCACGGAAGGTAACGGACCTTTTCAAGGCTTTGCGCACTGGCTAGGCTAGCCTCAAGACAGCCGACAATCGGTCGGGGAGGACAAAGCACTTGTCGGAAATATTTGATCCGCGCGCCGCAGAGCGCACCGTATTTCAAGCCCTGCTGGACGCCCGCACCAAATTCGGCGCCAAGAAGATGATCCTCGAAGATCAGGACCGTAACCCGCTCAGCTATACCGACCTCGTCCGGGGGGCCTTCGCATTGGGCCGCAAGATTGCAGCGATGACGCAACCGGGTGAGCGGGTGGGCGTTATGCTCCCGGCAAGCTCGGCAGTGGTGGTGACCTTTTTTGCTCTTCACGCCTTTGGTCGGATACCGACCATGCTCAACTTCACCTCAGGCCTTCGAAACCTGAAAGCGGCCTGTGAACTGGCTGGGGTGAAACACGTCCTGACCGCCGGAAAATTCATTGAGCAGGGCAAGTTGCATGACCTGACCGACGCCCTCGAGTCCGTGGCCAAGGTCGTCTATCTCGAAGACGTCCGCGAAAGCGTTGGTTTGGCTGACAAACTCTTTGCAGCCACCGCTGGCCTGATGCCACAGGCCTTTCTTGCAAAAGCCCAGGCCTCCGACCCCGGCGTTATTCTTTTTACGTCGGGCAGCTTTGGTACGCCCAAGGGTGTTGTTTTGAGCCAGGCCAACCTGGTGGCCAATGTGCTGCAAATTGCCGCTCACATCGATCTGGACCCTGACTGGGTCATGTTCAATCCCCTCCCCACCTTCCACTGCTTTGGCCTGACGGCGGGGGTTCTCTTGCCGATCCTGACAGGCATGAAGGCCTTCCAATACCCCTCGCCCCTGCACACAAAAATCATTCCGCCTCTCATAAAGGACTGCAAGGCGTCGATATTGTTGGCGACTGACACCTTCGTGAACCAATACGCTCGGGTGGCTGAGCCTGATGAAATGAGTGGGCTTAAATTCATCGTCTGCGGTGCCGAAAAGGTTCGCGAAGAAACCCACAACCTGATCACCGAGCGCTTTGGAAACGTGCCTGTGCTTGAAGGCTATGGAATGACAGAAGCCGCGCCTGTGGTGGCGGTGAATAAGCCGACCGATAATCGCCGGGGCACGGTGGGTGGCCTCTTGCCTGGGATTGAAGTGCGCCTTGAGCCCGTCGAGGGCATTTCCGGAGGTAGTCGCTTTTATGTTCGCGGAACGAATGTGATGTCTGGCTATCTCTTGCCAGACGGGACGGTAGAGACACCCGAGGACGGTTGGCATGATACCGGTGACGTTGTGTCTATTTCCGACGACAATTGGATCAAAATCCTGGGTCGAGTGAAGCGCTTCGCCAAGGTCGGCGGGGAAATGGTGTCCCTGACGGCGGCGGAGGACTTAGCGGCAACTGTCTGGCCAGAAGCGCGCCATGCCGTGGTCGCTATGCCTGATCCAAAAAAGGGCGAGCGGCTGGTCCTCTTCACCGATCAACAGGACGCGGACTCTTCAACCCTCCTGGCTCATGCCCAATCGATTGGGGCCCCAGAGTTGGCTGTGCCCAAGAAGATCCTGCGGATCGCTGAAGTTCCCGTGCTGGGAACAGGCAAAACGGACTATGTGGCCCTTCAACGCATGGCCGAAACGGACGGGCGGCGAGCCGCCTAGGTCGAAGCTAGATGTGAAGGACCTTGCCAAAGGCATCTAGGGCCGACTCGTGCATGGCCTCGCTCATGGTCGGGTGCGGATAGACTGTGGCGTGGAGTTCAGCCTCTGTGGCTTCTAGGGTCATGGCCAAGGCATAGCCTTGGATCATTTCGGTAACCTCTGCGCCGATCATGTGTGCGCCAATCAAGGCACCGGTCTTGGCGTCGAAGACGGTTTTCACAAAGCCCTCGGTCTCACCGGACGCAATGGCCTTGCCATTGGACCGAAAGGGGAAGCGACCAACCTTGATCTCGATGCCCTCTTCCTTGGCCTGGGCTTCTGTAAGGCCGATGGAAGCGACCTGCGGCGTCGAATAGGTGCAGCCGGGTATAGGTGCCGTCAAATTAGAGGATGGCAGGCCAGCAATATGCTCGATGCAGTGGACCCCCTCGTGGCTCGCCTTGTGCGCCAACCAGGGCGGCCCGGCCACATCGCCAATGGCATAGAGCCCAGGAACCCCGGTCGCGCCATGGCCGTCGGTGACGATATGGGTGCGCTCAATTTGAACGCCGAGCGCCTCCAGGCCCATATCCTCGACATTTCCCACAATGCCAACCGCGACAATGGCCACATCTGCACTCAGGGTTTCTGTCTTACCGGCGGTATCCAGATCTAGACTGACCCCAGTCTTAGTCGCCCTCAAGCTTTTCACAGTGGCACTGACCCGGAACGTCAATCCGCGCTTCTCAAAGGCCTTTTGCGCAGCCTTTGAAACCTCTTCGTCCTCCACCGGCAAGATGCGCGGCAGGCTCTCGATGACGGTCACATCCGATCCCAGGGCGCAATAGAAGCTGGCGAACTCAATACCAATCGCTCCAGAGCCGATAACCAGGAGGGATTTAGGGGCAGCCTTCGGAACTAGGGCTTCTCGATAGGTCCAAATTCGCTCACCGTCTGGGACTAGGCCAATGGCAGGAAGGGTCCGTGCTCGCGCCCCTGTGGCTAGGATCACGTGTTTCGCTGTCAAGCTGCGGGAACCGCCAGCCTTCAGGGCGACAACCACCTTTGGGGCCGCTGTGCCCTTTTCGAGCGTGGCGTACCCCTCAATCACCTCGATCTTATGCTTCTTCATCAAGAAGGCGACGCCGGCATTAAGCTGGGTAGAAACCCCTCGGGAGCGCTTCACAACGGCATCGAAGTCGAAGCTGGCCCCCTCAACCTTCAGGCCGTAGTCGCCAAGATGACCGAGCTGCTCGTAGACCTCAGCAGACTTAAGCAGGGCCTTGGTGGGGATACACCCCCAATTTAGGCAGATACCGCCTAGCAGTTCTCGCTCAACAATCGCCGTCTTAAAGCCCAGCTGGCTAGCGCGGATGGCCGTAACGTAACCGCCAGGACCAGATCCGATAACAATGACGTCGAAATCCATGGCTTTGGCCTCAAACGATCATGGTGATGGGATCTTCGATCAGAACCTTGAAGGCCTGTAGCCAACGAGCCCCCACAGCCCCATCGACGACCCTGTGATCGCAGGTCAGGGTCACAGTCATCATCGTGGCGATCGCCAATTGATCGCCGACCACAATGGCTCGCTTCTCACCGGCTCCAACGGACAAGATCGCACCCTGGGGCTCGTTGATGATCGAGGCGAAGGCCTTAATCCCAAACATGCCTAGGTTGGAGATAGAGAAGGTGCCGCCCTGAAATTCTTCGGGCTTCAGCTTCTTTGAGCGTGCTCTGACTGCGAGATCCTTGGCCTCTGTCGCGATTTGCGCCAGGCCTTTAAGCTCTGCGGACCGGATAATCGGTGTGATAAGCCCCCCCTCCACCGCCACAGCCATGGCAATGTCCGCATGGTGATGCAGAGCTATGCCTTCGGGGGAATAGCTGGCATTTGCCTCAGGCACTTGCTTCAAAGCCACTGCCGCAGCCTTGATCACGAGATCATTGACGCTGACCTTGATGCCTTGGGCTTCCAAAATGCCATTGACCTTCGCCCGCGCCGCCAGCAGGCCGTCGATATTCAGGTCGATGGTCAGGGGGAAGTGCGGCACATCCCTGAAGCTATCCGTCATCCGACGGGCAACGGTCTTTCGCATGCCATCCAGCGGGACCAAATCATAGCTGCCGTCGGCAATGCCCATCTGTGCAAGGGACTGGGCCTGACGCGGCGCCATTGGCAGCACAGGTACAGCAACTGGCGCTGGCCTTGGCTGTTCAGTGACCTTAGGCGCGCCCGGAATCGCGGTTTCAACGTCAGACTTGATAATGCGACCATGGGGTCCCGTTCCCCTGATCGAAGACAGATCTAAGCCTTTTTGATCTGCGATCCGGCGGGCCAGGGGTGAGGCAAAAATCCGCCCGCCCCTGTCGGTCGCCGTTTCAAGTGGCGCAGGCGCGAGCATCGCTGGCGACACCGTCACGACGGGTGTTGCAATCACAGGCACCGTTGGCACGACCACAGGCTTTGTTTCACCGCCCGATAGCCGCGCAATGGGCGTATTGACCTTGACCTCCTCGGTCCCCTCAGGAACCAGTATGGCTTCCACAACCCCCTCGTCGACCGCCTCCACTTCCATGGTGGCCTTGTCAGTCTCAATTTCGGCAATGACATCGCCGCTTCGGACGGTATCCCCAGCCTTGATGAACCACTTGGCGAGGATTCCCTCTTCCATGGTCGGCGATAAGGCGGGCATTAGAATATCAGTAGACATGGTCAGGCGCTCACGCAGGGGGTCATGGCTATTCCTGTGACAAGTGGCTGAGATGGTCGGCGTTTGCCTCCCAGTTCTGTCCATCAAATTCAGAGAGGTTCAGGGTGACGGGAGCGTCAAGGCAGCGCGCATTGACCGACCAGCCATCAGGATTTGATCGAGGCCGGTAGAAGGATTTCACCCCACAGGCCTTGCAGAAGAGGTGCTTGGCAACGCCTGTGTTGAAGACATATTCCGTGAGTGCAGGCTCGCCCTCAGTCAGACGGAAACGGCTGGCCGGTACAATCATGTGAACAAAGCCGACCTTTGCACACATGGAACAATTGCAGGTCTGAGCCTCCACTGGCTCAACAAGCGCGACGTCAAATCGTACTGCGCCACAGTGACAGCCGCCGGTGTGCCATTTCAAATCACTCATCGATAGCAAACCGCCTTGGCGGCCAGAACGATTTTCTCGACGCTTGGCAAGGACAGCAGTTCCAGATTGGCCGCATAGGGCATGGGAACATCTTCCTGGCAAACCCGCGTGGGAGGAGCGTCGAGGTAGTCGAACGCATGCTCTAGCACCCGCGCCACCACTTCAGCGCCCACCCCCATAGGGCCCCATCCCTCTTCAGCTGTAACGAGGCGATTGGTCTTCTTCACGCTCTCGACGATGGTTTCGTGGTCCAAGGGCCGAAGGGTGCGAAGATCGATAACTTCAGCGTCAATCCCTTGGGCGGCAAGGTCGTCCGCAGCCTTCAGCGCCAGACCCACCATGCGAGAATGGGCGGTGATGGTGACATCCTTACCCACCCGGCGGACCTTGGCCTTGCCAATCGGGACCACCCAATCGACATCTGCCGGGATTTCGAACTCGGTCCCATAGAGCATTTCGTGCTCCAGGAAGACCACAGGATTGGGATCACGGATGGCAGCCTTGAGAAGGCCCTTAGCGTCCGCGGCGTCATAGGGCGCAATGACCTTCAACCCGGGGATCTGCGCATACCAGGCTGAATAGTCCTGACTGTGTTGGGCGCCAACGCGGGCAGCAGCACCGTTTGGGCCGCGGAACAC
>Ga0007795_10000320_pt1 | contig 14429 bp, 12 predicted proteins | sample CryBogmetaGMA1M_FD_60369 | JGI IMG/M metagenome (GOLD analysis project Ga0007795, IMG submission 60369) | Freshwater microbial communities from Crystal Bog, Wisconsin, USA - MA1M | ecosystem: Environmental > Aquatic > Freshwater > Lake | place: Crystal Bog, Wisconsin, USA | collected 2009-07-06
AACAGGATGGGGCGGCCCGGCGACGGGCCGCCCTTTTCTTATGTGGGGCTTGACCCAGACCATGGCGCCGCTCATCTGCGCGCCTTGTATTCATGGAGACCTCCGATGACCGTGATCGTGCCCCCCGAATGGGCGCCGCACCGGGCCATGTGGTTGGGCTTCCCAAGCCATGCTGAGCTCTGGGAAGACAATCTTGAGCCGGCTCAAGCTGAAGTGGCAGCACTGGCGCGGGCGCTCGCCGGGCCTGGCGACGAAAAGGTTCGGCTCCTGACCGGCTGCGATGAGGGCGAGGCCGCGGCCCGCCGTCTGCTGGGGGATGTGGCGGGCATCGATATTGTCCCGGGGCGCTTCGGAGACATCTGGCTGCGCGACACGGGTCCGATCTTCGCCAAGCGCGGTGGTGCCGATATCGCCCTGGGCTTCGCCTTCAACGGTTGGGGCGGCAAGTACCTGCTGGACTATGACGACACGGTCTCGACCCAGATCGCCCAGGCCTCTGGCGTGGCCCTCGACCTTCAGGACATGATCCTGGAAGGCGGTGCCCTGGATCATGACGGGCAGGGAACCCTACTCACCACCCGCCAATGCCTGTTGAATCCCAATCGAAATCCAGGTTGGACGGAAACGATCGCGACAAAGGCCCTGGGGGAGGCCTTGGGCGCGCGCAAGGTGCTTTGGCTGGGAGAAGGCCTGGCCAATGATCATACCGACGGACACGTGGACAATCTCGCCCGCTTTGTGGGGCCTGGAGCTGTTGTTTGTCCTGTCGCTTGGGGTTTGGGCGACTTGAACGCAGAGGCCTATAATCTGGCGGCAGCCAACCTCGCAGACATGAGAGATGCCACTGGCGCCAAGTTAAAGGTCGTTCGCATTCCCTCTCCGGGCTGGATTGAGAGCTATGACGGCGGCGTGGCTCCGGCCAGCCATATGAACTTCATCATCGCCAATGGCGCTGTGATCATGCCCACCTATGACGGTGACCCCCAGGCCTCTGCCATTGCCGCCCAGGCCTTGCAAACCCTGTTCCCCGACCGCACGGTGATCTCCCTGCCGTCTAACGCCATTTTAAGCGGCGGCGGCTCCTTTCACTGCATAACCCAGCAGGAGCCAGCCTGATGGTTCGCACGCTCAAGGTCGCCGCCCTCCAAACCGCCTATGGAATGGATTTGGCCGCCAATATCGCTAAGACTATGGATCTGATCCGGCAGGCGGCCGCCCAGGGTGCGCAGGTGATTCTGCCCTCTGAACTGTTCCAGGGTCCCTATTTCTGTGTCGCCCAGGAAGAGAGATGGTTTGCTCACGCCCATCCCTGGCGCACCCACCCCTGCGTGACAGCCCTGGCCCCCTTGGCAGCTGAGCTGGGCGTGGTCCTGCCTGTCTCCATCTTCGAGAAGGAGGGGCCCCACTATTTCAACTCCCTGGTCATGATCGACGCTGATGGGAGCCTGATGGGGGTCTATCGCAAGAGCCATATTCCCGATGGGCCTGGCTATATGGAGAAGTATTATTTCCGGCCCGGCGATACAGGATTTAAGGTCTGGGACACGCGGTACGGCAAGATCGGGGTCGGTATTTGCTGGGACCAATGGTACCCGGAAGCGGCCCGCGCCATGGTTTTGATGGGGGCGGAAATTCTGCTCTATCCAACCGCCATCGGGTCAGAGCCCCACGACCCCAGCCTGGACACAGCCGCCCCGTGGCGTCGGGCTATGCAGGGCCACGCGGTGTCCAATATCATTCCGGTGGTCGGATCAAATCGCACCGGGTTCGAGCCCTGGGATAATTATCCCGGCGGCGGACAGGGATTTTATGGCTCGTCCTTCATCGCAGACCATAGGGGCGATCTGGTTGCCGAACTGGGTCGGGACCAAGAGGGCGTCATCACCGCGGAATTTGATCTCGACTTCCTGGGCCGGCACCGGGCGGCCTGGGGCTTTTTCCGCGATCGCCGCACGGATCTCTATACCGCTCTTACCCTGCCGCGCCCGTCCGAATAGATCGGCCTGAATTGCCACTGGGAAAAGCGCACACTTATCGTTGTATTTATGCGCCAGATTGATCCAGTTGATCTCATCGGGCGCAAGCCCGAGGTGAGCCGATTTGCCGCCCGGGCAATGTTCAGCTAGAAGCCCGGTCATCGCGGCTGGGCCCTAGGGCTTGACCCCGCAATCTCATTCTCGCCCCCCAGCTTAAAGGCACGTCATGGCGAACGAAAACGAAGCTAACGGTCAGATCACCGGCAATGTCCTGTTCTATTCCAAGCCCGAGCCCCTGGCCTTGGAACTGCACAAGGGTCTGGGCGTCAAGCGCATGGATGGCCCCTTTGGTTTTGCTCGGGCGGGGCATGCCGTCCCCCTGACGGTGACAGAGTTCAGTCTGGCGGCCCTGACAGGCCCCATCATCTTCGTGGGTGAAGACAAGACCCCCTTGGCGGTCATGGGGTTGAACCCCAACGAAAACCTGTTCCTCCGGGAAGACGGTCTGTTTGAAGCCGGCGTCTATATCCCGGCCTATATCCGTCGCTATCCTTTTGTCTTCGCCAATGATCCCAATGCTCAGCAGTCGATCCTTTGCATTGACCGCGCCGCTGAATTCATCGTCGAAGGCGGTGACATGGCCTTCTTCAACGAAGACGGAACCGCAACCGAATATACCCAAAGCTGCATCGAGTTTTGCAACAATTACGAAGTCGAGCGTCAGCGGACCGTCAATTTCGTGGACATGCTGAAGCAATGGGACCTGTTCGAAATCAAGACGGCCAGCCATACGCCACTGAATGAAGATGGCACGGCTGGTGAGCCTCAGGTGATTGCGGAATTCTTTGGGATATCAGAGGAAAAGCTGCTCGCCCTGCCGCAGCCAAAGTTGGCCGAGCTGCGGGACAACGGTGCCCTGATTCAGATCTATGCTCACATGATCAGCCTGGTGGGCTGGGATCGTCTGATCGCGCTTCAGATGTACAAAGTGGCTACCGCCGCCGCCGAGGCCGCCTAGGACTTTAGCGGGAATAGACGCTGCGGGTCAGGCAGGAAAAAACCAGCCTGCCCGCTTCGTCCAGCAGGTCATGCTGGGCGATGATTATGCCCTTACCATCACCGACCGGGTCCTTGCCCATCACCGTCATGCGGCCACGCAGGACCTCTCCGGCGGGCGGATTGCGAACCCAACGCAGAGCATCAACCCCCAAGCGCTTGGTCTGGGGCCAGGTCATGGAAGTGGCCGTGTCGAGCCGCGCCCAGAGCGCATAGACCATGGCGTCTGGTGCACCGCGCTCCATCGGCCAGCCTGGGGCGAAGGCTTCGATAAACGACTCCAGCGCCCGCGCATCGACCCGAACGTCCCCTAGGGGTGCCACATGGCCGATGGCAATCTCGTCGAATGGTGCGGGCACGGGGCAGTCTCCGATGAAAATCGTCGTGATTCGCCATGATGGCGGCGCGCAAGCAAAGAAGTCGTTACGGTTGGGCAGACGAAACCGCCCGACATCTCTATGTATAGTCTTTTGCAACGTCCATTTAATGGCGCAATCGCCGCGCTGCCGTCCGAGGGAAGATGAAGCTGCATTGGAAAATCGCCGCCGCCGCCAGTTTGGTGGTTGGACTGTCGACCCTGGCTCAGGCTGCACCGGTCAAGACCGGTCATGTCACCCTTGACCTGATTGCCCAGACCCAAGGTGTCGCCCCCGGCGGACAGGTGGTTGTGGCGCTGAGCCAGGATATTCAAGCGGAATGGCATACCTATTGGCGCAATTCCGGAGATTCCGGTGCGCCAACGGAACTAACATGGAGCCTTCCAAAGGGCTGGTCAGCCGGCGAAATTGTCTGGGCGACCCCGAGCCGTCAGCCCACGGGCCCGCTGATGAACTACGGTTATGTGGGCAAGGTTTTATTGCCGGTGACACTGACCGCCCCACAATCGGCGAAGGTCGGCGACACGGTTGAGCTCAATGCCCATGCCTCGGTTCTGGTTTGCGCCGATGTTTGCGTGCCCGAGGATGCGGACCTGACCCTCACCCTGCCAGTGGTCGCAGAACCCCCGGCTCTGGACCCCGTCAAAGGCCCTAGGATCGCAGCGGCGCTTTCGGCGTCTCCGAAGCCCGGCTTTGCTGAGGCCGCCTTCGCCCAGTCGGGCAAGACCTTGAAGCTGGCCGTATTTGGCGCGCGTCTAAAGGGTGCGGACCTTGCTGACAGCTATTTTTACCCCTATGCGGCCGATCTGATCGACCATGGCAAACCACAGACCATTGAGCGCGGACCCAGCGGTCTGACCTTTACCCTGACACCCAGCCTGGGCAAGGAGGCTGGCCCAGTACCTGCGTCCATCGATGGGGTGGTCGTGGTTGCCGGTCAGGCCTTTGAGATCAACGCCAAGGTTGGCCCCATGCCCCCCGAAGCCTCGGGCCTTGGCCCTCCGCCTGCTAAGGCTAATGCCTCGGCGGGTGGGGATCTTGGCTTGGCCGCTGCGGTTGCCTTTGCCTTTGTGGGTGGATTGATCCTCAATCTGATGCCCTGCGTCTTCCCGATCCTGGCGATGAAGGCCGCGTCCTTGGCTGGCCATGCGCACAATCGCAAAGAGGCGCAGGCGCAGGGCCTGGCCTTTCTGGCCGGTTCCGTCTTCACCTTCCTGGCCCTGGCAGGTGTCCTGATCGCCGTGCGTGCCGGTGGAGCGGCTGTGGGATGGGGCTTCCAACTGCAATCGCCGCCCGTGGTCGCGAGCCTGGCCCTGCTCATGCTTGCCGTCGCCCTGAACCTGTCAGGCCTCTTTGAGATTGGTGCTTCCCTCCAAGGTCTTGGATCTGAAGCAGCCAGCCGCGGCGGACTGGCCGGTGCCTTTCTGACGGGGGCCCTGGCTGTGGTGGTGGCGGCACCCTGTACGGCCCCGTTTATGGCACCCGCCCTGGGCTGGGCACTTGTTCAGGCCCCCCTGGCGTCCCTGGTGGTCTTTCTAGGGCTGGGACTAGGCTTTGCGGCACCCTTTACCCTGGCCGCCTTTATTCCCGGTCTTCTGGCGAAGCTGCCTAAGCCCGGCGGCTGGATGGATGGCTTTCGCAAGGTGATGGCCTTCCCCATGTATGGAACCGCCGCCTGGCTTGCCTGGGTGCTTGCTGTTCAGTCAGGGTCCGACGCCCTGGCACGGCTGTTTGCCGCCTCTGTGACCCTCGCCCTTGGGATCTGGCTTCTGGGATCGGCCCAGCACCGGGCTGGCTTGGGCCAGCGGCCCTTAAAGACCTTGGTGCTCGGCGCGGCTCTGACCCTGGCTGCACTCACCGCCGCAGTTTGGCCACCCTATGCGGAGCCTGCCGCAGCGGGTGCAAGCGAGGTGCAAGGCTCGGCGATTGCCTATGAAGCCTATAGCCCAGAGAAACTCGCTGAGGTTCGTGCCTCTGGTAAGCCCGTCTTCGTGAATTATACGGCGGCCTGGTGTGTCACCTGTCAGGTCAACGAGAAGGTTGCCTTCTCGACAAAGCTTGCGGCCGATGCCTTTGCAAAGTCTGGGACCGTCTATCTGAAGGCCGACTGGACCCGCCGGGATGCGGTGATTGCAGAGGACCTGGCCCGCCATGGACGGGCAGGTGTGCCCTTGTATCTGGTTTATCCGGCCAAGGGCGGTGAGCCCGTCGTCCTGCCTCAGCTTCTCACCGGTGAAATCGTTGCAAAAGCGCTCGAGGCGGCTGCTGGCTAATCCTAGACCGGTGGCTTAGGCGGCGCGGTGATGACCTCGACATTGTCGTTTAGGAGGTAGTCCATCTCCTTTAGGGCCGCATCGCGGCTCTTGCGGTCATTGGCGGCAACTACGGCACCGAATTTCAGCGGCAGGTCCTGGGAAATGCCGCGCAGAATGCACTTTAGATCTCCGTCTGTGCCGCGTTTGGCCAGGGTCAGGTGGCCTTGCATATCGAGGGCCGATAGGGCGTCCACATCCCGCTTCAGGGTCGGCGGGAGGGCATTATCATTACCCTGAAAGGCGCGCATGGCTGTCTTCAGCCGCCCAGCCTTCCGGACAATATCGATGAAGAGCGGCTCGTGGGACACAGCGACGGTGGGGGCCGAGACGGCCGTCGGCGACATGGGGCTGGTGGAGGCCAGCCAGAAAAAGGCGATGGAGGCGGCGGCATCGCAAGACATAATGAACCCCAGAGGTTGAAAGTCCGGCGCAGACAGGCGGACCGCTATTTGCTACACTAAACATGGTAAACGCAGTCTTATTAACCCCCAGGTGGCCTTCTGCTCATGTCAGTCTCCGATGCTTGGAACCAATTGGAAATAAATGGCGCTGCGGCGTCGGGACGGTCGATTTCTGACCTCTTCGGGGCCGAGCCCGAACGTCTCCAGCGGCTGTCGTTTTCGGCGGCTGGTCTTGATCTGGACCTTTCAAAGCAAGCCTGGTCCCTGGAAGATTTTGATCAGGCCCTGACCCTTGCCTCGGCGTCAGACATAGAATCCGCCAGGGCGCGGTTGTTCGCCGGGGAGACGGTCAATGCATCGGAGGGCCGAGCTGCCCAGCATATGGCGCTGCGTGCGCCCTTGGGCGCTCGGCGAAACGTCCAGGGTCAAGATGTGTCTGCCGAGATTGAAGCCTCCCGAGATAGAATGCGGGCCTTTGCCGACGGCGTTCGATCCGGAAGTATCCGCGGGGCCGATGGCCAGGAGATCAAGGCGGTTTTGCATATCGGTATTGGCGGGTCTGATCTTGGACCTCGTCTGGTCTGGGAGGCGCTTCGGCCCCTCAACCCCAAGATCGACCTCAGATTCGTTGCCAATGTTGACCCTTCTGAGCTGGCCTTCGCCCTGGTGGGGCTGGACCCGGCCTCAACCCTGGTAGTGGTGGTCTCAAAGACCTTCAAGACTCAAGAAACCCTGGCTAATGCCGAGGCGGCGAGGGTTTGGCTTCGGGAGGCCTTGGGGCCTGCGGCAGACTCCCACCTCATCGCAGTGACGGCTGCTCCTGATCAAGCCGCCGCCTTTGGAACGCCCTCGGATCAAATCTTTGCCTTTTGGGAATGGGTTGGGGGCCGATATTCCGTTTGGTCGGCTGTGGGCCTGTCCTGCGCGATCGCTCTGGGCTTTGAAGGCTTCGCGGGCCTGCTGAACGGCGCTGCGGCAATGGATGATCACTTCGTCTCAGCGCCCCTGGAACGAAACCTGCCGGTGGTCCTTGCCCTCGCCCACATTTTCAACCGCAATGGCCTTAAGCGCCCCGCCCGGGCGGTTATACCCTATGCCCAGCGCTTGCGACTCTTCCCGGCCTTCCTCCAGCAATTGGAAATGGAGTCCAATGGCAAACGGGTATCGGCATTGGGCGTGCCCCTCGCGCGTGGATCGGCGACGACGGTTTTCGGCGATGCCGGGACCAATGGCCAGCACGCCTTCTTTCAGGCCCTGCATCAAGGGACTGACATTGTGCCCGTTGATTTCGTTGCCGTGGCCCAGCCGCGTGAAGGCGACCCCAGGGCGCATCAGAAGCTCCTGGCCAATGTGATTGCCCAGGCTGAAGCCTTGATGGTGGGGCGGACGCAAGAGGCGGTTCAGAGCGAACTTGAGGCGCGCGGTGCCTCACCAGAAGCGATCGCCGCCCTGGCCCCGCAAAGGACCTTCCCCGGGGATCGGCCCTCCAGTTTCTTGCTAATGGATCAGCTTACCCCTGAAGCTTTCGGTGCCCTCATCGCTCTCTTTGAACACAAGGTGTTTGTCGAGGGCGTGCTCTGGGGCTTGAACAGTTTTGATCAATGGGGGGTTGAGCTGGGCAAAACACTTGCAGAGGTGGTTTTGACGGAATTGACAGGAACCGTGTCGTCGGCCCATGACCCTTCAACGGCAGCCCTGATCGGGCGACTAAAGTCTTAAGGTGACTCACATGGAAGACCTCAAGGGCAAGACCGCGTTTATCACGGGCGGGGCTAGCGGACTTGGCCTCGCCATGGCCCACGCCTTTGGTGAAGCTGGCATGCAGATCATGCTGGCCGATATTGATGAGCCGCCCCTGGCTCAGGCGGTGGCAGACTTAGAGAGTCGGCAGATCAAGGTCTCCAGCGTTATTTGCGACGTGGTCAGCCGGGCTGCGGTGCAGGCAGCCGCTGACAAGACCCTAGAAACCTTCGGCAAGGTGCACCTTGTTTGTAACAATGCTGGGGTCGGGGCGGGTGGTCCCATTGATCAGATGAAACCTTCAGACTGGGATTGGGTGATCGACGTCAATCTGAAGGGCGTCATCTATGGCATGGAGGTCTTTCTACCCCTGATGCGCGCCCACGGGGAGGGCGGTGCCTTCGTCAACACCGCGTCCATGGCTGGCATGGTGTCGCCCCCTGGCATGGAGGCCTATTCGGCGACCAAATTTGCTGTGGTCGCCATGTCTGAGGGCTGGAATGGCCAGTTGGCCGCTGAAAATATCCATGTGGCGGCCCTATGCCCCGGATTCGTCCGGACAAAAATCAACCAGTCGGGCAGGACCCGGCAGGCGCAATATGGCGGGCCCGTGGTCAACCCCATCGTCGCGGGAAATCTGGTCGATAGCGGAATTGATCCTGAGAGGGTGGGCCAGCGGGTCCTTGAGTCTGTTCTGGCCAAGGACATGTACATCTTCACCCATCCTGACATGCGCAGCGCAGTCCAGATGCGGTTTGCCCGCATTATGGCCGGGTTCGACGCCGCAGATGCAAGTCCAGCCCTTGCCGGTATGGACTATACGACACCGGACCTGACGGCGGGGGTCAGACCTTCGGGGGGCTGAGAGGATTCGCTTTTTCGCCTGATCTGGCCTAAGACGCGCTCATGTTCGCCTGCGCGCACCACCACGGCCTCCACCATCCGACCTGCCATCGCGGGATCGGTCGGGGAGGTTTGGCCTAAAGCTAAGTCTTCGCGCCGCCCCCCGCCAAGCGGATGGGGCACTCAACAGCCAGCTCCATCCCAAGATGAACCTTCAAGGGATTGACCGATATGAACCTAATTGCTGAAATTTCTGGGCCGCGCCATGTCTGATCCCATCCAAAGACCCGAAGCGCGTGCGCCCCGCGGCTTTAACGACCGCCGCGCCCGAGATTTGGCCGCTGAGCGACTGATCCTGACCAAGGTCTCAGAGGTCTATGAGCGCTATGGCTTTGAAGCCCTCGATACAGGTGCCTTCGAATACGCTGACGCCATTGGTAAGTTTCTGCCAGACGCCGATCGCCCGAATGAAGGGGTCTTTGCGCTACAGGATGATGACGAACAGTGGATGGCCCTGCGTTATGATTTGACAGCACCCTTGGCCAGGTTTGCCGCTCAGAACTGGGAAACCTTGCCCAAGCCCTTCCGGCGGTACGCCTTCGGGACGGTCTGGCGCAATGAAAAGCCAGGCCCGGGGCGCTTCCGTGAGTTCACGCAATGCGACGCCGACACTGTGGGCTCAGCACGACCGGAAGCCGATGCCGAGATCATCGCCATGGCAGCCGAAGGGCTGATGGCGGCGGGCTTGCCGACGGACGGGTATGTCATCAAGATCAACAATCGCAAGCTGCTCAATGGCCTGTTGGCGACAGCGGGCGTTACGACCGATGGCCAGAAGCTGGGGGTCTTACGCGCTGTAGATAAGCTTGATCGCCTTGGCCCAGATGGTGTGCGGCTCCTGTTGGGTGAAGGTCGCAAGGATGAGTCTGGAGCCTTCACCAAGGGCGCAGGCCTGACGACCAAGGCAGCGGACTCGGTTCTGGCCTTTATCGCGGCCGGGGTCGGTGGGCGGTCTGAAACCCTTGATCGGATTGCTAATGTCATCGGCGGCTCTGCGGAGGGGGATGAAGGTCTGTCTGAACTGGCCCTGATTGATCAGGCCCTGCGCGCCATGGGTGTTGGCCCGGCACAGGCGGTGTTTGATCCCTCAGTGGTGCGCGGGCTGGAATACTATACCGGCCCGGTGTTTGAGGCCGAGTTGCTCTTACAAACCCGCGATGAGAAGGGGCAGGCTGTTCGCTTCGGATCGGTGGGCGGCGGCGGTCGTTATGATGATCTGGTGGCCCGCTTCACTGGCGCACCAATTCCGGCCACCGGGTTTTCGTTTGGGGTGTCGCGGCTCGCATCAGCCCTGCGCGCGGCAGGACAAGACCTGGGTGCTCAAGCCAGGGGTCCGGTGGTAATTATCGCCTTTAGTCCCGATGACATGGCCAAGTATTATGAGGCGGCTGGAGACCTTCGCGCGGCGGGCATTGCCGCCGAGGTCTATCTCGGATCTTCCGGTATGCGGCCCCAGATGAAGTATGCCGATCGCCGACTTTCCCCGGCTGCCGTCATCTTGGGCGGTGATGAAATCGCCGCAGGGACAGTGACGATCAAGGATCTGGATCTTGGCCGGGCCTTGGCGGCGGGCGTCACAGATAACGCCCAGTGGCGTGAAAGCAGACCTGGTCAGCAGACCGTTTCTCGCGGAGACCTTGTGCCTACTATTCGTAAGATTTTGGAGGGCTAGGCAGATGCTGGTTGAGCCGCCCATTGCTGAATCCCAGCTTGCCGCTCTTAAAGCGCACTTCCTGGCGACGGGGGCGAGGCCCATAGACGCCGCCATTCTGCAGCCCCTGAGTCTGATGTTGGACCTTGCAGGGGAAGCCTTGCGAGCACGGCTGTTTGTCGTTCAGGCCGAAGGCGGCCAGGAGACCTGCCTGCGTGCCGACTTTACGGCCCCCATTGCCAAGGCCCACATTGAAGGCGGTGGGGCGGCTGGCAATTATCTCTACGAAGGCAAGGTGTTCCGAGCATCGCCAGATCGGCCAAATCAGGCCGAGGAATTTCTACAAATCGGCGTTGAGCGCTTTGGGCCCGCCGGTCCTTCTGCACAAGACGATTTTGAGATGATCCTTCTTGCCTGGCGTGCGGCGTCGACCGGCGGTCGCAGGGACCTATCCCTATGGCTCGGGGATGTATCTCTGTTTGCAGCCTTCGTAGACAGCCTCGAACTGCCGCCTGCCCTTAGCGCGCGGATAAAGCGTGCAGCCTCCCGTCCTCGGCTTTTGCAGGCTGAGCTGGCTCGGGCCGGGGAGGTCACTGATGATCGCGCTGTGGGAGGCCTGACCAGTCTCCTGGCGGGGCTCACGCCGGAAGCGGCGGCTTCAGCCCTAGAAGAGGTCTGGGCCCTGGCGGGCATTCAGCCCGTTGGTGGCCGAACCCCCACTGAAATTGCTCAAAGACTGATTCTCCAAGGTCAGAGCCGTTCGGGCCCCGCCCTCACACTGGAGCAGGCTGCAGCGATTAAGGCCTTTCTTGCGGTGCAAGGTGGACCGGTAGAGGCCCTGAATGCGATTTCAAATCTCGCACCCAAAAACGCCTCCGCCCTGCGCAGCGCTCTGGCGAATTGGCGCACTCAGCTAGATCGTCTCGCAGATGCTGGTGCCCCAGTGGGTCAGGCGACCTTTTCCACCGCTCTGGGTCACGCCTTTGACTATTATGACGGCGTCATCTTCGAGGTGCGATCGGCCGACCTTGGAGCCGACGACCCCATTGCCGTCGGCGGGCGATATGATGGCCTTCTTAATCGCCTGGGGGGAGAGGCGCGCGCCAGTGCCATTGGATGTATGGTTCGTCCAGGACGCGCCTTTGCGCAGGTGAGTGCATGAATAGCCCATTGATCTTAGCCGTCCCGTCCAAGGGGCGCCTCAAGGAGCAGGTGGACTCTTGGTTGAGTGACAGCAACCTTTCGCTTTCTGTTTCGGGCGGAGACCGGGGTTATGCGGCGGAGTTGAAGGGCGTAGCTGGCATCAGTGTACGGCTGTTATCGCCAGGCGACATTGCTGAAGCCCTGGAGGCCGGCGAGGTCCACCTTGGCGTGACCGGTGAAGACCTCTTGCGAGAGCGGGGGCCAAACATTGATCAAAATGTTCTTCTGCTCCAGGCGCTGGGTTTTGGTCGCGCCGACCTGGTGGTCGCCACGCCCAAGAGCTGGCTGGATGTGGACACAATGGCTGACCTGGAAGAGGTCGCTCACGACATGCTTGCGCGGACCGGGCGACGCATGCGGGTGGCGACCAAGTACCTTGTGCAGACCCGCGCTTTCTTCGCCCGATACGGTCTGTCGGACTATCGCATTGCTGAGTCCGCTGGGGCCACCGAAGGGGCTCCTGCGGCGGGCTCTGCAGAGATCGTTGTGGACATCACCACCACGGGGGCGACCCTTCAGGCCAATGGCTTGAAGATCCTCAGGGATGGGGTGATCCTCAAGAGCCAGGCGCAACTGGCGGCCTCTCACATCGCTGTCTGGACCCAAACCCAGATGGCAGCGGCGGAATCCTTGATGCGTATTCTCGAAGCCAGAGCCTTCGCGCACGCCAGTGCCACCCTAATCTGGCCTCAACAGGCGGGCGATGATGATCTTGTGAGCCAGTTCGAGCCCTCAGGCACGTCGCGCCGTCCTAATGGCCTATTGGTTCCAAAGGAACGAGTCGCTGAGATTTCGATGGCGCTGACGGGGGCCGGGCGCGGCCCTGTGACCGTCTCCCGCCCCGACTTTGTGTTTGAAAGCCAAAGCCCTGGTGCTGAGTTATTAAGAGCGCACTGTCGGATAAATTGACGTTTGCGTCAAAAAAATGCGCTTTCAGCATAGAAATAATCGCCCATGACGGAAATTTGAGCGTTTTTCACGCGCTGAACCCCGATGGACGCATTGACTCGGGCATAAAATTGCCCTTTCTTCGTCCTCACGAGAGACAAGAACAGCTCCAAGCTTTCAGTCTCCGGCGTTTCGGGGAGGAAACGCCTTTCAATACGAGCCTCGGCTCAAAAAAGCCCGCTGCGATTATCCCCCGCAGCGGGCTATTTTGTGCCCGCTTTATGAAATTGACGCTTTCGTCAAAAATACGTCCATTCAACCGATTTAAAGTCGATCCAGTCCACTGATGTCTGAACCATGCGCCATCGTTGTCGGTGCCGGGCCTGCAGGTCTAATGGCGGCCGAAGTGCTGGCCCTTGGTGGACTTGCGGTGACGGTCTTTGATCGTATGCCCAGCCCCGGCCGGAAGCTGCTGATGGCGGGCCGCGGCGGATTGAACCTCACCCACACTGAGCCCCTTGAGCCCTTTGTCGATAGGTATGGTGCTGCCACCGCACATCTGCGACCGCTCATAGACAGGTTCACGCCCGCCATGCTCCGTGACTGGTGCGAGACCCTGGGTCAGACCACCTTTGTGGGCACAAGCGGTCGCGTATTTCCCATGGCGATGAAGGCCTCGCCCCTCCTGCGGGCTTGGATGGCGCGCCTGACGACAGAGGGGGTTCAGTTCCGCTTTCAAAAGACCTGGAAGGGTTGGGGCCCGGAGGGCGCCGTGGTGTTCGAAGACGCTCAGGGTACCCAGGAAACGACCGTTCCCGAGGTTGTGGTCCTGGCTTTGGGCGGGGCCTCATGGCCGCGATTGGGATCCGATGGCCGGTGGACGCAGATCCTGAGGACGCAAGGCGCGCCCGTGACGCCCTTGGCACCAGCGAATGTGGGCTTTGATGTGGCCTGGTCGCCCCTGTTCCGGTCCAGGTTCGCGGGCAAGCCACTGAAGGCCGTTGGGCTGAGCTTTGGAGAGACCTACCTGCTGGGCGAGGCCATGATTTCACAGTCAGGACTTCAGGGGGGCGGTATCTATGCCCTGTCTCGGGACCTCCGCGCGAGCCTAGCTGCTGGCAGACCCACGGTTCTGACCATTGACCTGCGCCCAAGCCTCACAGAGGTCGAGATCGGCCAGCGCCTGGGGCGGACGCGACCCGGGGACAGTCTTTCCAATCGCCTGCGAAAGGCCCTGAAGCTCGGGCCGATGGAGATTGCGCTCCTGCGGGAGGTCATCGGTGCCGGCCAGCAGATGCCGCCAGAGGACTTGGCGCGGATGATAAAGGCCCTGCCTTTGAACCTCATTGGCGTACAGTCTATAGATCGCGCGATTTCATCGGCCGGCGGTGTGCCGTTCGAAGCCCTGAACCCAGACCTTATGCTGAAGGTAAGACCTGGCGTTTTCCTGGCTGGAGAAATGCTCGACTGGGAAGCGCCCACCGGCGGCTATTTGCTGCAGGCCTGCTTCGCCACGGGCAGGGCGGCCGGCGAAGCCGCCCTTAGGTATGTCGAGCGGGACCGCCAAGCCAATCCTGCCTGAGCTGTTTACCAGATGTGGACGCGATTTTCGGGTGCCACATAGTTTGCATCGCCGGGCTTGACGTTGAAAGCGTCGTACCATGCGTCAACATTCTTCAAAGGCACGTTGGTCCGGGCGAAGTTTGGGGAATGCACGTCGGTGACCACCATCTGGCGGACCCGATCCTCCCGCATGGTCGAGCGCCACACCTGGGACCAGCCGAGGAAGACCCTTTGATCGCCGGTCATGCCGTCGAGCACCGGTGCCGGCTGACCTTTGAGCGAGGCGTGATAGGCGTCCAACGCTAAGAGGATACCGCCGAGATCGGCGATGTTTTCGCCCATCGTCTGTTCGCCCT
>Ga0007795_10000323_pt1 | contig 14416 bp, 11 predicted proteins | sample CryBogmetaGMA1M_FD_60369 | JGI IMG/M metagenome (GOLD analysis project Ga0007795, IMG submission 60369) | Freshwater microbial communities from Crystal Bog, Wisconsin, USA - MA1M | ecosystem: Environmental > Aquatic > Freshwater > Lake | place: Crystal Bog, Wisconsin, USA | collected 2009-07-06
CACTTGGTTCACTCCGCAAAAAAGTTGACAGCCGATTGTGCACTGAAGGCGCTCAGGGTTTTCCCTAGTCCAGCGGTGGAGTGGACAGCAAAACCTCTTCCATGACGGTCAGTCCTTCAGCCACCCGCAGGGCTCCTGCCAGGCGCAAGGGCCGCATGCCGTCGGCGACCGCCTGGCGGCGCAGCGCTTCGAGCCCGGGCTCGGCAGTGATGCGCGCCTTGAAGTTTTCGGTGACTTCCAGCAGCTCGTACAAGCCCGTGCGCCCCATGAATCCGGTCATGCGGCAGTCCACGCAGCCCACCGGCTTGTAGGGTGTGAAGCCGCCGGTAATTTGCCAGGGCTTGACGATCTCGGCCAGGGCCTCGCGGCTGGCTTTGTCATCGGGAACCCGGCATTTGGGGCACAGGTTACGCACCAGGCGCTGCGCCAGCACACCCAGCAAGGTCGCGTTGATCAGGTAGCGCGGGATGCCGAGCTCCATCAGGCGGGTGACCGCCGACGGCGCGTCGTTGGTGTGCAGGGTGGAAAACACCAGGTGCCCGGTCAGGGCCGCCTGGACCGCCATTTCGGCGGTTTCCAGGTCGCGGATTTCGCCCACCATGATGATGTCGGGGTCCTGGCGCATCAGGGCACGCACGCCCTGTGGAAATCCGAAATCGAGTTGCGGCTGGACCTGGGTCTGGTTGAAGGCCGGCTCGATCATTTCGATCGGGTCTTCCACCGTGCTCACATTGACCTCTTCGGTCGCGACCCGCTTGAGGGTGGAGTACAGCGTGGTCGTCTTGCCCGAGCCGGTCGGGCCGGTGACCAGCAGGATGCCATACGGGCGTTTGACCATCGCCTCCCAACGCTGCGCGTCGTGGCTGGAAAAACCCAGGGCATCGAGATCCTTCACCGCGTTGTCCGGGTCAAAAATGCGCATCACCATCTTTTCACCAAAAGCGGTAGGCAAGGTCGAGATGCGCATCTCGATTTCATCCCCGCGGGGGTTGCGGGTCTTGATGCGTCCGTCCTGCGGCCGGCGCTTCTCGATCACGTCCATGCGCCCGAGCAGCTTGATGCGTGCTGTCATGGCGTTGAGCACGCCCATGGGCATCTGGTAAACCGGATGCAAGACGCCGTCGATGCGAAAACGGATCACGCCCTGCTCCCGGCGCGGCTCCATGTGAATGTCACTGGCCCGCTGGTCGAATGCGTACTGCCACAGCCAGTCCACCACCTGCACCACGCCCTGGTCGTTGGCATCGAGTTGCTTGTTGGACTTGCCGAGTTCGACCAGCTGTTCAAAACTGGCCCCGCCGCTGGCCCCGGATTTGGTGGCGGCGCGGACCGACTTGGCCAGCGCATAGAACTCCACCGTGTAGCGGTGAATGTCCTGCGGGCTGGCCAGCACCCGGTTGACACTGCGGCGCGACTGGCGCTCCACCTCGGCGACCCAGTCCGAGATGAAGGGCTCGGCCGTGGCCACCGTGACAGCCGACGGCGTCACCACCACCGGCAGAATGCGGTGGCGCTCGGCATAGGCCGCGCCCATCACGTCCGAAATCTTGCCCACATCCACTTTGAGTGGATCGATGCGCAGGTACGGCAGCCCGCAGCGCTGGGCCAGCCACTGCGTCAGCGTTTCAATGTCCAGGGGTTTCTGGTCCGCCATGCGGCGCATCGACACACTGGCCAGCCGCACCAGGGGGTGCTGCGCACTTTCGGCCTGGGAGCAGCGCGCCACCGTGCGCTTGGCCTCGTCTTCGGCAATCACGCCATCCGCGTGCAACCAACGCACCAGCGTGCGCCAGTCCAGCGGGCCAGAAGGGACGACAGCGGATGCGACGGGGGTGGCTGGGATGGTTCTGGTGTTCATTGCATCAGGGGTTTGAGGGCGGACAGCCACTTGTCAGCGGGCAGGCCCCATTGGTTTTTGATCACCTCAGCACGGGCGGCCAAAGTCGCGCGGGGTGGCCGTGTGGCCGTACGCTGGGCCAGGACAACCGTATTGCCCTCGCGCGTGGGCTTGAACGCCCACAGGGCGTCCCGGCCGAAGGCGGCAGCCATCTTGTCCACACTCCGGTTGAAGCGCGAGCGGTGGCCGAACAGGTTGACGGTCATGGTGCCATCCTCGCTCAGCACCTTGCGGCAGTCGGCGTAAAAACCCTCGCTGTCGAGCACCGGGGCGGCGGCGTCCTCGTCGTACAGGTCCACCTGCAGGGCATCGACGGCAGCCTGCCAGCGCGGTTGGCGAATCTCCTGCGCCGCGTCGGCCAGGACGACCTGCATCCGGGCGTTGTCGGCGGGCAGCCGGAACCAGCCACGGCAGGCATGCAGAACCTGGGGGTTGAGTTCGATGGCGGTGGTGTTTTTCAGGTGCAGTTCACGGGCACAGAACTTGGTCAACGACCCGGCGCCCAGACCGAGCTGCACGGCAGTGCGCCGGGCGACGGTCTCCGGATCGACGAACAGCAACCAGGCCATCATGCGCTGGATGTATTCGTGCACCAGCACATGGGGCGCATCGACCAGCATCGAGCCCTGGATCCATTCACTGCCCAGGTGCAGGTGGCGGACGGGACCTTCTTCGGAAAAGTTGACTTCCGGAAGTTCAGCGGGAACAGTTTTTGCCATGGGGATTTATACCAGCAGGGCGCACAGCCTGGGCAGGGCCTGGCACGCGTTGGCGGTTGTGGCCTGCGCCAAGGCATCCGGGGAGATGCCGCGCAGCTGCGCCACCTCGGCGGCAATGCGTGGCAGCTCGCCCGGGGCATTGCGGCCTTGCGGCATGCCAGCCGCGCGCTGGGCGGCCGTGGCGTACAGCCAGTGCGGTGCGATATCTGGCGCGTCCGTCTCCATCACCAGCGCCTGCAACGGCAGCACCTGCGCCAGATGGCGCAATTGCCGGGCGCGCTCGAAGGTGACGGCGCCGCCAAAACCGAGCTTGAAGCCCAGCGAGACAAAGGCCTGGGCCTGCACCAGGCTGCCATTGAAGGCGTGGGCGATGCCGCTCCAGGGCAGCTGCGGGTGCTGCAGCGCGCGCAAATGCTTGAGCAGCCGGTCTGCCGATCGGCGTATGTGCAGCACCAGCGGCAATCGGTACTGGCGGGCCAGTTGCAGCTGCCGGCGGTAGAAATACTCCTGCTTTTCACGCATGGCCGGCGTGCACAGGGCTGGCACGAAAAAATCGAGGCCGATTTCTCCAACGGCTACCAGGCGCGGATCGTCCTGATAGCGCGCAAGCTGGCGCTCCAGCGCCTCCAAGTCGTCTTCCGTGGCCTGCGCAACATACAGGGGATGGATGCCCAGGCAGTAGCTGTCGCCCAGGCTGTGGGCCAGCAGGCGGACCGCTTCAAAATTGTCCGGATGGACTGCAGGAATGACGCAGTGCGCTACACCTTTGGTAGCAGCCTCCCCCCGTATTTCCTGGGCTGTGGCGCCTTCTGGCTGGGAAAACTCCCAGGCATCGAGGTGGCAATGGGTGTCAATCCACACCGGGGCGGCCCCTCAGGCGGCATGCAGCCTGCCCTGGACCAGCCGCAGTTGGCGGTCACAGCGCTGCGCCAGGGAGGGGTCGTGGGTCACCAGCACAAAGGCGGTGCCCTGCGCCCGCGCCAGCTCGAGCATCAGGTCGAAGACGGCATCGGCGGTGCTGCGGTCCAGGCTGCCGGTGGGCTCGTCGGCCAGCACGCAGTCGGGTCGGGTCACCAGCGCACGGGCAATGGCCACCCGCTGGCGCTCACCGCCGGAAAGCTCGGCGGGCCGGTGGTGCAGGCGCGCGCCCAGTCCCACCCGGTCGAGCATGGCTGCGGCGGCCTGCACCACTTCAGCGCGCGGCAGGCGCCGGATGGTCAGCGGCATGGCGACGTTGTCGAGCGCACTGAATTCCGGCAGCAAATGGTGAAACTGGTAGATGAAGCCCAGGTGCGCGTTGCGCAACCGGCCCTGGCCTGCCGCATCCAGCGCGGCCAGCGCCCGGCCGCACAGGGTCACTGTGCCGGCAGTGGGTGCGTCGAGCCCGCCGAGCAGGTGCAGCAGCGTACTTTTTCCGGAGCCGGAGGCGCCGACGATGGCCAGCGTCTGCCCCCGGTACACGTCCACATCTACGCCCTGCAGGACGGTGACATCGAGGCGCCCCTCGGAAAAGCGCTTGGTCAGGCCGCGGCATTGCAGCAAGAGTGCGTCGGTTTCATTCATAGCGCAGCGCCTCCGCCGGGTTGACCTGCGAGGCACGCCAGCTCGGGTAGAGCGTGGCCACGAAGGCCAGCACCAGCGCGATCAGGGCGATGGGCACAATGTCTGCGCGCTGCGGGTCGCTGGGCATGCGGCTGATGAGGTAGATGTCCTGCGGCAGGAAGGTGGCGCCCAGAAGCCGCTCCAGCGCGGGCACGATCACATCGATGTTGAACGCCACGCCCAGTCCCAGCAGCAGGCCCGCCAGCGTGCCGATCACGCCGACCATGGCGCCTTGCACCACAAAAATGCCCATGATGCTGGCCGGCGAGGCGCCCAAAGTGCGCAGGATGGCGATGTCAGCCCGCTTGTCGGTCACGGTCATCACCAGCGTACTGACCAGATTGAAGGCCGCCACGGCAACAATCAGCGTGAGGATGATGAACATCATGCGCTTTTCTACCTGCACCGCAGCAAACCAGGTGCGGTTCTGGCGCGTCCAGTCACGGATAAACAGGTCGCCCGTGAGGCTGCGGCCCAGTTCGGCCGCCACTGCCCGCGCCTGCTGCAGGTCGCGCAGCTTCAGGCGCACACCGGTGGGGCCTTCCAGCCGGAAGATGCGGGCGGCGTCTTCCCAGTGCAACATCACCAGGGCCGAATCGTATTCAAAATGGCCGGAATCAAAAGTCCCCACCACCGTCATCTGCTTCAGGCGCGGCACCACGCCGGCGGGCGTGACCTGGCCGCTCGGCGCGATCAGCGTGACCCGGTCGCCGGTGTGCACGCCCAGGCTGCGGGCCAGTTCGGCACCCAGCACCACACCGAAGCCGCCCGGCACCAGCTGGCCCAGGGCCGCCGCCGGGGGCCCTGCGGCCACATCGGTGACCTCGTGCTCCAGGGCCGGGTCAATGCCCCGGACCATCACACCTTTCATATCCTCCCCCCGGGCAAGCAGCGCCTGGGCGGCAATAAAGGGGGCAGCACCCACCACCTGCGGATGGGCGCGGGCCTGGCGCAGGGTCTGCCCGACATCGGCCAAAGCCAGTCCGCCAGTGGCATAGACCTCGATGTGCGACACCACCGACAGCATCCGGTCGCGCACTTCCTTCTGAAAGCCGTTCATCACGCTGAGCACAATGATCAGCGCCGCCACACCGAGCGCGATGCCCACCATCGAGACCCCCGAAATAAAGGAAATGAATCCGTTGCGCCGGGTGGTGCGCCCGGCGCGGGTGTAGCGCCAGCCGATCAGCAGTTCGTAGGGGATGTGTCGCACAGGTGGATTGTGGCACCGCGCCACGCCGCCCGAGCGCTTGCCAGACAATAGGCCAACATGCTGCACACCCTGATTTCCCATGCCGGCGCGACCACACCCGCCTGCGAAGCGATGCTGCCGACGCTGGCGCTGCCCAACCTGGACGCACTGCTGCGGCTGCTCTCGCCGCTGGCAGAGGTACAGGGCGACCCCCGGTCCCTGTCGCCCTTGCATGAGCAGTTGCAAGCACAGGCCCTGGGGCTGGTGGCCGCCGATGGCCTGATTCCCTGGGCGGCGCTGGACGCCCACGCCGCTGCACTGCCACCGGCCAGCGCCGGGCATGGATGGGCCCGTATCACCCTGTGCCACTGGCAGGTTCAGGCCGATCACGTGGAAATGCCAGACCCGGCCGATCTGGCCATCACGGCGGCCGAGTCCGATGCCCTGCTGCAGGCCATGCGCGGCTACTTCGAACCGGATGGCATCACGCTGCATGGCTGGAAACCGGGCACCTGGCTGGCCAGCGGCGCCGTGTTTCACGGTCTGTCAACGGCATCCCTGGAGCGCGTGCGCGCTGGCACCGTGGACCCCTGGATACCGCGCCAGCCCCAGGCCCAGGGCCTGCGCCGGCTGCAAAACGAGATGCAGATGCTGCTCTATACCCACCCGCTCAACGACGACCGCACAGCGCGCGGCCTGCGTGCGATCAACGCCTTCTGGGTCAGCGGCACCGGTGCACTGAGCGCCCCGAACGGCGTGGACGGCAGCGGTGTGCGGGCCATTGACCATCTGGGTGCAACAGCCCGTCGCGAGGGTGCCGCCGCCTGGGCGCAGGCGTGGATGGCGCTGGACCAGGGTGTGCTGGCGGACCTGCGCCAGCAAGCACAAGCCGGCAGCCCCACCACGCTGACACTGTGCGGGGAGCAGCGCGCCCGGACTTTCACACTGCAGCAAGAACCCTTCTGGACACGGCTGCGCAAGCGTGTGGCCGCCGTCCCCGCCCACACCCTCTTGCAATCGCTATGAAAATCATTCCCCGGGATATACCGCCGCGCACCGTCTGGGCGCTGGAGCAGGCCGGCATCCATCCGCTGCTGGCACGGCTGTACGCAGCCCGGGGCGTACAGAACGCCGACGAGCTTGACGATGCGCTGGCACGGCTGTTGCCGCCGGCGTCCCTGCTGGGCGCCGACCGGGCGGCCGTGCTGCTGGCCGATGCCATAGCGCAGGACCGGCGGATCTGCATCGTGGCCGACTACGACTGCGATGGGGCCAGCGCCTGTGCCCTGGCCATTCGAGGGCTGCGGCTGCTGGGCGCACGCCATGTGGATTACCTGGTACCGGACCGAGTGGTGGACGGCTATGGCCTGACCGGACCCATTGCAGAGCGTGTCCAGCGCATGGGGGCCGACCTGCTGGTCACGGTGGACAACGGCATTGCAAGCATCGAGGGGGTGGCACGGGCGCGGGAACTGGGCCTGCAGGTGCTGGTGACCGACCACCACTTGCCAGCATCGCGGCTGCCGCAGGCGGATGTGATCGTCAACCCGAACCAGCCCGGCTGCGGATTTGCCAGCAAATCAATCGCCGGTGTGGGGGTGATGTTTTACGTGCTGCTGGCGCTGCGCACTGAACTGCGCGCCCGTGGGGTTTTCGACGCCACCAGCCAGCCCAAGCTCGACCCGCTGCTGCCGCTGGTGGCGCTCGGTACCGTGGCCGACGTGGTGCGGCTGGACGCCAACAACCGCCGCCTGGTGGCGCAGGGTCTTAAACGGGTCCGGGCCGACACCATGCCAGCGGGCATCGCGGCCCTGTTTGCCGCCTCCGGGCGCAGTACCGCCACGGCCACCACCTTTGATTTCGGCTTTGCCCTGGGTCCGCGCATCAACGCTGCGGGACGGTTGAGCGACATGACCCTAGGCATCGAATGCCTGCTCACCGACGACCCCCAGCGCGCCGACGAGCTCGCGAAAACACTCGATGGCATCAACCGCGAGCGCCGGGTCATCGAGGGCGACATGCGCGACCAGGCCATGGTGATTGTCGACGCCCTGTTTGACGAGGGCGATGAACCGCCGCCAGCCATCTGCGTCTTCGACCCCGACTTTCACGAAGGCGTGGTGGGCATTGTTGCCTCGCGCATCAAGGACAAGCTGCACCGCCCGAGCTTTGTCTTTGCAGCCAGCGCCGCCCCCGGCAAATCCCACGAACTCAAGGGCTCGGGCCGCTCGATTGCCGGCTTTCACCTGCGCGATGCGCTGGACCTGGTCGCCAAACGCTACCCCGGTGTGCTGCTGCGCTTTGGCGGGCATGCGATGGCCGCGGGCTGCACCATCCATGAGGACGGTCTGGACGCTTTTGAGCAGGGCCTGACCGAGGTGGCACAGGAGTGGCTCGACGCGGCAACGCTGGCGCGCCGGCTGGAAACCGATGGTCCGCTGGAGAGCCAGTACCTGCGCGTGGACCTGGTTGACGCGCTGCACCGGGAAGTCTGGGGCCAGGGCTTTGCGCCGCCCACCTTCAGCGAAGAAGTGGAAGTGGTGTCGCAGCGGCTGGTGGGTGAAAAGCACCTGCAACTCAAGCTCAAACACCGGGGCCAGCCGGTCGATGGCATCTGGTTCGGACGCACCGAGCCGTTGCCGCCCCGGGTCACCTTGGCGTTCCGGCTGGACGCCGACAGCTGGAACGGGGTACGCCGCGTGCGCTTCCTGGTGGAGGCCGCAGCGCTCTGACGCCGTCGCCTGCGGTCAATAACGGATGGCGTTGCGGCCACCCGACTTGGCCCGGTACATCGCCTGGTCCGCTCGCTTGAGAATCGCGTTGGGCTCGGTCTCCTCGCCGTCAAAGATCACCACACCGATGCTGACACTGCACACATGGTCCACCCGGCGCAGGCCGGCGTCTCCTTCGCGGACCGTCAGGTGGTAGGGCTCGCACAAACTGTGGCGGATCTTTTCGGCCACCTCCATGCTTCGCGCCTGGGCTGAATCCAGGTCGGTGGCAAGATCGCTGATCATCACCACGAACTCGTCTCCGCCATGCCGGACCACGGTGTCCACACCGCGCACACAGCGCTTGAGGCGGTCGGCCACTTCCAGCAGCAGCGCATCACCCGCATGGTGGCCATGGGTGTCATTGATCGGTTTGAAATTGTCCAGGTCCAGGAACATGAGCGCGGCGAGACTGCCGCTGCGGCGGCTTGCCAGAAGCACCTGTTGCATGCGGTCATCCAGCAAGCGGCGGTTCGGCAGGCCGGTCAGCGGGTCGAAGAAAGCCAGCTGGAGCACCTGATCTTCCATGCGCTTGCGCTCCGAAATATCGGAGGTGGTGCCGATCATGCGCAAGGGCGCACCGCTCTGGTCACGCTCCACCACCATGCCGCGGCTCAAGACCCATTTGTAGCTGCCGTCCTTGCATCGCATGCGGGCTTCAAATGCGTACTGGCGGGCATCACCCGCCAGGCATGCCTGAACTGCCAGCATTGCGCGCTGCTGGTCCTGCGGATGCACACGGGTGGCCTGGGCCACGCTGATGGAGGCCGTGTCCGCGCCTGCGTAACCCATGATTTCCTTCCATCGGTCCGAACAAACGACCGTTGTCGTGCTGACGTCCCAGTCCCAGACGCCATCCAGCGAGCCCTCAACGGCGAATTTCCAGCGCGACTCGATTTTCCTGAGCGCATCCTCGTTGCGCTTGCGCTCCGAGATGTCCTGGACGCTGCCAATGGCCCGGTAGGCAACACCCGACTCGTTGTGCTCCAGCCGGACAACGCTGCGGATCCAGCGCACCTCGCCAGCGACGGTAATGCGGTGCTCCATGTCAAACGGCGTTCCCTCCAGCGCCGCCTGCCAGGCCTGGCTCCAGGCCGGTCTGTCAATGTCTGCTACCGGGGCGGCAAATTCCGCCAGAGTCACCACTGCGCCCTGCCGCAGTCCGAAGATACGGCAGGCCACATCCGTGAGTCGGACTGCATCGTCAGCGAACTCCCAGACCCAGCTGCCCACCGTGCCCACGGCCTGGGCCAGGTCCAGCTCGCCTTTGCTCAATTCCAGTTCCTCGGCACGCAAGGCGAGTTCGAGACCGAGCAAATCGAGTTCTTCGAGTCGCATGTTGTAGGAGCGAACGATGAAATGGGCCAGGCACCCCGCCAGCAGGCAGATGACAATCAGCACCATGGCCTGCATGCTGCTGGTGGCCGTGGTCACCGGCAGGGGATGTCCCAGAGAACTTTTTTCTCCCATGAAGAGCAGGAACAGCGCGCCGCAAAGGCTCAGCGCCATGGCGACCACAATGGCGCGCAGCCCCATCGCCCAGCCCGCCATCACAATCATCAGCGGGTAGCCCACCATGACCGAGGAGTGAATGCCGCCGGTGTAGAGCGCGCCCAGCGTGGCTGTGAGCCAGACGCCCGACAGCAGTATGTCGAGCGCCAACCTGATCTGATTGCGGGCCTGGAAATACCACGCCAGACACACCAGCGCGGTGTACAGCAAGGGATTCCAGAGCGGCAACAAACCCGGCGAAAGCAGGTCGATGCCGGCGAAATTGACCGCCCCGCTGACCAGCAGGAGCACGATGGTCTGCTGCAGAAACGCCTGCGAGGGCTCCCAAGGGCCTTCACTTTGGCCCGCCTTACCCTGCGTCCTGTAGCGTTGAAACAAGTCTGGAATGGGGTTCTCCTGGGTTCCGGGCCGCGTTCCACTAGATGCTGGATTATTCTCGGGCCTGCCCGTTAGTATAGATTCGGGTGTTCGGTGGTCTCTTTTTCGCATTGCAAGGAGTTTTCATGTCCCGTGACGTCGTAGTGGTTAGCGCGGTCCGTACCGCCATCGGTACTTTTGGCGGAAGCCTGAAAGACACGCCTCCCACCGAACTGGCGGCCCTGGTGGTGCGCGAGTCGCTGCAGCGCGCGGGCGTGGACGGAAAGGATGTGGGGCATGTGGTATTCGGCCACGTGGTCAACACCGAGCCCCGGGACATGTACCTGTCGCGGGTAGCGGCCATTGAGGGCGGCTGCAGCGAGGGTACGCCGGCATTCAACGTGAACCGGCTGTGCGGTTCGGGCCTGCAGGCCATCGTCAGCGCCAGCCAGAGCATCCTGCTCGGTGACGCCGATGTTGCGATCGGTGGCGGTGCGGAAAACATGAGCCGGGGGCCGTATGCCAGTCTGACAGGGCGCTGGGGCGCGCGCATGGGCGACACCAAGATGGTGGACATGGTCCTGGGTGCCCTGCACGACCCCTTCCACACCATTCACATGGGCGTCACGGCGGAGAACATTGCAGCCAAATGGGGCATCACGCGCGCCGAGCAGGATGCCATCGCGGTCGAAAGCCACAACCGGGCGCAGCGGGCCACCGAGGCCGGCTACTTCGCGTCGCAAATCACGCCGGTCATGCTCAAGACCAAAAAGGGCGACGTGGCCTACCAGAATGATGAGCACTTTCGCAGCAACTGCGTGGCCGCCGACATGGCCAGGCTCAAACCGGTGTTCCTCAAGGAAAACGGCACGGTGACGGCCGGCAATGCCTCCGGCATCAACGATGCCGCCGCCGCCGTGGTGCTGATGGAGGCCGCAACGGCCAGGGCGCGCGGACTCAGGCCCATGGCACGCCTGGTCGGCTACGCCCATGCCGGCGTTGATCCCAAGTACATGGGGATCGGCCCGGTGCCCGCCACCCGGCTGGCCTTGCAGAAGGCCGGACTGGGCGTACAGGACATGGATGTGATCGAGGCCAACGAGGCTTTTGCGGCGCAGGCTTGTGCCGTGACGCGCGACCTGGGCCTGGATCCGGCCAAGGTCAACCCCAACGGCTCGGGCATTTCACTCGGCCACCCCATCGGCGCCACCGGCGCCCTGATCACGGTCAAGGCCTTGTACGAACTCGAGCGCATCGGTGGGCGCTATGCGCTGGTGACCATGTGCATCGGCGGCGGGCAGGGCATCGCCGCCATTTTCGAGCGCATGGGCTGACGGGCGCCGGGCAGTGGCCCTGGCCTGTAGCGAAAAAAAGCGGACTGCCTCAGCGCGCTGCTGCAGCACCTGCCGCCGCTGCGTCCCCCACCCCGCCCTGAAAGCCGCCGGAGCGCAGCGTCACCACCAGCGTATCCCGGTAGGCGGGCGTGTTGCCGCCGGGCTGCAAGGGCTGGATCGGCGTGGATTCGTGGATCACACGCGCATCGTCGAGCAAGAGCACCGACCAGGGCTCTGCCAACGTAAAGCGCTGTCCCTGCGAGCCGCTTGCCTCGAACACCCGCGTCTCGCCGCCCTTGACGCCGGATCGATCCACCAGGAACACGGCGACCAGATCCACACCATCGCGGTGGGCGCCCTCCGGCGTGGGCCGGCCGATGCCGTCGGTGGTGTCAATGCGGAACTGGTGCGCCTCCACAAACCAGGGCTGCATGCCCTTGAGGCCGCTGCACACCTGGCCCAGCCACACCAGCAGTTGTTGCCATGCCGGCTGGCCCACCAGTGCGTTGGCGATGGGGGCAAAGTTGCGCTGCATACCACCGTGCAGGGCGTTGTATTCCACCGGCTGCCAGTGCGGACGGTGTGGCGCCTGCACCACGTGCGCGCCGTCCACGACAAAACAGCTGTGGCGCCTGCGTCGGTAGCGGCCACCATCGCGCAGGTACGCATCGGGCGGCAGATCGTCCCACCCACTGCGCCACGCATGCAATGCTTCCAGTGGCACACCGGACAGTGTTGCGACCTGGCTTGCGCTCACCACGGCAAAACCCTGGTGCAGCAGGGCAGGAGCAAGGTCGCCAACAGCGGACAGCAGGGGGGGAGGAAAGGAGGTGGACATAAATGAAGATCTGGTTACCCCCGGATTATCGGCGGCACCGGCCACCGAGTCACTGGCGTGACTGCGGCCGGCTGTTCGCACACCAGGCGGCGCGTTGGCCGCGTTACCATGGCCCGCTGTTCACTGCCTCACCGACGGAGCGCCCATGTCCACCACCCCCAGCAGCCCGCACATCAACCACCAGGTCCGCCTGGCCGCACGCCCGGTTGGCATGCCCAAGCCCAGCGACTGGAGCTTCAGCACCGAATCGGTGGGCGAGCCGCCCGAGGGCGGCGTGCTGCTCAAGACCCTGGCCCTCTCGCTGGATCCGGCGATGCGTGGCTGGATGAACGAAGGCAGGAGCTATATCCCGCCGGTGGGCATTGGCGAAGTCATGCGTGCCGGTGGCGTCGGCCAGGTCCTGGCTTCGCGCAGCGACCGCTTTGCCCCGGGGGATTACGTCAGCGCCAGCTTCGGTGTGCAGGAGTACCTGACGCTGGGCCGGGACGAGATGAAGCGCAATGGCCTGACCCCCATCGATCTGCGTGTCGGCTCCCTGACCCAGTGGCTCAACGTGCTGGGCATGCCCGGCATGACGGGCTACTTCGGACTGATGGATGTGGGGCAGCCCCAGGCCGGTGAGACCGTGGTGGTTTCGGGTGCCGCCGGCGCGGTTGGACAAACGGTGGGCCAACTGGCCAAAATCAAGGGGTGCCGGGTGGTTGGCATTGCCGGAGGCGCAGCGAAATGCGAATGGGTCGTCAAGGAACTGGGTTTCGACGCCTGCATTGACTACAAGGCCGGGCCCAACGCGGTCAAGGATGGCCTCAAGGCCCACTGCGCCGCGGGGGTGGACATCTACTTTGACAACGTGGGCGGCGAAATCCTCGACACGGTGCTGACCCGCATCAACCGCAAGGCGCGCATCGTGATCTGTGGTGCCATCAGCCAGTACAACAGCACCACCCCGGTGCAGGGCCCGAAAAACTACCTCAGCCTGCTGGTGAACCGGGCACGCATGGAGGGCATCGTGGTCTTCGACTATGCCGAGCGCTACCACCTAGCGGTGGCCGAAATGGCCGGCTACCTCAGGGAAGGCCGCATGAAAAGCAAGGAAGACGTGGTGACCGGCTTGCAGACGTTCCCGCAAACGCTGCTCAAGCTGTTCAACGGCGAGAACTTCGGCAAGCTGGTGCTGGAAGTCGCCAAGGCCTAAGCGGCCGCCTGGGGGCCCTGCCGCGCTACGTATTCAGTAGCAGCTGACCCCCGTCTTTCAAGGGCTGGCGGCACATTGACCATGTTTCAATCGAGCAGCGCGGCGTACACCAGGTTGCGGAAAAGCGGCCGGTAGAAGTCACGCTGGTTGGGGGCCTGCGTCATCATGATGGCGTACAGGTCCTTGACCGGATCGACAAAAAAGGTGGTGCCGGCCACGCCGCCCCACCAGTACATGCCGCGGGTGCCAGCCACGTTGTCCATGCCATCGGCCAGGCGAACGGCAAAGCCCAGCCCGAAGCCCACTCCCGGGGCCAGCATATGGCCCGAGCGCTGCGTCGCGTGCTGGGCCATGGTGCCCAGGTGGTCGGCAGTCATGTAGCGCACGGTGGCAGGGCTCAGCAGACGATGCCCGGCCAGCGCCCCGCCGCTGAGCAGGCACTGCAGGAAGCGCGCGTAGTCTGCAGTGGTCGACGCCAGCCCGGCGCCGCCGGCTTCCATGCGCGGCACTTCGCGCAGATCGATCAGCTTCATCGGCTCCAGACCGTCCGGGTCTGCGGCGAATGGCTCGACGATGCGGTGCTGCTGCGCGGGCGGCACCGCAAAGCCGGTATCCACCATGCCCAGCGGGCCGAAGATTTCCTGCCGCAAAAAGTCTCCCAGAGACTGGCCGCTGACCACTTCCACCAGCGCACCAAGCAGGTCGGTGGCACGGCTGTAGTCCCAGGTGGTGGCAGGCTCGAACATCAGCGGCAATGCCGCCAGCGCGCGTGCAAACTCGCGGTTCGTGCGCTCGCGCGAGCCCAGCCGGGTCTGCGCGTACATGCGCTGGATCGGCTCGTCGCCGGTAATCTCGTAGGTCAGGCCGGCGGTATGGCGCAGCAGGTCCTGCACGGTGGGTGCCACCCGGGGCGGCCGCAGAACCGGCTGGCCATCGACGAAGCTGGCAACCTTCACCTGGGCAAACTCGGGCAGGTACTGCGCAACCGGGGCGCCGAGC
>Ga0007795_10000325_pt1 | contig 14398 bp, 9 predicted proteins | sample CryBogmetaGMA1M_FD_60369 | JGI IMG/M metagenome (GOLD analysis project Ga0007795, IMG submission 60369) | Freshwater microbial communities from Crystal Bog, Wisconsin, USA - MA1M | ecosystem: Environmental > Aquatic > Freshwater > Lake | place: Crystal Bog, Wisconsin, USA | collected 2009-07-06
TTGCGTGGGCGGTCGCCGAGCACCTTCATGACGAAATCGGCTGTCGGACGCTTTTTGCAACGCACTACCACGAGCTCACTGATCTTTCTAACACCAAACAAGCAGTCGCCAATTACAATGTTGCGGTTCGCGAGTGGAACGAGGAAATCATTTTCCTCCATAAGATCCTCCCGGGTGCCGCCGACAAATCCTACGGAATCCAAGTTGCACGACTCGCGGGATTGCCCAAGCCGGTGGTCGAACGCGCCAAGTCGATCCTCTCGCACCTCGAGCTTCACTCGGCGAAACCCGAGGCCAAATCCCAAGGCCCCAAAACAAAAAATACCGTGCAAGACGTATTCCCAAAACCCAACCCGCCTCAGTTGGACCTCTTCGCGGATTTTTGAGGGAGCCTCACGATTCCTTTGAATCGCTTATCTTTAAATCGCTTATCTTTAAGGGCGTCAAAGCAAAATTGATCTTAACACTAACAATTTGCATTGCGACTCTAACAGGTAAAGGTTGTAGCAACCCCTACCTGCTATGAAAACTTCAATCGTCAAACTTTTGTCAGTCGCACTTGGAATTTCGCTTCTTTCCTCCTGCCTTCCTCTCGCTGCAGGTGCCACCGCTGGCTACATAGCTCACAAGGAAGGCTACCGCGTCCAAAGCCCGATTCATAAGCATTGATTCACTCAGACCACTCGTCGGGCTCACTCCGAAAGGCGTGGTAGCGCTGGGCGTTGCGATCCCAAAGATAAACGTGCCATAAATAACTGCGGAATACGAGCTGGCAGTTCCGGCGGATAAAATATTCCTCCCGTGCACCAGGATATTCCCACCTTAGGTTGCGGGTGCGGGATCGAAGCTTCTCCCGATTAATGACGATCCAGATCCGCTCGTCCGCCGAAAAGAGATCCTGAAGCTGAGCCAATCGGTTGATCACCTTCGCGTCACCATTCCGGTCACGTAAGACGCCATCATCCCAGTAGGCAAAGTCATAGAGAATCGGTAGCGCTAGGTCGTAATCCACCTTGCCCAATTCCATTCGAGCCGCATGGGGATGTGGCTCCGTGATCATCACCTTGTCGTTAGGCCGCAGGCACGCATGGACGTAGCGCAAAGGTGTGTTGGGGTCACCCAAGAGCGTCTCATGGTATGATCCTAAAATCCGCCACGGACTCCAACTGCAAATCACCGCGATGCCCGCTACCGCAGCAAGTGCTGGCGCCGTCCGCCGCAGGGCGCCCGATGATTTCAGCGTAAGTGCAACCACCCGTGACCCTTCATGGATTCCGTGCACACACAGCAAAATCCACAATGGAATGAGTGCGAATTGATAGCGAAAACTCACCGAGGTGATCAACAAGTTGATGGAAAGGATTCCTGTAAAGAGCAACGAATGAAGAGCTAGAACGGCCCGATCGCCACGCCGAACTGCGGCAAGTAGACTGAATGGCAAAAATGCACTGGCAAGCAAGTGAAGGCGCGAGTATCCAATAAACATCGCTGTTAGATTTCCAAGCTCCCAAAAGTTAGGAGCAATGGTAGCCTCAACATTCGGCGACACCCCTGCGGTCCATGTGAGGCATTTCATTTGGAACGCGGCGATATCAATGACGAACAGAGCCGCAACGATGATCCCCGCCAAACCGGCCTTCACTTCCCACCGCCAGGGCAAATCGCGACCAAATAGCAGATAGGTTATGAATAAACCTGGTGCTAGGCTTATACTGATCTCTTGGCTGAGTAGGGCGGCACCAAAGACAAACACCGTTGCGATGATCCAACGTGGACCACCCGTTTGAATGAATCCGCGGATAAAACAAAAGTAAGTCAGAATCACCAGCAATTGCTGCTGTTGATAGAATCTTGCAATGTGTGCGGTGAAAATAAGATAGGGGTGCAATCCAAACAATGCGAGGGCCCCCACCGAGATCCAGTGGTTCCGAAAACAGGAGCGGGCAAGAGCCCAGAGAGTTGCGCCGGTTGCCACTGCGGTGAAGACAGAGAACAAACGAAGAGTCCAGAGATTGGTTCCCCCGATCCAAGCAGCAGCCGCTGCGGCATAGTGATAGAGCGGGCTGCGAGTGTACCAAATGCCCTTGCCAATCACTGGCACCCAGGTGTGCACAATTCCAAAGGTCCCTTGGATCGATGCGAATTCGTCATCATCGATCGGTTGCGCATCGACCTGCCATGCCCTAACAAAGAAGGTGATGGTTAGCAGGACGATCAGCACCAGCATCCGCTTGCCACCTCCGTGACTGCGGATTTTTACGATTTGCCGAAGGCTCACGGGGGCTGCGGCTGCCACAAGGCACGCTCCACCAAGCACCCAGCCTGTCCAGTGGTCGCTGCGGACCCAAAGTGATTCAGAACGCTCAAGAAATGAGGCACGCAATGCGAATGCCGCCAGCACCGAGCCACAAAACCACGCGCAATGGACGACCCATCGGCCAGGAACACGAAGGTGTACCATGATCAGTCCAACTGCGAATCCGATGCATGCTGCGAGCAATTTCCATGGCTGACTCGGCCAACCATGGCCAACAAAAATCAATGGAGGAAGTTTGTTAGAATTCCCTCCCGCGTCGATGGCACAGGCACTCGATACATGCTGATCATCCTCGACTCGCCACGCCGTCGCGCCGGTCGCAAACACTGTCTTGGACCCAGCAATTTTACTAACAGCGAGGTCAGCAGCGACCCTTCTTGTCTCGTTTCGATGGTAGCCGGTGTCTGGCTCTGGGACCAAGCGGATGCGAAGCTCATTCTCTCCGCGCAGAATGAGCCCAGTGATTCCGTAACCCAGAAATGACTCTTGATTCCGACTTCTTGCGACCTCCAAAGGTGGTGTTAGATTGGCCTCTTCATCATATCCGTAGGGATCTGGCGTTCTGCCCATTAATTCAGCTTCAGGGGATGAATCACTTGCCCCTGTTGCCCTCGGCTTATCCTTTGTGCGATTCAAGCTGTTCTCATGGCGCTTAAAATCATTGGCCGTCGGATTGCCGTGGCGTGGTGACTCAAACCGATGTCCTGCAAATGGATCATCCGTCTCATCAGGATCTAACAGAACTGGCAATGTTGCTAATGGGCGGCGTGCATCCCAAGTGACAAGCCAGCCGCCGTCATTAATTCGATTCCTAGCACGTCCAGAGGAGCTCACCGCATGTCCGTTGAGAAAAATCGCGTAAGGAGTTGAAGAACCGACTCGCAGAAAGGCATCGGAGGGAAACGTCTCTTGATGCCATCGCAGCACGAGGTCCTCAAAACCAGCGCATTGCTCTGCCCGTGGTGAAAGTCCGATCCATTTACCAGCAAAAGGTTCTTCAAATGTGCCCATGGGAACGATCTGCGCACCCATTCGCGGGCCACGGTTCCATTCCTTAGCGGTGCGCCATCCGCTCATCCAAGCCTCTGGGCGCACCCACTCCTCTTGGGTGCACCCGACGGGAACGGGTTCTGCGAGCCATGCGAGGTTGGTCGCCAGAGGCACGATCTTCCCACTCATGAGATGAATCTCCCCAGCGAGTATGATTGCCGGCATTGGCCTGCGAGCTTCGGTCTCGATGCAGATTGCATTACGACCAAGTCGGAGATATGGGCGTATGTCAAAAAAGACTGGGGTCTTTGCATTGGCATGGCTCTCCCATTGATACTCTCGCGGAAAATTCAATGCCACTGCCGGATCGGAGTTTGAAATCCGCTGCCCTGATGCGGTAAGGCCATTTTGAAATGGTCGGGTCGGACGCCAAAATGTCCATCCACCCACCGGATCGCCATTTACCGTGAGCTCAAAGCCACCTTGTGCCGCGAGCCTCACCCAGGCATGACTGCTAGATTCTGTTAGTTCGAAATCATGTCGAAAGCAGGCCGTCGATTGTAGATCGTCGTCAGTACGAATCCAGCGCGCATTGGCAGGCCACTCGGCGTTCCGCAGCGGTGGATCGGATCCCTGCCACCATTCACCTGCTAGAAGAACAGCCAACGCAACGGCCAGACCCACCCAGATGGCTGGCCAAAACCGATGGCGAATATGGATTCGATGCGTCATCGTCCTTGTGCTCTTTGCCGTGCGGTGACCGTCGATTCGGGATTCCCTGATTGCAGCTCTCCCTGTGCAAGCATCCATTGGCTTGCGGCCACAATTCCTCGGGATTCCATCCGTAAATAGGCTTTTGACAACGCCTCAACGCGCTGTGCGGCCTGCCGATTCGCCCCTAGATCCCCACTCTCAAGGGCGACTAGCTGTGAGTGAAACCAACCTTGGAGGCACACGGGTTGCTGGTCTAACAGGATATCCAGATGTCGGCGTGCATCGGCGAGATGAGATGAATTCAGCTCATCAATCGCGCTCCTAAGCAATGCTCGCAAGGCCTCGCGGCGCTCATTCGCATCGAGAGATTGCGGATGCGCCAAGAGATCATCAATAATTGCCGTTGCACGCGCACTGTATCCTTGATCCGAGAGAAGCCACGCCTCGTGGAGTCTTGCGGCGGGCAGGTTGGAATTTCCAAGTTGCCGTTGCAACGCACCACGTTGAAGGACCACACCCGTGTCAAAGCGCAACGCAGGCATCCATCGTCCCGCAGCATCTAAGCTTTCCAACGCAGGCTGCGATTGCCATGACTGAGTCAGATCCCTCGCGCGCCGCAGTGCCCGCCCACCGAGAATCACTGGCAAAATCGCGAGTGCCAGCACGATTGCGGCGGAGCCCGTTAGCGCAAGCGCCGTGCGATGCAACAAGGATCGGCGCTGGCCGTTCCTCTGATGATATTGGTCCCAGCCGAAGCAGCCTACGAGTGTGAGCAAAATCCCTAACACAAAGAAGATCCATCCCCGCGTGACAAACTGGCTGAATGCAGGGTTATACCCAAGCCACCAGATCAAGTCAGGCACCTCGGCGATGCCTAACGAAAATGAACCGAACAATGGCGGACGAAATGCCGCGAGCCGGTGGGGTGGCTCTTGCGCCCATATGCCGAATCCGTTGGGTACCGGACGTTCAGAGTGACCCCGAGGAATATCTCCACCCAGCCATGTGAGTGTGTCAAATTGTTGCTGTAGCCACGCTGCATCTCCTGACAATGCCACATCGTGCATTATCACCGCCTGTGGATACCATAAGGCAAGGGGCAACATCACGGCGAATCCAACCGTAAGGATGCCGCGAAGCCCTAATGTGCTATTTTTTATTTTGGCCCAGCCCATTGAGACTCCAGCGATCAACAAACAGCCGCCCTTCCACCAAATCGTTATGGACGCATCTCGCAGGACGATCATTTGGTTAGAATTAAAATCTAATGGAAGAGCATACCACGGTTTGAGCAGGCCAATTGCCATGAGTGCAAGCCCACCTAATATGCTGAGTATGGAGCAAAACACTCGCATCGATTACAATTTCTCCGGAGCAGTGAATGAATCCCAGACTCGGTCGACATGGATGTCGTCACCTGCCTTGAGCGACCAGTGACCGCGCACGATCACATGGTCACCCTCACTGAGTCCGGAGAGGATCTCCGCTTTGTTTTCCTCGATCATTCCCACTCCGACGATGCGTGTTGCCCATCGGCCATCGTTACCGACAACGTAGACAAAGCCGCTGCCAGCGGAGACAGACACAAGGGCGCCCCGAGGAATCGCGAGGCTCTCGCGTTCAATATGCACCCGCGCGAATCCAGTCATCCCAAGCGCGACTTGACCTGGATCTACCTCCATCTGGATCTGCGTCCGAAAGGTCGCGGCCCATTCAGCGGCACCGCTGCCACGCGGACGAAGCGGGCGCGAGATCTCCGGACCACCTTGGTTGAAGGATACGACTGGAACGATCAAATTGATTTTGCCATTGAATGACTTGCCGGGAAAGGCTTCCAAATGAACTTCCGCCATTAGATTCTGCTGCAAATCCCCAAAGTCGGCTTGATCAAAATAGGCTTCAAACCAACTGCCCGATGCAATCACAAACCCCGGTTTTCCACTGTCTTGATTGTACTCTCCCGGATTGATGAGGATGCGCTCCACGATACCATCGCTTGGCGAATGCACATCGTAGTCCTCCAACTCATGACGGCGGTGCGAGACCAACTCCTCGGCGTCCTTAACCGCATTTTCTGCAATTTGGATGCTTTCCACGACACCCTTTTCCGACATCGCCATTTGCAATCGTGCCTTCTCCATCATGCGATTGGCATCGGTGAATTCACTCTCTACTGCGAGGAGTGCTGTGCGGGAGATTGCGCCACGGGCAAATGCTTCACGGTATTTAGTGACCTTTTCACTCTTTTGAGAAAGAAGTTGCTCCTCGGCGGTTAGATTGACCTTTTCCATCGCCGGACGTTCTTGAGCGAGAACATAAGCTGACCCCACACGTACCCGAGCGAGTTCGGCCTTGGCCGTCTCCATGGCAAGAATTGACGATTCCAGTTTGGTAGTGGCAAGGGTTGTATCGAGGCGCGCAAGCACCTGACCCGTGATGACGCGATCACCGGGTTTTGTTAGAACTTCTTTGACCGTCGCCATCGGGATGACGGGGGCAAGCAATGGCAGGCTCGCATAGGTGCCCTCGCCCATAATCCAACGGCTAAATGGCGCGCGTTTTACGACGGCGACATCGGCTGGCAGTGGCTTACCTAGCTTCCGCATGACTGCTGGGAAACCGAGGCCTGAGCCATAAAACTTCGAACGGGGGTTCCGCCATGCAGGCAGGATCACTGAGGCGATCAGAATGAGACAAAACAAGCCAGATGCGACCACACCGAGAAGTAAGCCACAGTTCTCTCTGGCAAGTTGGACTAAATACGAGAATGACCCGTCAAGCGACCTTGAAAGTATACGAAACTTTCCGAACATCATTTCTTCAGCTTATCACAGATGCATCACTGATTGCGAGAGCGTTTTGGTTTTTCCTCCACCCATAGAATAAGGATCCTCCAAGGGCGAGTAGTTCTGCGACCATCTGTGCGGCTCGGAAAACCATGGCAGCGGCTACCGCGGCTTCCACTGGTCCGTATGGGTGCAGCATTCCCACAAGTGCAGCTTCGCGGACGCCAATCCCGCCTGGAACCCCAATCGCGAAGAAGCCTGCCAACCACGCGAATCCTCCGGCTCCGATGATGGCTGGCCATGGCACGGTTAGCCCAGGTATCGCCCATGTAACAAGCCAAAGCAGGGTGCCATTCAACAGACAGAGTCCCCAATAGGAGACCGCCGAGCGGAGCAGCCACTGTGGCTTCCAATCCAGCGAATTAAACGATCCCAGAAAACGGCGAGCCCATGTTAGCTTCGTAAAGTCCATCTTCACGGCTCGCAATAGAATGAGCACGAGAAGAGCACCGCCTGCGAGTGACCATGGGAAAACGCGAATCTGTAGAAATCGATCCGATAGATAATCGATCAGATATTTTCCTCTGTCGGTCGGCAGAATCCACAAGGCAGCCGTGCACCATGCCACAATCGTGAGCAATAGCTCGATGGCGAGCGAGGCTGATGCAAGCTCGGGTCTGATCCCAAGCTTGCGCGCATTGACGACTCGTGAGCCGTAGCCCCAAATGCCGCCAGGGAGCCATTTCATCGATTCGCTCTCAATCCAGACGCGCATCGCATGACCGCGTGGTACTTCCGCGCCGATGCCGGCAATGACATCTCTCCAAATGCTAGCATTGAGTAACTGATAGAGCGTGAGTCCTGTGACTGCGAACACGACCCATGTCCAAGTCACGGCGCGGAGCACGCTGACGACTTGATTGCACATTTTTCCGAGAGCAATGCAGGCAGTTGCAATGGCAATTCCGAAGATGACTTGTTTAAAGCGCTTTTTCATGATTCAATTTGAAATGTTAGAGATTAGGCGGCCTTGGGCTCTGGCAGGTTGAGGACCGAATGCCACACCTCACGGGTGTTGGCCGCTATATTGTCCCAATGGAAAAACTCTTGAACGTGCATCAACCCCTGAGCGCCCAGCTCAATTGCTAACTTCTTGTCTTCGAGGACGCGAACCACCGCATCAGCGAGCGCCTCGCAGTCTTTTTCTGGAACTAGCAAGCCTGTCTTCTCATGGGAGATCACATCGATGATCCCACCAACAGCAGATGCGACAACGGGGCACCCATAGGAGAGTGCCTCGACTAGAACCACGCCGAGACCTTCGGTGTCACCTTGATCGTCGAAGATCGCGGGGTGAACGTACGCTGAACATTGTTGATAGAGTGATGCAAGGTCTTCGTTGGTCACAAATCCCGCAAATTCAACCACGGAACCAAGGTCAAGCTCGGAGGCAAGTTGCATCCACTCATCCTTGCGATCGCCCTCACCGGTGATGACAAGTCGTACATCCCGCTTGCGCAAAATCGCAGGCATGGCGCGTAGCAATACATCAATCCCCTTGCGCTGAATGAGTCTGCCGCAGAACAACAACAACTCAGGTTCTCCTAGTTTATTGGGTGTCGTCACCGTCTCTTTCACCTCGATGCTTGCACCGTATGGGATCACCTTCGCTGACAATCCGGAAACCAACTCAACTTCGGTTGCGGTGTGAGAGCTATTCGCTAGACGTTCGTCCGATGCACGGAGAAGCCAACCAAGAACTCGATGGACCCGTGGGCATCTTCTCGCCATTGCAAGCTCTGCCCCATGGCTAAACGAGACCACGCGAACTCCTAACAACCGTTGAGGCAAGACTGCCCAGAGTCCATGTGGGAACGGCCAGTGGACATGCAAGACATTGATGCGATGCTTGATGCACCAGAAGAAGACGGCAACCATGCCACAGAACAGGTAAGGCACGGCGAGGAGCTTTGGGCCGAGCCGCCGGGTTTTATTCGGTGCTCCCTCATCATGGGTGAGCGCTTCCACTCGGGAAGGGGCGTATCGAAATCGCTCGACTTTGAGGCCGTCAATTTCGTGGCTTCGTAGGCATCGATAGGAGGGCGCCATGACGACAAGGTGCTCAACCTGATCGACGAGTCGGTTATTAAGTTCGCGCATCCAAGGAACTTGGGTGTCTTCGTGCGTGCGTGCATAGGTTGAGGTGAGTACGCCGATACGGAGAATTTTTTTCGATGCCTGTGTGGTTGTTGAGTTCATGGACTTCAGGGGTGATCGCCATTAGACCTTTCGAATTGAATGGGATTCTTCGTTGCCGATTGCCGAGATTTCCAAATCGACTCCGCCGGCTTGTTCGCAAGGTACCGGGGCACGATCTGCAAGTTTTCCGTAGTAAACGCGGTGTTCCATTGCGAATCCCTGGAGGATTCCTAGCACTGCGGAACACAGGAAGATGCAGGAGCTGTTGAATAGCCAACCGGAGACACTTGAGTCGACGAGCCACATCCACCCACCGAGCAGAAGGAGGCCGATGCCGAACAATCCGAACGTCATTGCGAACATGCCAACAAGCTGCATTGGCTTCTCCCTCCATCGCAGCATTAACCCAACCGTCGCGGTGTCGAAGAAGCCAGTGAATAGACGCGACCAACCATATTTGCTGACGCCGTGGGCGCGGCGGTGGTGCTTGACTGGGATCTCTACCGTTTGGAAGCCCTCATAGGAAGCGAGCGACGGCACCATGCGATGCATGTCACCATACATCGGCAATGATTTCACCACTTCGTGGCGATAAGCCTTAAATCCACAGTTGTGGTCGTGCAATGGCACCTTAACCCAGCGGCTCAAGACGGCATTGAACAGCCGACTGGGTAAAACCTTGTGCCACGGGTCGTAGCGACAACGCTTCCAGCCAGACACAATGTCGTTGCCTTGCTGGATTTTTTCGATGAATCGTGGAATTTCTGTAGGGTCATCTTGAAGGTCTGCGTCCATCGTGAAGACGATTTCACCGGTTGCAGATTCATATCCAAGCGCAAGGGCATCCGCCTTGCCACGATTCCGCCGGAACCGTAGGGCACGCACTTCCGCTGGATACATCTCCGCGATTCGGGTCATTTCTAACCACGTATTGTCGGTCGAGCCATCATCGATGAAGATGATCTCCCACTCGCGAGCGTGGCCGGTGATATTGGTTTTGATCCCATGGTATAGCTCAAGCAAAGTTGATTCCTCGTTCATCGCAGGGACGATGAAACTAACGGTGGGTCGTATGGGAACGTCGTGGGGGCTGGCGGTGTTCATGGTGAACGGGTAACCGCTGGTGGCGTGCCACGTTCAAAATAATATTGTAATGTATTGATTGTGAGTATGTTAAAAAGTTTATTTTCGAATCTCCTCCGATTTGCGTGGCTGAAAATCCAGAAAATTTTTCAGCGATGGGGAAGCCAATTGTAAAATTTACTGAGTGGGTGAATCGGCATTCGGTCTCGCCATGACGGAGCGAAAGGAGTAATAATCGAAGCAATCATGCAGTGGTCAGATTCTACCCTCCGCTGGCTCCTCATCGTTCCGATGATGTTGCTGGGATGTAGGGCAGTGGGTCCAGACTATCAACCACCGCAAATGGTTGTGCCTGATGCATGGACACGGGTGATGGAGCATGAGCGGAGTGCACCGCACACCGTAGCAGAGGACTGGTGGGCCGCATTCAAGGATCCGTGTTTGAGTCGGTTGATTGCCACTGCAAAACGCAACAATGTGGACCTGAAACGAGCAAGGGCTCGCATCCAACAAGCGTGGCAACAACACCAGATGATCCACGCAACCTTGTTTCCCTATGCTGATTTATTTGGCAAAAACCGCTATGGGATAGGGACCTTTGATGAACGAGGTATCCAGTGGGGAAAGGGGACGTCACAAAGTCAACTTGGACAGCTGGATGTCGGCTGGGAGTTAGATTTTTTTGGTGGCATCCAACGCCAAGAGGAAGCAGCTAACGCAAATGATCAGGCGACCATCGAGGCGTGGAGGGATGCACACGTGATCATCAGTGCTGAAGTTGCGCTGCAATACATCGCACTCCGATCGGTGGAAGAGCGGCTCAAGCTCGCCAAGGAGGGCGTGAGGTCCTATGAAGAGATCGCTCGACTGGCCAAGGTGCAACAAGATCTCGGTCTAGCATCTAAGATGGATGGATTAGAGGCATCTGCCCGACTTAGGGTTCAGGAGTCCAAGGTGCCCGGGATTGAAATGGAGCGGGTTGCACTCATCCACCAGCTTTCGCTTTTACTTGGCATTTATCCCAAGCAGGTTGAGTCGCTCGTGTTGTTAGGAGGATTGATTCCGAATCCCCCTGCACGTTTGGACCTTGGAGTCCCTGCAGATTTACTGCGGTCGAGGCCCGATATCCGCCGAGCGGAGCGCATGCTCCAAGTGCAGTGCGCGCGGATCGGCATCGCAACAGCGAACCTCTATCCGAGCCTGTCACTTCTAGGCGCGGTAACTTATGAAGCGGACGTCACAGGTGGCGTAAGCCAAGGGCTACGCAATGACCTTGGACTGGGACCAGCACTGCGCCTTAGGTTGTTTCACTCAAGTGCAGACGTCGCGCGGATCAAGGAGCAGGAGGCAGGGCTGGAGGCAGATCTCGCCACGTACGAAGAGGTCGTCCTAAAATCGGTATCGGAGGTTGAGCAGTCACTCGCAGCCATCCAACTCGAAAGAAAGCGCTTGGAAAAGCTGACTGATGCGTCCAAGGACTATCAGATCACTGCAGACCTAGTAGCTGAGTCGTATCGTTCAGGCTTGCTAGATCTCCACCATCTGATTGTGGTGAAGCAGGACGCGCTGGACGCAGAATCGGAAGTGGCGGCAACTCGGGGCCGTTTGGCCGCCCAATCTGTAAGACTTTTCAAATCTCTTGGCGGTGGTATTTTAGAATGACGAGACCATACAAATGCATGATTCGATTTGAAATTGATTCAATCGATTATATCTTCTAATGGCAAGGTGAAGCTGGATGGACTACGTCCCTCACGAGGGCATCGCATGATAGGATCGGATTTTGTTATAGATGCTCTTCTCGCTGATGCCCAACCGCCTCGCGGTCTCGGCCTTGTTTCCATTGCACAACTTCAAGCTTTGCATGATCGCTGCACGTTCGATCTCCTTCAGTGGCCGATTGCCAAGGCCGGCGATGGACAGATGGTGCTCGCCATTCGGGAGCGAATGAAACTCGGCTGGTAAATCAACAGCAGTGATGGTGTGGCCGCTGCAAAACGCTGAGCTTCGTTCGAGGATATTCTCCATCTCTCGGATGTTGCCGGGCCAGTGGTAGCGCTCTGCGAGCACCATGGCATCTGGGGAAAGTTCGAGCAAAGGTGTGCCACGACGGTTAGCGATATCGGCAAGAATTTGGCGGATCAATGGTGCGATCTCTTCTGGGCGGTCACGAAGTGGTGGAATATCTAACGGAATAGCACTAATTCGATAGTAGAGATCTTTGCGAAATGAACCGTCACGAATTCTTCCAGAAAAATCGATGTTGGTCGCTGCAATCAACCGGATGTTAGAATGTATGATTTTCTCCCCACCAACACGATGGAACTGGCGGTCCTGCAGCACGCTGAGCAACTTGGGCTGCAGGTCAATCGGAAGCTCTCCAATCTCATCAAGAAACAACGTGCCACCCGCTGCAGACTCGATCTTGCCGATGCGCCGTTTGATGGCGCCCGTGAAAGCGCCTTTCTCATGTCCGAACAACTCACTCTCTAGCAGATCTCGGGGCAGTGCTGGACAGCTTACGACGACAAACGGTCGGTCAGCACGGGGGCTCAATGCGTGGATTTTCCTAGCAAGAATTCCCTTTCCGACGCCGCTCTCGCCAGTCAGAAGGACCCCAGCATCCAAGGGTGCGATTTTCTCCGCTTTTTCCATGAGGTCAGACATCGCCGGTGATGTGGCGACCATGGCAGGGCCATCGGACTCACCAGTCACTTGAGGGGGTGGTAGCTGCATGCCCTGTGCCCCCAGACTGCGCTGTTTGAAGGCTCTGTAGACCTCAAAGAAAAGTTCCTCGGGATCGAAGGGCTTGGTGAGGTAGTGGCTTGCGCCGAGCTGCAGGGCTTTTACGGCTGTAGCCGCTTGATCCGTGTGAGATAGAACAATTGTAGGAATGGAGGGGTGATGTGCGGCAAGAAATTCAAGGCAGCGAAAGCCATCCCAACTTGGCAATTCAATTTCTAATAGAAATGCCTTTGTGGAATGGTCGATAAGGTCCAACGCGCTTTTGCCATCCTCAGCCGCTACGGCGCGGATTCCGCGTTGTGCTGACAATAGAACCAGTAGCTCGGCTTCATGCGAGTTGGGCTCGGCAATGACAAGCTCAGCAGATGAGGCGCCAGAAATCATTGGCGCAAGATAACCGCAATTGAGCGCTTGGCAAATTGTCCGCGCTTATGGTGCGAGGATCATGCAGAAGGTCAGCACCTCTTAAAAACAAGGAACACAGCCATCTATGCGTCTTAAATGTTTCGACGGCCCTGCATCGCACGCATCAAAGTTAAGTCATCGGCATACTCTAGCCCGCCACCGGCTGGCAAACCTTGAGCGATGCGCGTGAGGCGGCAATTTCGACCTCTTAAAATTTCTGTTAGGTAGTTTGCGGTTGCCTCGCCCTCGACATCCGATCCGAGCGCGAGGATGACCTCGAGCTCCGTGCTGGCCGATTCGATTCGCCGGATCAATGATGGGATGCGCAAATCATCCGGCGAGACGCGATCGAGTGGCGACAGCTTGCCCCCGAGGCAGTGGTAGCGTCCGCGGAAGGCACCCGACCGCTCAAGCGGGAGGACGTCGGTCGCTTGTTCCACCACGCAGAGCGCGTGGTCGTCACGGGTTGGATCGTTGCAAACGCCACAACTCTCGGCTGTGGCAAAGAATCCGCAGGTCGGGCAGGGATGCACCATTTCTTTGGCCTCTAGCAAAGATCCTGCCAATGACGCTGGATCCGCATGGGGTGCCTGCAATAGCCAAACGGCGATGCGCTCCGCGCTGCGTGGGCCAACGCCTGGCAAGCGCTTGAGTTGGGCGACAAGAGCCTTGACGGGTTCTGGGAAGTCGATGCGTTTCATGAGGTGAGGCGTGTAAGGCTTAGGCTGCGGATTGCGGTGAATCTTCGCATGGCATCCGGTGATTTCCTGCGTAGGTCATGGCGCATATGCCAGACCAAAGGGCAGTGATCCATGGTGCAGCGATATCCGGTTTGTGTGCGGCGAGCCCAAGCACGGGTGCCCATCCAGCGATGATGACCAGCGAGGTGATCCAAAGGATCGTGCGCTGCCAGGCTCGAGGCACACGGAGCAGAGCAGATGTGAGTCCAAACGCGAGGGCGAGCGTTGCCAGCCAGATCCCAAGCGGTGGCAGTGCTTTCGGGAACCCAGCATGAAGTTGCTTCGACAAAGCATCGGCCAGTGCTGTGTTTGCTTTCTCTAACAAGCCAAGGAAATGGAGGCCGGCCGCGAGGAGGATCGACAGTGCGGAAATCGTGATCGCGGGTGCGATGACATGGCCAGGTGGCATGGTGCGGGTT
>Ga0007795_10000328_pt1 | contig 14345 bp, 16 predicted proteins | sample CryBogmetaGMA1M_FD_60369 | JGI IMG/M metagenome (GOLD analysis project Ga0007795, IMG submission 60369) | Freshwater microbial communities from Crystal Bog, Wisconsin, USA - MA1M | ecosystem: Environmental > Aquatic > Freshwater > Lake | place: Crystal Bog, Wisconsin, USA | collected 2009-07-06
GAACTGCTTCGGGCAGTGACCGGGATTGTCAGCTTGAGCATCGCCATGCCACTCACGACGTGGATCGCCGCTCGTGCGGTGCCGAGAACGAGCAGCGATTGAGCGTCCACCTCAAGAAGTCAGGTGGCTGGCTCAGGATTTCGTGGTGACGTCGCCCTCAGCGTGTGGCGCCGAAGGAGCCTGAGCTGGCGCGACCGGCGTGCGATCAAGTGGCGGTGCTACCGGTGCGGGTTCGTCCTCGTCGTTGACAAGACGGTACAGGGCATACCCGGCAATCCCAAGCGTCGCAAACGTCAGGAGGCGTCCGATGCCAAAGAAGGACAGGATGCTCCAGACTATCCGGAACGGCAGCGCCACGACCCAAAGGGCCAAGCCGACCGTCCAGACGACAAGCCTGAAAGGCAACGAGACAATCCACAGGAGGCCATTCAACACGAACATCGCCCAGAGTGTAGCGCGTTTGGGAGGCAGTAAGGCGGTCGGCAGCTTGCGACGGGTTTCGTCCCAGTGGCGACTTACGTGCCGGGGTGTTTGTGGTTCCCGACGCTTCTCAGCGGGAGCCGCCACGAATTCAAGATTTGACGGGAACCTTCTCAGAGAACACGTAGCCACTTCCGTGACGCGACACGATCAGTGATGGGGTTCCGGGTTCCCGTTCAATTTTCTGGCGCAAGCGACGGACATAGATCTTTAGGTAAGGGCCTAGTCTCGCACCGTCCTCGCCCCACAGTTGTGTGATCAGTTCGTTGTGGGGCACTACCCGTCCGCGGTTCGCGGCAAGGTAGGACAGCAACCGAAACTCCGTAGGACTGAGACGGATATCCGTCCCACCGCGGCTCACCCTGCGCCCGTCGAGATCGATCGAAAGGTCATCGGCTTCAATGTGCACCCTTCGCCGGTTCTCATCTTGCCGGTGGACGCGTCGCAACTGCGCTCCGACCCGTGCAATGAGTTCACTGACGTTGAAGGGTTTGGTCACGTAGTCATCGGCACCGGCGTTGAGGCCCTGGACGATTTCGGCCTCATTGCGAAGGGCGGAAAGCATGATGATCGGCACGTCCGAGAAGTCGCGGATCCGTGCGCATACGTCATAGCCGTCCATATGAGGCATGAGGACGTCGAGAATGACGGCATCCGTGCGGGTTTCGAGGAACATCGCAATCGCCGCAGCACTGGATGTCGCCACAAGGGTTTCGAACCCGCCCGTCTCAAGGGCGTCGGCAACCATTCTTGCGTGTGGGGCTGAGTCGTCCACAATGAGGATTACCGGACGACGTTCGTCCTGTGACACCTTTGCGGTAGCGCCAGTACCCAGACCCATCTCGGTTTCTCCGGCAAATTGGTCGGGATTTACGCGATTGATGCGATGGGGGCGGTCTCCGCCTCGACCGGTGGCGCGGGTCGCACGTAGTCGCGACGGCCGCGAATCAGGCCTCGCACGCTAAGCAGGTGCGAAAGCCACCACACGATCACCTCGACCTTGATCGCACCTTCGGTGAGCACACCCGGAACACCGCCCCAACCTTCCTGCAATCCCAAGGCGTGACTCGCAGGAATGATCGCCCATTGCCAGACGGCAAGGGACGCCGGAGCGAAGATCAGGACGCCCCAACTGCTCCAGGACGACAGGGTGAATGCGTCATCCCAAGTCGCCTGGCCAAGAAGGATTGCAAGGCGCGTGGTGTACGCAAGCCAGCAGCCGATCCCGGCAACAACGGCAAAGAAGAGTAGGCCAAGCGGTGGCACGAGGGCTCGAAAGGTGTCCTGTCCTGAGTAGAGGAAGATCGCCCAGTAAAGGATCGTGGTCATGAGAAAGAGGGCGGCCCACAATCCGTGGTACATCAAGGTGTAGGTAAGTGGCTTCGGCACCTGATCGTTTGAGAGGGATGGCATGTCAGTCGCCTAAGTCTACCGGGAGGCTAGCCGGTCGGTACGCGACGGGACGCGCCTTGTCAGGACTGACGCGTAGGTGCGTTCCAGGATGCCGGCCGCATCATCCCAAGAGAACTGGGTGCGAACGTGCGCCTGCAGGGCCGGACCGAGAGCCTCGCGACGGTTGGTGTCGTCAAGAAGATCAATGATTGAACCCGCCAGTGCGCTGATGTCGCCCATCGGGACGTAGACCCCAAGCGTGCCAAGGAGTTCACGCGAAACCGGACTGTCGTAGACGACGGTTGGCAAACCCACCTGCATGTAATTGAGGAGCTTCCCGTTTGCCTCGGTGGTTGAGCGCTTGGCGGACACGCCGATATCGGCGAGGCTCAGGTGCAGGGGGGCATCTTCGTACGGCACACGGCCGGTAAAGGTGACGTTGTCCAGGATTTGAAGGTCGTATGCCTGCCGCCGGTACTGTTCCAATCCCGGATATCCCATGATGAGGAAGTGGGTGTCAGGTCGGCGTTCGATGACCTGTCTCGCGGCGTACAGAAGGTGGTCCACGCCTTGGTAGTCCACGAGTAGACCAAGGTAGGCGACGATTTTTCGGCCTGAAGGCAAGCCAAGGCGTTGCCGCAGCTCGGCGGCCATGGCTTGGGTGATGACTGGCATCGTGGTGGCGATGCCGTCCGGTACAACCGCGACGTTTGGCAGAGGTTTCCGGTGCCCACTCGCGAGATGCGCCGCACCGTGCGTTGAACTGGTCACGATCGCATCGGCATTCCGCTCGATCGTGCGCTCAAGCCACTCGAGGGGGCGCAGCAACGGACTTTTCGGAGTTATGAATTGATGGTCAAGCATTTCCCGCGTCATGCTTCCCTGATAGTCGAACACGAGCGGGACGCCCCGAAGACGAGCCACGGCAAGACCGATCGCCGCACCCTCATGGAGGTGGGCGTGAACGAGGTCTATTCGCCCGAATGCCGAAACAAGCGCTCGTGCGCCAAGTAGCAGGTCGAAGTACAGTTTGTGCAGGTGTGATCCGACGCGGACGGTCGATGCCCAAGGCACCCTCGGCATCCTGACAACTTCGACTCCCAGCGGGGTCCGTCCTGAGTGGTAGGTGCAAAGGGTGACGCGGTGGCCCCGATCTTGGAGGGCGCGAATTTCCTCAAGGATCCGGACATGACATCCATAGTCCGCAAAGAAGCTTGTCGGCGCGATCGCGAGGATCCGAAGGCCCATCTACACAGTCCGGAGTTCTTGTCAGGTGTACGCGAAGTGTCTCGACATCCGAGGCGGTGGGGTGCGGCCGGGTAGGCAGATGCACGCTCGAGACTGCATCACGGTAGGAGTATCGTCGCCACGTTCACAACGGACGAACCTTTCGCGAGGCGAGAACCGTAGCCATCCAGCCAGCCATGCAATCGGTAGGCGACTGGTTTCCATCTATGCGACGACAGATCCGAAGGAAATGAGATGCCACCGATGACGAGTGCCAACGGCGAACTTGACATGGTGAGTCACGGTTCGGCCCAGACCCATCGGATTGGCGTGAGGTTGGGCTCCATGTTTACTGGCGGTGAAATCGTCCTGCTTGACGGTGACTTGGGGGCGGGAAAGACGGTTCTCGCCCGCGGAATTGCCGAAGGTCTGGGTGTGACAGATCCGGTCACAAGTCCGACCTTCACGATCATTCACGAGTATGAAGGCAGGCTGCCTCTGGCCCACATCGACCTGTACCGCCTCTCGGGCAACGGCGATATCTCTCCGACTGGCATCGACGACTACCTTCGAGGGGATGGTGTCACGGTGGTCGAGTGGCCTGGGCGCGCACCGGACTACTTTCCCGAGGATCACCTGCTCATCGCCATGCGGCATCTTTCTGAAAGCAAGCGGGGTCTCCAGTTTGTCCCTCGCGGGCAGAAGTGGCGTGATTGCGTCGGGCGCCTTGCCCGGGAGGCTTTCGGGGGGTGAGAGATAGATCACTCTGAAGGCGAATCGCCGGGCGCCTCATCGTGCAATGTCTGGGTAGGACTTGATGGCTTTGACGTGGAAGCGGCTCGGTCCCAAAAGTGTTCGCTCGGCTTTCCGTGCAGGGAAGCGGACGTACTATCTGCCCGAAGATGTCCAACATTTCTGACGGCCAGTTGAACCCTGAATCCATGGCGATGGCTAGCGATCAGGGTGCAAATTCAAGCGGCGCCAGTTCAGTCGGAGAACGCAGTGCAGGGTGGTGGGATGACGACGCGGGGAGCGATCTGTTACTTGCAATAGATTCCTCCTCGCGGACCGGAAGCCTAGCGGTACTCAGGGGTCAATATGTCCTCGCTGAGGCTTCCTGGACCGCGACAGGACCAGGTGGCGCGCTCCACCTTGGATATGCCGAACTCCTCCTGCAGAGCCATGGCTACCGAGTGGCTGACTTGAAGGCCGTGGCGGTGGCGATTGGGCCGGGATCATTCACGGGGATCCGTGCGGGGTTGAGCCTCGGGCAAGGTCTGGCAAGTGCACTGGACGTCCCACTTGTCGGGATTTCCACTCTCGAAGCCCTTGCATGGCAATTGGGGTGCACCGCCAAGTCGGGGGACTTCATCTGTGCAGTGGTGAGTGCCGGGCGAGGCCTAGTTCATCTCGGGTTGTCCGAGGTCACCGGATCCGGATCTTTCGTCCACCGACCTCCCTCGACCGTGACTGCTGATGAGCTATGCGCTTCCGTCGCAGCCATCCCGAACGATTGCGTGATCGTCGGGGGAGAGATTGAACCTGACCTTGCCCGGCAGATTGTGGCGGCGCGTCCCGGCCTGACCGTTGCTAATCCGGTGATCGGGCAACGCCGGGCGGCTTATGTCGCGATGGCTGGATTGGCCTTGCTGCGTGCGCGAAGTGGAGCCGAAAATCCGGGCCCTGAGTCTGTGCAGCCCGTCTACCTCAACCGTGAGAATCCAGGGCGCGCCACGACATCCGGGTGGTCTGGCGAACGGTGAGAAGTCACATGGCCCCGGTGAAGCTGCGGGACGTGTATCTGTGCTGCGCCAAGCATCGTGGGGAACTGAACTTCTGAGTGGTTTGAACGTGTTGGGGAGGTAGCGCAATGGAGACCTTCTTATGGGGGGTTCAGGGCTTCCTTGCCTGCGTCTTTCTGATTGCTGGGGTCGCGTCAGCCTCAGGGTTCCTGGAACGACGCGCGCATGCTCAGGGGATTGTCATGCCCGTCCAAGGCCTGCGGTTCCGGCTGATCGGGATTGCCGAGGTTGCCGGGTCGATTGGGTTGATTGCGCCGGTTGCAACCGGAATCGCGCCAGTTCTCACTCCTTTGGCCGCGGCCGGATTGGCCATCATCATGGCTGGGGCAACAATCCTCAACCTGCGCGCGGGCAGGCGGATCACTGCCTTCGTGAACATCGGACTGATGGCCATGTGTGCCGTGGTATTCGACGCGTACTGGAAATGACGAACGGAACGACGGAGCCAGCCACCACGTGATCGCTTATCCGCTGGAATGGGGGTTTTAGAACCGCAAACATCTACTATGAATAAACGTGCATATAATGACGCATTCCTGTTTGCGGGATTAGACGCCTGAGGTTGCCGTAATGCCCCCAATTGCCATCGCCGTTTCCTGACGCGCAGGTTGAACTTCTCACCTACTTTGTCGCACTTGGCAGATTGTGATGCAGAAGCGACCGCCGACCCGAGGACCATTGACGTACCATTCCGCTTCACCCCGGCAACTGACCGGGACCGGAGCGTGACACCCGTGCAGTACCGCCTCGACCCCATGCAGCTGCGGGATATCCCGGCGGTTATCGAGGTGGAACGCTCATCTTTCTCGGTTCCTTGGCCAGCCGGTGCGTATCGCCGGGAACTTGAAGACAACGTCCTCGCGCGGTACCTCGTTCTGAGGGGAATTCCTTCCATCGATCAAGAACCCCCCGATGTCGGAGGGTCAAGTGCGCGCCCCTTCCCGTTCTCGCTGTTTGGGCGTCCCGCGCCCGTCAAGGTTGAGCCAGAGATGATGGGGTACGCCGGGTTGTGGCTGATGATCGATGAGGCGCACGTCACCTCTGTCGCAGTTCGTCCGAGTTACCGCGGGCGGGGTCTCGGACGTCTCCTGATGTGGGGGATGTTTGAGATCGCGAGCAACCTCGGTGCGAGATGGGTGACCCTTGAGGTGCGAATGTCGAACACCGTCGCGCGCCGAATGTACGAGGGACTCGGGTTCAAGGACGCAGGGGTGCGGCCCCGGTACTACACGGACAACAATGAGGACGCGCTCATCATGTGGAGCGAGGATCTTCAAACGGAGGCATTTCAGGATCGCATGGACGCGCTGAAAGCCGATCTCGACCGCCGATTCACGTGGCAGAGTTCGGGATGAACCCTCTGGCCGGAGTGGCAGGCGTCCTGGTCGATACTCGGGGATGGCGTGCCTGATCTCCGATGAACGAATGGGGTCTCAGACCCGCGGTCTTCCCAGACTGAAAATCGCTTCTCTGCCAAAAGGCTTCCAGCATTGACGACGATCCTCGCAATCGAGACCAGTTGTGACGAGACCGCCGCTGCCGTCGTTGAGGATGGGATGTCGGTGCGGAGCTCGATCGTTGTCAGCCAGGAGGCATTGCACCGGAGGTGGGGAGGCGTGGTGCCCGAGTTGGCATCGCGTGAGCACTCGCTGCACATCGCGCCGGCGGTGCGCCAGGCACTCGAGGTTGCGGGGACCTCGTGGTCGGAGATCGATGCCGTTGCCGTGACCCACGGACCCGGACTGGCCGGGGCGCTCGTCGTGGGTGTGAACTTCGCCAAGGCGGTAGCGGCCGCGCGTTCGGTGCCCCTCGTTCCGGTGAACCACCTGGAAGGCCACCTGTATGCCAACTGGCTCGACGTCCCCGGCGCGCTCGTGACAGGTGTGGACCATCGAGGGCCTGAGTTCCCGGTTCTCTGCCTCGTCGTTTCAGGTGGACATACTGAACTGGTTGTCGTCCGCGGGCATGGCGACCTTTCGGTTGTCGGACGAACGAGGGATGACGCCGCCGGCGAGGCATTCGACAAGGTTGCCCGGATCCTTGGACTTGGGTATCCGGGCGGTCCGGCAATCCAAGCCGCTGCAATGCTGGCGCCCGGTGAGGCGGTTGCGGACGCCGCGGATGCGTTGACCCGCCCTTGGATGCGAGGCACTCTTGACTTCAGCTTCAGCGGTTTGAAGACGGCGATGCTCCGTCAGGTTGAAGGCGATGCCTCAAACGGCGGGCGCCCAGTGGGCAACCCATCGAGGATGGCGGGCGTGGCGAAGTCTGTCGTCGGCCAATTTGGTGAAATTCCAGAACGCACGGCGCGTCTAGCACGGGCGTTCCAGGAGGCGGTCGTCGATGTGCTTGTCTCGAAGACGTGCGACGCGGCTGAACGCTTCGGTGCAAGGGAAGTGGTGATCGCCGGGGGTGTTGCCGCGAATCTCCGGCTCCGTGAAGTCTTGGTCGCCCGGTCAAAGGTGCCTGTGCGGGTACCGCCGCTGGTCTATTGCACCGACAATGCGGCCATGATTGGCGCGGCCGGATATTTTCGTCTTCAACTTGGACACGTTGCCGGGACGTCCCTGGATATTCGGCCGGGACTACGGCTTGACGACCCTAACGGGATGTAGTGTTTCGGCAGCTCACTTGGGAGTGCGTTCCAGTAGGCGGTCAAGCCGTGTCCGCATCGCCCGGGGCTTCAGGCCACCTATCGCGAAGTCCTTCAGGTGCCCATCAGGCCCGATGAAGAAGTGGGTTGGCATGCCCGAAACGCGGTAATTCTCGGTGATTCGGTATTCCTGATCAACGATGACCGGCAAATTGATCTTGGTGGTCTCCACATACTTGCGCACCACTTCAGCCTCTTCACCAATGCTGATCAGGATGATTGCGAGACCCGTGTTCGCGGCGGTCTCCGAGGCGGTGACGTATTCCCGAGACACCGCTGCGATGTCTGGCAGTTCAGCCCGGCAAGGCGGGCACCACGAGGCCCAGACATTGATCCAGACCGGACGTCCACGGTAGTCGGATAGTTTGATCGTCGATCCGTCGAGGGATGGAAGGGCGAAATCTGGCGCAGTGGAACCCGCGGCGAGGGCCTTGCCTCCGCGTCCGGCGAACGTGATTGGCACCGGCGCATCGATGTCTTCGGCGCGCGACGCCATGACGGCCGCATAGCCGGCCGTGCCCGCGATTGTCAGGACAGAGATCCCGCCAAGGACGGCGCGTCGCGTTCGCAACCCGTCGACCGGTTTGGGATCAGAGTCCCGAGTAGGTGTGGAGTCCGCCAAGGAAGTAGTTGCCATAGAACGTAAACATGACTGCGCCAAACCCCAAGATAAGCAGGGAAGCTGCGCGTACGCCACGCCAGTGACGTTGGGCACGGGCATGAAGGTACACGCCGTAAATGAGCCAGGTGAAGAGTGCTGCGGTCTCCTTCGGATCCCAACTCCAGTACGCGCCCCATGCAACGTTGGCCCAGAGTGCGCCCAGGATCAAAAGCATTGCCTGGGCGGGAAACCCGATCATGACAGCCTTGTGTCCGATTTCGTCCAGGACCTCTGGGGCGGGCAGGAAACTGATCGTGCCTTTCCGGTTGATGAGATAGAGGACCCCGGCAGCGAAGCCACAGGCGAACGTCCCGTACGAGATGATCGCCATCGCGACGTGTGTGGTGAGCATGGCGTTGTTCTGCAAAGCCGAAATGAGTGGGTCGATTCGGGAAGGCAGGGTGCTGGCATATGCCAGCATGCCGAACGCAATCGTGACCGCGATGAACCCAAGGCTCCTCAGTCTGAACCTGTGCTCAAGATAGAGGTAACTGGCAATGGTTCCCCAAGCGAAACTGAGTGAGAACTCGAACTGGTTCGAGTAGGGCGCGTGCCCGGATGCAAACCATCGCAACCCGAGGGACGTGGTCAGGAGCAAGGCCCCATTGACGGTAAAGAATGTTCCGTAGCGCCCAGCACCGCGTCGCTGTCCGATCGTGTACCAGAGGTACGCAAGCAGGGCCACGCCCAGGGTGATGAACGAGGCAGTGAAGGTGTAGTACGACGCCTTTGCCATTGCTGCCTCACCTCACTGTCTGATCGGGTATCCGGGCCAGCAAGATTAGTGGCTACCGGGAAGCTCACAAGCAAGTGTAGGGGTTTGGAAAACCCGGTCCTGAGACGTGCCGACGTTGGATTGCAGTTGTACGGGAAATGTACGCAGGTTCACGACCCGGCCTCTATCCGGTCTCCCATGGCACTGGGTTGCACGGATGCGACGACCTTGCCGCCACCTTTCTTCGCAAGGTGTTCACCCAACCCAGCGAATTCGTGGGCGAACAGGACTTCGTTCACGTGCGCTGACGCAAGCGTCACCACCGACCCGCCATCGGGTGAGGTTTCGATCCGCGCCCAAATGCGGCGCAGTGGGAGGAAGAAGACCGCCATCGACCCCATCACCATGAGGGCGGCGCCAATCCAGATGACGTTTACCACTGGGTTATCCACGACTTGCAGTCCTGAGAACTGGGTCTCACGGACAAACTCAAAGGTGAAACCAACGATCTCGCGTTTTTCACCCTGCGCAAGGGTCTCAACCGCGACGGGGCGAGGCTGCCTCGGGGCGAAGATTTCCAACCGGACACTTCCCGCAGGGATCACCGGGTCTGGGGCTTGCAGGGAGGCAGACGGGACGAGGACGAAAACGGCGAATTGGCGGTTTCCCAGGACGAAGTTCCCGCCGTTTCTTGTCACGCCGTCGCCGTCATATTTGAACCCAAGGGCGGTGCTGTCGTCATAGACGATTGCTCCCTCGGCGTTGCGTACCCGCATTGCGACTGCGGGGCCAAAGAATGCCTGATGGAAGCGGACGGTTCCGACGTCCAAGGGCTCGTTCACGCGGATTGTGCCTCGGGCGGCTTCTTTACCGTCCTTGAGGACCACTACCTCGGACCGGAAGTCGGACGCGGTCCCATTTGGGAAATACTCTTCAACGAACGCCTCGTTTCTCAGCACGAGGCCGGTGTCGTGGCCAACCGCTCGGGTGGTGCCTTCAGGAACCATGAAGGCGTCTTCACGCCATCCTGTCACGTTCCCCAGCACCCCGGCACCGAGGATGATGATGAGCCCGAGGTGGTTCGCAAAGGTGCCGTACTTCCCGTACCGGTTCCGATCAGCGTAGATCGCGAGAGCTGAGCCGTCATCCCAAGCGATCGTGCGGTACCCCTTCCGGCCCAAGTCCGTCGCAAGTTGTGGGCGGATGCCGTCCGGCGGGACAGGGAAGGACACTGTTACTCGTAACGGTGCCCTGCTGAAAAACCGTGTCGGCACCTTGACGGGAGGTCGCCGGACGACGGCAATGATCCCGGGTGTCCGCGAAGCCACGTTGACCATGATGGAGAGCGACAAGAGCGCCAGCAGACCGCGGAACCAGAGGCTCTGGAACACGCGGTAGAGCTCCAATGCCTCGAATATGGATGACCAAGGTTCGCCGTACCGCCCGCGCGGACCCAGGATCCATGCAGCGAACAGTTCTGGGGATGCTTGAACGTCCCCGGGTGCCTGCATGATGACTGTGCCGAGGAACACGCTCGTTGCGGTGAGGGCGATCAGGACCACCCCAAACCGGATCGAACCCAGAACATTCCAAATCTGATCGAACCAGTCGCGCCGAGGGGTGGCCGCGCCGCGTGCAGGTGACGTGACCTCATCCTTCGGGGTCGCAGCGAGCAGTTCAGGACCCGGGTCGGCCCGTTCTTCCGGCGTGAGGGTTCCCGTCGCGGTCATCTCGGTATCCGTACCTAGTCTACCGATGAGATGGTCTTGCTCGGATAGCCCGCGGGACGATTAGCAGTCTTCCGCGGAGACTGCTAGACTTGTGATGCCAACGTTCCGCACAGGCGATGTCGTTCGGATGCGCCAATTCGATCTCACTTGATGATTGGCTTGGAGTGTCCGCCGGTGATTGCCTGAGCCTTGCCCGATTCCGTGGGCGCGACGATACGTGAGTATCCGCGACTGCGAACGATTCCGATGCGAGCCGGGTGACCCGGCGTGACCGATTAGGGAGGTCAGACCACATGTCTACGGCAACCGCGACTCGGCTTAAGCCACTGGGTGACAAAGTGGTAGTGCGGCCGACGCAGCGTGAAGAAACGACCAAGAGCGGAATCGTCCTGCCGGACACCGCCAAAGAGAAGCCCCAGGAGGGCGTGATCATCGCTGTTGGCACCGGACGGGTGCTTGACAACGGTGAGCGGATCGCCCTCGAGGTCCACGAGGGCCAGAAGGTTCTCTACGCGAAGTACGCCGGGACCGAGATCAAGCTCGACGGGGAGGAACTTTTGATCCTTTCCGAGAAGGACGTTCTCGCCGTCGTCGAGGACTAATCCTCGGTGAAGCGGTGCACTCCGGCTTGACGGAAGACCGCGGTACACATCTGGCGGGGGCGCTCACGGGCGTCCCCGCCATTTTTTTGCAACGGCCAAATCAGTCTGGGGTATGAGCCTCGAGTTCGAGGTCCGCGTCGACCATCAGGTTGACAAGCCCCTCGAAGGTGACCTTGGGTTCCCAGCCCAGCTTTTCCTTTGCCTTTGTCGGGTCTCCAATCAGAAGATCGACCTCGGCGGGACGCAGGAGTGCTGGGTCAATCACGATGTAATCGCGCCAGTTGTTGATCCCGACCCGCCGGAAGGCGAGTTCAACAAGCTCGGACACGGTGTGTGTTTCGCCGGTCGCGATTACGTAGTCGTCCGGAGTGGGTTGCTGAAGCATCATCCACATCGCCCGCACGTAGTCCCCAGCAAATCCCCAGTCGCGACGGGCATCAAGGTTGCCAAGCCGGATTTCGTGTTGCTTTCCCAATTTGATCCGCGCCACGGCGCGAGCGATCTTTCGTGGGGCGAACTCCAGACCACGGCGCGGGGACTCGTGGTTGAACAGGATCCCGGAACACGCGTACATGTTGTACGACTCGCGGTAATTGACGGTGATCCAGTGCCCATACACCTTCGCGACGCCGTACGGGCTGCGTGGATAGAAGGGTGTCCGTTCAGTCTGCGGGACTTCCATGACCTTCCCAAACATCTCCGACGACGATGCCTGGTAGAAACGGATCGGATGGTCGGCCACCCGGACGGCTTCCAGCATCTTGGTCACACCCAGGGCGGTGAACTCCCCGGTAAGTACAGGTTGGCCCCACGAGGTAGGCACGAACGATTGAGCGGCGAGGTTGTAGACCTCATCTGGTCGCGCGTGCTGGATCGCCTTGATGAGGGAGAGTTGGTCGAGGAGGTCGCCATCAAGCAGCTCGACATGGTTGATGAGATGGCGGATTCGCTGGTCGGTCACGACGCTTGACCGTCTTATGAGCCCGAAGACTTCGTAGCCCTTCTCGAGAAGGAGCTCGGCCAGGTAGCTGCCGTCCTGGCCGGTGATGCCGGTAACGAGTGCGCGAGGCATTGCAGGGTTCCTCCTTGGCGATGCCCTTGCCGGAGCGTTTTCCGGAAGAGGCGCGGTTGGTGTCGTTCGTAACGTCTTGGCGTGGTTCACGGTACGTTCAAGTTGACTGCAAAGAAAACCTGGTGCAAGAATATTGCTTAGCAATCAACATGACGGAACGCGATCTGAGCAAGCGACAATTCCCATCACGGCCGTCGCGACTGGTGGATCCGCGAGGGCGGGTGGAGAGACCCACACGCGCGTTGCGACAAGGATTTGATCCGGGGTTGGTTGGAGATGCCGTGCGCGAGGCTCGCACGTCGCGACGGCCAATCCTGACCCTTGCTTCCCTTGCGTCCGCCGTCGGATGCTCGGTTGCGCTCCTGAGCAAGGTAGAAAACGGGGTAGTGGTCCCCTCACTGCCGATGCTTTCGGCGATTGCGAACGCGCTCGCCGTGCCAGTTGGGTCATTGATCAGTGGCTCATCCGTTAACGCCCCGGCCGGCCGGCTTGAAGCGCAAGTCCAGCAAGTCCATGCCTCCCGACTGCTAGGCTGGCGCCCGGACCTCGGGCCATTGGTTGATGCCGAGCGAGTTGGAATCGTTGGTGTCGAGCTGCGCGCCCGCGTTCTGGCGCTCCTGGCTGCGTTCGATCCGGATGCCGTGTCCGGAGGCTCCCGCATTGCCGACGCGATCGCCCTGGTCACCCCGGGAACGATCGGCGCGAATCCCGTTTCGCGAGCGCCGGATGTACGCGCCGAGGTGCTGATGACTGCTGGGGAAATGGCATTCGCGCGGAGCCATGTGGCCGAGGCAACGACGCTCTGGGGGCGGGGTCTTGCTTGCGCGACTGGCCCTGGCATGTGGCAAACGATGGTTCGAGCTCGCCTCTCACTGAACCTGGCACGAATCAACGAGGGCTCGGGCACGTCAATCGCCGCCCTTTCGTTGGCACGGGAGTCCCTTGAACTCGTTTCGGATCCGGCAATGATTGCGCGACGCGAAGCAAATCTTGATGGGGATGGCCCCGCGACCGGGACCGTTCTCGCGCTTGCGATCGTGGCGACCGCTCGGGGGCTGCTCGCCGAGGTCGTCGGGCGGATTGCGGTCTCATCGGTGAAGCGCGATGCCCGCAGTGATCACGTGGTCCGACCGGATGTTTCGCATAGCCGCCACTTGCGCTAGCTTCATGCGGGTGAGGGACACGGCCGCCCCTTTGTTGCTTTCTATTGATAGTGGAGCGATCAGGACGCGAGGAGCGGTTTGTCAGGACGTGGCCGTCGGTCGCAAAGGCGGTGGTTCATCGTCCAGGCCGATGGCTGTCCGGGTGACTTCGACCACTTGCAGGTCGAGTGAGGCAGCAATGTCATCGGGTCGCCCGGCGCCCGTTGCATCGTGTCGCACCACTAACCATAGGCGCGCGACTGACCCCAATGGGTACCCATTGTCTTCCAGTGGTGAAGTCGCGTCCCACATCCACGATGCATTGATAATGAACGGCCGGATGTCGACGTTGCTGGACTTTCCTTCGCGTGTGCGCGTGACAAATGCACGGGGGCTGTCCAGAAGTGCTCTCAGCCGTGTGTCCAGTTCGTCGGGTGGTGGGATTGGTATGGCCGGGGTCAACGGTGCAAGCCATTCAGCTGAAGGACGCAACGGTTCATCATTGGTTGGTCCGTACGGGTTCGGCACCAGTTGCGCACCTGTCTGGGTGGACGTCGCCGGGACCCGTTCCTCCGGGAACGACCCGTCGTCGTTTGGAGTACGGTCCGACGCTAGGCCTGGTTCGCTTCCCCGCCGGTCGTTCGCGGTTCCGGACCGTGGTGGTGAGGCAATAACCGCAGGGTCCGGTACGCGACGCGCCCACCTCGTGCCGGACTCGCTGGCCGGAGATGACTCGGTCTCCGTTGGATTGGACAGCGCAATGACGAAGGACGCCCACTTCATGACCGCAGTCATCGAAGGCGCCTCTAGGTCGACCAGACATGCATCGCAAATGTCACAACCCGGTGGCAACTGTGTGCTGAGCGCCG
>Ga0007795_10000329_pt1 | contig 14342 bp, 7 predicted proteins | sample CryBogmetaGMA1M_FD_60369 | JGI IMG/M metagenome (GOLD analysis project Ga0007795, IMG submission 60369) | Freshwater microbial communities from Crystal Bog, Wisconsin, USA - MA1M | ecosystem: Environmental > Aquatic > Freshwater > Lake | place: Crystal Bog, Wisconsin, USA | collected 2009-07-06
GAATATAGAAAAGGTTTTGCAAAAAGAAGAATAATCGGAATTAAATATTCTGATAATAAAGATTGTGAAGCGTTGGTTAATAAATTCCCATCAAATGACGCTCAGTATAAATTCGATTTTCTTTACGTATTTATCCAATTTTTGATTATTATATTTGTTCAACTAATAACTACTATTGTACAAATAACACATCTTGTTTATGTTATTTTATATACTTTTTTAGGTTTATTATATGTTGTTAAAGTTGCTGTTTGTGCACTAAAAGATGTAGAAATTGTTGGTCAAAAATTATTGAGTAATTTTTTAAAAAAACCTTGTGAGGCTCTTACTCAAATGTATGATAAGTTTAAAAATTTTCTTAAAACAACAAGACCTAAAATACCTAATATATTATACCCATCTTGTCAAATGTGTGAGTGTAATAATGACAACCCAAATGATGAAAATTCTAATATTAGTACGGCATCGTTAGGTGATGCAACAAACACATTAATAGCTGACAACCCTGGTGGTTCACCATTGTCAGATTTTACGGCACCAATTAATTATACTTGTAGCTCAACTTATAATACGGAAGTATCACAAGAATTGGCGGGATATCCTGTTAATACTCCTGCTGATAGATATGCTAGAACTGCCGCATATACTCTTTTAGATAATGGGAATACGATGTTTTCATCAAATTTAACATTACCTGAAAGATTAAATTTATTTAACACAAAAGGTAAGTATTTTGACTCAACAATTGCACCGGGTGGTGGGGTTAATAAAGTAAAAGTTACCTTTAATAGTGATGATGTATTTAACAATGGTAAATTTCACTATGACAATGTAATTGTTTTGGTGGTTGAAACCGGAAATGCAGGTTTATTTGATAAAGGTTCTTTATTTACTTTCCAAGACCCTACATTATCAAAAGATTTAAATTTAACTGGTTTAACATCATTAAATGAATATGGAACGTATTCTATTACAGGCACATCAGTGGGAAATGAGGTACCGGGAACTAATATTGTTGAAACCTATAGTTATATTAATTTTGCAAATCCTGATGGTACAGGTAATACAACACCAACAACAACACCAAATTCACCACTTTACCATTTAACAGGTTATAGCGACGATGCCCAATATGCGAAATTCTCAATGGATTTGGAATATTTCCAAGTAATACAATCTGTTGACATGGCAACGTTTTTATCATTATGTTCCACTTCTACAGATTCTTTACCTGAAAGATTTTTATTAAACACAAATGATGTTTTTATAGTTGATGGAAGTTCACCTTACAATCCAACATTAACTAACTATAATCCATCAAGTTGTTATACGGACTTTAATAATCAACAAGTGGTAATATGTGTAAGAGGTGTCGACCCTAACTCAACATCAACAAAAATTAAATACGATTTGAGTTTAATTTACGGGTATTCATCTTTTGGTAACGCATCAACAATTGTTGAAGATACATTCAAATTAAACATACCGATACAAGGTGATTTAAAATGTGTTGACCACGCTCAAGTTACAAATAGTAATCAGACAGATAGTCACGCTGGAGAATATATTTTCTATGATTCATATCATTTCCAACCAGGAACAGAATTTAGTTCTTTTACAACAAATATGATATCGTATTACTCTAATGTTGATTATAATTCTCCTTTGATTGGATTGTCATCAAACAGTGTGGTTGTAAATGGTGTTTATGGTGATTTAAGAATAAGTCCGAATAACTATTATGGTTGGAATTTCTCAAAAATCGGAGACGATTTAATTGGTAATTACAACTCAGTGACTTTAAGTAGTAAAGGTTATTATTCTAATGAACCGGTAGAAGGAGGTTCGTTTGTTGCTATGAATATAACACAAAGAGCTGGAGGTTCGCCAACACCAAACAATACTTTTGATATAAATGGTGTGACTACGGATTATTATGGAACCAAATATGGTTCTACAATTACAACAAATATGGTGTTAGGTACATCCGGAAGACAAATCGTAATGAGAACTGATAGACTTCCTACATCTACATCAACTCAAGATATTGTTATTAATAATTCAGGTGGAAGTTATTTGAGAACTGATAGTTTTGCGTTATTCACTAATAATAATCTTAATATTTTCTTAATTGGTGCTGACGGACAGGTACAAACTCAACTTGGCACAACACAACAACTTAGTCCTGAACAACAAGATGATGAATCAGTATTTAGTACTAATGGTGTGTTGAGTTCATTTTCAGTATGTGCAGATGCGGTACCTTTAGGATGTTACGGAACTGATTCAAATGGTAATTTAGTATTAAGAGGTGGAGATTGTAATAAATTTTTAGGTCAAACTATTATGCAAAATGGATGTTATACATTAGTAACAACACCAATTTTAAGTTTAATAACGGACCTTTATTACATATATGAATGGCAAACAAGATTTATTTTGAACTTAGGTATTTGTAGAGGTATTATACAAAATATGTTTACAAATAATTGGATTAACGGTTCTTTATATATGTTCCCATTTAAGAATGACAGGTTCTTTAATAGTAAAAACAAACCTTATAGTTGTTATTGTAAACATGTTATACATCAAGAACCAACAACTAAAAGTTTTTATTATCGCTCAACACCTTGGGATGGTAACTATTTCATTGGAAGAAATAATCCATCTACTTTGTTACTTTCATATAATGGTAATGAAAAAGATTTGATGTTCCCAACAACAATTATGGATTTGGGTCCTAGAACTGACTACCAACAAGAATTAATTTTTAACGATTCTTATGATGGTTATGTAATGAACAGATTGGCTAGTACAACGTACCAAGACCCATCAAACCTTGTTAATCTATTAGTAATTTCAAGAATTGGGAACGCAAACTTTTTATCGGTTATATCAACAATTCCGTTTGGCGGTGCTCAGGTTGCTGCACAACTTTTTAGTAGAAATAATAGTAAAATTGATGCGGACTACGCTCAAATGTTATCTATAAATTCTGAACTTGGAGTAAAACCTTTCACATTAGAAAATTATACTGATGTTAAAGATGTTTTTATAACTAAGGGTAATGTTAGAAAAAGTGATGCAATGTTCGGTGTCTTTTATAAGTCAGACACACAAACTAGAGATTGGATTTCACCAAAAAGAACAATAATAAATGAGGATAGTAACGCGACTGCTAAATGTTCATTTAATAACTTCCCAACTAAATCACAATACGTTCCACTATATGAGTGGGATTTACAAAGTAATACAGGTGAACCTAACATATTTGGTGACCAAAAAAATGATTGGCATACAAATAATATTGATGCTGCGGGAAATGGGTTTTTTGCATTTAACTATCAATCGTTGGATAGATTAAAACAAAACTCAAGATATTTTAGAAGTGTAAATGTTAGTAAGACAAAATATCAAAAAGGTTATATATATGCTGTTGATGGGTCAGGAAATATAACATATGATGTAACTCAAGAAGATATGAATACATCTCCTTTTGAAAAAACAATAACCGTAGGTAATCCATTCTTCTTCTATTTTGGTTTGAGTAATGGTAAAACGGCTTATGATAAATTTTTAACTAAATGGACTAAAACAGATATTTTAGTAGATTAATATGGCAGACATTAATAATAGAGTAATATTGGGTTCTTTGAGATATAAGTTTTCTCCGGATGTTGATTTTGGAGTAAAACTACCGTTATCTCAAAGTTCAAGTGAAATGCCTGAATATGACAGGAGCGTTGACGTTGGTTTATCACAATTATATGATGACGAAAGACAGGCTTCTACAATTTTCAGACCAAGCGGAAAATTTAATATAGTTTTCCAAAACGGATTAGTTGGTAAATGCCCTGGTTCATCACCTTATAACCCATTTAATAATAATTTATATTACTCTAATGAAGCTGCGTCAGCATCTGCCCAATGTGGTAACGGAGGTGCGGTTGTTGGATGGTCCGGATTTCCTCAATATAATGAATTTGATTTTATAAGAACAGATTATGATGTGTATGGATATACCACAACAGGTAAAACATTGAATGATTATCACGTTAAGTTTGTTCCACAAAGCGCATCATCTTATAATTGGATGATTTATTTATCATATCCGTATGAAAATGATTATACTAAAAATATGAAGGCTGAAGATAGTGATGGTAATCAGTTTAGTTGGGTATGTGCTGAAGGTATTCCGTTTGTGATAGAAAACACAACTGGTTACGGACAAAGATTAATTAGTTTCAAATGCCCTATGAAACACGGGTTAAGTGTTGGTGAATATGTAAAATTAAATTTTGATTATAATGGGAATGACGTTTTCGCTGTTTATTCATTAGGGAATGGGTTTGATGGAAGCGAATATTATATATTCAATTTATATAACGTAGGATACACCGGAACAACGTTTACATCTGGCACTCAAGGAACATTTAGAAGACTTTTAAACCCAACCAATTCTGCTGAAACTTTGTCCAAATATTATATTAGAAAACATAAAATAATTAGTAACCCACAGGATTCTGTTCTTGTTAAAGCCGGATTTGAATTGAATAGTTTTAAACAACAAAGAAAATATTTTTCCGAATCTTACACACCAAACTACAAAAGTAGAATTGCAACAAAAGAAGGTTGTCAGGTTTATACTGTAAGTTTTAATAGTGATGCAAATATTAATGGGTCGGTTGATAATCAAAAAAGACCAATTACCGAATTGTTTATTTCGACAATATGGAGAGGATATTTTGGATGGACAATGAGAACATCCAATTCAGGGAATCCAAATAATGGAGACCCGTTATTAGAAGGTTGGGAATTTAATTTACCATCACAACAAAACGGAAAACCGGCATTATGGTGGTCAAAAACAAATACTAGTTCTAGAACTAATATTACCACAAATTACTATACTACACCATCCGGTGGAAGTTCTTTAAAATTTACGTATAACGAGTTTTTAAATAGTGGAGATACTATTAATGGTGATTTTTGTGAGTGGAATGATTATGAAATAAATGAAAGAGTAATTTCAGATTATTATCACAAATTTAAATTTAATCCTGCATTATTTAGTGTTATAGGGGGTAGTAGTATTAATCTACCGGGATATTATTATAAGCCACATCAAACAATAAAAATTAGACAATTTTCTGATTATATTGAAACTGGTTTAAAAACAAGTGTTGAGGGAATTCCTGATTACGCAACATATTCGCCTTCACAATTATTATTTAGATGGAGAGATTTGTTTGCTTACGGATTTATAAGTCCAAACGGGTTAGGTGTCGATTATCCATTTACAAATGGTAAACACTATCCATTTGAGAACATAACATTCAAAATAATACCTGAAGGATTCTACAACATAAACAATAATTTAGTAAATGACCCACTAATAGATGGCTGTGAATAAAATAAAAATATTGAACCCAACAAACGACAAATATGTTAATATTCCGTTGAATTTGGAATGGGATTTTACGGGTAGAGACAACGCAATTGAAGATTATGAAAAATCTGTTGTTAGTGACATTATAGGTCAACCAAAAGATTTTGAATTAAGTAGATTTTCACATAATAAACATCAAAAATCAGATAATACTTATATTTTATATGATTTTTATTTTTATAGCGGTGTTGCGTCTAATGTAACAGCATCAACATCAACAAATTGGATTAATAGTTATTTGTATACAAATGGGTTTACTACAATGGAGTTGTATAATTATGCAAATTCATTCAAAAAATCATTCTTTAAGTTAGATTTTTACGATTCAAATAATGAATCAACTCAAACTAATTATTTTACGGTTATAATACCAACACATCAGGGATATAAGACTAATGTTAATTATGGTTATTATTTACCTTCAGTTGACATAAAGACTCCCAAATTTAAATTGGATTATATTGGTGACAAAGAAGGGTTTTTCTTTTATTGGTTAAGAGAAACGGGATTTTTAAATATTACAACATTTTATATGACTGCGAAATTTTTTGACGCAAAAACTGGTACTTTTATTAAAATGATGAATAGACCTCAATCAAGTATATTAGGAGCTCCTTTTGGATTTAAACCGGAAGATTATTTTTATTACAAAATAGAAATGGACTATACGAATAATACATATGAAGCTTACGATTATACTAATACGAGAATTGGAACAACAAGTTCAATAAAATGGTATGAATATATTAACCCAACTGCATTATGATTAATAACTATTATGTAAGAATTAGTCCTGGTGTTATTAAAGGAGATATATTTTATTCGGGATATAGAGACGCCCCATATGTTATACCACCGGTTATTGACCCATGTTGTCCTACAACAGATACAGGTACTACTGTTGTTACAACAGGAAGTACGGGATATTATAAACCATTATACGAAGTATTATCAGGGGGTACTAATGGAATTTCATTATTAGAAGACTTATCAATTCCGATATTTTTATCTGAAAATACAATTGATTTAGGATACTATACTCCAACAGATGGGTACCTTTTACAAAAAGATGTTGTTAATAATTTTTTATTTACGGCAAACACCGCTAACCCATATCAATATTATGTGTATAACACATCTGATATTCAAAAGTTAGCTTACTTAAACGGGACTAATTATTTTATTGATTGGGGTGACAATACGGTCGTTGAAAGCTTTAATGATTTTTTACCTAATTACAGAAGTCATTTATATACGCAAGATGATACCTTTGAAATATCGGTATCGGCAATAACTATATTTGGCACAACTATCGTTAAGAAAAAAATTACAACACCATATTCTGCCGTAACAATATCAAATCCAAATGGTATTGAATACTTTGTTTCAAATAACGGAAGTTGGTCAGCAACACCTATATCTGTTGAATACATTTATGATTTCGATTCAAATAATTCCGCATCATATCAAGCAACCTCTAACTTTGTTTCTGTACCTTATACCGTAACGGGTTATACTGAATCAACAATAAATGATTTACAACAATATGGTCCAAGTAAGTTTCCTCCTCCCGGAATACAAGTCACTGGCTCAACCGGTAATGTTGGAACATATTATGGTCCTGACCCAACAAATACTTACGTTGCATATACAATTAATGGAGTTGATTTTTATGATTACCAAGATTTTACATTATTTGCAATACAATCTTCAGGTATAACTGAAAATGATTTATCTGTTGAACCATTGATTAAAGATGAAACTTTACTAAATGTTGTAATGGAGCCTGAAGTACAATCAAATGTTTATGTTGAAAGAGGAAAAATATCAGCACTCGAATCAATACAAAGATTAGGTGAAGTTAATAGTGTCGGAGATATAGAAACTTACGGATATGGATTTTTCAATGTAGTTAACATCAAATAAAAACAACAATAAACTATTTATAATAAAACAAATAATATATGGCTTTAGGAAGCTACGGTACGGTAAGAGGAGCGGATGTTTCACCAGCTGACGTTGAGATAATATTAAACTACACACCAAGTAGGGATGATACAAGTAATTTCACGTTAACAAAACTAGATGCTCAAAGTATTTTACGACCATATTTTAATAATGATAATACTGGTGGCAATGCCGGTGTGGAAATATTGGGAGGTTTATATAATTTAAAACTTCCTGCGGACCAATTTAATAAGATTGGTATTTACACACTTCTTATTAGACCGGCTCAGATAAGAACTACAATAACAGATTGTGGTGTTTTATCTTCATTACCTAATGTTAGAGGTATTGTTATTGATTTAAATAATGTACCTTCAGAATATAGAAACAAATTTGTTAATCAGGGATTAGTTGGATTTAGAGTGGAGTATTTGAATACCGACGGAACAAAAGTTCCAAACTTTTTCAGAATAATCACATCAAGTTTTTATTGTGAACCGGTGTTTCAAAATCTTACAAATACTAATGCGAAATCTGTTAGATATCGTTATACCGCGGGAGGCGGAAATTTATTATTTTGCACTTTATCACCATCATCAGCACCAACAAACAACCCTTCGGCTGTACCATATATAGGTCAACCAAATCAAGAAATTATTATTCAAAACACATATTTTAATCCAACAACTGTTGAGGTTGAGGTAGGTGAAAATGACTTTGATACATTGGCGATTGCTCTTTATGGTAATCAAACTAAGTCAATGGAAGATGGTATCTACACAATTTACGATAATAACAATAACATTTACAAACAATACAACTTGTACGAGGTTAGAGACCAATACAATACATTATTGTATGAGGTTAGACAGAATAGAAATGATAATATTGATTTTAGTAAAAACTTTAACAATATAACACAATAATGGCGATTGACAAATATACAGTTCCTTTACAGAAAGATGCGGGTTCATCTGCTTTTGCGGATAATCTCGTAGGATTTCAATTGGTTGATGGTGGTGGATTAACGCAAGGAAATTTCAACTTTACAACATCATTCAGTGAAAAAGTTAATAGAACGTTCTCAACAGGAACATTCTCAGACCCAATTAGTTTGGAATCAATGGGAATGGAAAGTGTTGCTAAAGCAAAACAAATATTTGAAGACAACTATAAAGTTTATCCAAATTTTGATACAACACTTGTTACCAACTTCACATCATACGGTTCTTTAACTAAAAGATTTTCAGTATCTGTTGAACGTATTATCAATTATTTTCCTGCGGCAATCGAAGTTACCACATATAGAAATAACTACTCAACAGGTAAAACTGCGAACAATATAAGTTATGACATTACAATTGACGAAACTTATTTAGAGATAGACGTTGATTGGATACAAAATCCTTTTGATATTGATTTTAGTACTAATTCTACAATAAATTTAGCGGCAAGAGAAATGGAAGTTTCTTACTTGAGAAACTTAACTAAAGAATTTCAAAAATATGTTTTATTTATTGATAATGTTAGTTATCCGGTTTTAACGTTTACTCCAACAACTTACTTAACTGCGGGAACTTTAAAATTTTATATTGTCGGTAATCCTTTTTCGGGACAAACTGAGTATTACGGTAATATTGTTATAAGACCAAGTGATTATTATGTTAATTCAATCTTCAACGAAACTTTTGATGAGGTTGAAGATTTTTTATTAAACAGATTGGCAACCCCAATTTATAGTAGTACTTTCCAAGTACCTAGAGAAAATGAAGATGGTACATATTTTATTCTTAATAAGAAAATAACTTGGCCTTTAGATTCTATTTGGAATTTGGATATTAGAACTCCGGCCTTTACAGATTATTTGACTCAATTAAATGAAGTTTCCGAAAGTTTTGATGAATATAGAACAAATATTGTCTCAAGATTTTTAGTTACAGGTTCATTAAAAGAATTTGATACTGAAGGGCAAAAGTTTGAAAAAATATTACAATTGTATGGTAGAAGTTTTGATGAAACACAAAAGTTCATTAATGCTTTAGCTTACATGAATTCTGTTAATTATAATGTTGGTAATGATATTCCTTCACAATTGTTAAAAAATTTATCTTTGACACTTGGGTGGAAAACTAACGTTTCACCAATTTCTAATGAAGAATTATTAACTTCGGTATTTGGTGATAATAATGGACAAAGTCCTATTTATTCCGGATATTCAAGAAATCAAACACCTGACGAATTAAACTATCAATTTTATAGAAACGTAGTTCTTAATTCTGCTTATTTATTTAAATCAAAAGGAACAAGAAAATCTATTGAAAATTTACTTAGATTAATTGGGGCTCCGGATTCATTAGTTGAATTTAATGAATATGTTTATATTGCGGACCAAAGAATTAACGTACAACAATTAGATACACAATACGCTCAAGTATCTGGAGGTACATATGCAAATAAAGTACCGGTTTACGACCCAAATAACACCTTTAATATTAAAGGGGTAACATATTCAGGTTATACAACTGAAACCAGCATTCAAGACGTAAACTTCACAAGAGATGAATATCCCGTTGATTCATTAGGTTTCCCAAAACAACCAACTATGAATGATACTAACTTCTTCCAAAAAGGAAGTGGTTGGTTTGAATCGACACCGCAACATAGAAGCCCGGAAGAAGTTGACACAACTACAAGTCAATTTACAGGTTTTAATCCTAATTACCAAACTAGTTTAGTTCCATTTACATATGGTGACGAATATTTAGCTCAATATCAAAATTTACCATATACAAACTTAGGATTTAACTTAACAAAAGTATTAGATAACAAAAAGAGTTGGACCGACCAAGAAACTGGGTTAAGAGACCATACTGATGGTAATTTTAATGCTATTTATCAAACAAGTAGTGATAATTTAGTATTGAATGTTAAAAACGTTGATGTAATGTTGAACCCGGCTCAGGGTATATTATATGACATTTATTATATGTCTACAACGTATGATTTCCCAATCCCACAAGGAGGTTTGGTTCCTAATTATCCTGTTAGAATTAATCCGATTGATAATACTATTATTAATCCCCAACCAAAAACCAAAACATTCTTTGAGTTCGCTCAAACGTTTTGGAGGAATATGATTAATGTTAGGAATAGACAATACATAAGTGATGGTAAATCATCAGGTTACCCAACATTAAGTTCAATATATTGGAAATATATACAATCTGAATTGTATACAAATGCACCAAACGACCAATTTACATATCAAAAAATGATTGATTACGTAAATGGTTTAGGTGATTATTGGATTAGATTGGTAGAGCAAATGATGCCAGCCTCTACGTTATGGAATACAGGTGTCAAATTAGAAAATACTGTATTTAATAGACAAAAATTTGTTTGGAGAAGACAATTAAGGTCAGAACTTGTTGCTGTTCCGTGTATAAGTTGTTCTTTACCGGGCAATTTATTTCCAATCGATTGTCCTGTTACGTCAGTGTCTTGTGGTGTTTATCCTTGGCAAAAGGATGCGTCAATAACAAGTTTCAGTGGCGTTTTAGGTAGAGTCTTAAATAATTATTTAGGTTCAAATATTGTTAATTGTGATTTAAATACATTAACAAGTAATTGGTATGTTGATATTGAATATAGTGGGGCTACAGCCGCTCAAGTTTTATTCTTTAGTGGTGTCGGATACGGAGCCGGTTCAGTTTATGAAGGAGTAAGTTTCCCAAGTAATTCTACTTGGTTATCAGCACTTCAAACAACAATGGACACTTTACTTGAAGGTAAAGGTTTAGATTATTATATAAGTGAGGCGAATGAATTAGTGGTCTACACGGTAGATTGTTCAAATAATAAAACGGGACTGACATTCAAAGTAAATGTTGGAATCGACTTTAATATATCTTGTAATTCATAATGGCAACTTGTAGTATAGACTTAGTAAATTTAAATGTAACCGGAGATTGTTCTAATACCAATTCAGGGGCGTTTTCATTTAACATTATTGGAACAAATCCTGGGTTTTCAATATATTGGGTATACCCTTCAGGAGGAACAACTGTTGCTTTAACAGGACCATCATATGTTTATAATGTAAACGGATTGTCTGCCGGTACATATACTTTTGAAGTGCATGATTCTTCTTTACCGACTAATTGTGAGATTACCCAAAACATTTATATTTCTTCAGGCACTTGTATTAGTTTAGGTGGACATCAAAATACGAGTTGTGGTTTAAAGAATGGTGTTTTAACGGCACAAACTGCAAGTGTATATAACACAGCGTATTTTTATTTATACTCAACAACTAATGGTTATATAAAATCGGGGACATCATTATCAACACAATATGTTTTCAATTCATTATCTGCTGACACATATTATGTGGTCGGTAATGACGGTGGAGGATGTACTGGTGCTAGTGAAACTTGTATTATAAAATCATCAACAACACTCACATATGGTTTATATGTGATTAATGATTCTGCGTGTAACCCAACACCAGGAACGGGTGTTGGTAAAATATATATTACAGGTTTGACAGGTACTTCACCTTTTACTTATTTGTGGAGTAATGGACAAATAACAAGTAGTATAACAGGTTTATCTTCAGGTTCATATTCTGTAACCGTTACGGACGCTAATGGATGTTCCGCAATTTCAGGTGCAACTGTCGGTAAAGTAGGTCCTGTGGGGATTTTAAATTTCCAAACAATAACTGCTCCAAGTTGTTCAGGTGCTGATGGTGAATTTAAAGTTACAATAACCGGAGGTACCGCACCATATTATTATAATTTATCTAACGGGTTTAATGTAATATCATTTAATCAAACATATAATTTTACAGGATTAAGTGCGGGATTATATACTTTAACAGTTACTGACTCTGCATTATGTACATCAACACAAACATATGCTTTACAAACACCGGGTTCTTTTTCTGTAATACAAACATTAATAACTAATGCTACCTGTCAGGGTAATAATGGTTCTATTGATTTGGAAATCCTTAACGGAACACCCCCATTAAACGTCCAACTTTCAGGAGTAAATTCTACGTTAATATATAATTATAATCCACCAAGTAATGGCGGTATGATATCTATAAATCTACCTAACATCGCTCCGGGTAATTATAATTTAATAATTGGTGACGCTGCAGCTGTCTGCACCTCAACACAAAATATAACGATTGGTTCTACTTCAACATTCTCTGTTTCTACAAGTATAACGGGTACAACATGTGGTAGTGATAATGGTGTAATAAAGTTAGTTGTAAATGGAGGAGTATCACCTTATACTTATGAATTAGAACCAATAGGTGAGATTGAAACAACAACAGCGACAACATATTATTTTACAGGATTATCAACAGATACTTATAATTTAACAATAAGCGATAATTCAACACCACCTTGTTATCAAACATTAACTATTGATGTTACTGGTTCAAACGGACCACAATTTACTTTAATTGGGACTAATCCTGTAACGGGAAATGATGGGTCAATATATCCATTAATTACTGAAGGGGTCCCACCATTTACATATTTATGGAGTGATAACTCAACAAGTAGTAATATTAGTAATTTATCAGCTGGAACGTATAGTTTAACAATAACAGATGCTTCAGGTTGTACAGGAACATCTACAACAATTTTGACCGGTTATGTAACATCTTCAACTTACGGAAAATTCAATATATGTGATAGTACGTTTCAATATGCCGGACAAGGTGTGAGAGGTATTTTTGAGATGGCCAACCAAGGGTTTCAAGAAAACTTCGGAAGTTCTGCTTGTACGGTAACCGCAATTACATATACAGCTATTGTAAGTGTTAGTGGTGTGTCAGCATCTTCGGTATTTTATAGTGCAAACACAATAACTGATTATCCGTCAGATGAATTATGGGGGGACGCTTTACAAGGATTGTTTAGTGGTTATACAGGTATAACCGATACTATTGTTGATGTTGAAACAAATAGTTTGTTACTACAAACAGCGTGTAGTAGAACCGCAAACGAATTAGCTTTTGCGAATGTTAAAACAAAGTTAAAAATAGATTACTTTGTTAATTGTAATGTCGGTCCACAAACTTGTTATATTTTAGCTGAGAACTTACCAATATTATCGACTGAAAGTGGTAATTTATTGATTTGGAATCCGACTTGTTAATTTACCAAATTTTTTCTTGTTTCATATAACCTAAAACACAGGTATATGCATCCGTTTGGTCAAAATTCTCTTTTTTAAGGGTTTGGTTTTTAGTGTGTTGCCAAGTAATTTGAGGTTCTAATTTAGCAACCTTTTCCCATACAATCATTTTTTTATCGCAGTCTTTTGGAAAACCTCCAAATAATACAAACTTACCTTTATCGTTTTTTTGCACTAATTCAGGGTATGCGAATTTACGAGAGTTATATGTTGTTATGTATTCAGGAACAATACCTAATACATCATAAATTTCTTTTGTAATCAAAGTATTAAATCTTAATAAAGTCTGAATTGTGTACGCGTTATTTGAGTTTATTAAAGGTTCCTCAATTATTACCTTAATAATTCCCATATCTTTATAATCTAAAAGTTTGGTTCTGAAGATTTCACCTTTGAGTAGTAATTCTTTTATTTTATTTTCTTCCTTTGGTTTTGGGGTTGGTGATACGTGAGTTAGTTCTAATAATTCTCTACTTCGTATGTCAAATAATGCAATACCAATTGTTCGAGTCGATACGTCCAAACCTAAAACTTTAGGAGAGTTTTTCAAATTATTTTTACTCATAAATTCTTTTTTTAAAAACTAAATGAAATACAGAAAAAATGAATACTTTGTTTAAAAATCAAATTTAACAACAAATTGTTGAATGCCTTGTCTTAAAATAGGTGATTGTAATTTTGATATTGCAATAAGATTTTTATCACCATCAAATAAACCAATTTCGGT
>Ga0007795_10000331_pt1 | contig 14320 bp, 11 predicted proteins | sample CryBogmetaGMA1M_FD_60369 | JGI IMG/M metagenome (GOLD analysis project Ga0007795, IMG submission 60369) | Freshwater microbial communities from Crystal Bog, Wisconsin, USA - MA1M | ecosystem: Environmental > Aquatic > Freshwater > Lake | place: Crystal Bog, Wisconsin, USA | collected 2009-07-06
GTTGTCGAACGTGGGGGGATTGGGATCGCTCGCGATGCGGTCGATCGCCAGGAGCTGATCGGCCATGCCGGCCTCGAGCGCCGGCGCGAGGTCTGCCACGCGGGCGGCTGCAAACGGCGGCACGCCACCATGAGGCCCGGACCAGGGTGCTATCAGCGGATTCGGCTCGTCGCGAGGCGTATCGCGTGGCATGTCAGGACAGGCCAAGCACGTCGCGCATCGAATAGAGTCCTGCCGGCTTGCCGACCAGGAAGGCCGCCGCGGCCAGCGCCCCGCTGGCGTAGCAGTCGCGACTGGTGGCGCGGACATTGACGGTGAGCGCCTCCCCCTCGAGTCCGAAGAGGATCGTGTGCTCACCTGGATTGTCGCCGGCACGCACAGCATGGTAGCCGATCTCATCGGCGGGCCTGGCGCCGGGCCGACCCTCGCGGCCGTGAGCCACGCGGGTGAATCCGAACGCGTCCTGCACGATCTGACCGAACTTCAGCGCCGTGCCGCTCGGTGAATCCTCCTTGTGACGATGATGGCATTCGATGATCTCGACGTCGGTCCGGCTGCCCACCCGCTCGAGCAGGCTGGAGGCGCGACCGACCAGATCCATCGCGATGTTCACAGCCAGGCTCATGCTTGGCGACTGGAGCACAGCGATCTTTCTCGCAGCCTCGTCGATCGCCCGCCGATCGGCAGGTTCGAGTCCCGTCGTGGCCACGACCAGCGGGACGCCCGCCTGCACGCAGGCTGCTGCGATGCCGGCCACGGCCCCGGGGAGCGAGAAGTCGATCGCCACGTCGGCCGGGCAGGTCCAGGACTCGCTGACGGGCACGCCCGCGGCGGTGATGCCGGCGAGCGACCCGGCGTCATCGCCCAGCCGCGGATGCCCTGCCCTCTCTACGGCGGCGACGAGTTGCCAGGCCGGAGCCGACGAGCCAGCCGTTTCTGCTGCAGCACAGGCGATGATCCGCTGCCCCATGCGACCAGCGGCACCATGAACGACGAGACGACGCGGCGACATGGCTGGCAAGGGATAGACTCCTCGATCAGGGCTTGGAACGCGGAAGAAAAAGACGCAACTGAGGTCGCATGATAGCGAAGCGGCCGCCCAGTGCTCCAGCGGCCTGAAGCCGGCCGTCAGTCCGGCTTGGCCGGCAGGAAGGTGAACGGCTCCACTGGCGCGAGCTGTTTGGCGGCATTGCCGTTGTAGGTCGCTCCGCCAATCAGGGCGAGCTTCTTCGCCGGCGTCCCGGCGGTGAAATCGAGATCAGCCAGGGGAATCCAGAACACCGTGGGGCTCGTCGCCGAGTCGAAGTACATCACCTTTGACTTCTGGTCATAGACCGTCCGCCAGATCGTGCTGCCGACGTTTGGGGCGGCTGTCTTGAGCCCCAGCGGCACCGACGCATTTCGTATCACGCTGAAGAGCTGCGCCACGGCGAGCTCGTTGTCGTCGGTCTGCGGAAGGACGCCGAGGTAGAACGACGTGCGGACGAAGCGGTCGGATGCCCGGTTCGTGCCGGGAAGCATCGTCAGGCCGCCGATCCCCTTCCAGTAGGCGTCGAGGGCCAACTGCTGATCGTAGATCGGCGAGTTGGTCATCACCTGATACTTCCGGTCGTGATGGATCACGAGCTTCCCCCCCACGTATTCGAGGATCGCCGAGTCGCCGGAGGGGTCGGAGATCGCCATGTGCCCGACCCCTGGGACGCCGTTGGGCAGCGTGGGTGCGATGATCGTGAACGGCTCCTTCTCCAGAGCGTCGACGGCTTCCTTCACCGTCGCGTAGCTGTCGAGCACATATTGCGTCCAGACGGCAATCGACATCGTCGGCTTGCCGGCGGCCGGCCGGCCGTAGTCGCTCTCGACGAGGTAGAGCGTGTTGGCGACGAGGCCTTTTTCGTTGATGCCGTCGACCGTCGCGACGCCATAGAAGGAGCAGGTGAGCGAGCCATACTTGCTCGTCCAGGAGAGCGTGTTCGGCCCGGTGGCCCCGTTGCGTTTCATGCCGCGAGGGAAGCTGTAGATCTCAGTGCCCGGGTCCTCGACCCAGTCCATCGAGCGGGCGACGAGCACCGTGTTGCTCGGGCCGAGATAGATGCACCGCGTGCAACTGCGACCGGTCTGCGGCTGCAGGGCGAGAAACGAGGCGACCAGAGCCACGGTCAGGATGCTGCGCAGATGCATGAGAAACCTCGTGGATGAGTGGATAGGAAAAACCGGCGGAACGGTGCCGATGCCCCGCCCCGGCGTGCTGTCAGTTGTGGCTCAACGCCCCGGCCAAGATGAGGGTGAGAGAGGCGGTGAATCCGATGAAGATCGTCCAGAACGATATGCGATCGAGGCGTCGCGACAGGGCTGGGTTTCCCAGTGTCTCGTAGACCCAGAGCGAGATCGTCGATTCGGTGAGGGTGACGAGAATCGTGCCGATTCCGAAGAGATTGATGATGTCGGCCAGGGAGAATTCGTTTGTGACCGGCACATAGGTGCCTGTGAGGTAGGAATTGGCCGCCGCGGCGAACAAAGCCCCCACCCCGAGGCCGAAACGTGGATCGACATGGATTGGCTTGATGAAGCAGGCCAGCAGCGCGACGGCCACGGCCACGAACAGCGTCTGAAACATCTTGAAGAACAGGCCCCAGCCGAACCGGTCGATGACGATAGCGAATCGGGCCTGGGACCAGGTGCCCCGTTCCGTGGCGGCGACACCGGGGAGTCCGCGGCTGGTCTGGTAGCTGTGGGGAGTTTCCACGGCATGAAATCTGACGAGGCGGTAGCCCGTCATCGACACCCGTCGGCTCACATCGGTGGCAGTCTCGTCGATGACGAAGAGCAGGTCCTGGCGTGGGTGGTCGGAGTTTTCGAACGAAGCCAATAAGAGATGCCGATCGAGGGGAAAATTTACGATTGGAAAGCTTTTGCTGTATTCGATCGCGAGCCGTTGCTGGATGAAGTGCTCGGCTCCGTCGTGGATCTCCCTGAGCACCTTGCGGCTCGTGATGGTGCCGCTGACGGCCATCAGATGGTCGAAGGGATTGAAGGTGGCCCCGCCTGCCGCCGCCGGATCGTCCTTCCAGCGACACCAGACATCGATGACACCATTCCAGTGGCTGTCGTGGAGCGACACATCGTTGATCGATTCCATATAGAAACCGATCGTCACGCGGCGTGCCCCGTCGGTGGGAACGTCGACGTTGGGAAGGTGTCCCGGGTCGGGCGTCGAGGGATCAAGGATCATATCCCAGGTGTGTTTTTCGAGGCGACGCGACTCTCGCTGCGCCCGCGCAAGAAAAAGAGTGGGCACGAGGAAGAGAACGACAAGCAGACCCACCCAGGCCGTGATCCAGCGCGACTGGACCGTCTGGTTCCGGCGTGTGTTGGTGTCGTTGGTGCGATCGGTCATGCTTGCGTGGTTTCCTATCTTCGCAACCATCGTAAACCATGTTCGAAATAAAATCGGGACTGGGAATGCAAGGCCCGGACAGGTCCAAGCAGCGGCCGCCATGGAGCGGGTGGAAGTCGTTGTCGCAGGGCCGTGGGCCGGCGTTTTATCGATGTTTGTGCGGTTTTTCACGCATCGCCGAGGGCCGTCGAAAATTCGGAATTACACTGGCTGGATTGGCTGGCTCCTCCCGCTCCCGACCCCATGAACACCACGCAACGTCTTCTCTGCACCTCGCTTGGCCCCGTCGTCGGGTTGATGCTCCTGTCGTGGCTGACATTCTTGAACCAGCGGGATCTCACTCACAGCCATGCCAACCGCCATGAGTCCCTGCAGTTGGCCAACGAACTCCGAGCCAGTTCCGATGAACTCACGCGGCTGGCCCGCACGTATGTGGTGACACAAGATCCCACCTACGAGGCGCGGTATTGGCATGTGCTCGATGTTCGCAACGGGAAACAGCCCCGGCCCGACGGTCGCACCGTTCCGCTCCGCACGCTGATGCAGCAGCAGGGCTTCACGAGCGAGGAGTTCGCCAAGCTCCAGGAGGCCGAGGACAACTCCAACGCGCTTGTGGCCACCGAGACGATCGCCATGCACGCGATCAAGGGGGAGTTTGACGACGGGCGTGGTGGCTACACGCGGCAGGGGCCGCCCGATGCTGAACTGGCCCGTCGGATCATGCACGACGAGAAGTATCACGATGACAAGGACGTCATCATGAACCCAATCGGTGAGTTTGAGGCGATGTTGGAAAATCGTACGGAGGCCGCCACCGAGCGTTACGGCCGCTGGGGTGACTTTCTGCAACTGGCAGGAGTGATCCTGACAGCGATTGCCCTGGTGACAGCGTGGCTGGGAGTTCGTAGCCATGCTGTCGCCCTGCGGCAGGCCATCGGCAAACTCTCTGAGAGTTCCGACTCGGTGGCCACTGGCGCAACGGAGGTCGCCTCGTCAAGCCGGCATCTGGCGCATGGCGCCAGCGAGCAGGTTGCGTCTTTGGAGGAGATTTCGGCCTCCGCCCGGGAGATGGCCAGCGAGGCCACTGACAACGCCAAGCGAACAGACTCGGCCGGCGAATTGGTCGATCGTGAACAGCAGGAGTTTACCGGGGCCACGGCTCTTCTGGGCGAGATGGTGACGGCCATCGAAGAGATCGCGGATGCTGGCGGCCGAATCTCCAAGATCAACAAACTGATCGATGAAATTGCCTTCCAGACAAACATCCTCGCGCTCAATGCAGCCGTGGAGGCTGCCCGCGCCGGTGAGGCGGGACAGGGGTTCGCCGTGGTAGCCGACGAGGTCCGGCGACTGGCGCAGCGGTGCGCGGCCGCAGCCCGAGAGTCCACCACGCTCATCGAGGAGTCGATTGATCGCACCCATGCCGGACACGAAAAGATGGGGCGGCTATCCGAGGCAGTCCGCAGGCTTGCGCTGCTGGCTTCCGAGGTACGCACGCTGATGAGCCACGTTCGCGAAGGGAGTCGCGCGCAGCACGAAGCGGTCACACGGATCGGGGCGGCGATCGGGCAGATCGAACAGGTCACCCACCGCTCGGCCGCAGGTGCCGAGGAGGGCTCCGTTGCCGCCGAGCAGATGACCGCCCAGGCGGTCGCGTTGCGGGGAGTCGTGGCCGATCTCGAGAGCATGGTCGGGAGCGGACGGAAAACAGAGTCGAGCCATCTGGTCCGAACCTAACGAGAGTACGGGCTGTGCCGGCTGCGTCAGCCTGGAAAAACACAGGCGACCCTGCGGATTAGCGAACAGACAGCGAAAATAGAGGTTAGGATTTGACCGTGCTTGCTTCGCCTGCCGGGATGGGCCGGCCCCCCAGTAACCCTTTCCTATCGACTTATGACCCTCGACCGCTCAGCTGCCGTTGAACAAGCGCAGAAACTGTTGCGGCTTGTCAGTCTGGAACTGGCCTTCGTCGATCCGCAATCACAAAAGCCGGCAGAGGCTCTTCGGAGTCTTCTGGTCGATCTAGAGCAGGCCGTTGCCATCCACGCTCCGCCAGCGATTCGGGCACTTGCGGCCGATGGGCGCGGTCGGGTCGAGGCATCGCCTGGCGTGGCGGCGACGTTCACCTCTGATTCGCTTGCCTATTTGCATGACTGGCAGCCGCGGATGGAGGAGGCGGTGATCGCCTGGGGACGCGAGCCGTCGCCGGGCGGTCCGGTTGTTCCGGCAAGCGCAGCCGTGCAGCCGGCCGCTGCGGAGCAGGCCACGCGGGTAGCCCAGCCCGAATCACGTACTCCGGCTGCGAGCATGGCCGCTGATGCGCAGCTCTACGCAGTTCTTCCCGATGATGCCGACGCGGAGCTGATGCGGCTGTTTTGCGCCGAATCACATGACTTGATCCAGGACATCGAACAAGGCGTCTTGGTGCTGGAAGAGCGACCGCAGGACCACGACACGCTCGCGACCGTGTTTCGTGCCTTCCACACGTTTAAGGGAAACGCCAGTGTGATGAAGCTGGCGGTTATCCAGCGGCTCGCCCATGAGCTTGAATCGCTGCTCGACGCTGCCCGGCGGGGTACTTATCACCTTGACCGGCGCGCAATCGACGCGATCCTCGCCGGGGCCGACATCTTCACACGGTTCATCAGCGAGATGGCCGCCCAGATCGAAGGCGTTGGCGCCGGCCGCCAGATCGGCCTGCCGGTGACGGCAGTGATCGACACCGTTAAGGCACTGTTAGCATCACCGCCACAGCAGACTGCAGCACCACAGATCGCGACTGCAACTCGGGCTTCAGCGGCTCCGGCCCCCCCTGCTCCAGCCACGCCTGCTCCAGCCACGCCTGCTCCAGCCACGCCTGCTCCAGCCGTTCCTGCGCCAGCTCCGGTCGTGCCAGTGGTTTCGCTGGCCGTCGCGACGCCGGCCGTCACTGCGCCGTCCGCCGTGGTCCCGCCGCCTTCGGCCGCTCCCGAGGCATCCACTCCGGGAGCCGCGATCGTTGTCCCGGCGGCCGAAGTTGAGCAGCCCGCGATGGGCCGCCCGGCTGCGGCCGCTGCCGCCGGCCTGATCCGGGTGGATACGGCCAAGCTCGACAGCCTGATCGATCTTGTCGGCGAACTCGTCATCGCCCAGTCGATGGTCACCCAGAACTCTGAGCTACAAACGGCCGCAAGCGAGCAGCTGGCCCGAAGCATCGGGCAGCTCCGCGGCATCTCCACCGAACTGCAGCGGACCGCCCTGGCGCTCCGAATGGTGCCGATCCGCGGCTCCTTTCAGAAGATGGCACGACTCATCCGCGACCTCTCCGGCCAGGTCGGCAAGGAGATCAAGCTCGTGTTGGAGGGTGAGGATACGGAACTCGATCGGACGCTAGTCGAGGAGCTTGGCGATCCGCTCGTTCACATGATTCGCAACGCGGCAGACCACGGTATCGAGTCGGCAGCCGACCGGGTCGCCGGCGGCAAGGAGCCTGGCGGCACGATCACTCTCCGCGCCTTCCACAAGGGGGGCATGGTGATCATTCAGATTCAGGACGACGGTCGGGGCTTGAGCGTGTCACGGATTCGCGCCAAGGCCATTGAGCGGGGGCTCATCTCGGCGCAGGAGCCGCTGACAGACCGGGAAGTGCTCGACCTGATCTTCGCACCCGGATTCTCACTTGCGGCCAAAGTCACCGACCTGTCAGGCCGGGGTGTGGGCATGGATGTCGTTCGTCGCAACATCGAGCGGCTGCGTGGCACCATCGAGATCGACTCGGTGGAAGGCCGAGGCACGACGTTCACGATCGGACTGCCGCTGACGTTGGCGATCATCGAAGGCCTGCTTGTCAAGGTTGGTGAGCAGCGGTTTGTCGTCCCCACGCTGTCTGTACGTGAATCGTTCCGGCCCCTGCCCTCGATGATTTCCGTGGTGCAGGGCCGTGGCGTGATGGTGAGCGTGCGTGGCACGCTGGTGCCGCTGCTGCGGCTCGCCGATCAGCTCCACATCCCAGACGCCGTTATCGACCCCACGCAGGGTATCGTGATGGTGCTCGAGGCCGGTCAGGATTGCCGCTGCGTGCTCGTCGATGATCTCGTCGGCAAGCAGGAGGTCGTCATCAAGAGCCTCGGGGAGACGTTCCGCGACCAGCAGGAGTTTGCCGGTGCCGCGATCCTCGGCGATGGTCGCGTGGGGCTGATCCTCGACACCACGGCGCTCGTCCGACTGAAACTCAAACACGGAGAGGCGGCGTAGTCATCCACGCCCGATACACATGACGCAACCCAGCAGTTCGTTCGTCGCCCCAGATCAGGCTGGGCAGGCTGCCCAGCCCGGCAAGTATCTGACGGTCGCGCTCGGCCGCGAGTCCTACGGCATTCCCGTGCTCAAGGTGCGGGAGATCATTCGGATCTGTCCCATCACGCGGGTGGCCAACATGCCGCCACAGGTGCGGGGCGTGATCAACCTGCGTGGCAAGGTGATCCCCGTGGTCGATCTGCGGACGCGGTTTGGCCTGCCGACCGGGGAGGATCATGACCGCACCTGCATCGTGGTCACCCAGGTGGCCACCACGATCGGCAACGGCACCCGCCTCTACGGTGTGATCGTCGATGGTGTCGAGGAGGTGGCCAACTTCGTGGCCGCCGACATCCAGCCGACGCCAGATTTCGGCGGCGCGATCGACACGCGATTCATCACCGGTATGGCGAAGTCGGGCGACGCCGTCAAGGCGCTCATCGATCTCGATGCGATCGCCGCGGCCGAGGGAGTGGCCCTCGACGGTGCTGCGTCCACCCCACCCCCAGCTGCAACCTAAGTCACTTGTAAGCGTTTCCTTCTCCACGTTTCACGATCCAGCATTTTTACCCTCCACCCGTTCCCCCTCGCCGCAAGAAATTCCATGAATACCTGGACCATTCCCAGCCGCATCATCACCGGGTTTCTCACGCTCTTTCTGATCGCGCTGCTGCTCGGCTGCCTGAGCCTGTGGCGGGTTGTCGACATCAACGAGAATGTCGGCGTGATGGCCAGTAACTCTGTGCCATCGGTCGTCAGCTTGAATAAAATTGTCCAGAAGAACCTTGTGACGGCCCGTTCGATTCGTCGTTCGATGCTCGACGCATCGGACGATCCCAAGTCGTGGGGCAATGCGGGGGCCATAGTCGAGGCCGCCATCAAGGATGGCGATGCCTTGTGTGTCGAGTATCCGACGCTTGTCTACGACGAGAAGGATGCCCAGCTTTTTCGGACCGCCGTCACATCGCGGGAGGCCCTGCTCGTGGTAATTCGCGAGGCGATGGGGCTTCTGCGGGACGGCAAGGTCGACGACGCCCGCGTTCTTCTCCGGGATCGGCTGGATAATGTCGTGCAGGAGAGCATGGATCGTTTCAACGAATGCATCGCGTACAACACCGACGTCGCGACAGCTCAGGTCGATTCCGCCAAGAGCAAGGTGAGAACAAGTTTCATTCTGATCGGAACAACGCTGGCAGTGGCCCTGCTTCTTGCGAGTCTGCTGGGGTTCAGCATCATCCGATCGACGACGCGGGCTCTGCGAACGGTGTCCGACTCTCTCGAAAACAGTGCCACGCAGACGGCGACCGCCTCAGGCCAGCTGTCGAGTGTGAGTCAGGCGCTTGCGGCCGGATGCAGCGAGCAGGGGTCGTCGGTCGTGCAGACGAGCGCCGCGCTCGAGCAGATGCAGACGATGATCCGGAGCACGGCTGACAATGCTCAGCGTGCCAAGGAGCTCGCCAACCAGGCCCGCACGGCGGCCGAGACCGGGTCGCGGACGATGGTCACGATGAACGAGGCGATGAACGCCATCGAGGTGTCGAGCGCTGAAGTGGCCAAAATCGTCAAGAATATCGACGAGATCGCATTCCAGACCAACATCCTCGCCCTCAATGCCGCTGTAGAGGCGGCCCGGGCTGGTGAGGCAGGCGCCGGCTTTGCCGTGGTGGCCGATGAGGTCCGATCGCTGGCCCAGCGGAGTGCCGCAGCCGCCCGGGAGACAGCCGAAAAGATCGAGACGGCGATCGCCAACAGTCGTCACGGGTCAGCCAGCTGCAGCCGCGTCGGGGAATCCCTGGGTGAGATCGCGGAGAAGGTGACTGCGGCCGACAGCCTGGTCGCAGAGATCGCCACTGCCGCCCGGGAGCAGACGCACGGCATCAAGCAGATCGGCATGGCGATGACCCAGATGGACGGTGTCACGCGGGGCAACGCCGCGCGGGCGGAGGAGAGTTCCAGTGCCGCGGCCGAACTCAACAGCCAGGCCAACCTCATGCAGGAGGGTGTCGATTTTCTGCGGTCGCTGGTGGCCGTCCGTGGCCGATCCGGGTCCGGCACGAGCCGATCGAAGGGATCGATCACGCACCGCTACGATGTGTCGGAGGGCCGCCCCATGAAACCGGCCCTGCCGATGCCGCGGGTCGCTCCCAGCCAGCCCGCGTTGTCACTGCCATCGGCTGGTCGTATTCCGATGCCGGGCGACGTCGTGGCGTCGTCCGACAATGAAGACCGGAACTTCAAAAACTTCTGAAGATGCTCCCCTTCTCCGAACCGCCGCTTTCACCCGCCGCCTACGCGTTTCTCGCAGAGCTGGTCTATCAGCGGAGCAGGATTCGGCTGGGGGCCGACAAGCAGGCGCTGGTGGCCGGTCGGTTGGGGCGGCGGCTCCAGTCGCTCGGCTGCGGCAGTTATGAAGAATACTGCGGACTGTTGCAGTCGGCCGATGGCGAGGAGGAGATCAGCGCGCTGGTCGATCTGATCTCGACCAATCACACGCACTTCTTCCGCGAGGCGTCCCACTTCGACATCCTGGGCGAGCGTGTGCTGCCGCTGCTCGCCGATCGGGCCATGACCGCCGGCCGTGACCTGCAGATCTGGTGCGCCGCGTCGGCGTCGGGGGAAGAAGCCTATTCGCTGGGGATCGTGCTGGCCGAGTATGTCCGGCAGCGGCCGGGCCTCGGCTGGCGGATCTATGCGTCGGATATTTCCCGCCGCATGCTCTCCGCGTGCCGGCTCGGCATCTACGAGTCGGACAAGGTCGACCTGCCCGATCCCGAACTGCTGGCCCGCTATTTTCAGAATGGCGTCGGCGAGCGGGAGGGCTATTACCGCGTCAAGCCGGAACTCCGCCGCCACGTGACGACTGAATATGTGAACCTGTTTCAGGAGAGTTATCCCGTGCCACGTGGGCTCGACGTCATTTTCTGTAGGAACGTCATGATTTATTTCGATGTGGAGTCGCGGCGGCTTCTGGTCGAACGAATGTTTGAGCAGCTCGCGCCGGGTGGCTACCTCTTCGTGGGCCACTCGGAAAGCCTGCTCGGCCTTGGCCACCGCTTCAAGGCGGCCTGGCCCAGCGTTTACATGCGGCCGGCCTGACCGCGAGAAATACATCTTCACTGGAACGCAACCATGAACCCCCCAAAACTTCGTCCGCTCCGCGTGCTCATCGTGGACGATTCGGCGCTCGTCCGGAAGGCGATCACCGACAGCCTCAGTCGGGATCCGGAGCTGGAAGTGGTGGGCTCGGCATGCGATCCCTACGTCGCCCGTGAGAAGATCGCCCGACTCGATCCCGACGTGCTGACTCTCGATCTGGAGATGCCACGGATGGACGGGCTGACCTTCCTGCGAATCCTGATGCAGCACCACCCGATGCCGGTGGTAGTGGTCAGTTCGCTGACACAGGCAGGCTCGCAGGCAGCCATGGAGGCGATGGAGGCGGGAGCGATGGATGTGCTGGCCAAGCCGGACGGCACGATGTCGATCGGTGCGCTCGGGGAGCGGTTGGCCTATCACGTCAAGGCGGCCTGGGCGGCCAGCCGGTTCCGGCGTCTGCGGGACCGCGAGCAGACCGTCGAGGCTGCGGCGGCTGGCGGCTCCGTGGCGGCGCCACTTTCGGCTCCGCTAGGCGAGGTCGACAGCCGCCGACTGATCGTGCTCGGGAGTTCGACGGGCGGGCTCGAGGCGCTGCGAACGGTGCTCGGCAGCCTGCCCGCCGGCCTGCCGCCAATCGCGGTGGTACAGCACATCTCCGGACAATTCTCCAAGGTCGTGGCGGAACGGCTCAATGCAGTCAGTGCCTTGAGCGTTCGCGAGGCCGAGGAAGGAATGCCGCTCCAGCCCGGGATGTGCGTGATCGCGCCCGGGGAGCACCATCTGGTGGTCGAGCGGACCGGCGGCGGGTTTCGCTCGCGGCTGTTAAGAAGTCCGCCTGTCCATCACTGCCGGCCCGCTGTCGATGTGCTCTTCCGGTCGGCGGCCGAGGCTGCAGGGCCGCATGTGGTCGCTGCGTTGATGACCGGGATGGGAACCGACGGCGCCATGGGGATGGGAGTGGTCCGCCAGGCGGGCGGTACGACGATCGCCGAACATGAAAGCACATGCGTCGTCTACGGCATGCCACGGGCCGCCATCGAGATGGGGGTCGTCGACCAGGTGGTGCCGCTGCCGCGGATCGCCGCAGCCGTCGTGGCGGCGACATCTGCCAAGCCATCGGCGTGACGCGCTGGACACACCACCTTACATCCGGAAGATGGTGCCCATGACAGATCACCCCCCCACCGTCGTGACTGCGTCGCCGATGCCGATAGGGTTCATCGGCACCGGCATCATGGGCAGCAGCATGGCCAGCCATCTGCTTGCCGCGGGCCACGAACTTCACATCTACAACCGCACGCGCGAGAAGGCGGAGTCGCTGTTGGCCGGCGGCGGCCGCTGGCACGATGATCCGGGGAGCGTCGCCGCAGTCAGTGATGTCGTGATCACGATGCTGGGGCTGCCGTCGGACGTCGAGCAGGTCTACTTCGGTGCCCCCGACGCGACTCCAGATAGCCGGGCTGTCGGGCTGCTCGAATGCGCCCGTCCCGGAACGTTCCTCATCGACATGACGACATCGAGCCCGGGACTCGCCGAGCGGATCGCCGCTGCGGCCACGGCCCGCGGTCTCGCTGCGATCGATGCGCCGGTTTCCGGCGGCGACGTCGGAGCACGGAATGCGTCGCTTGTGATCATGGCCGGCGGCGACGCCGCGGCCTTTGCGCGGGCCAGGCCGTTGCTCGACCGCCTGGGCAAATCGGTCACGCTCCTGGGGCCGGCCGGCGCCGGGCAGCGGTGCAAGCTCGCCAACCAAATCGCCGTCGCCGTGGGCATGGTGGCGTGGTGCGAGGCTCTGGCCCATGCGCGGGCTGGCGGGCTCGATCCGCTGGCCGTGCAGCAGGTGATCAGCGGCGGTGCCGCCGGCAGTTGGTCGCTCACGAATCTCGCCCCACGAAGCCTCGCGGGCGACTTCGCCCCGGGATTTCTCGTCAGGCACCTGGTCAAAGACATCCGCCTTGCCCGGGACTGCGCGAAGGAGAGCGGCATCGAACTCCCCGGCCTTGCCACGGCGGAGCGGCTCTACGAGGCCGTCATGGCCCAAGGCTGGGGCGACGAGGGCACGCAGTCGCTCTACCGCTTCTACGCGGAACCGCTGGGCTAGAGCTTCGGTGTCCCATCGCTTCCGCTCCGGGCTTTTATTCAACTGTGATGCAACCGCCTGAGGGAGCACATCGTTGGAATAAAAGCCCCCGGCGGAAGCCGGGGGACTCGGGGAAGAAATATCATCCCGCGTGCGATTCCGATCCGGACTCCCCCAACGCGTCGGTCGGTGTCCCATCGCTTCCGCTCAGGGCTTTTGTTCGTGGGTGGTGACAGCAGGAGCGCTTACAGCAGAATCCGCAGCATGCGGCGGAGCGGTTCGGCTGCGCCCCAGAGCAGCTGATCGCCGATCGTGAAGGCGCCGACATATTCTGGACCCATGGCCAGCGTTCGCACGCGGCCCACGGGAATGGTCAGGGTGCCGGTCACGGCCACGGGCGTGAGTTCGCGGAGCGTGGCCTCGCGGGTGTTGGGCACGAGCTTCACCCACTCGTTGTCGGCGGCGATCATCGCCTCCAGATCGGCCACGGGCACGGACTTCTTCAGCTTGAACGTCAGGGCCTGGCTGTGGCACCGCATCGCTCCCACCCGCACGCAGAAGCCGTCGACGGGCACCGCCGGCGAGCCGAAGCCCTCCCCCTGCCCCAGGATCTTGTTGGTCTCGGCCATGCCCTTCCACTCTTCCTTCGACATGCCGTTGCCCAGATCCTTGTCGATCCAGGGAATCAACGAACCGCCAAGCGGCACGCCGAAGTGGGCGGTCTCAGTTGCCGTGAGGCTGCGTTGCTTGGCGATCACGGCGCGGTCGATCTCCAGAATGGCGCTCTTCGGATCGTCCAGAAGATGTTTCACTTCGGCGTAGAGCGTGCCGTACTGGGTGAGCAGTTCCCGCATGTGCTGGGCGCCGCCCCCCGAGGCCGCCTGATAGGTCTGGGTGCTCATCCACTCCACGAGCCCGGCCTTATAGAGCGCTCCCACGCCCATCAGCATGCAGCTGACGGTGCAGTTGCCGCCGATCCAGTTTTTGATGCCCTTCTGCATCCCCTGCTGGATCACCGACAGGTTGACGGGATCGAGGATGATGACGGCGTCCTTGTCCATGCGGAGCGTGGAGGCGGCATCGATCCAGTGTCCCTGCCAGCCGGCGGCCCGCAGCTTTGGAAAGACGGCCGACGTGTAGTCGCCGCCTTGGGCCGAGATGATGATGTCGCACCGCTTCAGGGCGTCGGTGTCAAAAGCGTCCCGGAGGGCGGTCTCGTTCCTGGCCATTCGTGGAGCTTGGCCGCCGGCGTTCGACGTGGAGAAGAACAGCGGCTCGATCAGGCCGAAATCACCCTCGGCCTGCATGCGGTCCATCAACACTGATCCGACCATGCCACGCCAGCCGACCAGCCCCACCAGTTTCATCGCTTGTCCTTTGGAGAGTAGTTGCCGTTTTGGCCTGCTGACGCCACGGGGCTTCTTTCGGAGTGCTCATTTCTGAGTACGAAGATACTCGATCACATCGAGGAACTC
>Ga0007795_10000332_pt1 | contig 14313 bp, 23 predicted proteins | sample CryBogmetaGMA1M_FD_60369 | JGI IMG/M metagenome (GOLD analysis project Ga0007795, IMG submission 60369) | Freshwater microbial communities from Crystal Bog, Wisconsin, USA - MA1M | ecosystem: Environmental > Aquatic > Freshwater > Lake | place: Crystal Bog, Wisconsin, USA | collected 2009-07-06
GTTCAACCAACCGTTGAACAACTGGAATATGAGCAAGTGCACTGCTACGGACAGCATGTTCTACTTCTGTACTTCGTTCAACTCTAGTCTGGCTGGTTGGAATTTGTCGGCGTGCACTACGACCGCAAGCATGTTTCAAAGCTCAGGATTTAATCAACCCATCAACGACTGGACGCTCAATACGACGGCGAGCTGGTCAGCAGCAAGCATGTTTCAGTCAGCTACTGCGTTCAATCAGCCGTTAAACAACTGGAACATGAGCAAATGCACTAGTACGGGTAGCATGTTTCAAAGCGCCGCTGCATTCAACTCTAGCCTTGCTGGTTGGAATTTGTCGGCGTGCACTACGACCGCAGGCATGTTCCAATCCGCCACTGCCTTCAACCAGCCCATCAACGACTGGACGCTCAACACAACGTCGAGTTGGACAGCGGCAAATATGTTTTATTTTAATCCCGCGTTCAACCAACCTTTGAACAACTGGAACATGAGCAAATGCACTAGTACGGGTAGCATGTTTTACAGTTGTTCATTGTTTAACTCTAGTCTTGCGGGCTGGAATCTATCGAACGTCACATCTGCTCAGCTTATGTTTTATTCTGCAGGTAAGTTTAACCAACCAATCAGCAGCTGGACAATGCCAACAACTATAGGTTGGACAGGGTTAGGTATGTTACAACTCGCTTCATCCTATAAACAATCATTAGCGTCATTTAACATTGCAAAGTGTACAAATTTGACCAGTTTTCTTGCTAACGTAGATATAACAACAGCGTCTTACGACGCTACGCTCATTGCGTGGAACAACAACAAGCTTGTAGGCGCGAACGGGATTGCAAATTACGCCACAAACTTGACGCCAAGTTTCGGCACGTCAAAATACACGGCTGGCGGTTCAGCTGCGACAGCGCGCGCAGCCCTTGTCACATACGGCTGGACGATTACTGACGGAGGTAGCATCTGATGAGCGCAGAGATTCGATTTCCAGCAGAGCCCATTTATTGGCTCATCTCATTGGGCGACGCTGGCTTTGCAGACGGCGTGACAAGACCAGGGCAAGTCACGACCGTCGGCACTCCATGCGATCTTGTGTGGCTTGGCGCCAGCTATGATGAGTATGTCCAGCAGTGCGCGTTGGTCGGAATCACGCCGCGCTACGATACTCCGGTCGTAGATGCGCCGACACAGTTGCCTAGCTAGGCGCAGTTTCTCTATCCGCACCAGTCTTTTTGAGTAACCTGCTATGCCCGCAAAAGTCAAAACAGGCGGCATCAACGACCCGATCACAATTTCGGGACCAACGTTAACCAAATATCGCGAACCGACTAGCGCGCCAACGATTTCTGCTGGCGCGCTGACGTTGAACCTGAACACTGCGCAGGTTTTTCTGGTCAGTCTTAATGCCAATATCACCGCGTTGACGATATCAAACACCCCAGCTGACAGCAACGTAATGGTCGGCTTCACATTGATCTTTACGGCTGACGGCACAGCGCGTACAGTGACGTGGCCTGCGAGCGTCAAATGGGCTGGCGGCGTAGCGCCCACGTTGACAAGCACCAGCACAAAGAAAGATGTATTCAGCCTTGTCAGCTCAGATAATGGAACTACTTGGCTGGGTTTCATCGGCGGCCAAAACTTCTGATTGTCACTGACACGCGAGCTTTTTCAATGCACGGCGGTATTGTTAGCTACATCGGCCGCCGCAGTGGCGCGGAAGATTTTGTGATTGGCGGGCCACCCAATTGGAGCGATATAGACCAGCAAATTGGCCCGAGGTTCACGACGCAGCAAATCGTCGGAATCAATCGTCCGGTTACGTTGTCGGCGTACTCAGCGTATGCGATGACCTCGCTCTACTATCGCGTTGACTCATCGTCGTCAAGCTTCAGTGGCGACCCGTCGGTTCTTGGAAGTGGTTGGACGCAATTCACTTCAGCTGTTAACCCCACCACTATCACGGTCAACAACGGCGCGTGGTTGTCGTTTGGCACGCCGTATTCGGGGCTTGCGTCGCCAATCGACACTACTGTGACGGTCAAAAATCTGACCAATTCGTCCACGACAATCGACACGTTCAATTTGCGGTACTGGGCAGCTGCGGGCGGTGGCGGTGGTTCTTCTTCTTCGTCAAGTAGCTTATAACCGCTTTTGTCTGTCGCGATATCTAGCTCGTCTTACCTTTCACGCTTGAACCATGACGCGCAAACCCACGCTGCATCTGATTGGTATTTTCCACACAATCCACAGCCAGGATTACTCGCACTGCGCTTTTACTGGCAAAGCTTTGCGGTTCTCGAAGATGATGCAGGCGTACGACTACTCCGTTGTTGAGTACGCCAACGAGGGCAGCGAGAGTGCTGCCCGTGAAAAAGTCGTTATGCTCAGCAAGGACGAACTGGCCGCGCACGTAGGCGCGCAGCAAGGCGGCCAGAAGTTCTTCGGCGACACAGCGCAGATCGGGAGCGCCTGGCACACCGAGTTTGAGACGCGGCTTATTCAGGCTTTGCGGTCACGCTTGGCGCCGCGTGACGTGATCTGTCACCCGTTTGGGGGCGCGCACGTCAACGTCATCAAGGCGTTCCCAGACCACATTCATCTCGAAACCGGCATCGGCTACCCAAACATCTTGCCGCACTCGTTTCGAATCTTTGAATCGTATGCCTGGATGCACTACCACCAAGGCAAAGAGAACCGCCGCGGCAGTGATTACGAGTGGGTGATTCCGAACTACTTTGACCTGGATGACTGGGAACCGAGTTACGAGCATGGCAAATACATTGCGTTCATGGGACGGCTTATACCTGCAAAAGGTTTGGATACCGTCTACGAGATCGCGAAGCGCGTTAACCTTCCGGTCAAAATCGCTGGCCAGGGCGATCCGACGCCGTGGACGCACCCGAACATCGAATACGTCGGCGTCTTGAAGGGCCGCGAGCGCAGCGACTTCTTGCGCAACGCCTATTGTGTCTTGATGCCGACAGAGTTCGTGGAGCCGTTTGGTGGTGTGGCTGTTGAGGCTATGCTCTGCGGCACGCCTGTGATGTCTAGGGATTTTGGGGCGTTCACGGAAACTGTGCGCCCGGGCATCAACGGCTATAGATGCCACGTCCTCAAGCAGTGGCTGGGCTCAATCTATGGGGCCGCCAAACTTGATCGAAAAAGGATTGCAGAAGAAGCCCGCGCACGGTACAACCTCAAAACCTGCGGCGCTGAATACGTGAATGTTCTGCGCCAACTCGATGACCTGCACGAAGAAGGCTGGTACACCATTCCAAGCAACACCGGAACAGCGCCACACATGCCGTTTCGTGCCCCGCTTGGACCGGCCAGGCAGAACTTCGTTGCGGACATCGCGACGCAGCTCAAACCATCCGCCGAGTGAGCTAAACTCCGGCGGTTTTGCGGGCATATTTATTGCCCTACGTGGCGTGGCATTAGGAGGGCCATTGTGAAAGTTCACGACATCTACGTCGTCAGTGTCATGATCAAGCTCTACGAGAAGAGCAAGTCCGCGGCTGAGGTTGCTGCCAAGTTGAAGATCCCCAAAGCAGACGTGCTGGCTCTGCTGGACTGGGTGTGGGAACGGCAAGAACAGGTGAAACGCGTCCCAAAGTGCGGCATTGGTGTCGGGCAGATTACCGAGCGCCAGTACTTGCAGTACCTGTACGAAAACAATGTCAGCGCAGAAGCCGCTGCTGACGCAGTACAGTGGCCGCTCAGCATGGTGCTGCTGACTTGCGGCGGAGAACAAGAATGGCGTAAGCAGTCTGGTCGCGCGCCGACTGCACTGCGGCAAGACGATCCCGAGTACGTACTTGGTGACCCGCCTGCTGCTATCGTGGAGCAGGAACTTGAAAAGCTGCGCTCGTCGTGGCCCGCGCACCGCCTCAACGACTACCGACCGTACGAAATTCCGCAGGGCGTTGATTTGGGTCTGGTGAACTTTGACTGAAAGGACTTTTATGCGCGACAACAAAGAACTGCCGTGGGTGATTTGCCTGATCTGTGCTGCGTTTGGGCTGCTGTACCAGGCGTGGCGTATCGACTGTTTGCGGTTCGAAACGCGGATGCTTCGTGACGCGGCGCAAATTGACGCGTCGCAGATCCGCGAGCTGATGTGGATGGCCGACAACGCCAACCGCAGCGTCGAAGGGGAAAAGACGCGAGCCTTCCTGGCTGGCGTCACACAGGCCCAGCTGGATCCGCAGTACGGCGAGATCTGGCATTCTGGTTACGACAGGGGCACCCAGGTCGCCGCCGAAAGCCAGAAGTCCGCTAACGAAGCCCTGGTGCAGCACGCCGAGTGAATTGCACACGTTGCTACGCAGAGAAACCCGCCGCTGAGGCGTACTCAGTGCGCGGGTTTTTCTTTGCCATTGGAGGGCTTCATGTACGTCTGGCTGGACGATGACCGGGATCCCACAGACTCGTTTATTCAGCGCGAGTTTGGCGCCGCGGCCGACATGCTGTGGGTCAAGACAGCGGCTGAGTGCATCGCCGTCTTGAAAGCTGGCGGGGTGACGCATATCTCGCTCGATCATGATCTGGGTGCAATAGAGAACGGCACCGGATATGACGTGGCGAAGTGGATCGAAAAGGCCGCGTTCGACGGAGAGCTGCCGCGGCTGTCGTGGCGGCTGCACACGGCAAGCCCGGTTGGCCGAAAAAGCATGATGGCCGCGCTTCTGAACGCTAATGAGTTCTGGACCGCTGCAGAAGAACGCGCTGTGCAATAGATATCTATCCAAGGAGGGCTGATCATGAACTGGATTCTGGTGATCGTCTATATGCTGCCCACGTTCTTGCCGTGGGCGCAGCAGGTCGTGCAAAGCGCGCGGCCGGTGCAGCAAGTCGTGCAAATGCAGGTGCAGCCGCAGGTGCAACCAGTCCCGGCCGAAGCCGGGCAGCCTGGCGTGGTGTTCCACGAAGGGCGGTGGTGGAAGTGGGACGGCAGTCAGTGGTGGGTCTGGACGCCCACGCCGGTATACGTAGCACAACGCTAAGGAGCAGATGATCATGAAAGTGTACCTGGGTCCGTTTAACACGTGGTTCCAGCCGCGAGAATGGATCTTTGATCTTTGTTCGCTGTTCGCGAATGAAGAACAAAAGGCCTGGCTGGTGAAAAAGCTCTTCCGCAACTACGACGATGACGGAATCGAACGCTGGTGGTGGGCTAAACTTCTCCAGCGGATGGAGAACTGGCTCGACAGCCACACGAAGCGGAAGATCAAGATCAGGATCGACTATTACGATTCCTGGAACGCGGAGCACACGCTTGCGCTTATTGCTGCTCCGCTGATAAAGCAGTTGGCGGCAAAGAAACATGGGGCGCCGTTTACGGACGATGAAGACGCGCCCGAGCATCTTCGCTCGAACGCGCCGCCGTCGTGCGAAGACATGGAGTCGAACGGCGATCTGGATGCAAATCACTTCGCGCGGTGGGAGTGGATTCTTGGCGAGATGATCTTTGCCATGGATTCCATCGTTGACGATAGCTGGGAAGAGCAGTTCCGCGATCCGTTCGATCGCCAAGGGCACCTAGCCTACAGCGAGAGAATCCTGAACGGGTGCCGCTTGTTCGGGAAGTACTTTCAGGCCCTGTGGGACTGAAGTTAAGGGTAGTGCGCACTGGCGCGCTTTAGGGGTTTCGATGCCCCGCTGCCCGTTGTTAGTTGCAGGTCAACCCGCTTCTTTTCAGACACACTGCGGGTCCAAACCGCGGAGTGAGGGGCTATGGCAGCCTGCGACTGTGTTCGGTGTTTTTCAAGGAGGATTGTTATGACCCGTGTCATTCTCGCTGTTGTCGCTCTCGCTGCTTTCGCCACTCAGGCGGAAGCTGGTCCGTTCGGGCGGCTCCGTCGGTCCAATAACAACAGCTCGGCTTGTACGAGCTGCCAGCAGCCCAGTGCTGGTGTGGAAGGACAACAGCAGATCGTGAGCGGTGGCGATGACCAGGCCAGGTGCCAGCAGGAGGCCAATACGATGGCGTCCCGCAGGATCAGGGGTCACGTCGGTTCGACGATCGGGCGCTTTGAGGGGGTAGGCTTCGGCGGCTCCCCCGGCTGCTCTACGTGTACCCCGGAGCAGTACGGCTACAGGGGGCTGTCGCTGACTGGTGACGCCAGCGCACGCGGCCCGGACGGCTGGTACCGGGTTCGCAGCTGGAGGTGAATCTTGTAGACGGTAACGTACCGCCTACAGCGGGTGCCGGTGTGTTGTTGCCCCAACCACCGGCACCCGTTTCTTTTTTCCGGGTAAGGAGAACTGGTATGCCGATGGATTTCCCCGACCATGAATCAGTGGTGCGTCGCGTGTGTGAGCCCGAAAACGCTGAGCGGGCGGCCCGCCTGCGGCAGATGGGCATCGCGTTCTTCAGGCGCCCGGAGCCAGGAGAAAGCGAAGAGTCTTTTCGCATCGGAGCCGCGAACTTCGTTCGCAACGTCCGGGGTGACCCGGTCGAAGCGGCCGAGATTCGCACTGGCCGCGGATGGGATCGCCAGTCCCCGCTTGAGACCCTGCGGGAGTTGCCCGGGGCGTTGGACTTGGTAGCGGAGCTGATCGACCAGCAGCACCCGCGGCGTGAGTGAGTCCTCTAGGGCGCCGGAGTAGTTTCACGGCTCTCCGGCGCCCATTTTCCATTTTCTAGAAAGAGACCACGTGGCCACTTCAATACGAAAAAACGCCCGCGCGGCCATGGCTTACGCCAAGCAAACTGTATTACCAGATCAGCCTCGGAGGCCGACAAGTACACAGGATTACGGCGACCAAGATACGGTCGGCCTGCACATGAAGCGCAACACGTTCGACATCGGCGACGTTGCCGCTGACGACGTGTTTGGGCTGTACCTTGGAAAGCACCATGACGGCTACGTCATCATGGTGACGGATATTTGGTCCAAGCCCAACGGGGCTGAAGTGTTCGAGACCATCGAGGAGATGAAGGAAGAATGGCAACTGGATTGACAGTTTCGTTTGACGGGCAATATGCCGAATTCCCGTCAGAGGTAAAGAACGCGTTGAGCGACTACGTAATGACCGGTCATCCTATGGGGCATTTTCTGACGTCTGTCGCGTCTAACAACCTGTTTCAGGCGATTGCCTACGCCGATGATCTCAACATTCATCGGCTCAAGCTCTACGTGCAATGGTTCTACAACGTTGCGCCGTCTGGTTGTCATGGCTCAAAAGAGAACGTCAAGACATGGCAAGCGCATCGAGGGCTCGCAGGTCTTGAAACATGAGCGCGCCGCTGCCTCTTTATCCGGGCGCAGAATCTTGCGTGGGCTCAGGGTTCTGTTGTAAACGTGGCCCGTGCCCGTATGGGGAATCGGTCAGCGTGACTGAACCCAGTTGCAAGTATCTGGAGGAGGTGCCAGTCAATGTCGGAGAACACCCCAGGTACACCTGCGGGCGGTACGACTTTATCGTGCAGCAACCCGACTGGGAGCTTGCACCAGCCTTCGGCGCTGGCTGCTGCTCCAGCTTGTTCAACTCAGATCGGGCAGCCGTCTTGCGAGACCTCCGACGCAGTGCTGATCCTGACAGCGATGGTCGCAGGCATCACCGTGTACACGACGAGCGGTGATGCCCTCAAAATGGCGATGTACACGGCGGAAGATATTTGCTTCCGTCACGGTTTGGCTCGTGAACTGACGCGGCCGTTGCTGCTGCAGTTTCTTGAGCAGTCTAGAAGTCTCCGCGCCTGGAACCCGTTGGCTTATTGAAGCCGAGGCGCAATGTTCGAGTGTCACTTTTCCAAGAGGGAAACAGTCATGGCTAAGAAGTCCCCGGCCCAGCACGGATGCACCTGCCGCCAGACCACACGAGAACTCGCCCGTAGGGTCTCGCAGGTGGTTGGGTTCAAAATCTCAGTGCAGACCTTCAGGAACCATCGCCTGGAGCTGGCCCAGGAATACTGCGACGAGCGGTGGGATAACGATCCCGAGGCGGCCTGCATCGGGAATCCCTTCCTGGCGTCCGAGATGATCGGCCCGGCGTACATCTACAACGCTGCCCGGGCGACTGCTCTCGTGAAGGCAGTCGCGGCCCGGATCAGCCGGGAGAAGACGATGGGTCGGCGCAAGCAGCTGGCCCACCCGCTCGACCTGCTGCCGGTCAGCTGACGGATGGCTGATCGGGCGCTAGCCCCTGTCGTGGATTAGGCCGCGGGAACATGGGTCACATTCCCGCGATTGATATCTTTCCATTCTTGCGAAAGGAAAATTCAGTGCGAAGTAAGAACGAACCCAACTACCAAGGTTCTTACATCAGCGACCTGCGCCCAGCAGTGCAGCCGCTGATGAAGGTTCCCGAGATAGTTGCGCACGCTATGCTGTTGGCGGCGTATCCGGCCCTGGAACAGCCAATACGGTTTGACAACAAGTACTATTCGGTAGTTGGCATGAAGGGCTACTACAACGAACTGGTGCTGCTGTATCTTGCAGACTTCAATTGGTATCTGTATACGGCGCCGCGCGAGCTAATCGAACGACGCATTGATGATTTCCTGAGCACTGGCCCGGAGTCTTTGCGGGCAGAGATCAGGGAGCGGAAAAAGATTCCTGAAGAGTTGCCGCTATACTGAGCGGCTCACGGCCCCATCGTCTAGAGGCCTAGGACACGGGCCTTTCAAGCCTGCAACCGGGGTTCGAATCCCCGTGGGGTCAATGCCTGCATTTCATACGCTTGCGTGTGGCTTGCGGGTTTCCATGTCTCGGCAGCGTGTGCACGCGCTGCGAAATCCGGGTGGTAAGTGATCCGCCTTAAATTGTCGTGGGAGGGATAAGGCATGTCGACAACGCCGGTTCCCGTTAGGACCACCTGCCCGGGGCGAGACTTTTCGGGCGTGTAGCTCAGCTGGTTAGAGCGCCTGCTTTACACGCAGGAGGTCGGGGGTTCGATTCCCTCCACGCCTATTGTGTTTGTTTCCCTAGGAGCGTTGTATGTGGGACTCAGTTGTTATCGACGAGGGCAGTGAACGCGCGGGTGTTCGCATGTCTGGGTGCGCAGTTCGGCGAGATTTGGCAGAACCAACGCCAAAGGACTTTTCAGTATCGGACCATGCGTGGTCCTACTGGATTAGCGGTGTGTTTCTGTACATCGGAATGACTGTGCACAAGGACACAGAGACAGGGCGGCAGCTGGCCACGATGCTGAAAGAAAAAGCAACTGGCGACGCCGTCCTTGAATTTCTACTGCCGGTATTTCTTGCGAAGGTGCCGCCGATCGAACTACAAAACGCCTTAAAAAGCGCGTTAGCCAACGCACACCGTGAAGGCCGACAAGAAAAAGCCGAAGAGATCCGCGCGGCTTTGAGGGCTGATTGATATCTTTCGGACCGTAGCTCAGCCGGTTAGAGCATCGGCCTTATAAGCCGGAGGTCGCGGGTTCAAGTCCCGCCGGTCCAAATCCGACACAGTTGTTGTGGCGGTTGTTCGATTGTTTGTTCTCAAGAGGTGGCTTATGCGTCTGGCTCGGATGTCGGTTATGTTTTTGGTTTGTGCGGTGGTGGTATTGATTGGAATGGCACAAGCTGCCCCGCCGACCACGTCGATTCCTATGCCGCCCAATCAGCCGACTGTTGCGCCTGTGCCGCCACCGATCGTGCCGGTGGCAATCAAGAGACGGTGGCGAGTCAACGCAAGAATGCGTTTCGCCGACGGAACGTACCGGTTCGTATACATTACGTGGTACGGGTATCCAACTGGCATTGACTGGTCAACGGCAGCGGTATGTGAGTATCTCACGTACCGCTTTTGGTCGCCTTGGGAGCGGATGTGGGCAACATTCGAGATTGTTGGGCCGCCGGTCGAAGACATGACCACGCCGATCAACTAATCTCAATGGGGCCAGTAGTTAAAAACCTTGTGGTGGGGCAGCTGGCATAAACCACAAATTGGGGGTGACAGGTTTCGACGGGGGAAAAGAAGTTCAGTCTGCGTGTCGTGGTTGATCGAACGGCCACGTTAAAAATCGATCAAACGCTAACAGGCGCACCTGTTGCTCTCGCTGCCTGACCCAAAAGGTCGGTAGCCCGCAAAGCAGCCCTAGTCGGAGGGGTTGCCTAGCGGTCGCCAAATCCGGCTCGCGCGAACTCACCGCCTGGTTCTGTTCGCGCTAAAACTGTCCCGGGCTGGTTCGCCAAAAACCCACGCCGAGTGGGGACGCGCGAACGAGATTCAAATAACTCGGACACACACGTAGACGACTGTTCTGAAAGTCTCACCGGACCCGGGTTCAATTCCCGGCACCTCCACTGTTCCTTGTTCCTTACGAAAGGAGACTGTTTTGATCACCAAAAAGAAGGCACCCAAAACCGGGTTCTGGGCCCGGTTCGAGGTCGAGACCCGGCGGCGCTTTGCGTTCAGCCTGGCGCAGTTCTGGCCCGTGAACGAGATCCTGCCCGACAGCGAGGCGGAGCAGGACGAGATTTACTATAGGCGCGCAATCGCCCGGATGAAACCGGCGGAGCGAGTCGAACTTCTCCGGGAGATGTTGCGTTTGACGCAAAAGAGCGTTAAGTTCTTCGATCGCGAGGTGCCGACGTCGGTACGCCTGGAGATGATCTGCGGCGTGATCAGGCGGTTCGAGGAACTTGTCGTGGCAGCGCAGTACGCCGAGATCGATATTTGGCAGTGATGTTTAGGCCTGTAGCGCCATGCGCGCACAGGTCAGCGGGGACATAGCTCAATTGGCAGAGCAACGCGTTTGCAACGCGTAGGCTGAGGGTTCGAGTCCTTCTGTCTCCATTTGCCAGCGTAGCTCAATTGGCAGAGCAGCTGATTTGTAATCAGCAGGTTGCGGGTTCGACTCCCGCCGCTGGCTTCTCCGTTCGAGTGTTGGTATTCCGGACGGTCTAAAGGTGCGCTGGAAACGAAGCGGCTGCTGTGGCTCTGCACGCTGTTGAATCCGGCGGGAAGTAGCTACTCCCAACCACGTGTACTGTCTGGCGACATCCACGCATATTCAGTCGTGGCCTGCAGATAAGTGCTGACGTCCAGCGCACCTTTAAGCCGTCCGGGTACCAATGCCCGGGCGGTTTTTTGTTTAACTACCTAAGCACGAGGAGTTACCAGTGCCGCGGTTTAATCATGGGTTTTCTTTCCCGTTTGAGATCGTGAGCCGCGATAAATTTGGCCACGATATTACAAGCGCGCAACTTCGAGAAGCCATCATGGCGCGGCTGGACAGCCTTTCAGACGACGAGCTAGCCGATGCGTGCGACGAGCCGCTCGACACCTACGAAGAAGCTGGGGGCCCTGATGCTGTCGCAGTTCCTGACTGAGTTCCTTGTCGGGTTGTTTGGAGTCGCCGCCTACAACGTGTTCTTCAACCCAAACTTTAAAGATGAGCTTGCGGCCCCGACACAATGGCGGCATCGTATTCGCGACCTATTGGTCGTATTGATATCAATTCAGTTCTACAAACTGCTCATTCGGTAGCGGCGGCCGAGTGGCGAAATAGGTAGACGCACGGGACTTAAAATCCTGTGGTAGCAATACCGTGCGGGTTCGAGTCCCGCCTCGGTCAGTGTTTCTGGTTCAATTTCTCCTCTTACGAAAGGGTTCGAAATGGCCAAGCAGCAGAAGCAGCAGAAGCAGAAGAACAGCGGCGTGGTGGCGGTGCGGGCCAAGAAGGCGAAGACCCCCGCCCAACTCGCCAAGGCGGCCGCCAATGTTAAGGCGGCGCAGGAGCGGTTCAACCAGCTCCAGGCCCAGCAGCAGGCCGCGAACGAGATGCGGTCGATGGGCTACATGGGGACCGACGCGGACCTCATCGAGATCCGGGTGGCCCAAGCCCAGGCCAAGCTCGACCAGCAGTACGTCCTCGACGTGCTCGCCGGGCCGCACGGCAAGCGGGTTTCGCAGTTTCTGGGCCGCCGGTTCCGCGGTAGCCCGACGAAGGTCGCGACCGTCGTGAGGAACTACCTCAAGACGCAGGGCCTGTCCTGATCTTAGGCGGCCGCCCCTCCTCTACGACAGACGGCCCGGTAATGGTGGTGCTTGGTGTGTTGCTGACAACATCAGGCCGCTGAAAGCACTATTACCGGGTCGCCTATCGTAGAGGAGGGGCCGGGCCAAAACACATTAACCTGAAAGGGATCCGAATGCGTTGGTTTGTCGCTGTTCTGTTTGTGTTGATTGGTGCTTCGGCACAGGCTGAAAGCACCCTGAGCGCGCTTACGGCGCTTATGCAGGAGAACCTCGACGCGTGTACCGTTGAGGACATGCCGCGGCTCATGGCCACGATGAGCGTAGAGATGCCGCAGCGTGAGTTGTTTGAAGAGCAGACCCGCGCCGAGTGGGAAAGCTCAAACCTCTACCACAAGTTGGACGAGATCAAAATTGTCCGGTGGCGGCAAGTTAGGGCGCCGTATCTTGTGGCGGTCGTCACGCAGACGATCAGCCCTAATGCAACGTTTCAGGCAGAGGAACGCGAAGGTGACGAGCCGGATGAAGACTTGTCTCACACCTTCTCGCTGCGCACGCGTACGCCAAAGACTCGGTCTACCGTGCTCTTCAAAAAAGAGCGCGGTAAATGGAAGATCGTGGCCGGGTTAGACGAACCGGTGCCGGTCGACGATTGCCCAGACGAAAACTGCCGTTGGCCCGCGCCAAACTAAGTCTGACTAACTCTGACTTATCTTGGTCAGAGTTGTTTAAACGGGCTTGAATAAGCCAATAAGCCGTGTAGTCTCAACCGGGCCAATTTTGTTGTTTTTACGGGAAAAACGCAATTTTGACCTCGGTTGAGATTACACGGGTTATTTAGGCGCGCGGCTAAATTATTTTCCCGCACGGTAAATTTTTGCCGTAAGTCGTTGCAGGGCTTGAATTTACAACTGACAAGTTTGTGTCTTGCGCTGTAAACCCAAGCCCCGCAACAAGTTACGTCAAATCTTGGCGGTTGACGGAGCTAAAACCCCGGTTTCTAGGCCAAAGATATCTTTGGAGTACTGGCTAAATGGAAGTCCTCACGGCTACATATGTCTCGGGCGCAGAGCTGTTCAGAGACTGCGACGATGTTCTCGACCTTTTCTACGACCGAGCGTTGCCAGACGTACGGCTTCTGTGCCCGAACGACCTGCTTGAATTCGACGGGATTTTGCTCGGCAGTATGACCTCTCTAGTTGCCGGGCTTGCAGACGCGATTGCCCACGAAACCGACGAAGCGTTTGTGCAGGAGTGCAAGGTCGTTCTTGCGCGTATCGAAGCTCTTGGCGAAGTCCACTATTTCGTTCTCGACGACGAACTTCTTATGAAAGGCTGAAATGACCAAGACGCATCACGAATCGCAGCTGCTTGCCGCGGCGAAGAGTTACACCCTGGAGGCGGTGGAAGCTGTCCTGACAGATCCGCTCGCTGAAAAGCAAGACACGAAAAGCATCATCCTCGGCGCACTGACGTCGGTGGGTGAATGCGTCGTCCACCTTGAAAACGCGCAGGAAAAGGTGGGCTACCTGCTCATGCTGTCGACCCGCGCCGTGAGGGAGGCGGTCATCCATGGTGTGAACATGATGATCACCGAAGCGGAACGCATGCACACCACTGTTCGACTGTGGCAAGCCGCTCGTGACAACATGGGCGAGGAGGTGGTGGTATTTGACACCGCCGCCGGGATTGTCGAGGCGGTAATACAGTATCGGCACGTCTTGGCGGCGCTGCGCTATTACCGCGAGCAAACGAAAGACATGCCCGAAGAGCGCGTGAAATGGGATGTGATGATCAACATCTTCAAGCTCGCGCAGACGAAGTACGCCGAATCCGTGGTTCTCAACGCGCGCGCTGTGTTGATCTACGTGGCGCAAAACACGCAGATAATCGCGGAGTTGGCCGAACAGTGGCCTACGGACTCGGCCTGGGTTTCTTGGCCGATTTGGTTGAATCAAAAAGAACTGGCAACGCTGACGATCGACCAGAAGCTCGGTGCTTAACCATTTACAAGAAAGTGGACCCATGTACGAAAGACTGATCGAAGACATCGAAACGCGGCTCAAGCCGAAAGCCGCTGGAACGGGACCGCTCAGCAACGACGAGCGGTTGTTGGCCCACGCTTGCGCAGCGATTTATGAACTGCGGGCTGATCTTTGTTCCACGACAGTTAAAGCCAGACTGCATAGGGACGAGCGAGATGGGCTTAAGGGCGAGCTGGAAGATCTCAAGGAAGATCGCGCAGACGATGCTCAAACGGAGCACGAGCTTCGCAAGACCATCTCGGAACTGCGGGCAGAGAAGGCAACGTTGATCGACCGGCTCACGGCGCGCAACAACGTCATCAATTCGTTGCACACCCGGATCGAGCAGTTGGAAC
>Ga0007795_10000333_pt1 | contig 14300 bp, 22 predicted proteins | sample CryBogmetaGMA1M_FD_60369 | JGI IMG/M metagenome (GOLD analysis project Ga0007795, IMG submission 60369) | Freshwater microbial communities from Crystal Bog, Wisconsin, USA - MA1M | ecosystem: Environmental > Aquatic > Freshwater > Lake | place: Crystal Bog, Wisconsin, USA | collected 2009-07-06
GTATTTTTCCTCGATGGCGATGCAGGGGTTGCTTGCGAATCCGAATTTTTGCACCCTGACAACTGAATTGGTTTGTGAGGCCGCAGCGCAGCACGCCGACGCTCTCCTCGCTGAACTTGAAAAGGAGCCGAAACAATGACCATCAACCAGGTAGCAATTTTTGTGATCGTGGTTGTCGCGTCCGCGATCACCATTTGTTGGGCGGTGTTCCATGCTGCTGCCGAAATCGAAGAGTCGATGGACGAACTGAGTGATGAGATTGAAATGAAATTCACATCAGAAAAACAAACGGTGCCGGGAGTGGCTTGGAACCAAGGGGGACGAATGAAAGTTGAAATCGACAAGGTAAAGTTAGCTTTCGACACGACGCTCTTGGTCTTCTCCTTCGTCCAATTCATCATCGCATGCTATTTGGTAGGTAAGTACATAAAACCATGACCTTCCGCCTTCAATACTACTGCGCTCAGGCCGTGGCCGCCGTTCACCCCGACCGGGCGTTGCCGAATTTGGGGAATCAGAATTGATTTATGCTTATCGCATTTGACTTGGACGGAACAATTTCCAGAGCACCAGTATTGTTTGATCTGTTGAGGATGAATTTCCAGCGCGGAGGGGATCGGGTGATTGTCCTCACCGCTGCGGCGGGAGAGCTTCCACCGGAAAAACGCCCAGCAGAAGTCTATCGCAGGCTTAACGGGATGGGATTTTCCGCCCTTCCAGAGTGGATTGTGTGCTGCGAAAGCCACGAAAAGGGTCGGCGATGCCGAGAGCTGGGTGTCCATATCTTGATAGACGACTCAGACGATGTGATTCAACGAGTTCGACAGGAAAGCCCTGGAACTCTGGTTTTCAAAGTGTGCCCTTGAGTTGCAGCGCAGCACGCCGACGCTCTCCTCGCTAAACTTTAAAAGGAGCCGAAACAATGACCTTCGACCAAGTAGCAATTTTTGTGAGCGTGATTGTCGCATCCACGATGACGATTTGCTGGTCGGTGTTCAAGGCTTCTGCCAACATTGAACAAGCGATGGACGAGCTGAGTAATGAGATTAGGAAGGAGAAGAAGAAATGAGATTCACACCCGAAAAACCTAAAGTGCCGGGGGCGTATTGGTGGCGTAAAAGCTGCCACTGTTTAGCCTCTGTTGTTGAAGTGCGTGACGAATGTGGATTGTGGGCAATGGGAGTTGGATGCGTTGCGTCGATGACTGGCGAATGGTCCGAGCGTCTTATTCCGGTTGGGGAGATCAGGAAAGCCTTCGATGAAGGGTTTGCGGACGCGCATGGAATTTGGGAAGACAGCCGCGCCCGCCGCGTCGTCGAAGGAAAGGAGGAGGTGTGACACCTCAATTTTTAAATCTAAACCTGAATCTTCGGAACCAAAAAAGCTCCGCATTCTCAACCTCGGTGCTGGCGTCCAGAGCACCACTGTTGCGTTAATGATTCACAAAGGTGAGTTGCCACCAATCGACTGCGCAATTTTCGCCGATGTTCAGGAAGAACCCAAGGCGATCTACAAGCACCTCGATTGGCTCACAAAAGAGGTCGCGTCGTCGTTCCAAATTTACATTGTTAGTGCCGGGAAGCTGGGAGACGGAATTAGCGTGGGTCCGACCCACGCTAAGGGTCATACTTCAATCCCGGCTTACACGCTAGGCCGTCGCGGTGAAATGGGCATCACGAGAAGGCAATGCACGGGCGACTACAAGATCCAACCAATCGAACAGTTCATCAAACGCGACTTGCTCGGGTGTGCAAAAGGAAAGCGAATTCCGAAAGGAACCGAAGTAACTCAAATCTTCGGCCTATCGTTTGAGGAACTCGGACGCGCCGAACGCGTTAAGCGATCATTTCACGCGACTGGGTGGTCGAAGTTTGCTCGGCCTGAATTCCCATTGATCGAAAAGGAGATGCGGCGAGGCCACTGCATCAAATGGATGAAAGATTACGGCGTGCCACATTCAGTTGAAAGATCCGCCTGCGTGTTCTGTCCGTACAAGTCAGATAAGGAGTGGCAACGGCTCAAGCTGGGCGATCCAGACGACTGGAATCGCGCTTTGGAAGTTGATGAACTGCTTAGGAACGGTCATTCCAGGGCGTCGTATGGAATGTGGAATGCAATGTATCTTCACAAATCCTGCAAGCCGCTTGGAGAAATTGATTTCAGCACGCCAGAGGAACGCGGAGACCAATCTGTGATGGGGTTTCTGGGTGAATGCCAAGGAATGTGTGGAACATAAAAGGAAACAAAATGACCACACCAAGCGACACGCCTAGGACAGATTCTCAATCATCGTTTGATGAGTTTTATGTTGAATTATGTGATGCTTCGTTTGCCCGAAAACTCGAACGCGAACTAACCGCCGCCAACACCCAAATCGGCTTGCTCATCTCAGGCTCCAAACAACAGGAGCGGCAGATCGAGTTTTTGAAGGAAACAATCCAGAAACTCCACAAGGGCGCGTTTGAGCAACAGGAGCGCATCCAGCGGCTTGTGGAGGAGGGGGATAGAGCGATTGAAAACTCATACTATCCCGATAGAGTAAAAATTTGGACCAAAGCAAAGGAGGGGTTGTGAACATCAAACGAAAAACGAAAGCTGCGGCGTGTTTCTTGAGCAAGTGGTAAAAACAACAACAAAAAAAAAGCATCAATGAAAAGTGAAATACAACAATGGCTGATCTCTGTTTGCTTGGCCTGGGTTCCGTTTGCAATCGGTCTGTCGTTCATCACGGTTTCCCGTTCTGTCGCTCGATTGATTGACCGCAAAGGAGTGTCGAAATGAAAAACTCGTCGATCAAATACGATCTTCCGCCCGCCGAATACCACGCGATTGATGCGTTGTCGGCCAGTGCGTTGAAGGAGATTCGCAAGTCGCCAGCGCACTACTGGGCGTGGAAACACAATCAGTCTCGCAAGGAATCCGATGCGATGCGATTTGGCACTGCCGTTCATTGCGCGGTGCTTGAACCTGGCCGGTTTGCTTCCGAGTATGTGATCTCACCCAAGTTCGATGGTCGAACAACGGCGGGCAAGGAAGCCAAAAAAGAATGGGAACTGCACAACAAGGGCAAGACCTCGATTGAGTCGGACGAGATGGAAGCAGTGAAGCAATGCACCCGGTCGATCCTGTCGAACCCCATTGTTGGCCCACTGCTCTTCAAGGGAAAATCCGAGGTCAGCCTTTTTGGCCAGGACGATGAGACCGGCGTGGACATGAAGGCTCGACTGGATTACCTCACCGACGACCTGATCCTCGACGTGAAGACGACGGATGACGCGAGTCCTAAAGGGTTCGAACGCACCGTGGCGTTGTACGGCTACGACATCCAGGCGGCTCATTACCTTGAGATGAGCCAGCGTAAGCGGTTCCTGTTCATCGCGATTGAGAAGGTCGCTCCGTATGCCGTTGGCGTGTACGAGCTTGATGATGAGCTTTTGGAATTCGCTCGCATCGAACGCAGAGCGCGGATCAATTTGTACGCCTCCTGCAAGGAAATGGACAGTTGGCCAGCCTACCCGCAGGTCATTAACAAGATTTCGCTACCAAGTTGGCGGAAGAAAAACGAACCAGTAACTCAGTAACCAAGAAAAAGTATGTTCAAAGTAGATCGCAAGTCCGCATCCGGCGCATTCATCGAAACCCCTGGCACCTACTTGGTCGCCGTGGACAAAGTGGAGGAGAAGATTACCCCCAAGGGCGACGAGGTCGCCGTCGTGACGTACAAGGACGACGCCACTGGCAACACCATCCGGGATGATTTCTACAACACTCCAAAGTCGCACTGGCGCGTCAATAGTTTGATCGTGGCAACGGGTGTCGACATCCCCGACGGTCAGGAGATTGACTTCGAAAAGCGCGGCACGTTCGTGAAGTTCTTTGGTGATACGTTTTTGGGAAAGACACTCACGATTGTGGTCGGCAAGGAAGAGTACGAGAAGAACGGCGAGAAGAAGTCGATTTCCAAGGTGAAGAGCCTCAAGCCCGCCGACAAGGCCAATGACAACATTCCTTACTGATCGAGAGTAGGAAAACAAAGGCCCCGCACCGGAAAAAACAATAAAACCGGTGCGGGGCGAACAACAACAATAAACCGCGTTCCCCTAACACGATCAAAATGGATCTCAGACCATATCAGGTCAACCTAATTAATGCGGTCCATGAATCGTGGAAAGAATCCGACCGGGTGATCGCGGTGGCCCCGACTGGATCTGGAAAAGCGGTGATGATGGCTTGTATCGCGAGGGACAGGCTGGAGCACGGCCCGGTACTGATATTGGCCCACCGACAGGAACTGATCGACCAAGCCATCGACAAGATGGATAAGGCGACCGGTGTTCGTGCGGTGAAGGAGATGGCGGAATCCAGGGCTGCCGGAAACGAACGCATGGTGGTGGCATCAATGCAGACTCTGAGCAGGCGCGACGTGTTTGGTTCGGGCTACTTTCGGACGGTCATTGTGGACGAGTGCCATCACCTTGTATCCGAGAGCTATCTAAACCTGATGGGCAGGTTCACCGGAGCCAAGGTTCTCGGAGTGACTGCCACACCGGATCGTAGCGACAAGAAGGAACTGGGCAGCTACTTTGAGAAGGTCGCCTACGAAATCGGTCTGTTGGATCTGATCGCGCAGGAATATTTGTCCAAGATCGTGGTGAACCGGATTCCGGTGCGAGTGGATTTGTCGAACGTCAGCAAGCGGGCGGGAGAGTTTGCGAGTGAAGAACTTGATTCGGCCATTACTCCGTGGCTGGAGAAGATTGTGGCCCATATTCCCAGAGACCGTAAGACACTGGTGTTTCTTCCGCTGATCGCTACCAGCAAGCAATTTACCGAGATTGCCAAAGGCGCAGGGTTTGATGCCGAGCACGTTGATGGAAATTCGCCGGATCGCGCCGAGATCCTTGCGCGGTTTGCAGCCAAGAAAGTGGGAATCTTGTCGAACTCAATGCTGCTCACCGAGGGATACGATTGCCCGTCGATTGATTGCGTTCTCGTCCTTCGGCCCACGATGAGTCGGCCACTGTACAGTCAGATGATCGGGCGCGGCACGCGGATCTTTCCCGGTAAGGAGAACCTACTCGTTTTGGATGCTCTTTGGCTCACCGGCAAACACAGCCTTGTGCGCCCGACGAGTCTCGTTACCGATTCCGCTGAGGTGGCGAAGATTGCCGAGGAGATGCTCGATCAGGGCGAGATGTGGGATGTCGAAAAGGTGGTGGAGTCGGCCAAGGAGCAGCGCGAGCAAAGCCTCATCAAGCAGCTTAAGGAACAGGCGGCGAAAGCGATTGGCAAGAAGCTGAATGCGATTGACCCGCTGGAGTTTGCGTTAAGCCTGCACGATGCACGTCTGGCGGAATATGAGCCGGTAATGGCTTGGGAGAGCGCACCGCCCAGCCCCAAGCAGGTTCAGATGATTGAGAGGTTTGGATTGGCTGGTGACCGCGTGACGTGCAAAGGGCACGCGAGCGCGATCATCAATCGAATTATGGACCGGCAGCGGCTCAAGCTTGCATCACCAAAGCAACTGAAGTGGCTGATTAAGCTAGGTCATCCAAAGCCGTACACCGAGACTTTTAAGGGAGCGAGTGAGTTTTTGGACAAGCAATTTGGAAAGCAAAAATGAACATCAGTTACGATTGCCCGGATTGCGGGCTGGAGCATGACATTGAGTTTACCCCGGCGAAACCCGGCAGGCGGCATGGGCACCCGGACAATCAGACACCCGACGAACCGGGAGAGATTGAGCCGATGTTCTGCGAGGAATGCGGATGCGAATTTAGTTATGAGAAAGTGAACAAAAAATGGAACGAACAATGAAAAACATAGCCATCATCTACCACGACGCGGACTTCGACGGAAAACTCTCCAACGAGGTCTGCCGATTCCACCTTGCACGACTCCACCCCAAAGCTGCCATCCACTCTTATGGGTGGGACTACGGTCGGCCGGTTCCACTTCCTTACATCGATGACGCAAAGACCACCACTATGGGGTGGCCTTGCTTCGACGCCATTTACATCGTCGATCTATCGGTTGATGAGTTGATGGCTCGCCCTGAGCTGCGAGAGAAAATCGTTTGGATTGATCACCACAAAAGCGCGATTGAAAAGTGGGACCGAAAATCCGACGTTTCCGCAGGGCCTGGAATGTTTTCAGGAATACGCATCGACGGCGTGGCGGCGTGCCGGTTGTGCTGGCAGTGGTTTGATTGGTTACGGTGTTATATTCCTGGGCCTATTGACACAAAACAAGACTTCATAAATCGCTATGTGGACGAACCTGAACTAATACGCCTTGCCGGAGAGTACGACATTTGGGACCACCGGGATCCTGACGCTAAAGCGTTGCAATTTGGTTTGAGATCTTTATCCGATAAGGAATACCGCTTTCTCGTCGAAAGTCAGTTTTTTAGCGAAGATGTTAGCGAAGATGGCAAGGGAGACGGATCTGAGCCGCTAATTGCTGCGATTGCTAAAGGATACGCCATCAAATCCTACTGCGACAAACAGAATGACGAGTACAGCGCACAATACTCTCACACGATTAAGTTCGCTGGACTCACCATGTGCGCCCTCAACATCAGTCAGCGTGGCAATAGCGATCTGGTTCGCGGAGGTCTGAAGCCCGAGCATCAGGCAATCTTCGCGTGGCGTTATACGGGAAACGGCGAACAGCCTGTGATGGTTAGCCTCTATCACGCTCCCGGCCACGAAGACATCGACTTGTCGAAGATCGCCACTGGGTGGGGCGGTGGCGGACACAAGGGCGCATGCGGGTTTAGAGTTAGACTTATTGAGTTAGATTCCATTCTTGATGGACTTTACAATTCAGACGGAGGAGACAAGTGAAAACCGTTTTAGCAGTGGATCCAGGCGTGGGCGGCGGGATTGCGAGACTTGCTTACGAGCAAATTGGAGCGTTCAAAATGCCCGATGGAGTAAGTTCCATTTGGGACGCCATTCCTTCCGGCGGAGGCGTGGCCTACATCGAGGACGTGCCCAAGTATTGCGGAGGCAAGATCGCGTCGAGTTCAACAGCGGTTCTGTTCCGTAATTTCGGTCGCGTGGAGGGTCTGCTTACCTCGCTAGGATGGCGAGTCATCCTGGTCCCGCCAAAGGAATGGCAGGCTCGTTTGAACCTTGGAGGTCGCAAATCTGTTGAGTCTCAGGCCGCGTGGAAACGCAAGCTGAAGGAAGAAGCTGAACGGCGGTTTCCTAATTCCAGCGTGACATTAGCCACTGCCGATGCTCTGCTGATATTGGACTACGCAATGGAAAAGGAAGGAATCAATCGATGAGTGACGAGCCGAAATTCACTGCCGGTCAAACTTTCGTTGTGATCGCTTTGGAGCGTCCGATTGAAGGATCCGATGAGGTGCAGAGGTCCGAGGCTCGAATCGACCGGTCTCAGATGCCCGAGATGACCAGCGAAATGTTCCAGATGTTGCTGAATCAGTTGGAGCAAAACCTATGAAAAAAACGCAGCCGATCCCCAGCAAGAAAAAGCGGTTTATGGCGGTCGGTTGCACGCACGGGGAACTCATTGATCCAGGATTCGAAAAGGCCACGCTACGATTCCGCCAACTGTTTAAGCCGGACGCGGTAATTCACCTTGGAGACGCTTACGACACCAAGGCGTTTCGCACGGGAGCTAGGCCCAACAGTGGTGACGCGGACGAGGCTCATTCCGTGTTGCCTGATCTGGAGATGGGGCGTCGGTATCTCAAGGAGTTGCACCCGACCGTGTTCTGCGTCGGCAACCATGAGAACCGATGCTTCAAGCTGAAGAACCATTACAACGTGGTAATCTCGACCGCAGCCGAAGCCGTTTGGGATCGAATGCTTGAGCCGGTCAAAGCGACCAAGGCCACAATCGTTCCGTACACCGTTTGGGACTGGTATGAGCTTGGTGACTACAAGTTTTTCCACGGGTTCAGTTACTCGGTGAACTACCTGCGCGACACGGCAATGTCGTTTGGCAACTCGGTTGTGGCCCACGCTCACCGACCAGGGATTGCAAAATGCAATCGAGTGGACAACGCGACGGCGTTGGGGGTTGGGACCGGAATGGTAATCAGCCAAGCGCATTACGCTGCGGAGCGATTGGGAACTCTCGCTTGGGGGCACGGGTTTGTGTTTGGTGAGTATGATGAAAAACATTGTTGGCCAGTGCTGCACCAATGGAACGCTGGCGAAAAAGAGTGGAGGATACCGGTATGATGAATAATGAGGAAAACGCGATCCTGAAGGCTTTGGTGGACGCCGTGTGCTACCGCGAGCAACCGATTCCAAAGGGTTTCTGGACCACACAGGAATGGGTCAAAAAGATGGGCTTTCATCGTGGCAAGGTTGGGTTGATCCTAAACGAAGGGATCAAGGCTGGTATTGTGGAAAAGGTGGTGCTTAGACGGAAAGTGTCTGGCGCCATGCGTTACATTCCCTACTACAAAATCAAAAAGAAGGGTTGAACCGGCAACGGTTCGGGACAGCATCGTCCTCCACATGTCGAACAACCTGATCTTTCTTGCCCGCTTGATTTCCGGCACCCGATCCGTTCTGATTGAGCAACCGGACAAACGCCCCGATTTTTGGGTGTGCCGTGATCTTGAAAAGGGAACAACCCACGTTGTTCATCGTCATCAATTTATTGAATCTCAACAAAATGAAAAACTCATCCGAACTGGCGACCAAGCTGCTTGAATTCCGCAATCAGATCGTAGTACTTCATTGGCAGACTGATTCCTACGCGCAGCACAAGGCCCTTGGAGGTCTGTACGAATCGCTTGACGACTCGATTGACGAGCTTGTGGAAACATTTGCTGGCATCAACGGCAAGGAGGCGATCCACGAATCGTTTGTGTTCAGTGCGGATAACCTGGGCGAATCGGGAACCGAACCCGTATCTGTGCTCAACCGGTTTATTTCGTTCCTGTCGGTCGATTTGTCCAAGCTGTTTGCGGGCAACACCGATCTGCTCAATATGCGAGACAGCATTCTGGGTGAAGTGAATCACACGCTCTACAAGCTTACCTTCAAGTGACATGAGCGATAACTGCATTGTCTCATCTACCATTGAGGAGCGCGGCAAGGTTTACGGGGAGCCGCACTTGAGCCACGAAAACATCGGGTTGGCCTGGACCGGCCTATTGCAGCAGCACTACGGCATGAGATTGGAACATCCCATTCCTGCGTTCTTGGTCGAATTGATGATGACCCAGTTCAAAGTTCAGCGGTCGGCCAGAGTGTATCACCCCGACAACTATGTGGACCTCAAGGCTTACGCACGATTTGCGGAACACGCCCAGGCAAACCCCGGCAAGGATTTCACCGGCTAACGCCGTTTCCCGCTAGACAACAAAAGACATCTTTGGCAGTCTGCCCCCCGTGAAGCCGGAAATTCCAAATGACCCGTTAGTCAACAAGTCCTTCAAGATGCGCCAAAGCATGGTGAGGGAAATCAAGCGTCGGTCGAAGGAGTCCGGAGTTCGCGAGCTTCACATGGCGCATGAGGCGTTTGCCCAGTATTTCGCGTCCAACTTCAAAGCAACCAAGTAAAACAAAACACATGAGCGACAGCATTCAGTTCCCCAAAAACATCCGTTACCCCGAGGAGCAGCTTCAGGTCTGGGAATGGCAGAACGATTTCCAGCAGCCGGTTTGCCCGATTGAGAAGTTTGGCAAGTACACCACTGTCCCAGAGTTCTATTCGACGCAGTTGTCATTCGTGCAGGAGGAAGCCGGGTTTGAACTTAGCGGAGCGATCCTTGCCGGTGATCGGAATGACCTCGCGGATGCACTGGCCGACAGCTTATTTACCGCGCTTGGGCTGTTAAACGTGATCGGTGCCCCGTGCCCAGCGGTTGTGCCACTCAATTTCGAGAAGCTCGCTCCAGCGCAGACCGTGGAGGTGATCCTGAAAAAAATCTCCACCTGCAAACTCAGCCAGGACGTTCTCGACTACACCGGAGATTTGGTTACTTGTCTGGAGAAGATTGCCGAAGACGAAGGCATTCCGCTTCTGCCCTGCTTCAATGAAGTCGTTCGATCTAATTACAGTAAGATGTGGATGACCGAGGAAGTGAATGAGGCAAAGGAAAAGCCAGAGTACGATGGATGGTTGTTTACGCGGGTGACCCAAAATGGGTGGATCGGAAAGAACCCCGAGGGCAAGGTGAAGAAGTCGCCCAGCTTTTCGCCTCCTGATTTCAGTGGAATCTTGAACCTGAACTGAAATGAACAACGGAAAACTCGTAACCCGCGCCGATTACGCCCACATTCTCATGGGGCTTGGCGTGAAGCTGGAGAACATCAATTTCTCAGCCGCCGAATACTGGTGTCCATCAAAGGAATGGCTGATCGATTTTGGCAAATGGGTTAGCTGGGATCGGCCCGAGTTCACGGACAACTTGTTCGTGTGCTTTCAGTTTACTCGCATGGCGGCGGCTGAAGCGGATCGTTCCGCTCTGCGCGCCAACCTCAAAAACCATCACTCATTTGGTGAAGCATTAGTTACTTGGAACAACACATCCCATGAAATCAATTTGTGCCTTTGCGACGACGGCGTCCTGTATGCGTTCGATCCGCAGTGCTGCGAAGATCCTGAGACCATTGTGCCTGTTGGGGGGTCTGAGTATCGCCCTGTTAAGTTCCGGGTGTAAAACCTCATCTGACAGGAATTCCCCTCCTGCGATGCGGTAGAAACAAAAACAAAAACATATGTATACAGAATTACTGTTAAAAAATAAATCCAAATTCCTTGTTTTGAAAAACAAACCAGCTGTGGAATTAATAAAAGAAATTGAAGGTATAGGATTTAAAAACACATTTGCAAGTTCTAAACAATGTAATTATTTTCCATTTTCACAAATTAAAACATTTTCTGAAATTGGAACTCATTTTATTGGCATATTAAAACTTTCCCTTCGACATGGAGACGACGATTTTTTTTATGTTTTATGTTTTCCTAAAAACTCCTTTAAGAATGTATCTGCAAAAGAATTTGAAGATCAATTTTTTGAATCAATTATATCTAAATACAGCAATGACAATACCAAGTTAGCCATATTTGATGATCCTAGCTTAAATTAAGTATGTCCCCAGCCGAACGCGCAGTCCGGTGGCTTGAGTCCACGCCCGGAGCGGTCAGTGGTTCCGGCGGCCACAACGCCACATTCGCCGTGGCAACCGCATTGGTTCACGGGTTCTGCCTGGATGAGAACACTGCTCACTCGCTCATCATGGAGCATTGGAACGGTAAGTGTCAGCCGCCTTGGACAGCACGGGACATTGCTCACAAAGTGTCCCAATCAGCCACGGTAGGCCACAGCAAGCCTCGCGGGTGGATGCTCACGGAAGGCGGATCCAAATTGCCCGTCTCCGAGTCGAAGAAGTTCGTGTATCACAAGAACCCGGTCACCATCCCCGAACCCAAGGGCCTGACTACTCGGGACTTCCTGATTCAAGCCTTCCTACCCGAGGAGAAGGTCTGCATTTGCACGGACGTGGATGTCGATGAATCGGGAAAGGCTCGCCCCGTCGGACGCGGCACCTTTCAAACGCTTGAATGGTGGCTCAAGGAATACTTCCCCGAGGGAGGCGAGATGCTGCCCCTTTTCAAACAGCGGGGGACTTACCTGCGGATCAACCCATGCGCGGACGATACCGGTTCCGACAATGGAGTTTCATCCTACCGGCATGTCTTGGTCGAATCCGACTCGTTGCCCAAGGAAGAGCAGAAAGCCGCGTTGCTGGCCTCCAAGCTGCCCTTTACGGCGTTGATCGACTCCGGAGGCAGTTCGATCCATGGGTGGGTTCGCGTTGATGCCGCCGACCGCAAGGAATGGGAACATCGGCGTGACCAAGTTTACAAGGCACTGGAGCACGTCGGGATTGACGCCAAGAACAAGAACGCCAGCCGGTTCAGTCGGTTGCCTGGAGCCTTTCGCGATGGCGTGGAGCAGAAGCTGATTGCGCTCCGGGTCGGTCCTCAGACGTGGGACGAGTACCTTGACGAGAAGGAGTCCGAAAACTTCCCCAAGCCGCTGCTCATCAGCAAGCTGGTGAAGTATGACAAGACCCTAGATACCGACAACATCATTGGCGACCGGTGGCTGCGCCGTGGCGGAAGTGTGATGCTGTGCGGCCAGACTGGCGTTGGAAAATCGTCGCTACTCATGTCCCAAGCGATTAGCTGGGCACTGGGGATCCCGTGGTGGGGAATCGCAGTCCACAAGCCAATCAAGATCGGCATCATCCAGGCTGAGAACGATGAGGCTGACTTGGCCGACGCATTCCAAGGGTTGTGTTTCCATCATCGAAACGACTGGTCTCGCGAAACGGTTGAGGCCCTTGAGGACAAGGTGATCTTTTTCGAAATCAAGGATCTGTGTGGAGAATCGTTCATTCGGTTCCTGCACAAGATCGTGATAAAGCACAAGCTGGACATGGTGTATATCGACCCGTTGATTGCGTACATCGGGGGCGACATTTCCAAGCAGGAACACGTCAGCGGTTTTCTCCGCCAAGGGCTTGCACCGATTCTAAAGCAAACCGGTGTGATCGCCAACGTGTTCCATCACTTCCCGAAGCCCAAGGGGAAGGACGAGCAGGCCACATCGACGGCTGACATGGCCTACTCAGGCACCGGCTCAAGCGACCTCGCAAACTTCTTCCGAGAGGTCATTGTGCTTCGCGAGAACGGGTCAGCGGATCCGCGTGAGTTCACGCTTGCACTGACTAAGCGCGGCAATCGTGCGGGCATGGTGGATCATCTTGGGAACCCGGCGAAGACCATCAACATCCGACATTCGGCCTCCGGTTCGATGGCTTGGGAATACTGCGCTCCTCCCAAGTTCGTCGTGGACAGATCCAAATCCGAAAAGGGCAAGAGTTGGAAGCGTTAGGCCGTCGTGGTCGGCCCGTGGATCTTGGTCGGGTTTGGAACGTAAGCATCCTTGCCCGTCTGATACTTGCTCCATTTCTTTTTCCGTTCGCGTCTGGATACAAGCGATTGCTTGACCCCACGCTTGCGGTTCGGGTCGAGCGATTGTGACGGCATCGCGAAGGCGTCAGATACGAAGTTGCTCATCGGCCCCTCCTGTTCGCGTCAATGTTCATGGTATGGATTTCGTCAGCTTCCGGCGAATCAGGACCGTACTTGTCAGCCATGAAGTTTGAAAACCCGTTGACCAATTGACGACCGGTTTCTGAATCCAATCGACTGATCGGAGTTGTGGCGAGCTTGCGGAGTTCCGGTGTGGTCAGAAGCCAGGATGCAAAAGCGTAGCGGAGCTTTGAACCTTGACGAGCAATGGCTCCAAGTTCATTGGCTGCACCAATGGTTCCGATTCCGGTAAGTCCGCGTGTTGCGGCTCCAGCGGCAGCCCCAGCCCCACGCGCAGCCAGATCAACCAACGGCATGCTTGGAGCAATGTCGCGACCTGCCTTCTCGATTTCACCGAGAGCCATCAATACAGATTCCAAATAATTAGCTTTTTCGTCTCCAAGAACAGCGTCCGCAGTTTCGCGCAGTTTTCCGGCTTTGCTGATGGCAGATTCACCGCGCAGATCCTTGAGAAGATTGGATGCGCTGATTCGGCCTTCGGATGCGGAGTTGGAAAGCAGTTCGTTGACGTAATGAAACTGAAGATCCTGGATGATCTTGGGGTTCTCACTGGCGATAAGCCCCATGGCTTTGCGCGTCTGATCTGGACTGAAAGTTGACCCATCGGTGATGGCGCGAACAAATCGTTCCGGATTCTGCGCAACAGCCTCAGAAATACCTTCACCGCTGTTGGACTTGATTGCGCCAAAGACAGACCCAAAAAGCTGATCATCCAATGCCTTCGACTTGGCAAAAGCGTCTTTGAGCTTGGCTGTTACCGTCGCCGAAGGTGCCGCACCGAGCGCATCATGCAACAGCGTCGGATCATCAATGGTCAGGTTGGACAGGATCTTTTTGGGATCCAGCTTGGACAATGCACCTTCCTTCTTTGCGAGAGCTACGACATCAGCGTAGTTCGGGAAAAATTGAGTTCGGATTTCTGGCGCGAGCTTATCAATGTTGTTGAGGAGCTTTCCCGCTGATACCTTTCCGGTTGTTGAATCGCGAGCAGCACCACCTGCCTGATTGAACAGGTATTCGCCCACGTCGTTGTTGAGCGCAGCTTGACGAGTTGGCCCGACCGACTTTTGGAGTTCAGCTAGGAAAGATGGCGCGTCAGCCGATTCCAGCTTAGCAGCAATACCAGCAGGGCCGATTCCACCTTCACCACCAAAATCCTTTAGTATATTGTCCAACAC
>Ga0007795_10000335_pt1 | contig 14255 bp, 16 predicted proteins | sample CryBogmetaGMA1M_FD_60369 | JGI IMG/M metagenome (GOLD analysis project Ga0007795, IMG submission 60369) | Freshwater microbial communities from Crystal Bog, Wisconsin, USA - MA1M | ecosystem: Environmental > Aquatic > Freshwater > Lake | place: Crystal Bog, Wisconsin, USA | collected 2009-07-06
GCCTATCTCGGCACAAGGTTTCTCGCGACCCGCGAAGCCCAGATTGATCCCGCCTACCGGGAGATGATCCTCGACTCGCGCGCTGCCGATATCGTCTATACGCCAAATATATCGGGCGTGAACGCTAACTTCATGCGCCAAAGCATTGTTGCCGCAGGGCTTGATCCGGATCATCTCCCGCCGCATGCCAAGCTGGATATGTCGTCTGAAGCCAAGGTCTGGAAGACGATATGGTCGGCTGGTCAAGGAGTGGGTGCCATATCCACGGTGATGGGTGCGGCTGAACTTTGCGAGCAGCTCATTGCCGAATACCGTGACGCTGTCGCAGCCATGGGCCAAGATGCTTTCGCCCATTAGAACACCTTGTGTTCTAATGGGCTCTATTTATATTTTTCCACAAAAGCCTCAGCGCCAAGCGCCCGGAAATCGGGCAGTGCAAGCCGTAGCTTTTCGTGGTCCCAATCCCACCAAGCGAGCTCTTGCAACGCATCGGCGACTTTTTCCGGAAACCGCCGACGTACCGGTTTGGCGGGCACACCGGCGACAATCATATAGGGCTCGACATCTTTGGTAACCACGGCGCCTGCTGCAACAACGGCTCCGGTGCCGATGCTACGACCGGGCAGAATGATCGCGCCATGGCCGATCCACACATCATGGCCAATTGTAACCGGGGTTGAACGCCTCCAATTGAAAAACTCGGCGTCATCCTCTTCACCCTCGAAATAGGCGCTGGCGCGATAGGTGAAATGCGCTTGTGTTGCCCGATGCATCGGATGATTACCCGGATTAATCCGAACCATGGCGGCAATCGAGCAGAATTTACCGATTGTCGTATAGATGACATCGCCATCGTTCACGATATAGGAATAGTCGTCTAATTTACTTTCGACGAACTTCGTCCGCGCGCCAACTTCCGTATATCGGCCAAGGTTCGACCGAGCGACCGTGGCCGATGGATCGACAGCTGGTTCAATTCCGAGTTTAGTACCCGCCATGATAGTCTCTCCTTTGTTCCCGAAACATGATGTGCAAGGTGCCCTTGTTCTTGTCGTCGGCCCATCGGGCAGCGGCAAGGACACGTTGATCGGTCTGGCCCGTCACGCTCTGGCGGACGATCCGCGTTTCATCTTCCCGCGCCGCGTGATCACCCGCACAGCCCTTGCCGATGCCGAGGATCACGACACGATGGCGCTTGAGGCTTTTCTCAAGGCCGAGGCCGAAGGCTGCTTTGCCTTGAGCTGGGGCGCTCATGGTCTGCGTTACGGCATTCGTACCGATAGCCTCGCGCCGGTCCGGGAAGGTGCAACCGCGATTATCAATGTTTCGCGCGGTGCGATTCCTCATGCTGAGATGTTGGGCTGCCGCGTCACGGTTCTTTCGATTGTCTGCAATCCTGCGCTTTTGGCCGAGCGCATCGCCAAACGCGGGCGTGAGACGGTCGAGGAGATTGCTGCCCGGTTGAAACGTGAAGCGCCGATTGCTGTGACAACAGCCAAACTCGTGGAAATCCGCAACGAAACCCGCCCCGAAGATGTAGCTCACGCGGTGGTCGACACCATTCGCGCGGCTTAAGTCATTAGGTAAGGCGAACACTATCGATGATCCGAAAACGGGCGGCGGGGGTCTCCTGCCGGAACAGGCAAATTCGGTCGATGGTCAAAGTTCCGGGAGCGGCTTCGACGCTGTAGGCGTCGGCCAGCGTTTTACGCATAGCACCTCGATCATCCGCATGCAGCGGGCCAGTGAGCGTCATATGAAAGCGGAATTCCTCATGCACATAAGGATAACCGAACCGATCCAGATAATCGGTCTGACGACTGGTGAGCGGGGATTTGAGACGACGCTCGCGGTCAGCGGTCGATAGCGGTGCACGAAACGCGTCAAAATGGTTAACTACGAGGCTCGCTAAGGCGTTGATCTCGCTAGCATCGCCAAGCGGCGTCAAAGCGAGAAATGGCCCGATGGGGGATACATCCAGCCCAACCGTTGCAACGGCGGGTGTTTTCTCGGCAAAGCGCTGCAAAGCAACTTTGAGCGCTTCTTCATCCACACCAACTGCCAAAAAGAAAGGCGCTTTCAGCGTGGCATGAAAACCGTATTTGCGCGGTTCAGACGTTAAATCGAGCCAGCGCTCTGCGAGTACTCCCGCAAAATCAGGAACAGACTTATCCTCGCCCGTGACCGCATCATAGCCCACCACCGACGAGCCAAACCGCCAAAGCGGAGTGTCGGCTTCTGGCGCATAATAGAGCGCGTAACGGGCGGGCTGATCGGTCATGATCAGAACGCCACCCGTCCATTTGACCACAGCCCGCGTACGATAGGCGTTGGGCCAATGGCGCGGAATCGCAAAATATCGGCCCGTAAACCAGCTTTCAAGTGACCGCGATCTTTCAAGCCCACCATATCGGCGACTTTCCAGGTCACTTTGGCCATCGCATCGGGGAAGCTGATCCCGTACTCGCCATTCAAGCGCAAGACGGCCTGCAAAAGACTTGCTGGGACATAATCGGAGGAAAGGCCATCCAGAAGCCCGAGCTTCGCCAATTCAGCCGCCGAGACGCCGCCCGAATGCGAACCGCCACGCACAACATTCGGCGCGCCCATGATGGTCGCCAGACCCTTCCGCTTCGCGGCTTCAGCTGCAACGACGGTGGTAGGAAACTCCGAAATCACGGCACCTGAGCGAACGCCCGCGTCAACATCGTCTTCGGTTGTATCATCATGGGTGGCAATCGGAATACCGCGCGAGCCGAACATCTCGACGATGGCCGGCCAATTGCGTTCCAGATTTTTCGGGCCGTGCTCCATCCGCAGCGCAACGTCTTCGTCATATTGCGCTTCGGTCTTTTCGCCCGTTCCCATCGCATAACGCTTGAGGTTATCGAGGTTACGCCATTGCCGCTGGCCGGGCGTGTGGTCCATCAGCGACACGAGCCGCACAATCGGATTATTCGCGAAAGGAGCCACGTCATCGACAAGCTCGTCGCCGGTCAACTCGCAGCGGATATGGATGCAATGGTCTATCCGGAAAGATTGCGTGGCAATCCCTTCCTCAACCGCGCGGATCACCTGCGGGAAGATTTCACGGCGATAATCTTTTTGGCCATAAATCGATCCGGCACAGATCGAGTCATACACCGTGGTAACGCCAGCTGCCGCCATTTGTGCATCATGCGCCAATGCGGCCGCCAAGCCGTTTGGCCAGAACACACCGGGGCGTGGCACAAAGTGCTTTTCCATATTGTCGGTGTGCATCTCGACAATGCCGGGGGTTACATAGTCGCCATCAACGTCGATTGCGGATGAAAGGGCACTTCTCCCGGAATCAACCGACTTGATGCCGGTTTCATCAAACACAATCGTTCCGTTCAGTGTCTCGGTTTCAAGAACAAGCGTAGCGTTCGTAAGAATCGTTTCGGTCATGGTCAGGCTGCTGCTCTATAGGATGTGAGGTCTAATCGACGGGTGGCGACGCGGTCACGAACCGCTTCGTCGTGAAAAATGCCAACTATGGCGGAACCGGCTTTGCGTGCTTCATCAATCAGCTCGACGACGACATCGCGATTGGTCGCATCGAGCGATGCGGTTGGTTCATCCAATAGCAATACCGGCGATGGGTCAACAAAGCTGCGCGCAATGTTGACGCGCTGCTGCTCGCCACCGGAGAAGGTGGTGGGGGCCAATGACCATAGCCGCTCTGGCAGATTAAGACGCGCCAACATGTCGCCCGCGCGGCGCGTTGCCTCATCGTCCGTTACGCCACGTGCGAGCATCGGGTCTTTGACGATATCGATGGTTTTAACACGCGGAATAACACGCAAAAACTGGCTCACAAAGCCAAGTGTCTTGCGTCGTGCTTCCAAAACACGCCGTGGCGTTGCTGTTACAATATCAACGAAACCTTCCCCATGGCGGACATGCACATGGCCTTTGGTCGGGCGATAATTTCCGTAGAGAATGCGCAAAAGCGTCGACTTCCCAACGCCGGAGTGACCATACAAAATCACTGCCTCACCGCGCTCGACGGAAAAGCTGACTTCTGCAAACACCGGCAGCGTCACGCTGCCTTGGTTGTGCAAAACGAATTGCTTGGTAAGGCCTTCAGCCTTGAGCATGGTGGTCATAAGTGGGTCGCCTTTGCGGTTGCTCTAGGCTCGGTCGATGACAGTTTCGCGACGAAAAGATGGCTTATGCAGCGAGAACGGCGGAAGTGAGAAGTTGGGTATAAGCATGCTGTGGATCGTCTAAAACTTGGTCGGTAAGACCTTCCTCTACCACGGAGCCATCCTTCATCACCATCAGCCTGTCGGTGAGTAGACGGGCGACTGCCAGATCATGGGTTACGATAACGGCAGCAATGCCGAGATCGCGTACCAATACCCGCAACAAATCGAGCAAACGTGCCTGCACCGATACGTCTAACCCGCCCGTGGGTTCATCCATGAACACAAGACGCGGCTCAGGCACCAGAACGCGGGCAATTTGCAATCGTTGCTGCATACCGCCCGAGAATTGGCGCGGACGATCATCGATCCGGTCTTCGCCAATCTCCACGCGGGTGAGCCAGTCAATCGCCGCCGCTCTGATCTTGCCATAATGCCGGTCGCCGCGATCCATGAGTCGCTCGCCAACATTGCCGCCGGCTGAAACATCCATGCGCAACCCATCGCGCGGGTTCTGGTGCACAATACCCCATTCGGTACGCATCAATTTGCGGCGGGTAGGCTCTGGAATATCAAACAGGCTGATCGGCTTGTCCTCGTGACGAAACATCACTTCGCCGCCGGTGGGACGGTCAATACCTGCAAGGCAGCGTAATAAAGTCGATTTGCCCGAACCCGATTCGCCCACAATGCCGAGCACTTCACCCGGCCAAAGTGAGAAAGAGACGTCGCGGCAGCCCACCCGATCACCATAGAGCTTGGTGACCTTTTGCGCGATCAGAATGGGATCGGGCTCGCTATTCATATCACGCACCCCTTCAAGCGACATCGGAGCCTCCTTCGACATGGCCGACATAGGCCAGCGCTTCGGCGGTGGCGAGTTCTTTGCCAACATGGCCTTTAGCTCGTCGATCCTCGCAATAGGAGCTATCCGAGCACACAAACATGCGCCCGCCATGATCATCCGTGATCACCTCGTCGAGATAGCTATCGGTCGCCGCGCAGAGCGCACAGGGCTCCGTCCAGCTTTGGATTGTGAACGGATGATCCTCAAAATCGAGGCTTTTGACCGAGGTATAAGGCGGGATTGCATAAATCCGCTTCTCGCGCCCCGCACCAAACAACTGCAAAGCGGGCATGTTGTCCATTTTCGGATTATCAAATTTAGGAATAGGCGTCGGCGACATTACATACCGGCCATTGACCAGCACCGGATAGGAATAGGTAGTGGCAACATGGCCGTAACGCGAGATGTCTTCGTAAAGCCTAACATACATACCGCCATATTCCGCCCAAGCATGCATTTTGCGGGTCTCGGCCTCGGAGGGCTCAAGCTTACGCAAAGGCTCGGGCTGCGGCACCTGATAGACGAGAATTTGGCCCGCCTCTAACGGCTTTTCCGGAATGCGATGCCGCGTCTGAATGATCGTCGCTTCTTCCGTTAGCTCGGTCGTTGCCACTCCCGATACGCGCTCGAAAAAGCGGCGGATCGAGACCGCGTTGGTTGTGTCATCCGCCCCTTGGTCAATGACTTTGAGCGTGTCGGCGGGACCAACCAATGCGGCCGTGATCTGAATACCACCCGTCCCCCAGCCCCGCGCCAAAGGCATTTCGCGTGAGCCGAAGGGCACTTGATAACCCGGTATAGCAACCGCTTTCAGCAGAGCACGCCGCACCATCCGCTTGGTCTGCTCGTCGAGATAGCCAAAATTGTAATCGGGATCGTGATGGGGCGTGTTCATTCCGCCGCCTCCTTAAGCGCTAAAGAGCGTTCTTCCTGCTCGCGCCTGATCTTGCGCAAGAGTTCAAGCTCGCCTTGGAAATCGACGTAATGCGGCAATTTCAGATGTTCGACAAAGCCTGAGGCTTCCACATTATCAGCGTGGTACAGCACAAATTCTTCTTGCTGCGCCGGGTATTCCGCCGCCTCGCCAAATTCGCGTGCCTTCAACGAGCGATCAAGAATCGCCATCGACATTGCTTTCCGCTCGGCATGACCGAAGGAGAGGCCATAGCCGCGTGTGAATTGCGGTGGCTGGTCCTTTGAGCCTTGAAACTGATTGACCATTTGGCACTCGGTGAGCGTTATATCGCCCAGATCGACTGCAAATCCCAATTCTTCCGGCACAAATTCAACCGCCACTTCGCCCAAGCGAATTTCGCCCGCGAAGGGATGGTTACCGCCAAAACCGCGTTGAACGGAGTAGGCGAGCCCCAACAAAAAGCCCTCATCACCGCGTGCTAGCGTTTGTAGGCGCACATCGCGATCGGCTGGAAACTCGATTGGGTCGCGGGTGAGGTCGAAAGGACGCGGATCACCCTCTGGTGGTATTTCGGCTTCCATCAACCCTTCATCGCCCAAAATATCGGGAACACGCGGCATCGCAGCATCGAGCCGGTCAGCAGCCGTTTGCGCCTCGGGTGCTTCGCCATTCGCCATCAACGCAAAGTCAAAAAGCCGATGGGTATAGTCATAGGTCGGGCCTAACACCTGCCCGCCCGGCAAATCCTTATAGGTCGCAGAGATGCGACGGCGGATCGCCATGGTCGCAGTGTCGAGGGGGACGGAGGAGCCGAAGCGCGGCAGCGTGGTGCGGTAAGCGCGCATCAAAAACGCCGCCTCGATCATATCGCCTTGGCTTTGCTTCAGCGCCAGCGCGCCGAGGTCCTCATCATAGAGCGACCCTTCATTCATCACGCGGGCGACCGCCAACTGCATTTGCTCGCGGATTTGGGCGACGGAGAGTTCCGGAACGGACACATCGCCACGCCGCTCTTCGGCCACAAGATCGTGGGTTGCGAGAATGGCGGCCTCGCCGCCTTTAACGGCCACATACATGATTAAGCCCCCGCAATCTGGGTGGTGCGCGGAAGGCCTGCAAGGGAGGAGCCCGCGACAAAGATCAGATCAACGCCCAATGGAAATAGCGCATTGTTTTTGGTAATCTCGCCCCAGAGCGACGGATGAACGCCAAGGGGCGCAAAACTTGTTGTCGTTTGAATGCCGGGCCCGCTTAGCGTTTGTGGAAACCCGCCCGAAAGCGCCTCGCAAAGCACAATCACAGTCGTCGATGTGTCGGGATAGCGATCATCGCCCAAATGAAAGGCGTCAAGTTGCGGATCGGGCGCGGCGGCATCAATGAGCGCAAACCGAGCATTGGCTTTGCTCGACGCCGCTGGTGCGCCGGAGTGAAACGCCAACCAATGGCGGGTCTCGTCATATCCCTCCGGCAACAACACGGGCGTTTCATAATCGGCAAGCGTGAGCAGAATGGAGGCTGCAGCAGTAGGCAGACCAGCGGGAGCACCTGCGAGATCGTCCCTTAGCGTGAACACTTTCCCGGGCGCGGATAGCGCATCGAGAAGGGTGCGGAAAACCGTCTGCGATCCGAATACGGGGTCGGCCAAGCCTGGGGCGAGATGGGTTGCAACAGATTGGGTCATGGTTAGCCATCTCCCCGGACGAGCGTAAAGAAATTCACCTTCGTGGCCGCCGCTTTGCGGGAGGCTAGTTCGCGCTGCTCATTTTGCGCGTGCGCTAGCCGTTCAATATGACCTAACAACGCCGCTTTCTCTAAGCTTTCGCTTTGCAGCAGGGCATCAATCACAGCTGCATGCTCGGCCTTTTTTCGATCCCGACCGAGTGCGTATGAAAATCCCATCGTGCCATCAGGCAACCGCACGACGCAGCGCGTCATCGTGGCTTCGCCGACATTGAAACGCCGTCCGCCGCCGCCCGCGCGCCCTTCGAGCATGATAGTCCCAGTTTCGGGGCGCTTGATCATTTCATAGGGCGGAAGCGAGCCTAAAAGAGCTGCCACTTCGCTTGATGATGCGCGAGCGAGAACACCCATCCAAAAAGGCCGAGAGATTTGAGCATCTGCTGTCGTCAAATGGTCTATCACTTGGCGAAACTCCAGTTGATTGATCAAGCAAATCAAGATAGGTCTAGACCTATTACATGGTTTTCGAAAAAAGGTCTATACTTCTGAAATGACGCTTTCGTGACGCGGAGAACGCCAATGTCCAGCCGAAGCATCAAAAAGGCAGAGCCCATGACCGCTTGGCGGCGCATTGCCGATGATCTAGCCGACGAGATCAGCCGCGCGGATTATGCACCCGGTAAAGGCCTTCCGACCGCCATCGATATTGCGGCCCGCTACGGCGTTCACCGGCACACAGCACGCCATGCGCTGAAGCATTTGCAGGATCAGGGGTTGGTGTCGGTCGAGCAGGGCAGGGGCAGTTTTGTTACCGGTCGCCGCTTTCCCTATCGCATTGGCCGCTCCGTCAGTTTTCGCCAGAACTTTAACGCGGCGGGAATGGACGCTTCCGGGCGCGTGCTCTCTGTGCATTGCATCACCGTGCCGAGCAGCATCGCACAATCATTAAATATCGCGACTTCTGAGACCGTATGGCGGGTCGAATCGCTCAATCTGGGCGGGGGAAAGCCTATTTCGCTCTCGATTCATTACGTATCGACCACGCGGTTTCCCGATTTCCCGACGGTATTAAAAGACAGCAACACCTCAATATCGGAGGCGTTTCGGCATTACGGTATCGAGGCCTATCAAAGGTTCTCAACCTCGCTCTCGGCACGAATCGCGACGCAGGAGGAGGCCGCCCGCCTCGATCTAAGCTATGGCGACCCTGTGCTGACATCGGAGGGCATCGACGGTTTACCCGATGGCACGCCGCTACAGGTGGTAGAAAGCGCGTTTACGCCAGCACGCGTTCAATTTGTAGTGGAGCCGGACTAAATCGGGCGGTCGCCGATAATCGCGACGCGAAGTTTGCTCGATATCCAATCAATCGCGGCTACGGTGATCAGCACCAGAAGAATAATGAAAGATGTCTCTTCCCAAAGGTAGGTGCGGATCGTCTCGGTTAGATAGAGCCCGATACCACCTGCTCCAACAATGCCGATAATCGTTGTGGTTCGGGTGTTGGATTCGAAGAAGTATAGGATTTGGCCGAGGAGAACCGGCAAGATTTGTGGCACAATGCCAAAGCGGATGCTTTCGAGGCGCGATCCGCCTGCCGCCACGACGCCTTCAACGGGCTTTTGATCGGCAGCCTCGATGGCTTCGGAGAAGAGTTTCCCAAAAGCGCCGAAGTCAGACGTAATGATCGCCAGCACACCGGCAAAGGGCCCAAGTCCCACAACACCTACCCAGATCAGCGCCCAAATCAGCGTATCAATGCCGCGGATAATATCCAGAAACCGGCGAACCCCGTGATGAATGATCGCATTTGAAACAATATTCCTCGCCGCGATAAAACCGAATGGAAGCGCGAGAAAGGCTGCACAGATCGTTCCAAAAAAAGCCATCGCAAGGGTCTCGACAACGCCGCGAATAAATACAATGGCATTATCCCATGATCCCGGATCAGGTGGCATCATAGCGCGAACAACAATTCCAAATTTACCGATACCGTTGATCAGCATAAGTGGCGAAAAGCCGACATAATAAAGACCGAATAGATAGAGTGATACCAATCCAAGGGTGACAACATAGATCATCCTGCGTTTTCGCGGATCCCCTATAAACGCGTGCGAATATCGAACGCGCATCTCACCGATCTCGGGAAAGCGATCTCGCAAACTGGTCTCAGAAGCGCTAGCGTTCACGACACACCCTCCATGGCGATGAGGCGGTGGCGAATTTTTTCGGTTCCATAATCAATCAGCATAACCGTCAAAATAATGATGATGAGAACCGCGCCAACATCGACGTAATAGAATTTACGCACATATTCGATAAGCAGCTGACCAATTCCGCCTGCGCCAACAAAGCCCATTACGGCCGCGCCGCGAACATTCATTTCAAAGCGAAGCAGCGAATAACTCGTAAAATTCGATAAGACCTGCGGAACCGCCGCAAAGCGCACCTGCTGCGCCCAAGAGGCGCCGCTTGCGCGCAGACCCTCTACGGGTTTCATGTCGATATTATCTACAACCTCAGAGAAGAGCTTACCCAGAGCGCCTGATGTATGAATGGCAAGGGCTAAAACGCCTGGAAAGGGACCAAGACCGAAACTCACCACGAACATCAGCGCAAAAACGATATCCGGCACAGTGCGACAAAATTCGAGTAAGCGGCGCGCAGCGAATTTCGACCAGCTATTCACCGAAAGACTATTGCTTGCAAAAAACGAAAGGACGAAGGCCGCCACCGCTCCGGTCACTGTTCCAATATAGGCAATGAGAAGGGTTTCAGCCATTAGCCTGAGCCATTTGCCCAAACCCCAATACCATTCCGTTACATCGTCTAAAATCGTTGCCATCCTAATAGGTGGCGTCATGTCATAAAAATAACGCGGGAATTTCCAGAAGTTGGTGATAAATTTATGCGGGTCAACTTCCGCGCCAACCGCTGCCAGCACAACCAAAAGCACGACGATAATCGATCCAAGAAGCATCTGCCGCCGCTTTTGAGCAATCGTTGCGGCGTATTCCGCCTGAAGACGGCTATTTTGCTCATTGGGCAAAGGGTGGATCGTCGTGGTCACGTCGTATGCTCCTTCTCCCGAAAAAAAAAGGCGGCGGAATTATCCGCCGCCTGTATCGGATCGAAATATCAGGACTTCTTCTTCAACTCGTCGACGAACTTCACGAGATCGATCGTAGGCTGATAATCCTTCGTCGTGACGGCTTTATAGGAAAGCTTCTTGCCATCATACGCTTTGTCGAAAGCAGCACGGTCGGCCGTATAGGCGTTCAGGAAAGCGTCCGTAATGGTCTTCTTGAGGTCATCCGGCATCGTGTTCAACATCGCCAGCGGACCATTGAGGATCGACTGAGATTTATAAATGATCCGCAGATCGCTAAACTTCAAAAGGCCCTTTTTGTCAGCCTTCAGAGCGTCTGAGTCTTCTTCATTGGTCCAGGCATTGAAGCACGCGTCAAACGTGCCTTGAGCTACGCCAATGGCGGCATTTTCATGCGTACCGGCGTAAACGACCTTGGAGAAATACTTGTCCGGATCAATGCCCAATTTGTTCAATTCAAAGCGTGGCACGTTATTGCCCGAGGTCGAATTTGGATCGACGAGGCCGAGCGTCTTGCCCTTCAAATCTTCAAGCTTCTGGAAGGGGCTGTCTTTCTTGACATAAACAACCGAGTAATAGCCGGTCGAGCCGTCCTTGTTCACTTCGATGCCGAAAGGCGAAACGTCGGCGCCGACGATGATGGCGCGGGCGAAGGAAGCTGCGCCATAAAGACCGATCTGAATCGTGCCTTCTTTCTGGCCCTGAACAACCGCGGCATAATCATTAACGATGCGAAGCTTCACAGGAACGCCAATCGTCTTCGAGAGGTGATCCATCAAAGGCTGCCAACGGTTCGTGGTATCGGCTGCGTTCTCTGCAGGAACAACCGCGAAGGTCAATTCCGGATATTTTGACTTCCACTCTTGGGCGAGAACGCCAGAAGCGGTACCAACAACTGCCAAAGCAGCGGTTGCGGCAAGCATAATGCGACGCGTAATCATGGTCTTCGTCTCCTTAGGATAAGGGGTACTTGGTCAGGGGTAGTTAGGGGGATTTACCGGCCGATCCGGAAGCGGGGATTCCGGTTTGCAGGTCTTTAGGCCACAACCGCCATGCCCGAAGGCACATCTGCGGTAGCGGAATTAGCATTCATCACCTCGTGGGCTTCGAGGCCGTAGAGTTCACGGGCAACATCTTCGGTTAGTGCCGACGGAACATCGTCAAATACCACCCGACCCTGCGCCATACCAACCAACCGCTCACAATAGCTCCGCGCCAAATCGAGCGAGTGCAGGTTGCAGATGACCGTGATGCCGAAATGCTTGTTGATGCGCAAAAGTGCGTCCATCACAATTTTGGTGTTGCGCGGATCGAGCGAAGCGATCGGCTCGTCGGCTAAAATGATATCCGGCTCTTGCACCAACGCACGGCAAATCGCCACACGCTGTTGTTGACCGCCAGAGAGTTGATCGGCGCGTTGGGCTGCGAGGTTGGCGATATCGAATTGCTCAAGGGCTGCAAGCGCGATGGCTTTATCGTTATCGCCCCAAAGTTTCAGCATGGTGCGCCAGCCCGGAGCACCTGAGAGGCGACCCATGAGGACATTCGTCAAGACGTCCAGTCGGCCAACGAGATTGAACTGTTGGAAAATCATCGCGCAGCGGCGGCGCCATTCGCGCAGTTCAGCCCCTTTGAGCGCGGTCACGTCAACGCCGTCGAACGTGATACTGCCATTGGTTGGATCGTTCAAACGGTTGATCATCCGCAGCAGAGTCGATTTACCTGCGCCAGAGCGACCAATCACGCCAACAAAGCTGCCCGGCTTGATTGAAAGCGAGACGGCATCAACCGCGTGTGTCGTCCCGTACACCTTGCTCAATCCGTCAACGACCAGCATGGTTCATCTCCTTGTTTAATGAGCGGCGTTTAGGACCGTTCAATGACAAGTGCGTGACAGGCTGTGGATGACGCCCCGGGCTTCGAGCCTTACCACATGGATTTTGCGGCCCGTTCTGGCCATTCCTTGTCATAGGCTTCGCCGCCCACGCTGTTGCCGCTGAGCGTCGCAAGAATCTGTCCGGCAGTAGGCAATGAGGCAGGGTCAATTTGAGCGTCCACGCTCCATAGGTTGGAGCGCACAAGTGCACGCGCGCATTGGAAATAGACGGCTTCGACCTCAATTACGATGACCGAACGGGGAGCCGAACCATCCACCGCGAAGGACTGGCAGAGGGCAGGGTCGGCATCGATATGAGCCTGACCGTTTAACCGCAATGCGTTGCCGGAGCCGGGGATCAGAAACATTAGCGCCACGCGCGGGTCGCGGATGATATTTTTAAGCGAATCCATGCGGTTATTGCCGCGGCGATCCGGCATCATCAGCGTCCGATCATCGACGATCCGCACCAAATGCCCTGGCCGGTCCCCGCGTGGCGAGCAGTCAAGCCCTTCTGGGCCTGAAGTGGCGAGCGCAGCAAACGGCGCAGCTTCGATTATTCTGCGGTATTCGCTGGATATGAAACCGATCTCCTTGGCAAGCGATGTCTCGCCCGGCACGCCATACAGCGCTTCGATTTCCGCAACCGTGGTGATCTTCATAATCGGCTCTCCCCTTTGAATATGCACATGAACGGTTTCCGGCGCTTGTGTGACACAACCATGACAAAACCGTCGACTGTGCTCCAACGATATGCTGATTTTTCCGCGACACTGCCCTTCATGCCGCGGCTTATCGTCATAATTAAAAAATCCAACTTAAACTCGCAGGAAGCCTATGCTAGTGGAATGCCAACTTACCCAAGATCGGAGATTATAATGTGCGCAGATGATGTGAAGAAGGCAGGCCAGTGCCCCGTAATGCATGGCACCGCAAAGCAAGCAACGCTTGGCGCAAAATCGAATCGCGATTGGTGGCCTAACCAGTTAAATTTGAAAATTCTTCACCAGAATTCGCCGCTTTCAAACCCAATGGGAGAAGCGTTCGACTACGCTGAAGCGTTCAAGACGTTGGATCTTGATGCGGTCAAAAAAGATATCTTCGCGCTGATGACAACATCGCAACCTTGGTGGCCAGCCGATTATGGTCATTACGGCCCGTTTTTTATCCGTATGGCTTGGCACAGCGCGGGTACCTATCGCACGGGCGACGGTCGCGGCGGTGCGGCAACCGGCACGCAACGCTTTGCACCACTCAACAGCTGGCCGGACAATGCTAATCTCGATAAAGCCCGTCGCCTGCTTTGGCCGATCAAGCAGAAATACGGTAATGCACTGTCATGGGCCGATCTTATGATTTTTGCAGGCAATTGCGCGCTCGAATCGATGGGCTTCAAAACCTTTGGCTTTGCCGGTGGTCGCGCCGATGTGTGGGAGCCCGAAGAAGATATTTATTGGGGCATGGAAGATACTTGGCTTGATGACAAGCGCTATTCGGGCGAGCGCGATCTCGAAGATCCGCTGGCTGCTGTGCAGATGGGTCTGATCTACGTTAACCCGCAAGGCCCTAACGGAAAGCCTGATCCGCTCGCTTCCGCGATTGATATTCGCGAAACCTTCGCCCGCATGGCCATGAATGATGAGGAAACGATCGCACTC
>Ga0007795_10000337_pt1 | contig 14224 bp, 11 predicted proteins | sample CryBogmetaGMA1M_FD_60369 | JGI IMG/M metagenome (GOLD analysis project Ga0007795, IMG submission 60369) | Freshwater microbial communities from Crystal Bog, Wisconsin, USA - MA1M | ecosystem: Environmental > Aquatic > Freshwater > Lake | place: Crystal Bog, Wisconsin, USA | collected 2009-07-06
ACCCCGAGCGGCGCCAGCTAGCAGAGGCCTTTGGCATCAGTGAGGCGACCCTGTTTCGGGCTCGCCACGCCCAGATCTGCACGGTTCACCATGATGACAACGGCGTAATCGTGGCGTTCTCGCTTCCATGCCCCAACGCTCCAAGCGCTGTTGTCGAACGCCATGCGCATCCTGTTAGCTGAGGATGACAGCCGGTTGGCTGAGCCCCTGGTCGATTTTCTGCACCAGGAAAAGCATGCCGTGACCTGGTTGAGCAATGGTCAAACGGCCTTGGATACCCTGCTTGGGGGGAGCTTTGAACTGGCCCTGCTCGACTGGATGCTGCCCGGCTGCGATGGACTGACCATCGTGCAAAGCCTCCGAAAGCACCACAACCACACCCTGGTGTTGATGCTGACGGCCCGCGACACCCTCGAAGACGTGGTGGCGGGGTTGCAGGGGGGTGCCGATGACTACCTGGTCAAGCCGTTTCGGATGGCCGAGTTGGCCGTCAGGATTCGATCGCTCGAGCGTCGCGCCGTACGTCCCTACCAACCTGTGCCATTGCATTGGGGCGATTTAGAGCTGGATCCCATGGCTGGTTTGCTGCGCTATCGCGGCTGCCCGATTGCGCTCACCAACAAGGAAATGCAACTGCTGGAGTGGTTTTTGCGCCATCCCGGCCAGTTATTTGGTCGCGCCCGGCTTCTCGATCAGCTGTGGTCGATGGATGGGGATTCGGGCGAGCTCACCGTTAAAACCCACCTCAACAATCTGCGCCGCAAATTGAGGGAGGCCGCCGGAATCGATCCGATCGAAACGCTCCATGGCCAGGGCTATCGCCTGCAGGCACCTCCCAACTGATGGCAAAGCAGATCAAGACAGTTGCAAGGCCCCCCAAGACCCTCCGGCGTCAACAGCGGGAGTTGGTCGTGCTCTATCTGGGCAGCCTCAGTGGCGTGCTGCTGCTGTTTGCCCTGGTGGTGCGCAGTGTGGTGCGCAGCAGTGAATTGGCAGACACCCGCAGCCAGTTGAGTGTGATTGGGGAGGACCTCTCCAGCCTGCCCATGCCCCAGCCTGGCAATGAGAAAGCTTTGCAAGAGACCCGCAAAGATTTCGCCACGGCCAACCAGCAAGTGGAGTGGTTTGTGGGGAGTGGCAAGCAGCCAGTGGCACGGTTGGGGGAAATGCGGATTTTGGGACCTTTACCCAAACGCGTTCCCGGCAAAACCATCTACTGGCAAGGCAGTGAGGACTGGTTAGCCCTCGTGCGCCCGGTGAATTCCGAGGCTGGACAGGGCACCACCTGGATGCGCGTGAGCCAGGGGCTCGAGGCCAGCGAACAACGGTTGCACAAGTTGGATGTGGCCCTCTTGCTCGCCATTGGTGCTGCGCTCACCCTCAGTGCGATCAGCGCCTGGCTGCTCACCCGCCGCGCCGTAACTCCCCTCGAGCGCAGCCTCACCCGGCTGCGTCAATTCAGCTTGGATGCCTCCCACGAACTGCGGGGGCCCCTGGCGGCCCTGGCCGCCAACGCCGAGATGGGCTTGCTGGATTTGGACGATCGCCCAGACAGCGCCCTGGACATGGGCCAGCGCCGCCGCTTTGAGGCCATCGCCAGTGCGACCAACCAAATGGAGCAGTTGGTGGAGGATTTACTACTGCTAGCTCGCCAGGATGAACAGCGACTGGATTCTCCCCAGCCCATCAGCCTCTCGTCCCTGCTTGCCGAGCAGTTGGATCTCCAGCGGGATGCCTATGCCCTTAAAAACCTAGACCTCAAAAGCACGATTGCCGCCGATCTCAATGTGATGGGCCAGCCCTATTTGCTCCAGCGTCTCTTTCGCAATTTGCTTGACAACGCCCTGGCCTATACCCCTGGCGGTGGCCATGTGGGCCTGGAGGCCTACCGCAAAGGCTCCCTGGCGGTTATTGCCATCCGCGACAGTGGCGTCGGCCTGGCGGCTGAACAACTGCCCCAGGTTTTCGACCGATTCTGGCGGGCGAGTACTGATCGAACCCAGCGGGGCTCGGGCTTAGGCCTGGCGATCGCTTCTCGCATTTGCCGGAGCCATGGGGGCTCCATTCGCGCCTCCAGCGCACCCCATCAAGGCAGTTGTTTTGTCGTTGAACTACCCCTACTGCCTCCAGGATGGGCAGGATTCTCGAATCATTGATCCAGGGCCGCCCTGCCCAAGACTGGAATTCTGGAATTCCCTCCCGCTTCCAGGCCGCTACAAAAGAGCGCCTGGCCGGGGGGCCGATCCACCGCAATGTCTTGCGACGACTATCAGCCGCAAAAAGCGCTGGAAGCAGCCAAAACAACCAAAAAAGAGGGCCGGGGTCGGACATGGCCCCTTCTCATCAACACTTCGCCAAGGGAATCTCGTCACAATGACCCGAACGAATGGGGATCAAAATAGAAGCACCCAGGTGGGTCAGTGGTGTCATCAATGACGAAGACTCGACCCCCTAAACATGCCTAATCCAGGCTAGGATTCACCTGCATTGGTGAATAGACATGCAACAAAGCCTCACCCCAAGCCAAACCCTGGATGCCCTCAAAGCCGGGCATGCCCGATTTTTAGAAGGTGCTTCCATGCATCCCCACACGGACAAAAAATATCGCACCGAACAGGCAGATCACCAAACGCCTGTGGCCGCAATACTGGGCTGCTCAGATTCTCGAGTGCCGATAGAGCTATTGTTTGATGCCGGCTTTGGGGATTTATTTGTTGTTCGCAACGCAGGCAATATTCCCCTTCCCGGAATAATAGCATCGCTAGAATATGCAGTCAAGTCCCTAAATATACCCTTAATCGTTGTCCTTGGACATGAACGATGCGGCGCCATCCAAGCAGCACTAAGCCCTAATAGCAGGGAAGATCTACCCTTTCACCTTGGCCAGCTAATAGGCCACATCAGGATAGAACTGCTGGATGCAGGCATCCAAGGCCAGGACGAAGCAACAAGACATAATGCACTCAAGTCTGCCGAGAAACTTGCCTCAGCAAGCGGCCTCATCAGAGATAGATTAAACAAAGGACTTTTGCGCATAGAAGCAGCCCAATACGACTTAGATGATAGTCAAATTAATTGGCTAGGATCAATTATTTAGCTAATTAATGAGAGCTATTGACGCAAAAGCTCGCCAAATTCTCTTGATCCGTCATTGGCGAATCAGGTAATTATCGTCAAAACCAGGCAGCGCGAACAACTAGGAGGGGCTAAAGCACCTACGCGGGGCCTCGCCATCCGCAAAAGATCAGTAACACCAGCTCCAAGAGATGCCAACCCTGCTAGATTAGAGCCGAGCAGCATTCAAAAGACAGTTAGAGTTTGCACATCACGCACACTCCCTCTCTCTCTTTACAAATTGCCATGACGATAGCCTGTGACCAACCCCCAAGCTGGTTGATCCGCAATCAACAATCAGGCCGTCTTCGCATTTACAGCGCAGAGCTCGGGAAATCTTCCTTGCTTCTTCATCATTGCGTTGTAACGCTAACCAGTTGCCACTGGCTACATGGCTTTCGGATTAATAAAATAAACTCCAATCTCCTAATTCGCTTTCCAGTTCATCGCTCTCATGAAATATTTGCACTACTCGATGAAGCCTTAACCATACCCGAGGATGAACTAGATAGGTTATTACCCCTGGCAAGCCTTCGCGAACATCAACACAGTAGCAACAAATCCCGGCAACTGGCAATCCGCCGCGGCAGCGCACTAGGGGTCTTCCTGATCGCAGAAACCGTCTTCCATATACCATATGTTCTGATAATCACATTAGTCATAGCCCTTGCTATACCAGTATTAAAGAGTATTCGGAGAAACTTATCTCGCCCACGCCACCTGGCTTCCGAGATAAAAGGTCTGATGTTTTCAGGAGTTCTTCTTGGCCACGGCCTCCCAGCAGAAATCATATTAGACGCATTTATGAATGATGCCCGCACTTCTCTATTTAGCTTGACATCTACCATCCAAGACCATCACAAGGGAGAGTCAGAATTTCTCACTGGGATGGGAGAAATAGTGACACTCAAATTAGTTGGTCGCGAAATTGACCACTGCAAATTAAAGGATGCAAATGCAGGTGACAACTATCATGTAGATCGCCTTTCCCATGTCTTACTTGAGAGCATGGTCGTTGAAGGTGAAATTATTGTCCTAAACCGTGTTGTCGATGGAGACTGGCGGCCACACCGTATTAAGGCTGGATCAATTATTCAACCAGGCGCTTTCGTGATCCAAGGTGATGCCGTACTTCGGGTCTTGAAGTCATACTCATCTCATACTGCTTATGCAATGGCATCAGTCGAAGACTCAGAAGAGCCGGATGAATCTGGAGAAGAATCATCACCCTTGGAAATCACCAACGAACTCATCAAAAAGGTCATCAAACCCATCACCATAGGCGGGGGGCTTTTGTCTTATGGACTTGGTGCAGGAGAAGCCGCTATCAGCCTTCTCAAGTTTGATCCGGTCGAAGACTTCAGCATCAGCCACTCAGCTTCAATGCTGACCACCATGTCCACCTTGCTACTCCACGGGATTCATCTTAATAACAATCAAGCGCTTGAAGCACTAAGCAACATAGATCACCTTGTCATCAGTCGTAGCTGCATTGATCGAAATGGGGGAATCCTAACCCGTGAGCATATTAATTCAAGCTCAGATACACCAAAGGGCTATTTAATCCGTCTTCTTGCGGGGCTTCAAGACTTTCTGCTTCACGATGATGAAGTGCCGATCTGGTCCGATCAACTTCATCACGCTGGGACCCCATTAAGCATTGCACATGTAGATTTGGGAAATATGGAAGATGAGGGATGGATAGTCACACTCACCAATGGTGAAACACTGCAAGTCATTCAACAACATCAGCCACACGATCAAATCTCAAGATCCCATCACACACCCTTGGAGATAAGGAGAGACAAGACTGTCCTTGGCTATGTCGAGCTATCTACACATGCCTCTGATCGCTGGCATGCCGTTTTCGAGGCGCTGCATGAGATGGAAATTGATGTGCATATCGTTGGATCTGAAAGCAAGTCAAGCATGCACGAACTTGTTAAGCAGCTCCGAATGAATCACAGCGACAATTTACATGGCAATTTCGACTCAAATGAACGATTTGAGCTGGTCAAAAATCTTCAAAAAGATGGAAGTACTGTCGCTTATGTCGGATATGTACTTGACGATTTTCCAGCCATGATTCAAGCCGAAGTATCAATTGGAATTGAAATTGACTCAGATAGCATCTTCACTGCAGGCATTAGTGATGTTTCTATCGGTCCAGACGTCAGCTGGTTACCTCGCCTCATCATGCTTTGCAAGCGCCACCAGAAAACAGTCAAACGCAACTTTGCTCTGATCAGCGGATCAAATTTCCTAGCAGTTGTGGGAGCAGCAGCCTCTCTGATCAGCCCTGCAGCCATGATCTTATTCGCAGACATTCCTATTTTATTAGCTGAGCTTTTAAGCATCAAGGCAATGGATAGTCATGGAGTATTTGAATCCCACGAAAAATGCCCACGCACTATCGATGGAGTACCCAACCGGCGTTTATCGAGCCGTTTACCCAAGGCTGCCTCTCACCACTCAACTCAGAAACTTCCCGAGCAAGGTTAATAGTATACCCAAAATCCAATTGGGCCTTACTTAACCACTGCCAAAAGCAAACCATACGCCTGAAGTGATCACTATTCTTCTCAAGATAAGTAATCACGAAGCACACGAACCACTAACTGCTTTACTCCAAAAGCTTGTTGACTATGGCTTGTAGGCTATGGCTTATAGGCCTTGGCCTGTAGAGGGTTATGATTTGTATAAGGTACCAAATTTTCAGGTGGTTGCCGATCACAATAAAAACCTGCCTCGTGTCGGCTCAGCAAAATAATTTTAAAGGTAATTAAATGCAGTAGCAATATTGCAAAGGTTATAACCGTGACTGACTGGGCTTTACTAGCTCAGAAGGAGCACTCCAAGAGCCATGACAAAATAAAGGGTTAAAAGTAGCAAGCCTTCATACCAGCTAAGCTTATGATTTTCAGTGGTCCATCTCACCGCCATGACAGTAGCTCCCACCGCAAATAAGGCGGAAACAGGGACCGAGAGATGAAGATAACGGCCCATCGGAACACCAACTAAAACCAATATAGGGAGAACAAACAAAAGGAGTTGTGCACTGCTTTCAACCGATATGGCTAAAGCCAAATCCATTTGGTCACTCAACGCAGCCTTGATTCCGATGAGTCCCTCGGCGAAAGCTCCAAAAACAGGCAATAGGAAAAGGCCAACAAAAAGTGGGCTGATATTAGTGCCATTTACCATATGCTCAAGGGAAGCGACAAGATGGTCAGAGACCCCAACCAAAACAAGGCTGACCAACAGAAGGACGATCAGGACTGAAGACAATGGAAAATTTTTGCCGGAGTTTTCCATTTCGTGTTCAACTCCAATAACCTCAGCTTTCTCCTGATCCAAATACAGGCTTTGGGCTGTGCGGGATTGGTAGACATACGACATAAAGTAATAAATTAAAACTATGGCAGAAACGATTACAGAATACAAGGCAAAGCTGTCAAAAACTCCAGCGCCTTCTAGATTTGCTGCGCCTATCTTGCTATGAACACGATAGAATACAGTGGGAACCGCAAAAAATATTGCAGCAATAACCAGCTGCTGGCTCTGAAGCGTTGTTGCGTAGGGATGAATAGAGAAGTTTGGCCTACCTCTCCCTGCCACAATTGTGCTGATTCCAAGCACGACAAGGCAATTGGTGATCACTGCTCCAATGATGGAAATCACCACAAGGCTGTAAAGACCACTAGCTAGGGCGGTAAATGAAACAACCATCTCCACAAGATTGCCCAGGCAAACACTCACCAATCCACCCAGGCGAGAACCCAAGCGAATCACAAGGACATCGACGATCTCGGATAACATGCGAGCCAGCGGGATCAAGCCAAGGCCGCAAACCACAAATATGCCGACGAGGGGACCGGTCGACATCCCTTCAGAGGGCTCCAGGACAAGGGCACCCGCTGTTAAAAGCAGGAGCAGGCTCCAACGGGTTGCCAGCAACTCCTGCCCTAAGCCAAATATGCCCCTGAGCATTGACCAATATTCATTAATCTCCCAATCTTGGGGCCTGGGGCTGCATTCGAGATCGGCCTTAACAGTTTGTGATTAAATAGTGCTGATAGATGGCCCGGTTGGCACGAGCCTCCCAAAAGCCTTGAGATACAGGCGTGCTGGCTTAGACGGTTGTTCTATAGCTCGCAAAGGGGTTGAAGCTGTCATAGGGAATGCTTTAAAAAGCCTTCGTCGACGGCCCTAATCTTGGTTAAGCAACGGTTAAGCCAGGCACCCGTGCAATTGGCGAGTCCAATTGGGTCGTGCTGATGCCACTGGGAGACAATCTGCTGAGGGGGCCCTTTTCCCATGGAATAAGGCGTGAGGGAGGGAGAGGCCGGGCTCAGGATTGACACCAAAAACAACACCGCCTTAGCGGCAATCCCGCTCGGCCAACACAGCCGCCTGGCCCTTGCCATCCCGGGCCATGGGTTGGCGATCGAAGTTGTCGTTGGTCACATCAAAGCTGCGATCTGCGCAGTGGAGCACCAAGGTGCGTTGGGTGTAGGTGCCGTAGGCCCGGCCCTTGCCTTGATCCAAGGCCGCCCCCAGACATTGCTGGCGGTCGCCCCAGATGCAGCTCGCGGCCCCCAACACAACGCCAAACACATTGCTGCCAATCTGGCCGCTGCGATCAATCTCAAAGCGGCGCACGTCATAGGAACGGGGCGCCAAGGAATCCCCCCCCGCTTGGCCGCCACCCTGGATCGGGCGGCTGAAGGTTTCGCGGGTATCCACGGTCCATTCGCCCAGGCGCTGGCCGGGCTTAATTTGGGTAGCCAGCCCTTCGGTGAGGGCCGTAAACCGATCTTTTGGGTAGCCGTGGTGCTGGACACTGATGCGCTCGTAATCGCCAATCTCAAACATCAAGTTGGCGGCGGCGGTGACGTCGTCGAGGGCCAGCGTTCCCTGGCTGAGCAACCAGCCCATCAAGATTCCGGTGCGCCAATCGGCCGCCAACTCTTCCTGCTGGACCGTGGGGCCAAAGCCCGGGCGGTATGGGCCGTGGCCCAAGGAGCGGTTGACATGGTGGCCCCATTCATGGGCAAGCACCGCCAACTCCATCGGCAACAACTCCTGGTCACTCTTGCCTCGGGCCACCTTGGTAGCGCGGCGGAGATCGAGGGCCATGGCGATCTGCAGACTGTCGGGGCAGTAGAAGGCCATCGGATGCTCAATGCGATCCACGCCACAACCCTGGGCCCGTTCCCCGGCGAACAACAACTGGGGTTTTTCAAGGGTTTTGCCCTGCTTCTGGGCCTCCTGCTGCCAGTAGCTGTAGAGGAAGTCATGGGCAGCCAGCAGATAGCGCCGCCTGAGATCAGCACCGCCGCCTTGCTCGCGAAGCCGTTTCAGTTCTGCTCCCGCCGGCACTTTTACCGGCGGCACTTTTTCCGGCGGCAAGGTGGGCTCCGGGGCAGCAGCTTTGGCTGGAACCTCCTTGGCTGGAACCTCCTTGACTGGAACCTCCTTGACTGGAACCCCCTTGGCACGAGCCCCACTGCCTAGCCACAGCAAGGGCAGGATTAGGGACAACAGGCCTAGGGCCCAGGCCCGGCCGCCTGCTCGCACCCGTCGATCAAGCACTCCCTTAGCCACACCCACCAACCTTCCAAGCTAATCACCCTCCCAACGCTGCCTGAGCGGGGACCCCCTAGGGAATCAGGCCATGGAGCTGGCCCAGGGCACCTTGGCCCGTGAGCCATTCGGTGGCCACAGCCAGCACGAAACCAAGCATGGCCAGACGGCCATTCAGGAGCTCGGCGGGGTGGTGAAACCCCCAGGCCCGCTCTTGGCCCACCACTTTCACGGCGGGCTCGATTGGCCTGGGGTCGAGTAAGTCAGGCTCGTCCGAGCACCACCCCTGGTCCTCCGATTCAGAGAAGCCACGCCTGGCTAGCAAGGGGTCCCGCCCAGACGACCCCCCAGATCCAGACGACAATCGACGTCCCCATGACGCTCGATGGGCTGATGGGAGCTTGGAGCGAGAAGATAGATCACGTTTAGTAGTCATAGGGTTTATGGCGAAGAATTTATGGAAACGGGAAAGCCACCTTCACCCTGCCCCATGAACACCAGCGGCTGGCCTCAAGCAGCGTCTTTTCAGCAAAGTCGAGGCAAATAACCAAAGCCAGGGGATCTGCCTCAGTGCTGAAGCAATCTGGGCCCATCACGGAGTCGGCAGCCCAGAAGCGCCATCAACCTTGCGGGGATAGCCAAGGGCCCAAGCAACCTTGACCTTATGAACCATGCCCCATGGTTGATCGACGCCGTCGCAGCATCGCTGAACTCAGCCTGCGTGAGTATTGCCTTTACAGAGCAATCTGCAACGAACTGGAGGACCTCGAGCAGGCCATTTTGTATGCCGGGGTTGCCGGATCGGATTTTGAGGATCTGGCCTCTTCCATGATGGATCGCCGCCTGCTGGTGGGCTGGCTTCGCGAACTGGAATTCCCCCCGTCTTCCGACTACGCCGACACGGGCCTGACGGCCGCGGTCGAGGAGCAAATCATTGCGGAGGCCCTCGATTGACGCCGCCAGGTGCACCGCTTCAAGCCCCCGTTTGGATGCAGCCCATTGATGCCTTAATGGCCTCCCTGGGATCAAGCCAAACCGGCCTTAGCGAAGACGAGGTCAGCCGCAGACTGGCTCGATTTGGGCCCAACAGCCTGGCCGGACGAAGGGGAGTCCAGGCACCAACCTTGTTGCTGCGCCAATTCAGCAGCCCCATCGTGCTGATCCTGGTGGGCGCCGCCCTGCTCTCCTTTGGGCTGAATTCGGTGGCCGATGGGCTGATCATTCTCACCATCGTGGTCGCCGGCGGCCTGCTGGGCTTTTGGCAAGAACGGGGCGCTGCCCGGTCCATTGAGCAGCTGCTCAAGACCGTTCAGCTCACCACGGTGGTGCTGCGCCAAAACCAGCCCATCACCATCCCATCGCAGGGGGTGGTGCCCGGCGATGTGGTGGTGCTTTCGGCCGGAGCCCACATTCCCGCCGATTGCCGCGTCCTCCAGGAATGCGATCTCAGCATCGATGCGGCTGCCCTTACCGGGGAGAGCTACCCGGTGAGCAAGCATACCGGGGAGCTTGCCGCCACTGCCCCGATCGCCCAGCAGAGCAACATGCTGCACCTGGGCACCCATGTGGTGAGCGGCACAGGCCTGGCCCTGGTGGTGAGCACCGGCCGGTCCACCGCCTACGGCTCGATCGCCGATCGCCTGCGACTGCGCAGCCCCGAAACGGAATTCGAACGGGGGGTGCGGCGCTTTGGCCAGTTGCTTCTGGAGCTGACCCTGGGGCTCGTGGCCCTGATCTTTGCCTTCAATGTCTACCTCAACCGTCCGGTTGTGGATTCCTTCCTGTTTGCCCTGGCCCTGGGCGTGGGCCTAACGCCCCAGCTCCTGCCTGCCATCATCAGCGTCAACCTGGCCCAGGGTGCCCAGCGCATGGCGCGGCACCGGGTGATTGTCAAACGGCTCGCTTCGATTGAGAACTTCGGCAGCATGGATGTGCTGTGCGCCGACAAAACAGGCACCCTCACCGAAGGCTCGGCCCAGGTGCATGCCGCCCTGGGCGCCGACGGATCCCCCAGCCCAACCACCCTGTTTCACGCCTTCATCAACGCCAGCTTTGAGACGGGCTTTGAGAACCCCATTGATGCAGCCCTGCGCGCCCAATCCCTCGGCGATTTAACGGCGTGGCGCAAGCTCGATGAGGTGCCGTTTGATTTCACCCGCAAGCGTCAAAGCGTGCTGGTGCAGCCCCCGAACAGCAGCCAGCCCCTGATGATCAGCAAGGGCGCCCTCGCCAAGGTGCTGGGGGTGTGCATCGACGGCGAGCTCCAGGGGCAGCGCGTGCCGATCGCCGATCTTCACCCCCTGATCGAGCAGCACTACCGCAAACTCAGTGATCAGGGCTATCGACTCCTTGGGGTTGCCATCCGCAGGCCCGATGGCAACTCCGGCAGCAACGGGCCCAGCAACGGGCTTAGCGGGGGTGTCATCAACCGCGACTCGGAACAGGCCATGACCTTCCTAGGGCTAATCGCCCTCAACGATCCCCTCAAGGCCTCCATTCACCGCACCGTGGCCGAATTGGCCCAGATGGGTGTACGGCTCAAAATCATCACCGGCGACAACGCCCGGGTGGCGGCAAGGGTGGCGCAGGAAGCAGGCCTCGCCAACACCGAAGTGATCACGGGCCAAGATTTGCTGAAACTCAGCGATACGGCCCTGCGGGTGCGGGCTGCCGCCTGCGACGTGTTTGCCGAAATTGAACCCAACCAAAAGGAACGGCTCATCGGTGCCCTGCGGCAAAGCGGCCATGTGGTGGGTTTTTTGGGCGATGGCATCAACGACGCCCCAGCCCTGCATGCGGCCGACGTGGGGCTTTCGGTGCAGGGGGCGGTGGATGTGGCCAAGGAAGCCGCCGACATCGTGCTGCTCGATGGGGAGCTCGCCGTCTTGGCGGCAGGTATCCGGGAGGGGCGGCGCACCTTTGCCAACACCCTCAAGTACGTATTTATGGCCACAAGTGCCAACTTTGGCAACATGTTTTCGATGGCTGGAGCCTCCCTCCTGCTGCCCTTTTTGCCCTTACTCCCCAAGCAAATCCTGCTCACCAACCTGCTCACCGACCTACCGGAGATGACCATCGCCACCGACACGGTCGACGCCGACTGGATCGACCGTCCCCGGCGCTGGAGCATTGGCTTCATCAAGCGCTTCATGCTCACCTTCGGATTGGTGAGTTCTGTTTTTGACTACCTCACCTTCGGCGTCCTGCTGTGGCTGCTGCACAGCGACGCCGCCCTGTTTCGCACCGGCTGGTTTGTCGAATCGGTGGTGTCTGCCGCCACGATTGTGCTGGTGGTACGCACCCGCGGGCCCCTGCTGAAGAGCCGCCCCTCATGGCCCCTCTGGCTCACAACCCTGCTGGTGGTGATGGCTACGGTTGCCTTGCCCTATACAGCCCTAGGCCGCCTCTTTGGCTTTGTGGCGCTGCCACCCCTATTCCTGCTTTGCCTGGCGGGGATCTTGGTGCTTTACATCCTCAGCGCGGAGATGGCCAAACGCTGGTTTTATCGGGGCCAATCCCCAAACCAAATTTAAGACTGACCGAGGTCAGATTTGTTTTTAGGGGTCTGCCCCATCGGCCCCTGAACTGGATGATTGCCAGCCCAGGACTTGATGCTGGGGCGGACTTGATGCTCGGGCTAAAAGCGGAAGCTGGTTTTCACCAGGGCACCAAACTGATTGGCCGCGCCTTCACTCCCCTGGCTATTCCCCTGGGGGTTGTTCAAATAAAAGACCGCGGGGGTCACGGAGACGGCATCGCTGAGCTGCCACTGGTACCACCACTCCCAGGCCCAGACTCCGGATTCAGCCGGGGTGCCATTGCTGGTGGCGGTGGCAAAGCTGGGTTGCCCAAAGCCCATCCCAAAGCTGTTGCCCTTTGCCAGAACATCACTCCACTGCAGCCCCAGCATCCACGACTGGCTGGCGTTCAGGTCGCCGCCAGAGCTGCTGTTGTATCCATAGCCCCCACTCATCGAAGGCAGCCAGCCGCTCTTCGACGGCTGCCAGAAGCCACTGATGGCAAAGGCGTTGGTGGTCACGCCACCCCCTGCAATTTGGGTGGTGATGAAAGGGGTGGCGCCTGGCACGTCCACGCCGGCCTGGACATAGGAATAGAGGGCGGCAATGCCCCAGTTCTCCTTGCCATAGCCCAGTTGAACGGTGCTGGCGCCGGCAGAACCACTGGTTAAAAGTCCCTGGCTGGAGTCCGCCGCGTTGGCGGCCACGTAGTTGGCACTCACGCTCCAACCATTGTTTTGCCACCAGAGACCAAAACCGGGGCCCAGATTGGAGTTGTAGGCCAGCGGTGCTCCATAAAGGGTGAGCACGTCGAGGATGGTGTCTTTGGGATAGACACTGGGCAAGAGGGCCAGCATGTCGTCCTGCTCCACCCGGGCTCCGAGGGTGGCGGTGAAGTGCTTACCAATAGGGAATTGATAGAAAAGTCTGTCGATCCCCAACGCATCTGCACCGGAGTCTTCCTGGAAAGCGATCTCCAGGGTCGACAGGCCGCTGCCAAAGGCATTGAGGTTGGAATTAAAATCAAAGTTGCCTGCCCGCAGCACGGTGCGAAGCAGGTCTTTGCCGGTGAAGCTGGTGTCCAGGTTCAGCTGCAGGTCGTAATTGAACGACACCTGGGAGCCGGCGGGATTGTTGCTGACTCCGCCCACCACCATGGTCGCCAGCCCCGAGAGCTTGGTGGTGGTGGAGAACTGATGGGCTTCCAGAGGGCCCACCCGGGCATCGAGGCCATCGGCGCGGCCCTTGAGGATGGCGAGTTCTTTTTGAAACTCAGTTAGAAGCTTTTTCAGCTCATCGGTGGTTTCGGTTACATGATCGAGGCAAGCGTTGAGAAGGGCAGCCGCCTCAAAGCGGGTGATGGCGCGGCCCCCTTTGAAGGTGCCGTTGGGATAGCCGGCGACACAGCCGTAGCGCTCGATCAAATTGGAAAGGGCCTGGTAGGTCCAGTCGGTGGGCTTGATATCCCCAAACTGGTTGATGCTGGTGACCTGCTCCCCAGTAGCCCAAGCCTGGAGCGCCGTGAACTGCCCTGCAGCCAAGGGGACCAGGGCCCAGGCCAGCCAACGGGTTCGGGCCCTGGGCAAAGGCATGGTCACGGGCAACAGACTGGGCAAGCATGGACTTGCGGTTATTCCACCATCAACGGATCAGGCTTACAAGCCTTGGGGGACCCGGGCCCGGCCCAGGGCTGCCAGGGCCAGCACCAGTAGCAAGGGGCCCTCTCCAAAGCGGTCGTAGGGGGTGAGCGTCTCAAGCTGGGGCACGGCGAACAGCCCCGTGGCGGGCCGACCAGCGGGCAACTCTTGCTCAACCCTGCCGCGGGCATCCACAAGCATGCTAGGGCCCGTATTGGCGGCGCTCACCACCGCCCGACCCGTTTCAATCGCGCGCAGCTGGGCGAGGGCCACAAATTGGCGTTGCAGCATGGGCGGATAGGGATCGAGGTTGGCGCTGAGCAGCAACCAGCGCGCCCCATCCCGCACCGCCTGGGCCAGGCCGCTGCC
>Ga0007795_10000340_pt1 | contig 14193 bp, 11 predicted proteins | sample CryBogmetaGMA1M_FD_60369 | JGI IMG/M metagenome (GOLD analysis project Ga0007795, IMG submission 60369) | Freshwater microbial communities from Crystal Bog, Wisconsin, USA - MA1M | ecosystem: Environmental > Aquatic > Freshwater > Lake | place: Crystal Bog, Wisconsin, USA | collected 2009-07-06
CTTCCTGGCTTTTGAGACCTATAGCGCCTTGCGACGGGCGGGGCTGGACGTGGACATACTCGCCCCAGACGGGGACATGTCTGGCTATGACCTGATCTTCGCGCCGACCTTGCCTTTTCTGTCAGAGGAAGACCTTGCGCGCCTGAATGCCTCAGGGGCCGTCATCGTCTGTGGGCCCAGGACGGGCTCGCGCACGAAAGACGGACATATTCCCTCAGACCTTGGTCCAGGACCACTGCAAACTCATCTTGCGGCCAGGGTGGTGCGGGTGGAAAGCCTGCGTCCGGGGGCCGAGCCAAAGGTCATCCTCGACGGCCGGACCTTTGAGGCAAAGCTCTGGCGCGATGATTTGGAAACCGACCTTACGGCCCTAGCGACCTTCGAGGATGGCAAGCCCGCCTGGGTGGCTGATGGGCGTTGGCACTATCTCGCTACGTGGCCTGGGCCAGAGCTGATGGATCAGATAGTGGCCCGCCTTGCGGGGCAGGCAGGCTTGACCCTCACCCCCATGCCGGAAGGTGTAAGGACCCGCGACCGAGACGGCGTGCGGTTTGCCATCAACTTCGCGCCCGAAATGCGATCTGCACCAGCACCTGAGGGTGTCCAGTTCCTGTTAGGCGGTCGCGATCTTGCGCCAGGCGCGGTGGCAGCTTGGGAGATCGCTTAGTGCAAGGTCTCGGCAAATAGGGCCAGGAGTTCGCGCCAGTGACGCTCTGAGGCCTCTTCGTCATAAACCGGCATGTCTGGCGGGGCATAGCCATGCTTGGCTCCGCGATAAATCGTGACCTCAGCGTCCACGCCAGCGTCCTTGAAGGCGGCGTCCAGGCGCGCGCACTGGGCGTCGTCAAAGCCCTTGTCGAAGTCGGCCCCGGCCACAAGGACCTTGGCCTTGATCTTCGGGGCCAGCAGGTGAGGGCTGTCTTCAGCGTCTGTCGCCAGACCGCCGCCGTGGAAGGCACCAACGGCGGCAATACGGTCGGGGAAGTTTCCAGCCGCCCGGATCACCGCTGATCCGCCCATGCAATACCCCGTCGCGCCGACCTTGCTTCCCTTGACCTGGGGCTGGGCAGTGAGAAAATCAAGGAAGGCCGCCGTGTCGGACATGCCTTTTTCAGGGCTGGTGGTCGCGAAGAACTTCCCAAAAAGAGCCCGCCGCTCCTCGTCGGACTTGATGGATTTTATGTCGATGGGCTCATAGGGCCCCGCCCGCCAGAACATGTCCGGCAGAAGGACGAAATAACCAGCGTCCGCCAGTCTCTGGCTCATCTCAAACAGGGCCGGTCGAATGGCCGGAGCGTCCATGTAGAAAATCACCGCTGGCCAGGGCCCTTCGCCACTGGAGGGCGTAAACGTAAAGGCGCGGGCAGAGCCGTCGCGGGTCTCAATGGAAACGTCTGTTCGGCTCACGGGTCTATCCTTTTGCGGCCGCTTTGGGCCCTGCAGGTGATGGCTTCCAATCAAAAGCCAATAGTAGGGTTCTTTGCGAGGGTTCAAAATTGTCGTCTGAAATCAGATAGAAGCGTACCGCACCATCCTTACCGGGCAGTGCGGCGAGGCCCTCGAAATTGTCGACTGTCAGCGGCGGTTGCAGGTCGAGTTGATCAATAACTCCACCATCTTCAGCAGCAATGACCAAGGAAATCCGGCTACCCCGAATGGGATCCCAAGCTCGCAACAGATAGGCCAATCGGCTACCCGGCAGGGGTGCCAGTGCCACCAGCTTAAAGTCATCAGGCTTGCTAATTACCCGGCCCGGTTCGCACCCCTTGGATAGGGTGCAGTTCCAGGTTTCGCCGGAGACTTCGCCGCCCACCATATAGGCGTCTGGCCCCTTGGCTGGATTGGCGGCAAGGCCCTCCATGCCTCCATTATTGGGGAAATTTGCCTGAGGGGATGGAACTTCATGCGGGCTGCCACCCTGGGCAGGGTAGAGCAGAATGCGGTGGTGTCTTTCGAAGCTGATCAGGCGGTCGCCATTCTCGAGAATGGCCAAGCCCTCGGCATCAGACTCCTGCTTGGAGGGCAGGGGCTTGCCATCTACGCCAATAAGGGCGGTGAGCTCGCCGTCCTTCAGGCTAACCAGCCGTCCTTTTGGATCTCGGACCAGCCGCGCTGAAAAGAACCCGCCCTCATCGCTTTCCGCGTAGAGCGCTCCACTGGGCATTACCCGCAAATCAGAAAGCCCGTGAAGGCGTGAGGTGGCCTTCGAGGTGATGTTCAGACCGCCTGAATAGGTGAAGTGTCCCACCCGAGAGAGGCTCAAGTCATCAGGGTTGAGCGCAACGGGGTCCGCTGACAGGGCAATTGAAGCACCCGCCGCCATCGGCCCCACAGGCAGGGCGGCAGGTTGGGCGCAAGCCCCGACAGCCAATAGCCAAAAGGCCAGGACCCAGGGCTTCACGCCACCGCCTTGCGAACTTCTTTGAACGTCGATCGGCGCACCGGACCTTGAGGTCCCTGGGTGGTGGGAGGTGGTTGAAGCAGACCCGCCATCTTCTTGGTGACGCGCCGGGGCTCTTCATCAAACAGCTCGGCCAGCTGATCGACAATGGCCCCTGCCAACTGCTCGACATCGACAATGGTGACGGCCCGCCGGTAATAGCGGGTCACGTCGTGGCCGATGCCGATTGCTATCAGTTGCACGGGGCTCTTGTTTTCGATCTCCGAGATCACCTCCCGCAGATGCCGCTCAAGATAATGCCCTGAATTCACCGACAGGGTGGAGTCATCCACAGGCGCGCCATCAGAAATGACCATAAGGATCCGCCGACTTTCCGGCCGGCCGATCATCCGCTGGTGCGCCCACATCAGAGCCTCACCGTCGATGTTTTCCTTGAGCAGCCCCTCACGCATCATCAGCCCGAGATTTCGCCGTGCCCGACGCCAAGGCGCATCAGCAGACTTGTAGATGATATGACGCAGGTCGTTGAGACGGCCAGGCTGGGCGGGCTTGCCGGCTTTCAGCCAGTCTTCGCGGCTTGACCCTCCCTTCCAGGCCCGGGTGGTGAAGCCGAGGATTTCGGTCTTGACGCCGCAGCGCTCCAAGGTCCGCGCCAGAATATCGGCGCAGATCGCCGCGACCATGATCGGCCGCCCGCGCATGGAGCCTGAATTGTCGATCAGAATGGTCACAACGGTGTCGCGGAACTCGGTGTCGTCCTCCTCCTTAAAGGCAAGGGAGGCTGTGGGGTCGACAATCACCCGGGTGAGCCTTGCGACGTCAAGAATTCCTTCTTCGAGGTCGAAGGTCCAGGTGCGGTTCTGCTGGGCCATCAGCTTGCGCTGAAGCTTGTTGGCGAGGCGAGAGACCACGCTGGAGAGGCTCGCCAATTGCTGGTCCAGATAGGCCCGCAAGCGTGTCAGTTCCTCAGGCTCGCAAAGTTCCTCTGCCGACACCACTTCATCGTGGGCGGTGGTGAAGACCTTGTAGATGATCGGCTTTGCATCGCCCTTGAGGTCGGGACGCGCCGGTTGGTCGCCCTCGCCCATGTCCGGCGGATCATCTGAATCTTCGGCATTCGGATCCTCTTCAGAGGACATCATTTCGCTGTCGGCTTCCTCGCTTTCGCGGTGGGTCGCCTCGCTGTCATCCATGGCGGTTTGCTGGGGAGATTGGCCTTCTCCGTCGCCTTCGTCGCCGTCCTCAGAGGCTTCGGCCTCGCCCTCTTCGCCGTCTTCCTCATCCTGGTCGGCTTGCTCAGGCGCGTCGGACAGATCATCGCCAAGGGACAGATCGCGAAGAATGGTCCTGGCCACCTTGGCGAAGGCCTTTTGGTCATCCAACGCGTCGATCAGCTTATCAATGTCAGACCCGGCCCTGGCTTCAATATCGGCGCGAAATAGGTCGACCAAGGGCTTGGCCTGAAGCGGAGGTTCAACCCCGGTCAGCCGTTCCCGAACAATAAGAGATACGATCTCAGCGATGGGCGGATTACTCTGCGCCTCGATCGGATTGAATACCTTTTTGGCCCAAGCCGCATCATGAACCGCCCTGAGATTTTCACGCACACCACCAAGGGCGTTAGCACCCAGGGCCTCAATACGAGTCTGTTCTAGGGCGTCATAGACCGGTTGACCGGCTGCGGATCCAGGCCGCGTACGCGCATGAATGGCCGGATCGTGATTGGCAATCCGCAGTGCCATCTGATCGGCAAGGCCGCGGATACGGGCAGCGTCGGCCGGCGTCAGGTCCCGCGGCGGGTGGGGCAAGATCGCCCGATTGCCTTGCAGAACCGGTCCCTCGCCCGAATAGACGATTTCCAGATCTGGGCTCTCGGCCAGGGATCGCGTGGCATTGGCCAGGGCGCGCTTGAAGGGCTCGATCGGGCTTTCAGGGTTCTTCGACATGGTGATCCCTCATAGCCCGAGCTTTGACCGTGGCAAAGCGTGGCGCGAGGTTATTTACGCAGATGCCAGCGACGCGCAGTCCGGAGTGTGTCTTATTCAGGCAGCGGCTGATTTTGGTGGGGCGTGCTCCCCACCCTCAATGACCGCAGAAATGGAAGCAATCATCTTGCCGATCTCGATGGGTTTGGCGACGGTACCATTCATACCCGCCTTGCTGTATTCAAGGATGTGATGGCTCATCACATTGGCTGATAGGGCCAGAATAGGGGTGGCGGTTCGCCCTTGTTGGGCCTCCCAAGCGCGAATTTTCGACGTTGCTTCGACGCCATTCATCTCGGGCATCTGAATGTCCATGAGGACGAGGTCAAAGGTTTCTCTCTGCAAGGCCTCCACGGCCTCGCGGCCATTTCCAACCATAGTAAGCACGACATTCATCGGCTGCAGCAGAGCACTTAGGATGACCTGATTGGCTTCATTGTCTTCGGCAGCCAGAATTCGGATGGGGCTGCCAGTCTGACCCAGGTCCTGTGTCGGGGCTTCTATGAGACTTATTAGCGATTTAGAGCAGGGCTGGAGGGGCAGTTCGACGGTAAAAGTTGACCCAAGACCGAGTTCGCTCTCCAAGGTCATCCGGCCACCCATCAGTGTGACCAATTCCCGTGAAATCGCGAGACCAAGGCCTGTCCCGCCAAACCGCCGGGTTGTCGAGGCGTCCACCTGGCTGAACTTCTGAAAAAGATCGCTGATCCGATCCTTTGGAATACCCATGCCGGTGTCGCGGACCGAAAATTTCAGACCCAAACCCGAAGCTTCAACATGGACGACGATCTCACCGGCGCGGGTGAATTTCACGGCGTTCGAGACCAGATTTGCGATGACCTGTCGGATACGCGCACCGTCACCGAGCCACATACCCTTGGCTGCTTGCTCAACCTCAAGCTTGAGGGCAATGCCTTTCTGGCTGGCCAGGGGGCTAAAGGTCGAACAGGCGACCTCCATTGCATCGACCAAATCGAACTCATGATTGTCGATGTCCAGACGCCCAGCCTCAATTTTCGAAAAGTCTAAAACGTCATTGAGGACGGTGAGCAGACTTTGACCGGAAGCCTGGATGATGGTCAGTCGCTCAGCTTGGTCTGGTATCAGTTCGCGGCGAGCCATGACCTGAGCCATGCCGAGAATTCCATTCAGAGGCGTGCGAATTTCATGACTCATATTCGCTAGGAATTGCGATTTGGCGATATTGGCCGAGTCCGCCTGATCTTTGGCGCGTACCAAGGCTTCCATGGTCCGCTCAAGGGCATCTTCACCCGCAGCCAGGTCCCGGAAAATACCTTGAATGCGAAGGGCCAGTGTAACCGCAGCTAAGGTCACGATGATCAGGCCCAGTAGCGAGGCCGGTGCAGCAGCCTCAAATGCCATCAGACCAGGCCGGTTTGGCGTCCAGACGACGCTTCTGGCGACATAGCCATTGAGGTCCACCAATGGGACTTCTGCGGGTTGTGGTCTTCCATTGGCGACGACCAGATGCAGCGCGCGAACACCAGCTTCACCCGAAAGGTCTCCCACAATTTCAGAATTCAGCCTCTTAAAGACCAGGGTTATTGGAGCTTTGTCCTTACGGGGCGCTGCTTGATTTGACTCAGGAACAACCGTTGCCGCGGCAACCATATAGGTCTGCCCCTCGGAAGTTACGAACCCAGATCTGGAAAGGACAGCATCAATTCCCAATTGGTCAGCGAGGTAGGGAACATTGTTGTTGACCGCTTCCTGGGCGCGGATCTGCGCCACAAGGGGCTGTACGTCTGCAACCCGACGCCGAAATTTCGCGTCCGTCATCTCCGCATCGTGGGACGCCCAAAATTTGACGGGCCGATTGTTAGAATCCAGAACGACGGCCATGTCCTGTTTCAGATTATCCAGGAAATAGTGCCCGACATTAATGTCCGCCCAGGCCAGATCTGGCGTATCTGACAAGGCCTTGTAGGCCTCATCCCAAGCACCGAAGGTTTCCACTTGGCGGGTCAAAAGGTTGGATAAGTCGTCGAGGTGCCGCGAAACAATGTGGCGCTCGTGGGCTAGCTCAGCCTGATCAGCCTTGAGCGTTAGGTAAGCAAATAAGCTGACACCACCAGCCATGACGAGGCCAAGCACGATCATGCCCAGCATCATGATGCGCCTTACCGCTTTTCGCCGATAGTGTTTGTTCGCTGACATGCCCGCTCGGGATTCTCCAGAGCAGGACAATAGGGCGCACCTATCTCAAAACCGTAAACCGCCGAAAGACACTAAGGCAGGCCGTAAAGCCCAGAATCTTCCCTCAATTGGCCTAGGGCCGACCCGTGACGGCAAAGTCCTGTCTCAGGAAACCCGAAGGCGTGCTGTGCTTTCCGGAAGATCCTGACCAAAGGCCCTTTGGAAAAATTCCGCAACCGCGCCGCGCTCAAGCTCGTCGCACTTGTTCAGGAAGGTCATCCGGAAGGACAGGGCAAGATCGCCACCAAAGATTTCGGCGTTCTGCGCCCAGGTAATCACGGTCCGCGGGCTCATGACTGTGGAGATGTCCCCATTCATGAAGGCGTTACGCGTCATATCCGCGACCCGAACCATGGCTGCGATGGTTCGCTTGCCTTCGGCGTTGTCGTAGTGCGGTGACTTAGACAGGACAATGTCAGCTTCAACATCGTGGGCCAGATAGTTGAGCGTGGTCACGATCGACCAACGGTCCATCTGGCCCTGATTAATCTGCTGGGTACCGTGATAAAGGCCGGTCGTATCCCCAAGACCGATGGTGTTGGTGGTGGCGAACAGTCTGAAGAATGGGTTCGGCTTAATGACCCGGTTCTGGTCTAGCAGGGTCAATTTGCCCTGGGCTTCCAAAACGCGCTGGATCACAAACATAACGTCCGGCCGACCGGCGTCGTATTCATCAAACACCAGGGCGATCGGGCGCTGGATGGTCCAGGGCAGTATGCCCTCGCGGAATTCGGTGATCTGCTTGCCGTCCTTAAGGACAATGGCGTCCTTGCCGACCAGATCGATCCGCGACACATGGCTGTCGAGGTTCACGCGGATGAGGGGCCAATTCAGGCGGGCGGCCACCTGCTCAATGTGCGTCGACTTGCCCGTGCCGTGATAACCCTGGACCATGACCCGCCTGTCGAAGGCAAAGCCGGCGCAAATTGCCCGGGTCGTCTCTGCGTCGAACTTGTAAGCCGGGTCGATGTCGGGGACGTGGCTGTCCCGCGTCGAGAAGGCTGGGACCATCATGTCGTCATCGACGCCAAAGGCTTCGCGCAGGGAAACCTTCTTGTCGGGGACAAGGGTGATGAGGTTATCGTCTTGAGTATCGGCTAATGAAGTCATGGCGAGGTTGGATTACAAGGTTCTCAGCCCGATGCAAACGGGTGTTTAATGGCCAGGGGTCGGGAAACGACAACTTATGGGGCTGGGGAGGTCCATTGCCATGGTGACGAGCACAAATCTGCAGGGCGTGATGCAGATTACCCCTTATGAAAATGGCTTCGGCGCCGAGATTTCGGGCCTCGACCTTGCCAACCCCCTGTCCGAAAGTGCCCGCGCAAAAATTCTTGCGGCCTGGGCCGAACATGCCGTCCTCAGCTTTCGGGATCAGCCCCTGACCCTAGATCAGCTTGAGGCCTTCACCCTCGCCATCGGCCCATTTGGCAAGGATCCATTTATTGAGTCCATGCCGGGTCGTCCTAATGTCCTGGAACTGCGCCGAGAGCCCAACGAGAAAGCCTCCAATTTTGGCGCTGGCTGGCATTCTGACTGGAGCTTCCAGGAAGCCCCCCCAGCGGCAACCCTTTTGCGCTCAGAAGTGACGCCGCCAGTGGGGGGGGAAACCTTCTTCGCCGATGGCCGTCGCGCTTATGATGATCTGTCAGAAACCATGCAAAGCCTCTTGGCACCGCTGAAGGCCGTGCATTCTGCAGGACGCGCCTATGGGGTTCAGGGAATTTTTGCCCGCGAGACCGAAGCCCGGACCATGAAGATCCTGGTCTCGGAAGACGCCGACACTCAGCTCAGCCATCCCCTGGTCCGCACGCATCCCGTAACGGGTCGCAAGGCGCTCTACATCAGCCCTGTCTATACCGTGGGCATTGAGGGGATGACCGAGAAGGAAAGCCAAGCCCTGCTCACCTTCCTGTTCGCGCACATGATCCAGCCGCAGTACATCTACAGGCATAACTGGACGCAAGGCGCGCTGCTAATGTGGGACAACCGCTGCACCATGCATTTGGCCAAGGGCGGCTATGATGGCCATCTGCGCGTTATGCATCGCACTACGGTGGCGGGTGAAATTCCGGCCTAGTGGGTCATTCGTCTATCCAGGGGTCACGCGGCATATCTCAGGCTCGCGGGCTAGGCCATCCTCGCCTTCCGGAGGATTTGATAGGCCTTAATTACCCTGTGCAGCTTGTGTTCGGCTGACCGGTCACCGCCATTTGAGTCGGGATGGCAGCGTTTAACGAGCTCAATATAGCGAGCCCGGATCTTCGGGGTATCAGCGGTTTCATCGAGGTCGAGGTCTGCCAGAGCGTTTCGCTCCAACTTACCCAACTTCCGCCCCTCTGGTGCAGCCGCTGGGCGATTCGGGCCCAGTCCGCTTCCGAACAGGTTGAACGGATCGCGATAGCCCTGCCCCTTGCGGAATCCCGACTCTGCCGCCGCCGCTTCCCGTGAAAAGCGACCGGCCTTAAATTCCCAAGTGGGGCGATCCCCGGCCGCACTCTGGGCCTGGCGTGCGCGAATTTCGCTCTCGCTCATGCCCGCAAAGAAATTCCAATTTCGGTTGTATTCTGCGGCGTGGGCTTGGCAGAACCAGTAGTGCTCATTGGGCAGGTCGCGGGATTTGGGGGCCTTTGCGCTGCCCGCCAATCGACACTCCACATGGTCGCAAACCTTTTCCCCAGGCTTTAGGGCATAGACGTCATCGGTCTGCGCCGCTTCATCTGCTGAAGGCGGACGGACCCGGATATCGACGAACTTCGGCTTGTATTGAAAACCACCGGCCATAGGCTGATTATGAAGCCGTAAAAGACCCTTTCAAGAATTGAAGATTTGTCCAATGGGCGCTATGAATGAAACTATCTGTTCGAAACTCACCGAGGCCCTGGCCCCGACCTTTCTCGAGGTGGTCGACGATTCGTCGCGACACGCTGGGCATGCGGGTGCTCAGCCAGGGGGCGAAACCCATTTTAATTTGGTGATTGAGGCTGCGGCCTTCGAGGGCCTTTCAAAGGTTGCCCGCCAACGCATCGTCTATCGGATACTGTCAGACGAACTTGCGAGCACGCTACACGCCTTATCGGTGAAAGCGTTGGCTCCTGGCGAGCGCTGATCTATACCTTGATCCGCTTGCCGTTCATTCCAACGGTCGCGCTTGGGAGGCGTGAGTGCATACGAATTTGACCGTCAATGGGAAGGGCCACGCCCTCGACCACGACACCCGGACCACACTTTTAGACGCGCTTCGGGAAACCTTGGGTCTCAAGGGAACCAAGAAGGGCTGCGACCACGGCCAGTGCGGCGCTTGCACGGTCCTGGTGAATGGCGTGCGCATTAATGCCTGCCTGTCCCTCGTGGCCATGCATGATGGCGATGAGGTGGTGACGATTGAGGGGCTGGCGTCAGGCGATGTTCTGCATCCCATGCAACAGGCTTTCTTGACCCAGGATGCTTTGCAATGCGGCTATTGCACACCGGGCCAGATTTGCTCTGCGGTGGCCATGCTCAAAGAGGTGGCTGAGGGTCAGCCCAGTCAGGCGACCCATGACCTTAGCGGTCGCATTTCCCTCACTGACGAGGAAATCCGCGAACGCATGAGCGGGAATATCTGCCGTTGTTCGGCTTACCCGCAAATTCTTGCGGCCATTCGCAGTGTGGCAGGAGACGCGGCATGAAGCCCTTCACCTATGAGCGCCCCAAGGATATCGCCTCGGCGATTAAGGCCATGAGGGCCAATCCGGCGGCGAAATTTCTGGCCGGTGGCACAAATCTTCTAGACCTGATGAAGTCAGAGATTGAGCATCCCCCCCACCTTGTGGACATAGGTCGGCTGCCCCTGGCGACCATTGAAACAACCCGCGACGGTGGTCTGCGGATCGGCGCTATGACCACCAATACACAGGTGGCGTCCGACGCCAGGGTCCGTAGCCTCTATCCAGTTCTGGCTCAGGCCATTGTTTCTGGTGGGTCTGCCCAGCTGCGGAATAAGGCGACGACAGGGGGCAATCTCATGCAACGCACCCGCTGCGCCTATTTCTACGACACTGCTAAACCCTGCAATAAGCGGCTTCCCGGTTCCGGGTGTGCGGCCTTGGGCGGCTTGAATCGTAACAGCGCAATCTTCGGGACCAGCGAAGCCTGTATCGCCACGAACCCGTCAGATATGGGCGTTGCCCTGGCCGTTCTGGATGCGCGGATTGAAACCTTGACCGCCGAGGGCGCGACCCGCTCTCTGGCGGTCGCTGATATGCACCGCTTGCCCGGCGATACACCCGAGATCGAGACGGAGCTTGCAGCCGGGGAACTGATCACCTCAGTCGTCATTCCGCCAGCCCCAGTAGGCGGGCAAGTCTATCGCAAGGTTCGGGACCGGGCTTCCTATGCAGGCGCATTGGTGAGTGTCGCAGCGGTAGCAGGTCGTGTGGCCTGGGGTGGCGTTGCGCTAAAGCCCTGGCGAGCAGAAAAGACCGAAGCCGCCCTGGCGGCTGGCATGGGGATCCCCGAAGCGGTGGGCGCCGAATTGGCCACCGCTGAACCTCGGGGACCCAATAGTTTCAAAATCACCCTGATCGGCCGGCTAACTGCCGCCGCCCTCGACGAGACCCTGGCTGGGAGGCGCGCATGAGCTCGGTAAAGGATTGGGCTGTACCGAACCCGGTTTCGGAAAATCGCTCGGGTATTATCGGCAAGAATGTCGATCGTTATGAGGGGCGTCTCAAGGTAACTGGGACGGCACCCTATGCCTATGAGGTCGAGCCACCGTCCGCCCCGGCCTATGGTCAGGCGGTTAGCGCGACGATTGCCCGGGGGCGGATCGTTGCAATCGACACCTCAGCAGCCTTGGCCTCGCCGGGGGTAAAGCTGGTCTGGACCTCGGAAAATGTGCCAAAACAAGCGGCCCGAGGGGAAAGGGCGAATCCGCGCTCACAGCGGGCTTCCAATCCAACCATGGGATCCGACGCCGTAGAGTTTTACGGCCAGACCATTGCCTTTGTCGCGGCCGACACCTTGGAAAACGCCAAAGCCGCTGCCGCTCTGATCAACGTCACCTATGACACTCAGCCAGCCACCGTCGATTTTCTGGCAAGTCTAGACCAGGCAGAAATGCCGCCGGGCGAGGACGATACAGAGATCGGGGATTTCAGCACTGGGTATCGGGAGTCATCCGTCAAATTGGATGAAACCTATTTCAGTCCTATCGCAAACCATACCCAGATGGAGCCCTGCGCCACCACAGCTTGGTGGGACGGCGACAAGGTTACGGTCCACACCTCGATACAGATGGTGAAGGGGGGGCAGCACGCGCTTGCAGAAACCTTGGCCATTCCGTCTGACAAGGTCCACCTGATCACGCGCTATATTGGCGGTGGCTTCGGCGGCAAGGGCCAGTCTTATGACGACCTGACCCTGGCGGCTCTGGCCGCCCGGGAACTCAATCAGCCCGTCAAGGTTGCCTATACCCGCCAGCAAATGTTCCAGGCCACGATCCACAGGCCAGCCGTACAAATGCGGGTGCGCCTGGGTGCCGAGGCTGACGGTCGTCTGAACGCCTTCTCGATTGAGGCCATCACCCACTGCGCCCGCAATGTTCCCTTTACGGAACATGCAGCGAATTTCTCCCGTAGCCTCTACGCCTCACCCAATCGGCTGACAGGCCACAGGCTGGTGAGGATGGACCTGCCGGGTGCTGGGCCGATGCGTGCGCCAGGAGAGGCCACAGGCATGCTTAGCCTGGAATGCGCTATGGATGAATTGGCCGAGAAGCTGGGCCTAGATCCTATCGAACTGCGCATCCGCAATGAGCCGACCGTCGATCCCGAAACCGGAAAGCCTTTTTCGGTTCGACAACTGGTGTCTTGCATGCGGGAGGGGGCTCAACGGTTTGGCTGGGAACGCCGTAATCCCTTGCCGGGCAAGGTGCAGGACGGCCGCTGGCTTGTGGGCATGGGCATGGCTGCGGGCATTCGCGGCAACTTCCTCTTGCCTGCCAAGGCCGGCATCCGGATCACAGCTGATGGCACGGTCACCCTGTCGCAGGGCATGACCGATATCGGTACTGGCACCTATACCATCCTGGCTCAGATTACCGCTGAGACCCTGGGCGTGCCTTTAGATCAGGTCCGTGTGGAGCTGGGGGATTCCGACATGCCGCCTGCACCTGGGTCTGGCGGTCAATTCGGTGCTGCGACGGCAGGATCTGCGGCCTTCGAGACGGGCATGGTCATGCGTCGGACCTTGGCTGAAATGGCGACGGGTGATCCAAATTCGCCCTTGTTCGGGGTGGATCCAACCCTGGTCACCTTCGCGAACGGCAATATCGCTCTGGAAAACCGCAGCGAAAGTCTCTCAACCCTGATTGAACGGGTTCAGCCAGAGGGCGTCTATGTGGAGGGTTCAATCTCGCCAGCGGCCGACGCCCGCGACTGGAGCCAGCATACCTATGGCGCGCAATTCGCCGAGGTCGGTGTCGATGTGGTCACCGGCGAGGTGCGTCTAAGGCGCATGTTCGGCGTGTTTGCCGCGGGCCGGATTCTCAACGCCAAAACAGCCAAGAGCCAGATTACCGGCGGCATGATCTGGGGCATAGGCACGGCCTTGACTGAAACCAATCCTATTGATCCCCGCTATGGCAGCTTCCTCAATCAGGACATGGCCGGATATCTGGTTCCTAGCCACGCCGACATCGTCAATGTGGACTCGATGTTCCTGGATGAAGTCGATGACAAGGCCAATCCCCTGGGGATTAAGGGCGTGGGAGAGCTGGGGATTTGTGGAACTGGGGCAGCGATCGCCAATGCGATCTACAATGCCTGCGGCGTTCGCTTGCGCGACTATCCCATGACCCCTGACAAGGTTCTGAAGGGCCTGATCGCCAAAGGCCTCTAGTCCTCTGACCCCGTTTCCAGGGGCGCAGAGACCCTAAGGGCTGTGATCTGATTGCGGACCCGCTTGACCACTTGAAAGCGGTGTCTGTGAAAGATGAAGGTCTGGCCGATCTTTGGAATGGTCTGGGCTTCGTGAATCACAAGTCCCGCCACGGTAACGGCCTGATCATCGGGTAGGTCCCAGTCCAGGGCGCGGTTTAGGTCGCGGATCGGGACCGTGCCATCCACCATGACCGATCCATCAGCCTGTCGACGCACGCCTTGAATTTTGGCGTCATGCTCATCGCCGATCTCACCGACAATCTCTTCGAGAATGTCCTCCAGGGTTACCAGGCCCTGCAAGGCCCCATATTCATCCACCACCAAGGCGAAATGGTTCTGGCGCTTCAAAAAGGCGTTTAGCTGGTCCTTCAGATTGGTGGTTTCTGGAATAAACCAGGGATCGCGGCGAATCTTGTCGATGACCAGGGCCTCGAAATCCCCCTTAGCATCAGAGATGGCGTGCAGCAGGTCCTTGGCGTGAAGGATACCCACAATGTTTTCGGGGTCACCACGGTAGAGCGGCACGCGCGTATGGTCATTGGCCAAGACATGGGCGATCAATTCCGCGGCGGGCAGATCGGCATCAACCATAGAAATCGAGGTCCGATGGACCATGACCTGGCTGACATCCATGTCCGAAAGGTCCAGCACACCGCCCAACATGCGC
>Ga0007795_10000342_pt1 | contig 14175 bp, 13 predicted proteins | sample CryBogmetaGMA1M_FD_60369 | JGI IMG/M metagenome (GOLD analysis project Ga0007795, IMG submission 60369) | Freshwater microbial communities from Crystal Bog, Wisconsin, USA - MA1M | ecosystem: Environmental > Aquatic > Freshwater > Lake | place: Crystal Bog, Wisconsin, USA | collected 2009-07-06
GTCTTTGGTCCTTACATCACGACGGATGTAGATCCAAGCAAGCTAAGCATTAAAACAATTCTGAATGATCAAGAACGCCAGAACTATCCCATTGCGGACATGATTTTCCCGCCCGCTAAATTGGTGAGCTTGATCTCGCAAGATGTTCCACTAGAAGCAGGGGACATCATTGCCTGTGGAACCTCAGTAGGTGTGGGATCGATGAAGCCAGGCAGCAATGTCAGCATCATCATTGAAGGTGTTGGCCGCCTCGATAACCGCTTCGAGTAACTCTACTGCCCTAAAATAAAAACCCTTGCTATGTTGAGTAGCAAGGGTTTTTTAATTACTAAAATGATTGTTACTAGAGTTTTAGTAACCCGATACCGATGGTAACGCTAAACTTCCTTTAGAGGCTTGAACGTTTTCATCTAAGTATTTTGTTAAAGCAAAAACGGTATTCAAACACGGTGTTGGAGTTTGAGTAATCTTGCCAAGCTCGATGACAGAACCCAAGAGTGCGTCGATTTCTAAGCTGCGGCCAGCCTCTAAATCTTGCAACATAGACGTCTTGTGCTTACCCACTTTTTCAGCACCAGCAATACGACGCTCAATGTCCACGCGGAAGGTCACACCAAGCTTCTCAGCAATAGTTTGTGCTTCAGCCATCATGTTGCGTGCCAACTCTTTGGTTAATGGATATTGGCAGATGCCCTCCAAAGTACCGTGAGTTAGCGAGCTGATTGGGTTGAATGTCATATTGCCCCAGAGCTTGAGCCAAATCTCAGAGCGAATATCGTCCAAAATTGGTGACTTAAATCCAGCCGCACCCATCATCTCTGACATCTTCTGAATACGCTCAGTAGCTTTACCATCTAGCTCACCTAATGGAAAGCGATTGCCCTCTACGTGACGAATGACACCAGGGGCTTGAGTAAAGGTTGCTGGATATACAACGCAACCAATAATGTTATTTGGATTAATCGTTTTCTTCGCTACGCCACCAGCGTCAACTGTCTCAACAGAATGATCTTGATACTCACCGCCGAGTTTTTGGAAATACCACCAAGGAATACCATTTTGCATAGGAATCAAAATAGTCTCTGGCCCCATGATGGCTGCTAAGTCATCAATGATCGGCTCTACTTGATGCGCTTTCACTGCCAGAATCACTACATCTGGAGTTTCAGCATCAGTAATTTTTTCAACTGCTTTTACTTCTGCAACGAGAGGCTCTGGTTGGTCATCCATAATTAATGCAAGACCACGTTCTTTGATCGCAGCCAAAGTAGCGCCTCGAGCAACAACAGTCACCTCATTACCTGCTCGCGCCAACATGACGGCTAAGTAGCCGCCAATAGCGCCACCCCCGCCAATTACACAGATTTTCATAAGAAGCCTATAAGAATTAAAAATTTAGTATTCATACAATATTAGATGAGAATATTTTGGGATGCCACAATTATGTTTGCCTAATTTTTAAGCAAACGTCGTTTTAAACGGATTCTAATAGGTCTTTAGGTACTAAGCTGCCCAAAATCATGCCTGCAATACTGGCCAATAAACCCGCTAATTGGGGCGGCATCACGGCATTCGGCGCCAAGATTTCGCAGCTGATCCAGATGCTTAAGCCGCATACCACCGCCAGTAAACCACCTAGAGAATTTGCTCTGGGCCAATAGACCCCAAATGCCAATGGCACAAAAGCGGCAACCAGAGTCACCTTATAAGCACTTTCCACCATCTTAAAAATAGATAGCTCTGAATTAATAGCAAAGAAAGTAACCACTACCGCAAAACACAATACAGTGATGCGCATCACTTTGAGTAAGTCATGATCTGAGAGGTGCTTAAAGAATCCTCTCACAATATTTTCTGCAAAAGTAACTGATGGAGCAAGTAAAGTCGCACTAGCACAACTCTTGATTGCTGAAAGTAAAGCACCAAAGAACATAACCTGCGCAATGATGGGCGCATGATTTAGGATCAATTTTGGCAAAATCATTTGTGGGTCAGTATCTAAATACTCTTTTACCAAATTAGGATTGATGAGTGTTGCAGAATAAGCCAAATACATGGGTACAAAAGCAAAGATGAAATACAGCACACCGCCTAGAAGAGCCGCCTGCACTGCAATATTCACATTTTTAGATGAGGTAATGCGTTGAAATACGTCCTGCTGCGGAATTGAACCCAGCATCATGGTACAAAGCGCAGCCACAAATCCTAAAATGGAGGCCAAGTTCATATCAGGCCAGAAGTTACTGAATAAACCCGCAGCAGATGCATGCTCAATCACGACACTAATTCCACCAGTTTGTGTTGTCATCTCGCCGCCGATATACAACATGCCAATCACAATAATGATCATCTGAATAAAGTCAGTAATAGCTACTGACCACATACCACCAAACAAGGTGTAGATCAGAACACTACTCGCTCCAATGAGCATGCCGCCCGTTTGAGAAATGCTGCCCTCCGAAACAACATTGAATACCAAGCCTAATGCCTTGATTTGTGCTGCTACCCAGCCGAGATAGGACACAACAATACAAAGGGTCACCAATACTTCTACGGTACGGCCATATTTTTCGCGGAAGAAGTCGCCAATTGTGAGCATGCGGCGGTTATAAAGATGACGTGCGAAAAAGAGGCCGACGAGAATTAAACAAAGAGAAGACCCAAAGGGATCTGAAACAACGCCTCCTAAACCTTCTTTCAAGAAAGTAGCCGGGATACCTAAAACCGTCTCTGAACCAAACCATGTAGCAAAGACGGTTGCTGTAACGATGGGGAGCGGCAAGCTATGTCCAGCAGCAGCAAAGTCGGCTGTATTTTTAACGCGCAGAGCGGCCCATAGGCCAATTCCTACCGATATAACCCAATAAATAATGACGAACCAAATCAGCACGCCCCATTACTCCTTCAATAATTTGGTGAAATTATAGGACCTTGTCACTTTTATTAGTAAGGTAATAAGTGTCAATTTGGAGCGCTCAGTGAGATAGCCTACTCTGACATAATTCAAGTGTGAATGCCCCTCAAATAAGCCCAAGCGAAAATCCAAGCAGTGACCTGGCTTACCAAAAATCCATCCTTGGATCGGTATCCCGGACCTTTGCTCTCACGATCCCTCTTCTACCACCCGCAATCGAGACGGTGGTCGGGAATACCTATTTGCTCTGTCGGATTGTTGACACGATTGAAGATGCAGCCGACTTGAGTCCAGATACGAAGCAAAAGCTCTCCAAATTATTCTTGGATGCCGTTCTTGAAAAAACGCCCGTAGAGGATTTTGTTAATCCCTGCCTTCAAGCTCTGCATCATTACGGCAATCAAGATGAATTGGATCTTATTGCTCACACCCCAACTGTTTTACGTATTTTGCACACCTGCTCTAAAGATGATCAGGAGGCTGTGAGCCGCTGTATCTCGATCATGTCAGAGGGCATGTCCTACTTTCATGGCAAGCAAACACACGCAGGTCTGAAAGATTTACCCGAATTCGAGAAATATTGTTATGTAGTGGCAGGAGTAGTTGGCGAACTTCTCACGACTATATTCAGCAATCACTCTCCCGCATTTGCAAAAAGCATTAAAGGGCATGAGGCGCTCTCTATTGCATTTGGTCAGGCGTTACAGATGACCAATATCCTAAAAGATTCGCCCGAAGACAGAGCGCGTGGCGTCTCTTGGAAACCTGCTGATATCTCTCAGGCTGAGCTTTTAAAGATTGCTTATGAAAAACTTCAGGATTCCTTGAGTTATATTCTTCTTATTCCAAAAGAAGAATTGGGAATGCGCCGCTTTTGTTTCTTAGCGTTCGGCCTAGCGGTTATGACGCTGACAAAAATTTCTGAGTGCAAGCAATTTAGCAATAAAGATGAAGTTAAGCTCTCAAGAAATGCAGTAATGACTTTCTACATCTTTACTCAATTTGCTGTTAGAAGTAACACTCTGATGAAAGTCTTCTTTACAACTTGGTCTCGCTCTTTAAGTAAAGAAGCTTAAGCGCTCACAACACACCCTCATGCTGTAGAAGCCATATTTTGATTTGGCGATAAAACCCTGGAGCATTTTCTTTCATAAAACCACCTATACCCTGGGCGGACACTATGCGATGACAAGGCGTAATGATGGGATAGGGGTTGGCACCGCAGGCAGTTCCAACAGCTCGAGCACCACTATGAATTTTGTTAGCTATCTCACCATAAGTTTTCGTTTTGCCAGCCGGTATCTCCTGAATACTTCTCCAAACTTTTTGCTGATGCTCCGTTCCGGAGGGCTTCATTGGCAAATCAAATAAATGATCCGGGCTCTTAAAATACGCCTTGAACTGTCTTTCGGAACTCTTTGCTAATGCGTTGTTAGGACTCACTAAGGCTGCTGATGCCGGTAGATACTCTATTTTTGACACCATCAGACTACCATCGACCATTTCAGTCAATATACCCAGACGCCCAAAAGGCGCTGCAATCACGCAAGATTGGGCGCCCTCGGCGAGGGCTTTTTTTGCAGATGAGGTCATAGGGTGAGATTCTCACATAATTAGGCACTATAGATGACACTGCTTTGCGCCACATCTATAGCGTGTGAAATGCTACTTTGCTATATTGATTCATCCTCACTTTTTTCAGGCAGGCCTCATGGACACCTTTTTTGACGATTGGCCTTTTTACGGTCAAGTTGCTCTAGTCCTTTTCTTGCTCGCTCTTTCTGGCTTTTTCTCTATGGCAGAGACGAGTATGTTGTCATCTAATCGCCATCGTCTTCGAGCTATGGCAACAAGCGGGAATAGTGGTGCAGCCCTAGCAGAGCGACTTCTCAAGCGCATTGATTCTCTTTTATCAGTGCTCTTAATTTCCAATAATCTGATCAATACCATCCTGCCTATTTTGGTAACTGGTATTGCTTTGCATATTTTTGGAGATAGTGGCCTTGTTCTTTCAATCGCTACTTTAGTTGTTGCCCTACTCATCATCATCTTTAGTGAAATTACGCCTAAAGTAATTGGTGCAGCCTTTCCCGAAAAAATTGCATCTCGAGTTGGCTGGCTCATCCTGCCACTAACCTTTCTATTAAAACCATTGTTATGGTTTATTAATAGTTTTGTATCTGGATTAATGAAGATCTCTGGACTTCAATCTTCCTCAGACAGCAGAACCATGAGTAAAGAAGAGTTACGTAGCCTGGTTCTGGAATCCAATCGCTTTGTGTCCAATCATCATCGTAATATCTTATTGAACTTGTTTAACCTAGAAAATATTACGGTGGATGATGTCATGACCCCAAGGTCAAAGATAGAGGTCTTAGATCTCACAAGGCCAATTGATGAGGTAGTACAGCAGCTAGAGACTTGCTATCACAACAAGCTGCCAGTTTACGATGACGACTCTGAACGCATCGTGGGGATCCTCTCGGTCAAAAAAGCCTTATCGCTGTTAGGCGATACAGATCTACGGCATGAAGACTTTAGATCTTTACTTAATGAGCCTTACTTTATTCCTAGCGGCACCCCCGTTTTACAACAGATGCAATTTTTCCAAGACAATCAGCAACGCTTAAGTCTGGTCGTTAATGAATATGGGGAAGTCCTCGGTCTGGTCACTTTTGAAGATATTGTGGAAGAACTGATTGGTGAGTTCACGACCTCTTTTTCTAATCTATCCACCGACCCTCATTGGCTGGCTGATGGCACTTATCTTGCTAGTGGTACAGCATCCTTGAGAGACTTGAATCGACTCCTTAACCTCAATCTTCCTTTAGATGGGCCACGTACTTTAAATGGTCTCATTCTTGAGAGGCTTGAAGCCATTCCAGATCATGATGTCAGCTTACGGATTGTAGGCATCGTCATGGAAATTGTGCAATTTGACGAACAGGGCGTTAAGACCGTCAAACTCTATCGCCCTAGTCCCGCTTTAGATCAAGATTGAGCAGCACACATGATGACTCACTAATTATTCGCACCTGGCATGAAATTGCAGTCAATGCACTAAAGTCCAGAGCGAGTGATATCCACATTGAAGCTGGATTACAAGGGACATTAGTACGAATTAGGATTGATGGCTTACTTCAAGTTCAGTCCCAGTACCAAATTGAGCTACATGAACGCTTAATCACGCGTATCAAAATTCTTGCGCGACTTGATATTGCCGAAAAGCGACTCCCCCAAGATGGACGACTGTTGATTGGGCATGACTTTTCTAAGCCTAATATCGACTGTAGGGTTTCAATCCTCCCTACCTTATATGGCGAGAAAGCTGTCGTGCGAATTTTGCCCAGCTCTATAGATGAGTTAACTTTAGAGGGTATTGGTCTTCTACCAGAACAATTCAATATTTTTCAAAAGGCGCTCGCCCAAACCAATGGCCTGATTTTGGTTACCGGGCCAACTGGGAGTGGTAAGACCAGAACACTCTACAGCTGCCTTCGTCAACTCAACCAAAGCCATCGCAATCTTTGCTCTATTGAAGATCCTATTGAGATTCGGCTTCCAGGCGTCAATCAGGTGGCTTACCATCCTCGTGCAGGCTTAGATTTCTCAACCATTATTCGTGCTTTGCTGAGACAAGATCCAGACGTCATTATGATTGGAGAAATTCGCGATAGTGCCAGTGCTCAACTCGCAATTCAAGCAGCGCAAACGGGTCACCTGGTATTAAGTACTCTTCATACCCGCAATGCTAGAGGTGTCCTTACTAGATTAAAGGGCTTAGGAGTTGATCTTGAGTCACTGCAATCATGCCTGCGTAGCGTGAGCTCCCAACGTTTGCTAAGAAAATTGTGTCAACAATGCCAAGGCAAAACAATCGCGAACAAACCTCAATGTCTAAGCTGTAAGGGATACGGACATCATGGTCGCATTGGAGTACATGAGGTACTGAGTAATGCACATGTCTTTAACCCATCCTTAAACCATCCTACGATGTATGACGCAGGGTTACACCATGCAAAAGCAGGTTTGATAGAGCTTAGCGAGCTAGAGAATGAGGTAGGCACATGGCACTAAGTAAACCAGATCAATTGAACTTTGCTCAACAACTCTTGTCACTCTTAAATGCAGGCCTTGCGCTATTAAATGCTATCGAGCTTATTTATGCATCAACCTCAAAACAGCATCAAGCTTGGGTAAGCAAATTACATTCCGAACTTAAAAAGGGGAATAGCTTTTCTCAAGGCTTACTACTTCAGAAAAATCTCTTTTCTGCAGAATTTATTAACCTGATTCGCGTAAGTGAGCGTACTGGAGATATCGCTCTAGCCCTCAGAACGATATGCCAGCAGCTTGAGGCCCAAATTGAGTTGCGCCGAAAGATCCAACAAGCAATGTCTTATCCGTTCATCACGCTTGCTAGCTCGTTGCTTCTGGTACTCGTCATGATGATTTGGGTTGTCCCCGTCTTTAAGGACGTGTTTTCTCATTTTCAAGCTGAACTTCCAGCCCCGACAAAAGCCTTAATCGAAATATCGACATTCATTGAGGTTTTCTTTTTAGAAATGACATTACTTATTATTGGAAGCGGCTCACTATTTCTACTCACATGGATCAAACTGCCTCGACTGCAGAAAAAATGTGATGAGCTTAGCTTTCGCATCCCTCTGCTTGGCAAATTATTCCGACTAGCAACACTTGCTTACTGGTGCAGAACCTTGGGGCATTTACTAGAATCAGGTCTAGCACTTCCTGACGCGATACGCGTTACTGCCCAATCATCGAATCACTGGCTAAGCCATGATTTAAGTGCCGAAATCTTTAAACACCTCACTAGAGGCTGGCCCCTGGGTGAGGCAATGATACGAGCTGACCCGCAGCACCTTTTGTTTGATATTGAAACCTTGCAATTACTACGCATCGCTTCTGAAAGCGGATCTCTTCCACAAATGCTGAGCAAACGTGCAAACACCCTAGGCTCTCAATTAAGCAACCGCCTCAATACCTTGAGTCAAACATTAGAGCCTTTACTCATTATCTTTGTTGGGGCCATTATTGGGAGTCTTGTCATAATCCTATATCTCCCGATTTTTAATCTAGGACAGATTGTGTAATGAGCGCTCTTGGAGTGACCAACCTAATTCAGATATTGTTGATTTTGATATTGTCATATCTAGCCTATGTTGATGCGCGGACTTTTCGTCTGCCGGATGTCATTACTCTCCCTCTTTTATTGATAGGCCTTATCTTCAATGCGATGCCAAGCCTGCAATTGGTAAGTCTTCAAGACTCTTTTTTTGGAGCCCTATTGGGGTATATATCGCTTTGGCTATTAAATCGTTTGTATCGCTATGCCAAACAGCAGAATGGGATTGGCATGGGTGATGCCAAGCTCTTAGCTGCACTTGGCGCCTGGTTAGGTTGGAACTCCCTCCCAAGCATCTTATTGATAGCGTCGATTTCAGGAATCCTGGGCGGGCTTTTATGGCTTAAGTTAAACAAACAAAAACAGGGGGCCGCATTTCCTTTTGGCCCCTTTCTGATCTTTGCTGGCATCATTGAGTTGTTATGGCCTCATCTTCTCCAAACTCTACTTCTGAGCAATCCGACTTAAGTACGCTTAAGGATCGCATTCCCCTCATTGGCTTGACGGGCGGCATTGGCTCGGGAAAAACTGCTGTAAGTGACTTACTAGCTAAGTTCGGTGCTGGCATTATCGATACCGACCTGATTGCCCATCAAATTACCGCGCCCAATGGAGGAGCAATTCCTGCGATTCAGAAGGAATTTGGGGCGGGATTCATTAGTGCTGATGGAGCGCTTGATCGTGGCAAGATGCGCTCACTGGTATTTGAAAAACCTGAGGCTAGAAAAACGTTAGAAAAAATCACTCACCCCCTGATTCGACAAGAGACGATCAAGCAAGCGATGCAGTTAAGCACAGATGCTGCCCCTTATTTGGTCTTTGTAGTGCCGCTATTGATTGAGTCAGGTACCTGGCTAGGCCTCATTGACCGCCTAGTGGTGGTGGACTGCCCTGAAGAAGTCCAAATTGAAAGGGTGATGCAGCGCAGCAATTTACCTCGGCAAGAGGTAGAAAAAATTCTTATTGCCCAAGCCACTAGACAAGAGCGTCTCGCCCATGCCGATTTCGTGATTGAAAACCAAACCAGCCTTGGGGACTTAGAGCGCGAAGTTCAAAGCCTGCACCAAAAAATCTTACAGATTCAAAAGTAAAAACTCAGTTCGTCATAGAATATGGGCTTGTGATTGTCTACGAATATCCTTTCAACGAATTAGTTCGAAGCATGCTTCGGCTGGAGTATTTGTTCGCCCGCTTCAATCACTTTCTACGCTCCGATGATCCAGAACTTCATCATAATGCAATCGCCATGTTGTTTGATCTTGGTGACATTGGAGCGCGTGGCGATATTAAATCGCTGTTACTCAAAGAGTTCGAACGACAAAAATATGCTCTTAATGGTTTGAAGTCCTCCCAGAAAGTAGACCAAGAAGCTCTATCCCAAACTCTTGCTGAAATTGACAGAGTAGCCAGCAGAATTAATCAATCCACTGGAAGACCCAATTCAGTGATTACCGAAAGTGAATGGTTAAACGCCATTCGTACCCGCCTCAATATTCCTGGTGGAACTAGTCCAATTGATTTACCAAGCTACCATGCCTGGAAAAATAGCCCGACTACTGAACGTCGCAAGCTCCTGGAAAATTATGTGCACCCGCTCTTGCCATGGCAAGAGGCTTGTCAATTATTTTTACGTTTATTACGTCAATCAGGTGAAGCAAAAGATGTGCTTGCTCATAATGGCTCATTTCAACAAGCACCCTCTGGCAAGGTATATCAATTAATGCGCATCGCAATTGAGGATGACACCCTCTTCTCCGAAATTAGTGCCAATAAATATCTACTCTCAGTTCGCTTCTTAAAGACAGATCGAGATAAAAAAGCGCAGCCTATAAATGCAGATGTGCCATTCAAACTAACACTCTGTCAGTTTTAAGCCAAAAACCTTCGAAGGCACTCTAGCATTGGCCAAGCTGCCGGCAATAAAGGCTCTACAGTGGGCGATTCAGATGCAATCGATTGCCACGATAAGGCTTGGCCTTCACACCCCAGCGGGGTACCAGTCCAATTGCGGATGATGCTGACATATAAACGAACATAAGCATGTGGATAGTCATGCTCAAGGACTGTTAATTCCTCGCTCGACTGAATGTCAATACCCAACTCTTCCTGAAGTTCACGCTTTAATGCCTGAAAAACGGTTTCACCTTTTTCAACTTTTCCACCAGGTACTTCCCAGTAACCAGCATATGGTTTTCCGGCAGGTCTTTGACCTAAAAGGTAGCGCCCCTCTGAGTCCAGCAAAATTCCTGCAGCAACTACAGTAATGGGTCGATTTATTTCACTCATAGAAATAAATCAGATTACGCATGTGATCCCGCCCAATGCTTTGCAAATTGCCAAGCAACTCGACCTGAGCGAGAGCCTCGCTCAAGAGCCCAAACCAATGCCTCTGGGCGTGCAGCTTCAATTTGTGCAGTGGTTAAGCCGAAATGATTAAGCCAATGAGCAACGATTTCTAAATATTCATCCTGCTTCGGTGGATAGAACGAGAGCCACAATCCAAAGCGCTCAGACAAAGAAATTTTTTCTTCAACGACTTCACCTGGATGAATTTCACCATCATCACTATAAGCGTAGCCTTCGTTGTCCTTCATGTATTCAGGCAATAAATGGCGGCGATTAGAAGTGGCATAAATTAAAATATTATCGCCCTGAGAGGAAACTGAGCCGTCTAGCGCTGATTTCATTGCTTTATATCCCGACTCACCCTCATCAAATGACAAATCATCACAAAAAACAATAAAACGCTCGGGACGCTCAGCCAAGATATCGGCAATGTCAGCTAAATCAGCCAAATGATCCTTTTCTACCTCAACTAGACGCAATCCTTGGCTCGCAAACTCATGCAGGCTCGCCTTGATCAAGGATGACTTACCAGTTCCTCTAGCACCAGTTAGTAATATATTGTTCGCTGGCTTCTTTTGGATAAAGTTGTTGGTGTTGTCCTTAATTGCATCTCGTTGACGATCAATATTCTTTAAATCCTCAAAAGTAATATCCGCTATGTGTTTCACAGGCTGAAGAAAACCAATGCTGCCAAAAATACTATCGCGTCTACGCCACCTAAATGCAGTAGAAGATTTCCACTCCTTCTCAGATAAAGGCTTAGGTAGGAAAGTCTCTAGATGATTTAAGAGTTTCTCTAATTTTTCATTCATATTATTCTTAATTTTTACGAGCGGTAGTCAGCATTAATGGATACATACTCATGGGATAGGTCACAGGTCCACATGGTTTGAGTAGCATTGCCACGCCCTAGATCAATCTTGACTGTAATCTCTGAAGCCTGCATTACCCTTTGACCATCAGCCTCCTGATAACTTGGATTACGGCCTCCATCTTTAGCAACCCAAACATCTCCCAACCACATTTGAACGTTCCCCACATCTAAGTCTGTAATGCCGGCATAACCTATTGCAGCTAAGATACGCCCTAAGTTCGGATCACTTGCGAAGAAGGCTGTTTTGACCAAAGGCGAATGGGAAACGGCCTTTGCAACCAAACGGCACTCTTCTTGAGTCTTGCCACCAACAACTTCAATAGTCATGAATTTTGTTGCACCTTCGCCGTCGCGCACAATCATTTGAGCTAGCTTTCTGGCTAAAGCAATTAAGGCATTGCGCACTACTACATAACTTGGATCAGATGCGGATTGAATCTGCGCTGCTGACTGACCGGTTGCCATAATGATGAATGAATCATTTGTTGAAGTATCACCATCAATCGTGATCGCATTGAAAGAAAGGTCAGCGATTTCACGGGTGAGATTACCCAATAAGCCAGGGGCAAAACCTGCATCAGTTGCAATAAAACCCAGCATGGTTGCCATATTTGGATGAATCATCCCTGCACCTTTGCAAATACCAGTAATCACTACCGGACCTGCTGGTGTAGACACCGTCATGGAAGTTGCTTTTGGCTGAGTATCAGTGGTCATGATCGCTTCTGCAGCATCAAACCAGTTATCCTCATTCAAATTAGCGACTGCTTTTGGTAAACCAATAATAATTTTTTCTATCGGCAATGGCTCCAGAATTACGCCTGTTGAAAATGGCAGAATTTGCTCGGGATTAATGTTGAGTTCTTTAGCTAAAGCAGCGCATGTTTCTAAAGCATGCTTCATTCCAGATTCACCAGTACCTGCATTTGCATTCCCAGTATTCACTACTAGAGCCCGAATCTCACCCTTGCGACCATCTTGGGCTAAATGCTCTCGACAAACCTGAACAGGAGCAGCGCAGAAACGATTTAGGGTAAAAACGCCCGCAACTTGCGAACCAGGAACTAAGGTCATTACTAGCAAATCTTTGCGGTTTGGTCTCTTAATTCCGGCTTGGGCAATACCCATTTCAAAGCCTTTTACTGGCTTGAGATCAGTTTTTTGGGGGAGGGGAAGATTAACTGTCATAGTCTGACAATTGTAGATGAGGGATTAAAGGGGTGCTAGCCAACTACACCCTTTCAATAGATCCCTAGCTTAAGGCTCCACAGCAATTCTTGTACTTCTTACCGCTGCCGCAAGTGCACGGGTCGTTACGTCCAATCTTAGGGCCAGAACGGACTGGTGCAGGGGTAATGTCAAGCGCAGCACCACGATCGCCAGTAGAGCCTGCAACCTCTTTCTCGGGGTCGGCATGCTGATACTGCACGTCAGCCAGTTTGGCCAAATCCTCGTTCATGGATTCTGAGGCTTGATCTAACTCACTGGCACTCCGAATCTGTACGTTCATGATATTTTTCACAACATCATTTTTAATAACACTCAGTAACTCGCCATACAACTCAAAGGCCTCGCGACGATACTCTTGCTTAGGGTCTTTTTGAGCGTAGCCACGCAAATGAATACCTTGACGCAAATGATCTAATGCCGCCAAATGTTCACGCCAATGACTATCCAGACTATAGAGAAGAACGGAGCGCTCAAATCCAGCAAATGACTCTCTGCCCGACAGCTCTACCTTGGCATCATAAGATTCTTTAGCAGCCTGTAGCACTCGCTCTACGATTTCTGAATCATCAACTGTATCTGCGCCCTCAACCCAACTTCGCAACTCAACAGTCAAGCCCCATTCACTTGCGAGAGCATTCTCAAGACCTATGATGTCCCATTGCTCTTCCATCGATTCAAGTGGTACGTACAGTGAGCAAATAGAGCGTAAGACATCCTCACGCAGATTCGCAATAAGCTCTCCAATATCTTTGCTTTCAAGCACTTCATTTCTGAGGCGATAAGTTTCTTTACGTTGATCATTGGCAACGTCGTCATACTCCAATAGTTGCTTACGAATATCAAAGTTTCGGCCTTCAACCTTTCGTTGAGCAGACTCAATCGAGCGAGTTACCATGCCAGCCTCAATTGGTTCACCATCTGGCATCTTTAAGCGCTCCATAACAGAGCGTAAGCGATCACCAGCAAAAATACGTAGTAGTGAGTCGTCTAGAGAAAGATAAAAACGGGAAGATCCAGGATCACCTTGTCGACCTGAACGACCTCTAAGCTGGTTATCAATACGACGACTTTCATGACGCTCTGTACCAATGATATGTAATCCACCAGCATTGAGTACTTGATCATGAATGCTCTGCCACTCATCTTGGAGCTCTTTGATCTTGCTCACTTTATCAGCATCAGACAGCCCTGAATCGGCCTCTATTAAAGAGGATTGCTTCCCAACATTACCGCCAAGCACAATATCTGTTCCACGGCCAGCCATGTTAGTCGCAATCGTAATCATTTTTGGACGACCCGCTTGCGCAATAATTTCAGCTTCTCGTGCATGCTGCTTTGCATTGAGTACTTGGTGGGGCAATTTACGCTTATCTAGCAAGCCTGCAATGAGCTCAGAGTTCTCGATCGATGTCGTGCCGACCAAAACGGGTTGGCCACGCTCGTAACAATCCACAATATCTTTGATTACTGCGTCATAACGTTCCCGTGATGACTTATAGATTTGATCTTGACGATCTTTACGCTGACTAATTCTATTAGGTGGAATAACCACTGTTTCAAGGTTATAAATTTCCTTGAATTCATATGCTTCAGTATCAGCAGTACCAGTCATACCTGATAACTTGCCATACATACGGAAGTAATTCTGGAATGTAATCGTAGCTA
>Ga0007795_10000343_pt1 | contig 14168 bp, 9 predicted proteins | sample CryBogmetaGMA1M_FD_60369 | JGI IMG/M metagenome (GOLD analysis project Ga0007795, IMG submission 60369) | Freshwater microbial communities from Crystal Bog, Wisconsin, USA - MA1M | ecosystem: Environmental > Aquatic > Freshwater > Lake | place: Crystal Bog, Wisconsin, USA | collected 2009-07-06
GCCGTTTGCGGAGCTGATCGACCTGCGCGAGCTGTTCGGCGAGTTTGCCGGATGCGGGCGGAGTGGCGGCCACGGAGAAGGCCCATTCACTATTGCCGTTACCGCAGGCCACCACGACCTGGTTGGGCCCTTCGAGGAACGTGACGTTGACCTGATCCTGACCGGCCTGCCAGCCGCGCTGGCCGCCAAAGTCAAACACCTTGGTGCCGTTGAGCCAGACGATGATCGAGTCATCGCAGCCGATGCTGAGCTGGCCGGGGCCGCCAGGCCCGCCCGAGACCTCGGTCACGCCGAAGGCGGTGCTGTTATCGGTGGGACCGCTCTCGGCAAGCAGTTGTTTGAGATCCACTTTCCCCTGGGGGCCAGACTGGATGGTCTGCCAGGCCACGTCTTTCTTATTCCGGCCAGCGACGTTGGCCTTGAAGTCGATCGGTTGACTGACGGCGAACGGTGGCGCGGTGTTGCGATCGAACGGGCCGAGCAGTTTCCAATCGCCGGCCGGCTCGGCCTGTTTATTGGCGTCGGCCTCTGATGGGGCGGCGTTCTTGACATCGTTCAGCAAGCTCGCCAGAGATTCGGCCCGCTTCTGGGCCGTGGCGCGCTGGGGTTCGGCCGTACCCACGGTGTCAATGGACGCCAGCGTTTTGGCGGCCTGTTCGGCCTGCTGGCTGAGTGGTTCCAGCTTGCTTGCCAGTTCGCGGGCGGCCTGCGCGGGGGTCATTTTGCGGTTGGCGGTCGCCACGGCGGTCTCGCGCAACTGCGTTTCCACGTTCCGCACCACATCATCAAGCTTCTGCCGCGCTTCCTGAATTTGCTGATTCGCTTGCTGGCGGCGTTGCCAGGCTTCGGGGATGTCGTTGGCCAGCTTCTGGAGAGCATCCTTGGCTTCCTGGGCGCGGGCCACCTGCGCGGGGTCGGGCTTACCGCGGACGGCGTCGAGGGCGCGGGTGGTCGCTTCGCGAGCCTGGTCGAGAGTCGCTTTCTGTGGCTCGGGAGCAATCAAGCCGGCCGCCATCTCGGTAATCGCTTGCTGGCGACTGATCAGGCCCTCGATCTTCTTGGCCTGGGCGGCCTGTTTCTCTGGGGTATCGGCATTTCCCTGGTGGGCCACCTTGAGGCTCTGCGCAACATCGTCTTGCCGCTGGGCCAGGCGACGCGCCAGCGCTTTGGGATCGCTACGCACGTCGTCCATGTCACGCGTGAGCCGTGCGAGTTCCCCTTGCGCCTGTTCAAGCTTTTGCCGGGCCGGCTCCAGGTCGCCTCGATCGAGCGGGTCGATCGGCTGCGTGAGCGGGTCGAGGTTGATCCGGCCGCGGCCGTTCTCCTGGAGCGGGCCATCAACGTCCATCGCCAGCTTGCGGGCGTCGTTGACCAGCTCCTCTTGCGCACGCGCGATCTCTCGCAGTTGCTTCTGACGCGCATTGGAATCGGCCGATTCCCGTTCCTGGGTGCGCTGGCGCTCAGCCAGTTCACGCGCGGCCTGTGCCAGTTCCTCGGCCGCTTCCGCCTGCTTGGCCAGCATGTCGGCCTTCATCTCGGGCGACCGGCGTACCAGCTCATCCACGTGCTGGCGGAGCGCCTCCTGCTCTTTCTTGATCAGATCCAGGTCAGCCTGGTCGCGCTGGCCTTGCGCCATTTCTTCGGCCCGGCGGGCGAGGTCTTCCTGCGACTCGGCCAGTTGCTGAAGCTTGCGGCGGTCCTCGTCTTCACGCGCCAGGTCGTCGAACTTCTTGATGATCTCGGCCAGGCGGTTCTCGATCGAGCCGATGCGGGCGTCGGCCAGTCGAAGGTTCGCCAAACGCTTGGCTTGTTCCTTGTCTTCCATGGCGCGGCCAATCATCTCACGCGCGCCTGTGGCCTCGACCTCGGCAAGCTGCTGGGTCGGTTTGGCCAGAATCGCGTACCGGCCGGCATCGGTCAATTCGTCGGCCAGCTCGTTGAGCCGCTTGATATGGTCGTCAGCTTCCTTGGCACGCAGCCGCAACCCGTCTACATGCTGCGTTTCCCACTGACCGTTACCCCGGAGCGCGGAATCGGCGGCGTAGCGGAGCTGGACCGTGGCCTGATGGTGATTGTTCACCGACGTCTTGAGCTGCTCAAGACGGGCACGCAGACTCTCGCGTTCCGCACGGCCCTGGCTGGCGGCAAACGAATCGGCCTTGTCACGCACGATCACACGCCTGGGCTTGGAACGGGTCTTGTGCGGCCCCGTGGGTGGCGGGTAATTATCGGCCGCCTCAATCGAATAGGCCACCACATCGCCGGGCCGCAGGCCAAGCGACTTCAACGGCAGCGAAACCTGCCCACGGGCCAAGGGCGTACCCAGGTCGGCAAGCGATGCCACGATCTCGCCCTGGTCGGGCCTTGAGGCCCCTTCCACACCGTGCGAATCCAGCCCCGCGCGGTTGACAACGTAGCGGAGCATGACCTCGGTCACCGCCACATCATCGCTGGCAGCTAGCTCGATCAAGATCACGTCATCGCCACGCACCTCAATAGCGTCATCGGTGCCGCCAATCGCCAGTTCCGGTGGTGCGTCGGGTGTGACAATCAATCGCCGAGGTGTTTCTGGGTGGCGATTCCTCAGTTGATACTCATCCTCCAATAAGATGCGATACATCCCGCTTCGATCGGCTCGAACGGTTCCCCGACAGGTGGACCCGTCACCAGTGGGTTTGAGCTTGTAAAGAACTTCGCACTCACCACCAGGCGCGCCTGGGGTCAGGATGATCCCCGCGCTGGCTGCCCTCTCAGCAGAGCCCTCCTTGGGAACCTCGGTCGCCGGCCAGGCCACTGTCACGTCGCTCATCCGGCGATTGGGAGTCACTGTTAACGTGACTTCGCTCCCTTCCCAGGCGCTAATCCGGTCAGCGTCTCGCACTTGCATGGCCGGAAAGCCTGTGTACTCAGGCGGCTGCACCTGCGCTTCCACATGCTTCACGGCGGGTGGGTCGAGCACCTTCACAACGTAGTTAGTGGAATGGTCTGCGCCGCTGGCCACGCGATATTCCATGGGAGCGGTAACGGACTTGATTGTACCGTAATACTTTTGACCACCGGACCTTTGGTAATTAAGTTCATCGGGATGGACAAAATCGGCGCCAACTCCCATGGCAGCAGCAGGCCGTGGCTTGGCCTGAGATAGTGTTTGGCGATGGGCCTTGCCATCTTCGCTGATCCATTCCACCTGCAATGTTTCGGGCAGGCTGGAGATCGGACCGAACCGCGGGAAGGCCTCCGCTTCGATGTAAAGATCATCACCACGAGCGATCACCCTGTTACCCGCATGAACGCCAAGCTCGAACCGGCCGACATGCTCGGTGTTTGTCCAGGGGGCGAGGAAGCGTTTGGCCAGCATGGCGAACGGGTCGGGTTTGACCAACGATGGCAGGGCCAGCAGGGCGGCAGCGGCCAGGCCTGCCGTCAGCCAGCGCCGGGGGATGGTGGCGGAGAGCGCGCGGGTGAGGTCAAGCGAGCGCACGCGGCTGGCCGTGTCATCAGCCAGGGCGGTGATCAGAGTGGTCGAGCCGTGGGCCCTGGTGCCAGGGTCAAGTAGCCCAACCGTGCTGCTGATCCGCTCGGCCAGGTCGGGGTGACCGGCCTCGGCCACGGCCGCCAGTTCCTTCCAGCCCAGCCGCCTGGCCAGCACGTTCAAGACGCCCGTGACCAGCCCGTAACCGGCCAGCGCCAGCCAGCCCAGCCACAATGCCCAGCGGAACCAGGTGGGCAGCGGCAGCCCGAAGTCGAGCACCATCGCCAGCAGAGCGAACAGCACCAGCGCGACCAGCAACCGGCCCAGCCCGCGCATGACCGCCAGCTTCCGCCAGCGTCGGCCGACGTTCCGTAAACCCTGTTCCAGAGGCTCTGGCAGGGGCGCAGCGGCAGGAACCCCCGATTGTGTGATGCTGGCCATGGCGAAGAACCCTCTGGAAACAATCACCCGCCTGGAACTGAAAGAGATTGGAAAGTCGATTGTGGGCCGGTGCCGCCCGGTGATCAAGGCAAACCGGCCCGCTTCCGCAAGATCCACTCACCCGCCAGCAACGCGAAGAAGAGCGCCAGCGTAAGCGGTCGATCCCAGAGCGAGCTGGATTCGACCCGCGTTCTAGGTTTGTTCTGCGCCTGGATGCTGGGCAATAACTTCGACGCCTCGAAGTCGGCGAACACCGCACCGCCGGTGGCCTGGGCCAGGCTTTCCAGCGGCTCGCGCGCGGCCGCCAGCTCCACCAATTCCAGGCCGCCTCCATTGAGGATTTCAAGAGGGGCCAGATCGGTGGGCGCCCCGTCAACCTGCGGTGCCTCCAGCCTGACCACGTAGAACCCGGCCGGCAGCGGCGGTGCTTGCGCCTCGAACACGCGCGGCTGGAGCGGTGCCTGGCGTAACGGCACCACGGCCACCGGCTCCCCTTCCGGCACCGCGCTGGCGGCTTCGCTTTCTTCGGCCGAACTCACGCTGGCCCGGTAAATCTTGGCCGCCACCAGCAAGCCCGGCCCCACACCTACCGCGTCTTCCGAGAACCGGGCCCGGAGCATGAGCGATTGCCCCTCATTCACGCGTGACCGCGTGGGGCCGAACCGCGCCACCGAATTTCCCGCCGTCAGCTTCCCTTGCGCCGCCCAGCGCAGGGCCTGGCCCCAGAACCGGTGGTGATACACATCGCCGGCACGCAATCGCCACCGCCAGGTGCCATCAGTACCGACCCAAAGAACCTGCCCCAGGCCATAGGGCATGGCCACCACCGTGGCGGAAGCGTCTGGATTGACGCCGGGCCCCTCGGCACGCACGATCGCGGTGGCCGCCGGCTTGGGCCGGCCCGCAAGCACCCAGGGCAAAGCCGGCAAGCTTTCCCACACCGACCGGCTGCGATCGGCCTCGGCGGCAAACCGAAGCATCGGCCTGTTTTCCTGCGACTCCACCACCGGCCGCACCTTCACACCGGCCGGTAAGGCAGGACGCGCGGTGTCTGTGGCTTCTTGCTCGACAGGTACCAGCGCCGGATCCTGCACCGGCAGCAGTTTCAACGCCGTCTCATTGCGCCAGACGGCCGGAAAACCAGCCGCCCCCGCGCTCACCAGCAGCGTGCCGCCGCGCTGATCGACAAACCGTTCGAGCCGCTCCCAGGCCTGCGCCGGCCAGTCGGCCGGCGTCACATCACCCAGAATGATCGCGTCGTAGCCGTTCAACGGGTCGGGTGCACCAGCCTCCGGTTCCGGCAGGCTGGTGGCGTAGGTGGGCGTACTCCCCTCGGGGCTGGGCGGCTGCCGAAACACAACCGCCTCAAGCTCGACCTGCGGATCACGCGCCAGGGCGTTGCGAAGGTACTGAAACTCCCAGCGCGCCGTGCCGTCAATCAACAGAACCTTGGTCTTATCATCGGTCACATCGATCGCCACGGTACGACGATTGTTCTCGGGCCTGGTGTCGTCGGCCGGCGGCTCGACGGCCAGCGTTAGCGGCTGTAAACCGGTCTGCTCCATCGGCACGCGGAACCGGGCACGCGGCCGATCGACGCCGGCCAGCACCCGCACCGTCTGACGCATCGGCTCTTTGCCCGGCCGTTCGAGAATCACGGGGACCTCTATGCCGGCCGGCTGGCCATCCAGCTTCACCGTGACCTCAACATCCACCACGTCCCCCTTGGCCACACGCTCGGGCAACCGCACACCGGCGATTGCCGTATCGGCGGGCGGGATGGTGGAACCCACGGCCACGCTCCAGACCGGCACGCCACGCGCAGCCAGACGATCCAACGTCGCCGTGCGTTCCGGTGTTTCCGCCGCCGTCTGGCGGCCGTCGGTCAAGAGCACCAGCCCCAGCATCGGTGCCGCGTCTGAACCTTCGTCACGCAACGCCTGCTCGAGCACCGGTTGCCAGTCGGTCGAGAGAAACGCGGGATCGTTGGCATCGCCCGGTTCCGCCAGCCGCGCGGCGAGCGCGTCGACCGAAATGCCAGCCACTGGCTGACGCGCGAACCCGACCACATTTAGATCGGCCTGCTCTTGCAATTTTTTCAGCCAAGGGCCTGTCAGTAGCCCGCGCACCACATCGGTTCGCTTGAACGCGCGTAGGTCGGCCTGGGCCGGAACACCCAGCTCGGCGCGAAGCGCCTGCTGCTCGTCGGCGGATCGGCCGGGGTCGGCCGTGCTCATGCTCTGCGACAGGTCCACGCCCAGCATCACGCGGCCGCGCACCAACTCACTGAACGAGCGCACGGTGATTGGCTCGAACAGCGCGAACGTGAGCGCGAGCGCGGCCAGTGTGCGCAGACCGAGCAACGACAGGCCCAGCCGCCTGGAGACGAACGCCCGCTCGTAGCGATAGAGCAAAATCAGCAACGCCAGTGCCACAATCCCGACCAGTGGCCAGAACCAGCCCATCGACCCGCCGGCCAGCACCAGCCGCCGTCCGCTACCCAGTGGGATCGCCAGTTCCGCGAGCAAGAACACGAAGGGGAAACTCATGACCGGCCTCCCCCCGTGCTTGTATCCACGGCCGCCAGGCCCCGACTCAGCGCCAGCCGTCGCGTGGCCAGCACTTCCAGGCACAGCCCCAAAAGCGCCAGCAGCAGCAACCACCGCCAGATCGGCCGTGTGCCGCCACCCGGTACGGAAAGGATCTGGTCGGCAAGCGCTTCTGGGTTCGACCCGACATGCATCGGCCAGCCCTCGGCCAGCCGAGAGGATTCCGCGTCGTCCAGCCGGCCAATCTCGGCTTCACGGGGATCGGACCCGACCTGGACAAACACCGGGCCCGGCCGCCGGATCGTGCTGGGTAAGTCGATCTGGTAAATCCCAGGCTCGGCCGAGTCGCGGAACCGGATCTCACTGCCGACACCGCCACGCGCCAGCCATTCGCCGGGAACTTCGCGGCCATCCGGGCTGCGTACGGTCACTTCTGGCCCGGACCCTGACGCGGGCTCATTCAATTCCACGCGGATCGCCTCGCCCGGCTGAAACACGCGGGTCGCCGACCCGGGCTCGGCCAGGTGGAAGATCAGGGTATGTAACCAAGGCACAAAATCGGGGTTCGCCGGCAGCGTGCCGCCACGCGCATCTAGCGAACCAGCCACCATCAACGCCCGCCCAGGCCCCACAGTCCGCTCAATCAGCCAGGGGTCCCCGGAATCGAGCCGGGCCAGCACCACGGCATCACTCACCGGCTCTAGCCGGCGATACCAGAACAGCCCCGCGCGTGCCAGCGGCGGATCATCGCCGCCGCCAAACGCCGGCATCACGGCCCCTGTAAACGACGCGGGATCCAGGTGCGCGACTGCCTCTGGATTCCCCCGGCGTGAAGCAAGCTGACCCTGCGCGGGCCCCAGCGCGGCCGGCAGCCAGCCATTCTTTGCCAGCAGCTCTTCCGCAGCGTAAAACTTCGGGTCGATCGCTTCACCCGGCACAATCAGGACCCCGCCGCCACCGGCAAGGACCTTCTCCACCGCCTCACGCTGGCTCGCATCCAGGCGGCTGACCGATGCCAGTACAATCACCCGCGCATCACTCACCGTATCGGCCCCGAAACGTTGCAAAGGCAGGGTCCGCGCCCGGACCGCGGGCGCGGCATCCTCGGCCGGAGTCAGGGCCGCGCGGAGGAAGTCGGTCGGACCCTGGAACGCCGCCTGACCCGGTGTGCCATCCACCAGCAAAACCGGCAGCCCCTCGGCCGACTCCACGGTCGCCTCTGACTGATCGTTCGCCGCCAGGCTATCTTCGGCCGATTGCAACCGCACACTCAGGCGGTGCGAACCGGGCGTTTTGAGGATCGTCTCGAACCGGATCGGCGTTTGCCCCTGCGCAGGGATGGGGTCCACCCGCTGACTCGAACCGGGCACAGGCACCCCATCCACATACAACTCCGCCGTCCGCCCGGTGTCTGTCTTCCCCGAGTTCTTGACCGAGGTCCGGATCGAGAGCGGCAAGCCGACCGGCACCAGGCCGCGATCCAGCACCAGGGGGGTCAGCCCGGCGTCGTCGGCCTGGGCGTTGGTGGAATCGTCCAGCAAGGCCACCCAGATATCAGGCACGGGCCGGCCGGCCCCCTTGGCCGAGGTGTAAAGGTCATGTAACAGGGCCCAGCGAGTCGATTCTCCAGGCCGCCAGGCCGAGCGCTGGCCATCGCTGACAACCACCACATCACGGCGGCTGTTGCGGCCGGTTTCGAGCACGCGGAACGCCTCCGAGATCGCGGCCGCCAGGTCTGAGCCGCCACGCGGCTCAGCAGCGTATGCCAGAGCCTCGTCCACGCGCCCCTTGTCGTAGTTCAAGGGGTCGACCAGCGGGCGTACCAGTTCCCGGGCATCGAGCACCGCCACCGCGCTCCCGTCCGGGAGCCGCTTCACCAGCGCGCGTGACCAATCGATCGCACGCTGGCGGTACGTGGTCTCGCCCTTTTTGTGGCCCATGCTCTCGGAACCGTCGAGGATCAAGACCAGGTCTCGCGGTTCGCCGGAGGCAACGCCCGCTCCCGGCGCTTGCGCCGCCTGAGGCACCTCTGCACCGGGGTTTGAAGGGCCGAACAGCGGCCGCGCGGCAGCCAGCGCCACCAGACCGAGCAGACCCATGCGGCCGGCCATGAGCAGCCACTCGCTCCATTGAAACTTGCGCTGGGCACGCCGGCCCAGTTCCAGAAATTGCATCGCGCCCCAGTCCACCACCGTGGTCCGGCGGCGGCTGAGCAGGTGGATAGCCACGGGGATCGCCATCGCGGCCAGCATCCAGAGCATGGCGGGCGACGCCACGCTGCCGGTCCAGCCCAAGATCGAGAGAGCGAACAGCATGCTCATACCCGGGCCTCCCCGGACCGCATGCCACCGGCACGCGTTGCCAGATAGTCCAGCAGAGCCTGTTCCGGCGTCTTGGCCGTGGAAACCCGGTGATAATCCGCGCGCATGCCACGCAGTTGCTCCGCCAGCCCCTGGCAGTGCGCCTGAAACTGCCTGAGATAACTGGCCCGCACAGCCGCAGGGTCGATCCGCTGCAGATCGTCGGCTCGCTCCAGGTTTTTAAACTGCACTGGCTGGCGGAACGGAAACTCTTCCTCCTCGGGGGCGAGGATTTGCAAGAACAGGACCTCATGCTTGCGGTGCCGCAGGTGCCGGAGCGCGGTGACCAGGTTTTCCAGGTTGTCAAAGCCATCGGAAAGGATGATCACGAACCCGCGGCGCTGGATCCGGCCGGCCAGCTTGTGCAGCACCTGGCTCAACGGGGTTTCGCCACCCACCTTGGCACGCTCCAGGGTCTCGCACAGGACCGAGAAGTGGCTGGTGGCGGTGCGCGGCGGAATCAGGGCGCGAACGTCGGTATCAAACGTGGCCAGGCCGACCGCGTCGCGCTGCTTGATCATCATGTACGCCAGCGCCGCCGCCAGTTGCCGCGCGTGTTCCAGCTTGGACGCCGTTTTACCCGCGTAACCCATGCTGCCCGAGGTGTCGACCACCAGATAGGCACGCAGATTCGTTTCTTCCTCGAACTCCTTGACGAAGTAACGATCGGTCTTGCCGTAGGCCCGCCAGTCGATATGGCGGATCTCGTCACCGGGCCCATATTGCCGGTGCTCGGCGAACTCGACGGAGAACCCCTTGAACGGGCTCTTATGCAGGCCCGACATCACCCCTTCGACAACCAGTCTCGACAGCAGCTCCAGCCGCCCGTAACGCGCCAGCGTTGAAGGATCGAACGGGCTATTCCCGGGAGCAGGCCGGCTATTGGTATCCATCCAGAAACAATTCCCGGTGATGCAGGAAGAAGAACGTCGCGCTGAGAATCATCGCCCTAACCGGAGTCGGTCGGTCATCAGTCAGTCAGTCACTTACTCAGGCCCCGCCGGTCGCGCCCACCAGCTTGGCGGCCGATCGTTCGGGAGGCGCGGCCACCGACGCGATCAGGTGCTTGATCACGGCGTCAGAGTCGACCCCTTCGGCTTCGGCGTGGAACGTGGTCACAATACGGTGTCTTAAGACAGGCGTGGCGACGTGTCGAACATCGGCGACGGTGGCGTACATCCGCCCTTCCAGCAGGGCGCGGGTCTTGGCACACAAGATCAGGGCCTGGCCGGCGCGCGGGCCGGCGCCCCAGTCGACATGCTTGCGCACAAACTCGTCGGCTTCCGGCTGACCGGGCCGGCTGGCGCGTACCAGGTCACGGGTGTATTCGAACACATGATCACTCACCGGCACGCGCCTGACGAGGTTCTGGATCGCCAGAATCTGCTCGGCGGAAAGCACAACTTCGGGTGCGGGGCCGGTCTCGCCGGTGGTCGCCTTCAAGATCGCCAGCTCTTCAGCCGGCGTGGGATAGGGCACCCGCACGTTGAGCGTGAACCGGTCCAGTTGCGCCTCGGGCAAGGGATACGTCCCCTCTTGCTCGATCGGGTTCTGGGTGGCCAGCACGAAGAACGGGTCGGGCAAGGGGTAGGTGCGGCCGCCGGCCGTCACATGCCGCTCTTGCATCGCTTCCAGGAGCGCGGCCTGTGTTTTGGGTGGCGTTCGATTGATTTCGTCGGCCAGCACCATGTTCGAGAAGATCGGGCCGGCGATGAACGTGAATGCTCGCCGCCCGGTCTCAGGATCGTCTTGCAGAATATCGGTGCCGGTAATGTCTGAGGGCATCATGTCGGGCGTGAACTGAATACGCCGGAACGAGAGGCTGAGAATCTTGGCCACCGTGCTCACGAGCAGGGTCTTGGCCAGCCCGGGCACACCCACCAGCAGCACATGGCCACGCGCCAGCAACCCCATGAGCAACTGCTCGACCACCTCGTCTTGGCCCACGATCACCTTGCCGATCTCGGCCCGCAGACGCCGCTGGTTCTCCACCAGCGCGGCCATGGCCGCAAGATCACTCTGGCTCGCCGGAGTCGACTGCGACATGAAAGATAGGCTCCTCAAATGAATCCAGGCGGGGTCGTGGTGGCGGAAGAGAGCACGAATCCAGAACCACTGGCCGATCAATGCGTTGAATGGCGGGGTCTGGGGTGCAAAGGACGGAATGAGGGCAAGCGCAGGTGAATGTCTGGCGGGATCGACAGGAAAGTTTGACGCAAGTCAGAGGAAGAAGGATACCGTGATTCGGGCATGAACAAAAGGAACCGCCCGGCGCAATCGGATCAGCCTTTCCTTCACCTTCAATACTCCAGCATAACCGGCCCAGAACAGAGACTCCAGCCAACCCCGGCCGCGACGTGGCTTTGCCGATACAGCCGATTACGCTGGACTGAGTGCAGACTTGACCATATCACTGAATCACTATATAGTTTTAAATGAGTAAGTCCTGGAAAGTCTCGTCCTGACGGGGAGCGGCCCGATGAAGATCAAGGAGAACGCCATGGATATTCTGCTTCCGATCGGGGTTCTGGTTTTCTGGATTGTGTTGAACCGCTGGATTCTGCCCCGGTTTGGGGTACCAACCTGAATGAGTGCGTCTTGTGCGGTGTCACCGTACTCAGACCCTCGGCACACGCCAGAGAAAACTTCTCCGAGTCCGACCGTTCCACAGCCGGCAAACGCCGATCACCCCTGAGAATCACAAACATAAAGAGCCCGAGCTGCCAGCCAAGGGATTCCTGGCCGGCACCGCGGGCTTTTGCTTTTGCCGTGACTTTCAGGCCGCCTCAGGGCTGCTCAGCGCGGGTGAAGCCGGCGCCTACCAGGTCTTTGTAACCGGGCTTGAGCGGGCGGGCGTCGTAGCCGAGCTTCTTGAGCGCCTCGGCACCGGGAAGAGAGCGGCCGCCGGCTGCGCAATGGCAGTACACGATCGAGCCGGCCGGTATCGTTTTGGCCAGCTTGGCCTTCTCGTCTTCGGGCACGCCGTCACGCTGCCAGACTTGCAGATCGCTCAGCGGCAGGAACAGGGCGTCTTTCAGGTGCCCCTGGTCCCACTCCTTACGCTCACGCACATCAACAAGAACGGCCTTCTTGGCCTCAAGGCGAGCCTTGATCGTATCCAGTGAATCGGTCGTGTGTTCCACGTCGGCCCTCGAGCAATTGGAAATCAAGCCTACCAGTACAGTCAGCAACATCATGCCCAGAATGAATCGCATCGCCGTATTTCGCTCCTGATCATGCAAATCGGTTTCCAGACCCTCTCGTTCACCCGCCATCACCCAACGTACCAGGCTTCGCCAAGCCAACCAGTCGAACATATTGGCTCATCATCCAGGGCACCGGAGCCAGCGGTCAGCGATTGGTGAGCCGCGCATACACCAGGGCAACCCCGCAAAAAACCGACAGACCATAAAACCAGGGGTTGACCAGCGCCCCGAGCGCCACGCCGAGCAGCACGAGCAAGCCGATCACCATTCGCATGCGGCGATCCAGCGGCATGATCTTCCGCTCGCCCCGCTCCACTGGCAAACCGGCCTTCACCCACGCCGCTGTTCCCCCCTCGACATTCACAACCTGGTCGCCAAACCCGGCCTCCTCGAACACCGTGCACGCCTTGGAAGACCGCCCCCCAGACTGGCAGATCACAAACAGCGGATCCGTTTGCTTCCCCTTGCGACCGGCCATGAAGGCCCTGGGATCGAGCACGTTCAGCGGCAAGCTACGCGCGCCTGGAACGTGAACCGAGCCAAACTCCCCCCGGCTTCGCACGTCAAGCACCTCGACCGCCTGACCTCCCTTCATCAACTCATGAAGCTCCGCGGGAGAAATACTTTTCCGGCTGCCATGCACACTCATCGCCTGCATCTCCCCACTCCAAAGCAACCAGAGCACGATCGAAGAAAAACTCAAAATCCCAGGGGAACCACCACCAGCCTCGCCACCGCCCCGATTCGCTCAACCCGAATTCCAAGCCTCTAGACACCCACAACCGAAGTGGTACAATGCTTTCAACTACACAACCACTTTAGCATACAGTTGGAACCCAGAAGTAGCAACCCCATGCAAGGAACGATACCCGACCAGTTGCTGGAGAAGGTGGCGGAAAAGTTTCGGATACTTGGTGATCCGACCCGGCTCATGATTCTGCGCGCATTGATGCCGGGTGAGCGAAATGTGAGTGCAGTGGTGGCAGAGACGGGCCAGAGCCAGGCGAATGTTTCCAAGCACCTGAAGATGATGGCCGATGCCGGCATGGTGAAGCGCAGGAAGGAGGGGTTGCAGGTGTTCTACCAGGTGGGCGACCCTTTGATTGAAAAGCTGTGCATGCTGGTGTGCGGCTCGGTATTGCAAGATGCCGAGAGCCAGATGAAGAAGAACTGCGATTTGCTGGAATCTTGGAAGGGGCAGTGAAGCCAGCCGCGTGTTTGGCAACCGGCATCGTCTTGAAGCATGAGTGGCTCAGCGACTTGGTTCCTTGACCCGCTCCAGCCGCACAAGTTGACGCATCTCGCTGGAGACGGTCTGAGGCGAACTGCGATCGAACAAACGATAGCGCACCGGCCAGGAGATTTGCGTGGTCTCATTTTTGTATCCCGACGCCGACACCTGACATCCCAGCGGTGATCTGGTTACGTACGCGAATGCAATCGAGTATTCGCACTTCACACCGATCAGGCAGGATCCGCTCGCAATACCCGCGCTGGAGGTCGTCAGGGAAACGTCGTCATCAGGGTCATTCTGGATCTCAACCTGTGCGTTGAGGATCGGTTGCTGGGTCTCTTTGTCGAGCACCTGAATGGTGATATCAGCCCGGTTCAGAGACCAAGACGTGGAAAAGGGAGCTGTTAATACGGCGACGACGAGCGAAAGCTCGCACAAGACTAACAGGGTTTTACAAGCCAAACGCAAAGCTCGATGGTTGAACTGCCGGGTCGCCTGCGTCGCTACCCACAGCACCAAGGCCACCGGGACGCCGACCACCACATCGACCAGCACCGATGCAATGAATCGACCTGGGCCAAACGACGCGAAGTAAAGAAACGGCACCAGCACGATGAGCATGCCCACACAGGCCAGAAGGTCGATTTGCCCGGCTTTCCGCAGAAGTGCCGGCTTGAAGAGCGGAGCGACAAAAAGCAAGCCAAGCAGAACGTCTAACAAGATCGAGGCATACCCGAACAACTGCCCGCCGACACCCAGCGAAGAGAAAAGAAGGAGCGGCAAAAGCGCGATCGCGAACCCCAGGTATTTCAGGAGATCGACCTGAGATGGGTTCAGCACGAGTGGTTTCTTCAAGGCCGCGGGCATCGGGTATCACTCAGGGTTCGCAAAGGTCGGGATCTCAAG